>OGQD01000107.1_pt1 | contig 65646 bp, 66 predicted proteins | sample 1553091 | NCBI WGS metagenome assembly OGQD01 (sample SAMEA2580290, study PRJEB22360) | human gut metagenome | biome: human gut; feature: human-associated habitat; material: faeces | place: Denmark | collected 2008/2010
CCGGCCGGCAGCCGGTGGCGCTGGCAACGCCGTTTGGCCGGCTGGCCCTGTCGATCTGCTACGATCTGCGCTTTCCCGAGTTGTATCGCGGGCTGGGCGAAGTCGATCTGATCCTGATGCCGGCGGCCTTCACTGAAATCACCGGGCGCGCCCACTGGGAAATCCTGCTGCGCGCCCGCGCCATCGAAAACCAGTGCTACGTACTGGCGGCCGGGCAGGGCGGGCGGCACGCCAACGGGCGGCTGACGCACGGCAACAGCATGATCGTCGATCCCTGGGGCGACGTGCTCGACCGCAAGCTCAAGGGGCCGGGCGTCGTGCTGGCCGAACTCGATCATGCCCGGCTGGCCCACGTGCGCGGCAAACTGCCGGCGCTCGCCCACCGCAAACTGTGAGACACCATGACTGAACAGAACTTCCTGCAACAAGCGCAATCCCTTTTGCTGACGCCTTTTGGCCTGAGCGAAAGCGATCTGTCGCGCACCTTCGGCAGCATCCTCGGCCATCGGGTCGATTACGCCGATCTCTATTTCCAGTATTCCCGCTCGGAAGCCTGGAGCCTGGACGAAGGTATCGTCAAATCGGGCAGCTTCAACATCGACCAGGGCGTCGGCGTGCGCGCCCTGGCCGGCGAGAAGACGGCCTTTGCCTACTCGGACGACATCAGCGCGGCGGCGCTGGCCGATGCCGCCGGCGCGGTGCGCGCCATTGCCGCCGCCGGGCAGACGGCGCAGGTGCCTGCCTTGCGGACGCGGACGCAGCCAGCGGGTCTTTACTTGCCGCAAGACCCTCTGGCGTCGCTTTCTGCGGATGCCAAGGTGGCCTTGCTGGAGCGTCTGGAAGGCTTCGCGCGCGCCGCCGATCCGCGCGTGATGCAGGTCAATGCCGGGCTGGCGGGCGAATACGAGGTGATTCTGGTGGCCGGTTCGGACGGGCGGCTGGCGGCGGACATCCGGCCACTGGTGCGTTGCTCGATTTCCGTCATCGTCGAGGAAAACGGCCAGCGCGAGCAGGGCAGCGCGGGCGGCGGCGGGCGTTTCGATTTTTCCTACTTCGACGACGAGGTGTTGCGCCGCTACGCCCAGGAAGCCGTGCATCAGGCGGTGGTGAATCTCAAGGCAGAACCTGCGCCCGCCGGGCAGATGACGGTGGTGCTCGGGGCCGGTTGGCCCGGCATCCTGCTGCACGAAGCCGTCGGCCACGGTCTGGAAGGCGATTTCAATCGCAAGGGCAGCTCCGCTTTCAGTGGCCGCATTGGTGAGCGGGTGGCGGCAGCGGGCGTCACCGTCATCGACGACGGCACCATCGCCCAGCGGCGCGGCTCGCTCAACATCGACGACGAGGGCAACCCCACGCAACGTACCGTGCTGATCGAGGACGGCATCCTCAAGGGCTATTTGCAGGACAGCCTGAACGCCCGCCTGATGGGCGTCGCGCCCACCGGCAACGGGCGGCGCGAATCGTTCGCCCACCTGCCCTTGCCGCGCATGACCAATACCATGATGCTGGCCGGCGCGCACGATCCGCAGGAAATCATCGCCTCGGTGAAAAAGGGCATCTACGCCGCCAATTTTGGCGGCGGGCAGGTCGACATCACCAGCGGCAAGTTCGTTTTTTCGATGAGCGAAGCCTATCTCATCGAGAACGGCAGGATCACCCGCCCGATCAAGGGCGCGACCCTGATCGGCAACGGGCCGGACGCGCTGACCCGCGTCAGCATGATCGGCAACGATCTCAAGCTCGATCCCGGCGTCGGCACCTGCGGCAAGGAAGGGCAGAGCGTGCCGGTGGGCGTCGGGCAGCCGACCTTGCGAATTGATGGACTCACCGTGGGCGGAACGGCATAATTCCGGCCTGTCATTATCTGGAGACAAAGACATGCGTTTCTCCCCGCTGCTGGCGGCTTGCCTGTTGAGCGCGCTGACGACACTTCCCGTTCTGGCGCAAACGCCCGCCCACGAACGCATGAAAGCCTTGCAGGCCGATCCCGCCGCGCTGCAGAACGCCATTGCAGCGGGCAAGAAGGCCAGTTTTTTCTGCGCCAATTGCCACGGCGAGAATGGCATCGCGAAAACTACCGATGTGCCCAATCTCGCCGGGCAGCACCCTTCCTATCTGCTGGAACAGATTCGCAAATTCGGTGCGGGCGAGCGCAAGGATCAGTTCATGCAAGGCTTGATCAAGGTTTTGAACGACGAAGAGCGCGCCCAGATCACCCTGTATTACGCCAGTGTCAAGGTTCCGCCAGCCAAGGCTGATCCGGAACATACCAAGCAGGGCAAGATCTTGTTCGAGAAACTGTGTGCCCGCTGCCACGGCGCAGGCGCTCGCGGCACCGAAATTTATCCGCGCCTGGCCGGCCAGCAGCAGCCTTACCTGCAGAAATCCATCACCCATTACCGCGATGGCACCGGCGTGCGCAACAATCCCTTGATGGCAATTTCCACTGCGGGCCTGAAGAACGAAGACATCCTCGCCCTGTCGCACTTCCTTGCGCAATTGCCCTGAATCGGGCGTTTCTTCCGGTAGAATCGGTCGTTTCGACGATTTTGCTGGAAGAAAGCCATGAGTACGCGCGCAACGGACAAGCCGGTTACCGACGATGTCAGGATCAGGGAGATCAAGGAGTTGGTGCCGCCGGCACTGATCAACAAGGAATATCCGGTATCGACGCGTGCCGCGACCACCACTTTCCAGGCGCGGCAGGCCATCCACCGCATCCTGCACGGCGCAGACGACCGCCTGCTGGTGGTGATCGGGCCCTGTTCCATCCACAATTACGAACTGGCGATGGATTACGCGGCGCAACTGGCCAGGGAAGCGAAAAAGTATCAGGACGATCTGGTGGTGGTGATGCGCGTCTATTTCGAGAAACCGCGCACCACGGTGGGTTGGAAGGGGCTGATCAACGACCCGCGCCTGGACAACACTTTCCGCATCAACGAAGGTTTGCGTCTGGCGCGGCGGATTCTCCTGGAAATCAATGAGATGGGCGTGCCTTGCGCCACCGAATTCCTCGACACCATCACCCCGCAATACACCGCCGACCTGATCGCCTGGGGCGCGATCGGCGCGCGTACCACGGAATCGCAGGTGCACCGCGAACTGGCTTCCGGGCTGTCCTGCCCGGTCGGCTTCAAGAACGGCACCGACGGCAACATGCGCATTGCAGTGGATGCCATCCGCTCCGCCAGTTCGCCGCATCATTTCCTGTCGGTGACCAAGACTGGCCACACCGCTATCGTGTCCACGCAGGGCAACGAGGATTGCCACGTCATCCTGCGCGGCGGCAAGGAACCCAATTACGACGCGGCCAGCGTGGAAGCGGCCAGCCAGGAAATCGCCAAGGCCGGTCTGGCGGCGCGCCTGATGGTCGATTTCTCGCACGGCAACAGCCGCAAGCAGTACGCCCTGCAGATGGAAGTGTGCGACAGCGTCGCGGCGCAACTGGCGGCGGGTGAGGAGCGCATCATGGGCGTGATGGTCGAGTCGCATCTGTGCGAAGGCCGTCAGGATCTGACGCCGGGGCAGGAACTGACTTACGGGCAGAGCATCACCGACGCCTGCATCGGCTGGGAAGACAGTCTGGCGGTGCTGGAACGCCTCGCCGCCGCGGTGCGCGCCCGGCGTCTGATCGAGGCCGAGGACTGAAAAAATCCGCCGTCCGCCAAGCGTGGCGGCGGTAGGCTTAGGTCACAAATCGAGAAAAGCGCCGACCGCTTCGCCCTGCGCCAGCGTGTCGGCGTAGCCAAGATCGATCAGGCGGCGCGTGAAACTCTTCTCGAACAGCAGATAGCTCGTCAGCGCGCCGCCCTGGCGGTTCATCGCGCCCAGGCCGCCGAGGAGCTTGCGGATCGTCCACGGCAGGCTGCCGGCGTGTTCAGCGGCGATCCGGTCGATGCTTTCCGAGGGTGAAATCACCAGGGTTTCGATCGGGCGCAGGCTGATGCCGCCTTGCTGGCGCAGATTTTCCGGAATGGCGGCGAGGGTGCGGTTGACCCGCTGGATGCGCTCGATATCCACCGACAAGCCATCGAGAAAAATGCTCGACAGCGCGTGGCCGGCGATCTGCGCCAGGCTGGGGTAGCTGCCTTCGCCGCCCTCGCCGCGCCGGCGCTGCTCGCTGGCGCGCGTAGCGCCGATGACCAGCAGGCGGTCCGCCCCGAGGTGAATGGCCGGGGCGAGCGGGGCGAATTGGCGCATGGAGCCATCGCCGAAGTATTCGCGGTGGATGCGTACGGCCGGAAAAATGAAGGGAATGGCGCTGGAAGCCAGCAGATGCTCGATGCCCAGCTTGGTGTGCAGGCCGTGGCGCTGGCTGCGCTGCCAGGGCATGACTTCGGGCGGCGCCTGGAAGAAATTGATGCTTTCCCCGGAGTCGTAGCCGGAGGCGGTGATGTTAATCGCCCGCAGGGCGCCGGAGTGGATCGCGCGCTCGATGCCGGAAAAATCGACGTGGCGTTTGAGCAAGGTGGCGAGCGGCGCGTTGTCGAGCAGCGAGCGTGGCGCCGCCCGCCCGGTCAGCCAGCCGGCGGCCAGCGTTGCCAGCCAGCGCGCGCCGGCGGTGGCGACTCCGGCGCTGTCGACGCGGTAGATGTCGGCGGTGCGCATGTGCCGCCAGAAATTGTTGAGGCTGCCCACCGCCTGCCGGAAATTTTCCGCCTGACAGGCCAGCCCGACGGCGTTGATGGCTCCGGCCGAAGTGCCGCAGATGATGGGAAAGGGGTTGCGCCGGGGCTTGCCGGCGAGGCGGTTGATGGCAAGCAGCGCCCCGATCTGGTAAGCCGCCCGTGCGCCGCCGCCGGTGAGCACCAAGGCGCGTGAGCAGCAGGCGCTGGCTGCGCGCATCAGGTATCCGGCGGACGCGTCGCGTCGGCCCAGCAATTCGGGGTTTCGTAGAGGCGCACTTGCTGCAGGCGCAGGTGATTGCCGTAGCGGTCCTGATACACCGGGTCGAGCAGGGAGAAGGCGCGGCGGGCCAGATTCTCGGCAGTCGGAATGCAGTCCAGCAGCACGGTCTTGTGGCCGGGCAGGGTGGCGAGAAAATCCACCACGGCCCGATCGCCGGCATACACCAGAAAGGCGTGATCCCAGAGATCGACGACGTGCGCCTTGGCCAGCGCCTTGACTTCGGAAAAATCCATCACCATGCCGTTGGCGGGGTCGCCCGAGCGTTCGATCACGCTGCCGGACAGGGTGATTTCGATGGCATAGCGGTGGCCGTGCAGGTGGCGGCACTGGCTTTTGTGGTCGGGGATGCGGTGGCCGGCATCGAATTCCAGGCGGCGGGTAATCAACATGAGCGCAACGGTTCGCGGGAGTGGCCGGGGATTATACAATGTGCGCATGTTGCAGATCGATGACCACAACCGCTTCAGCGCCGGTTTTACCTACGTCTATCCCGTGCTCTCGCGCCGCGCCGGGGGCGTGTCCCTGGGGATCAATCTGAATCCCAACAATGCCTGCAACTGGGCCTGCCTGTATTGTCAGGTGGAGAACCTGCAACGCGGCGGGCCGCCGCCGATTGATCTGGCGCAACTGAACTCGGAACTGGAAAGCCTGCTCGATGCGCTGCAGGCGGGCGCGTTTACCGTAGCGCCGGGAGCCAGGGCGGCGCTCGTCGATATTGCCTTTTCTGGTAACGGCGAGTCGACTGCGGCAGCGGAGTTTCCGGCAGCGGTAGAGGCGGTGTGCGCCGTGATGCAGCAGCGGAATTTGCATGTGCAGCTGCGCCTGATTACCAACGGCAGCTTTCTGCATCGCCCGGGCGTGCAGGAAGGCATCCGGCGGATTGCCGCGCAAGGCGGCGAAGTGTGGTTCAAGTTCGATCGCGGCAGCAGCGATGAAATCGCCGTGGTCAACAGCATTGCCTGGCCGCTGGCGCGCGCGCTGGCGCATCTGGCGCGTTGCGCGGAACTCGCGCCGACCTGGGTGCAGACCTGCTGGTTCCGCCTGGATGGGACGCTGCCTTCAGAGGCGAGTCTGGCTGCCTATTGCGCGGCTCTGAAACCCCTGGCCGACAGCTTGCAGGGCGTGCATCTGTATGGTCTGGCGCGCCCGTCGCAGCAAACCGCCGCGCCGCGCCTGAGCGCGCTGACGCCTGACGAATTGAATGCGGTCGCGGTCGTCGTCCACAAAGAAACGGGGCTCAAGGTGATCGTCTCACCCTGAGCCCCGCCGTCGGGGGTCCGGCAAATCAGGCGGCTTTCTTGGTGCGGCTGCGAGCGGCTTTCTTCAGCGTCTTGAACAGTTCCGGTTCCTGCGTGCGCAGGTACTCGGCAACTTCCCAGTCTTCCTGCTTGATGCTCTTGGTGTCGATCTGCTCGACGTGCACCAGACGCAGCAATTCGCGCACCGGCTTCGGCATGTTGCGGCCGCTTTCATAGCGGGAACCGCCGCTCTGGGTGACGCCCAGAGCCGACCAGAACTGCTGCTGGTTCAGGCCAAGCTTGCGACGGATTTCACGCGGGTCGATTTTTTCGATGATTTTGGTAGATGCCATGGTTTTCTCCTATGCAAGGAAGTTAGATATAGATATTTGTGCTTTTCAGCTATGACTAAAGTCATATATCGAATTGTAGAGCGACATATGACGAAGTGCAATTGATCTATGACAAATTTTGTATGGCGGATATGTAACCAGGCGTGACGTCGCACGGCAGAAAAATCGCCCGGACCATGCGGAAGCTGTCTTGTGGCTTGTGCTATCATCCGCCGCGTTTTTGATCCGCCGAAACAGCGCAAGGAAGCTTGGCAGAGTGGTCGATTGCACCGGTCTTGAAAACCGGCAACCCGCAAGGGTTCCAGGGTTCGAATCCCTGAGCTTCCGCCAGCGATTTGTGCACGAACCTGCCCTCGGACGCTTCCATGAATCGATTGCGCCAGCCCCGGACCATTGCCCTGGTGGGCAAATACCACAGCCCCGAAATTGCGGAATCCCTGTCGCGTCTTGCGCAATACCTGCATGAGCGCGGCGTGTCGGTGTTCATCGAGCGGGAAACAGCAGGGCATATCGGCAAATTGGTCGATCTGACGCGCTGGGTGACCTGCGGGTTCAACGATATCGGCGCGCATGCCGACGTGGCCATTGTGCTGGGCGGCGATGGCACGATGCTGAATGCGGCGCGGCGTCTGGCGCGTTACTGCGTGCCGCTGGTGGGGGTGAACCAGGGGCGGCTGGGTTTCATGACGGACATTGCCCGCGACGATATGCTCACCTGCATGGACGATCTGCTCGATGGCAATTTCCAGCCGGAAAGCCGCATGCTGCTGGCGGCCGAAGTGATGCGTGCGGGCCGCGAAATCGCCACCAATCTGGCCTTGAACGACGTGGTCATCGACAAAGGGGCGATTGGCCGCCTGATCGAGTTCGAGTTGTTCATCGACGGTGAGTTCATCTACAACCTGCGCTCGGACGGCCTCATCGTGTCCACGCCGACCGGTTCCACGGCCTATGCCTTGTCGGCCGGCGGGCCGATTCTGCACCCGACGCTGACGGGCATCGCCCTGGTGCCCCTGTATCCGCATGCGCTGACTTATCGTCCGGTGACGGTCAATGACACGGTGGAGATCGAACTGCGCATCACGCATGCCGACGATCCGCGTGTACACTTCGACGGTCAGGTCACGCTCGATTTGCAGGAGGGCGACAGCGTGCGCATCCATCGTTCGGATCACGCGATCAGTTTTCTGCATCCGCCGGGCTACAGTTATTTCTCCATGCTGCGGCAGAAGCTGCAGTGGAGCGAGCGGCCCAAGGGTAATTAAAAGGCAACCCAGAGCGGCCAACGCAAGGGCAAGCGAAAAAGGAAAACGATGCTGCGTCAACTATCTCTGCGTGATTTCGTCATTGTCGATCGGCTGGAACTGGAGTTTTCTGCCGGTTTTTCGGCGCTGACCGGGGAAACCGGGGCGGGGAAATCGATTCTGATCGATGCCCTGGCGCTGGCCCTGGGCGAGCGCGGCGATGCCGGCGTGGTGCGCTCGGGTTGCGACAAGGCCGAAATCGTGGCGCTGTTCGATATTGACGGCCTGCCGGGAATCGCGGACTGGCTGCGGAAAAACGATCTCGATGCGGATGCCGATCTCGTGCTGCGCCGGGTGGTCGATGCCAATGGCCGCTCGCGCGCCTGGATCAACGGCACGCCCGCCACGGTGCAGCAATTGCGCGAAGCGGGCGAATATCTGGTCGACATTCATGGTCAGCATGCGCACCAATCCCTGCTGCGCCACGACGCGCAGCGCCAGTTGCTCGACACCCATGCCGGTCTGGACGGCCAGGTCAAGGCCGTGAGCGAAGCCTGGCGTATCTGGCGGGCGGCCGAAAACGCTTGGCGCGAAGCGAGCGGTGACGCGGAGCGCCTCACGCGTGAGCGCGAGGATTTGAGTTGGCAGGTGCAGGAACTGGAACGACTGGCCCTGGGCGAGGATGAATGGGCCGCGCTCGATGTCGAGCACCGCCGTCTGGCCCACGCGGCGGGTTTGATCGAAGGCGCGCAATTCGCCCTGGCGGCACTCTCGGAAGGCGATGCGGCCTGCCAGGGAACGATCGATCAGGTTGCGGGCCGTCTTGCCGGTCTGGCCGAATATGACCCGGCGCTGGCCGAGGTGGCAGCAGTGCTGACGTCCATCCAGGCTGAATTGAGCGATGCCGTTTCATCGCTGCGCCGCTACGCGGACCGGGCGGATCTCGACCCGGCGCGCCTGAGCGAAGTCGAGGCGCGGCTGGAGGCCGTGCTGGCCCAGGCGCGGCGTTTTCGTGTGGCACCGGAAGCCTTGCCGGAATTATTGCAGGCTGCCCGCGTGCGGCTGGAAGCCTTGAATGCCGCAAGCGATCTCGGCGCGCTGGAACAGCGCATGCAGGCGGCGGAAGCCGAATTCCGGGCGCTGGCTGTCCGCTTGAGCGCGGCGCGCAAAGCGGCTGCAGAAACCATGAGTGCCGCGGTGAGCGCCAGCATGGCGCAATTGGCCTTGGGCAGCGGGCGTTTCGAGGTGGCACTGGTGCCCCAGTCCGCCGGAGCGATCTACGGCCTGGAACAGGTGGAATTCCGTATCGGCGGCTTGTCCGGCCAGGAAGCGCGGCCGCTGGCGAAAGTGGCTTCCGGCGGCGAATTGTCGCGCATCAGTCTGGCGATCCAGGTGCTCACCTCGCGCTCGGCGGCGGTGCCGACGCTCGTTTTCGATGAAGTCGATGTAGGGATCGGCGGCGGCGTCGCCGAGATCGTCGGGCGCCTGCTGCATGAGCTTGGCCGGGAACGCCAGGTGTTGTGCGTGACGCACCTGGCGCAGGTTGCCGCGCGTGCCGATACGCAATGGCGCGTGGCAAAAACGACGCGTGAGGGTCAGGTGCTATCGTCGATCCAGTATCTGGACAACGATGAGCGTATCCAGGAAATCGCCCGGATGCTGGGCGGTGTGGAACTGACGGAAATCACGCTGCAGCACGCGCGGGAAATGCTGGGGTAGGGCCTGGGGCGAGGTGCGTGTAACGTGTGAAAGGTGCTTACATTCCACCTTTCATTTGTCACCTTTCGCGCCGTTCTGGCATTCCCGGCATTGGCCATAGAGATAGAGGGCGTGATCCTGGATTTTGAAGCCGTTTTCCAGGGCGACTTTATCCTGGCGTTTTTCGATTTCCGGGTCGTAGAATTCGGCGACCTTGCCGCACTGGACACAGACCAAGTGGTCGTGATGCTTGCCGTGGTTGATTTCGAACACGGCCTTGCCGGATTCGAAAAAATGCCGCTCGAGCAAACCGGCCTGCTCGAACTGGGTGAGGACGCGGTACACGGTGGCCAAGCCGATATCCATGTTGTCGGCGAGAAGGAGGCGGTAGACGTCTTCTGCCGTCATGTGGCGCAAATCGCTCTTCTCGAACAGTTCGAGAATCTTCAGGCGGGGGAAGGTGGCCTTGAGGCCGATGTCCTTGAGGCTCTGCGGATTGCTCATGGTGGGTTTCCTGTTGTTGTGTGTTATCGGTGCCGCTTGCGGGCGGGTTCGGGTATGATATACCGCTTCTTGGCTGCCACGAAATTATCCCGGAATCTTTCATGCGTCACACAGGCTTTCCCGCTGGCTTTTTCCTTCTTGTGGCTTCCACCCTCCTTTTGGCGGGCTGTGCCTACAAACCGAATTTCATCAACGAATACAAGATCGACGTGCAGCAGGGCAATGTGCTGACGCAAGACATGGTAGCGCAGCTCAAGCCTGGGCAGACGCGCGAGCAGGTGCGCTTCATTCTCGGCAGCCCCTTGATTACCGATGCTTTTCACCGCCAGCGCTGGGATTACGTTTATCACTTCCGCGACGGCAGCACGCGTGCCGTGCAGCAGCGGAAATTTTCCGTGTTTTTCGGTGACGACGGCCGCCTGAGCAGGGTGGCCGGCGATGTCGAGGTCGCCGCTACGGAAGAGCTGACGACGCCGGTGGCGCGCACGCGCGTCATTGACCTGGGTGCGATCAGCGAGCAGGAAGCTGCAGCCGGCGAGGCTGCGGCTGGCGTTGAGGAAGAAGAGCGGCCGGGCTTTTTCCGGCGCATGTTGAACTGGGTGGGATTGTAAAAATGAATCAGGCAGTCAAGCCGCGCATCGGCATCGTCGGTGCCAGCGGACGCATGGGGCGCATGTTGCTCGAAGCGGTGTTGAAGGATGAAAGCGTAACGCTCGGCGCAGCTTTCGAGTTGCCGGACAATACGGCAGTCGGCGGCAATGCCGGGGCTTTGGTCGGCTTGCCGAGCGATGTAACGGTGAGCGCCGATCTGGCCGCCGGCATGGCGCAGATCGACTGCCTGATCGACTTCACGCGTCCGAAAGGCACCTTGCAGCATCTGGAACTCTGCCGCCAGGCGGGTGTCGGGATCGTGATCGGCACCACCGGCTTCGACGCCGCCGGCAAGGCAGCGATCAGCGCCGCGGCGCGGGAGATTCCGGTGGTGTTCGCGCCGAACATGGCGGTCGGCGTCAATCTGGTATTCAAGCTGCTCGACACGGCGGCGCGCATTCTCGACACGGGTTACGACATCGAAGTGGTGGAAGCGCATCACCGTCTGAAGGTGGATGCGCCATCCGGCACGGCGCTGCGCATGGGTGAAGTGGTGGCAGCGGCGCTCGGACGTGATCTGGAGGAATGCGCCGTCTATGGCCGCGAAGGCGTCACCGGTGAGCGCGATCCGTCCACCATCGGCTTCGCCACGGTGCGCGGCGGCGACATCGTCGGTGACCATACGGTGATGTTCTGCGGTCTGGGCGAGCGGGTCGAAATCACCCACAAGGCCAGCAGCCGCCAGCCCTACGCCCAGGGCAGCCTGCGTGCCGCCCGCTTCATTGCCGGGCGCGGAAACGGCCTGTTCGACATGCAGGACGTGCTCGGTCTGCGCTGATCGCGGCGCGCTGATTTTTTGTCGATAATTCCGCGTCAGTCATGAAATCCAGTCTCTTTGCTCGCCAATTGCAAAGCCTGTTTGGCGGCGACAGGGACGAAGGCTTCCGTACGGCGCTGACGCAGGCCAGGGCTGGTCATTGCGCCCCCTTGCTGGCGGGCCTGGAAGCTTTGATCGAGCAGGTCGATACGGCCTATGCGGCTTACGTCAATCTGAACCAGTGGACCACCGTGCTCTCCGGCGATGCGCTGATGGACTGGAATCTGCTGTCCGGTGCCATTGACGTCAAGCGCGGCTGGAAGGAAATGCTCGGCTATGGCAAAACCGAGTTGAGCGACAGTGTGGCGCAGTGGCAACAACTGCTGCACCCGGAAGATGCGCCGCGTTTTCAGGCGGCCCTGGCGGCGCATGTCGAACAAAGGGACTCCTGGTTCGAACTGGAGTGCCGTTTGCGCGGCAAGGATGGTTCCTGGCGCTGGTGCCTGATGCGCGGCGCGGTGGCAACGCGCGATGCGGCCGGCCAGCCGATCCGCCTGCTGCTTTTGCAGCGCGACATCGCCTCCTTCAAGCTCACCCAGGATGAGTTGATCGTGGCGCGCGATCTGGCGGAATCGGCCAATCAGGCGCGTGGCACCTTTCTGGCGAACATGAGCCACGAAATCCGCACGCCGATGAATGGCATCATCGGCATGACGGAATTGACGCTGGATACCGATCTGGATGCCGAACAGCGGCATTACCTGCGCACAGTGAAATCCTCGGCGGAATCCTTGTTGCGCATCGTCAATGACGTACTGGATTTTTCCAAGATCGAAGCCGGCAAGATGGACATCGAAGCCGTATCCTTCCCGGTCGAGGAGGTCATTTTCGAAGCGGCACGCGTGCTGGCGATCGATGCGCACAACAAGGGGCTGGAGTTGGTGGTTGATGTGGCGCCGAATGTGCCGGAGCGCCTGGTGGGCGATCCGACGCGCCTGCGCCAGTTGCTGCTCAATCTGGTCGGCAACGCCATCAAATTCACCGAGCAGGGCGAGGTGCTCATTCGTGCCGAAATCGAAACGGATGCAACGGGCCAGCTTTTGCTGCACGTCATGGTGCGCGATACCGGCATCGGCGTGCCGGCTGACAAGCAGCAGGCGATTTTCGCCGCCTTTGCGCAGGCCGACGCCTCCACCACGCGCCGCTTTGGCGGCACCGGCCTGGGACTGGCGATCTGTACCAGGCTGGTGCAGTTGATGGAAGGCCAGATCTGGCTGGAAAGCCGGGAAGGCGAGGGGGCCAGTTTTCACTTCACGGCGCGCATGGGGCGATCGAACGAGCCGGCCAATCTCCCGGCGGTTGAGCGTCCTTTTGCCGGGCGGCGCGCGCTCATCGTCGAAAGCAACGCCAGCACGGCCCACGTTCTGCAGCGGATGCTCGAACGCCAGGGCATCAAGACGGCCGTGCTGCCCGATCCGGTGCAGGCGGTGGCGGCGATCAACATGAATCGCTCGCTGGATCAGGCTTTTGATTACTTGCTGATCGATACCGATATGCCGGCACCTGCTGGCATGGCTCTGATCGAAACCTGGCACCACGCGGGTCAGCGCGAGCGCGTGCTGGCTTTGCTGACGACGGAGAATCAGCGCCGGGAAATCGGCCGCTTACGCGAATTGGATGCGCAGGTCCATCTGATGAAACCCGTAGGCAGCGGCGACATCAGCGCGGCGCTGACGCTGCTCGAACAACTCGGGCAGGAGCGGCAAAGCGACGTTTGTCCGGTGCTGGCGGCAGAAACGCGCCGTTTGCGCATTCTGCTGGCGGACGACAACCCGGTGAATCAGGAAGTGGCCCGTCGCCTGCTGGAAAAGCACGGGCACCGGGTCAAGATTGCCAATCACGGCGGCGAGGCGGTCGATATGTTCGAGCAGGGCTCGTTCGATGCGATCCTGCTCGACATGCAGATGCCGGTGATGGGCGGTATCGAAGCGGCGGAGGCGATCCGGGCGCGCGAACTGCGGCGCAGTTGGGTGGTGTCGCGCGAATTCCAGCCGGTGTACATCATCGCCATGACGGCCAATGCGCTGGAAAGCGACCGTGAACAGTGCCTCTCTGCCGGTATGAACGATTACGTGGTCAAGCCCTTGCTACCGGAAGACCTCTACGCGGCGCTCGCCAAGGTGCCCGCTGCCGATGAGAGCAACTGGGCGAGCGCGACCGCGGTGGGCAATGTGCTGGCGGAAAGCTGCCTCGATCTGCAAGGCGCGCTGGCCAATCTGGGGGACGTCGATCTGCTGGTGACGATGGCCAGCATGTTCCTCGAAGACTGGCAAAACTATATCGACAAGCTCGCGCGCGCCCTGGAATTGCGCGACGTGGCCAACACGCGCCTGCATGCGCACACACTGAAGGGCTTGCTCGCCATGTTCAATGCCGAAGTGGCGCGCACGCATGCCGTCATGATCGAAGGCGCGATGACGGGCGGCACTCAGGACTGGGATGAAATCGGTGCGGAATTCGCCGCCCTGCAAAGCGAAATGGCGCGCGTGCGTCCGCAACTGGCGCGTTTTGTCGAGAAGCGCGCGGTCAACTGACAGCGGCCTGAATTTGCCTGTAAAAGCCCTTCTCGGCTAGAATACGCCAGTTAAGCGCACCGCGGAGGGATGAAAATCCCTCCTTTTTGTGTGCGCGCAAGCAAAAGAACCAGGAGAGCCAACGTGTCGTTGCTGCCATCATTCATACCCGCCATCCTCGCCCTCGCCGACGGGACGGTTTTCAAGGGATATTCCATCGGCGCAGGCGGCATCGCCAGCGGCGAAATCGTCTTCAACACCGCCATGAGCGGTTACCAGGAAATTCTTACCGATCCGTCCTACACGCGCCAGATCGTCACCCTGACCTATCCACACATCGGCAACACGGGTTGCAATGGCGAAGACTGCGAATCCACCGGCCATTTCGCTGCCGGACTGATCGTCAAGGACTTGCCGCCCGCCTCCAACTGGCGTAGCGAGGAAACGCTGGATGCCTATCTGAAACGCAATGGCATCGTCGGCATCGCCGGGATCGATACCCGCAAACTGACCCGTATCCTGCGCGAAACGGGCGCGCAAGCCGGTTGCATCCTTGCCGGCGAAACCGACGAGGCAAAAGCCTTGGCGATGGCCCGGGCCTTTCCGGGGCTGGCAGGGATGGATCTGGCCAAGGTGGTATCCACACAGGAACCCTACGAGTGGACGGAAACTGAATGGACGCTCGACGGTTTCGGCCAGCAGAAGGGAACGCGTTTTCACGTCGTCGCCTACGATTTCGGCGTCAAGCGCAACATCCTGCGCATGCTGGCGCATCGCGGCGTGCGTGTCACCGTGGTGCCGGCTCAGACGCCGGCTGCCGAGGTGCTGGCGATGAAACCGGATGGTGTCTTTCTCTCCAACGGCCCCGGCGACCCGGAACCGTGCGATTACGCCATTGCCGCCATCCGCGAAATTCTGGAAGCGGGTGTGCCCACCTTCGGCATTTGCCTCGGCCACCAGTTGCTGGCCCTGGCTTCCGGCGCGAAGACGATGAAGATGAAATTCGGCCATCACGGTGCCAACCACCCGGTGAAGGATCTCGATACCGGCAAGGTGCTGATCACCAGCCAGAATCACGGTTTCTCCGTCGATGCGGCAACCTTGCCGGCCAATATGCGGGTGACGCACGTCTCCCTGTTCGACGGCTCCAACCAGGGGATTGCCCGTACCGACGTGCCGGCCTTCTCTTTCCAGGGCCATCCCGAAGCCATTCCCGGCCCGCACGACGTGGCCCACCTCTTTGACCGCTTCCTCGATTGCATGACGCGCGGCGTCGCTGCGCTGTGAGAGAAGGGGCTAGGGAGAAGAAGGAAGGGTAAAACCGACCGGCTCCCTGAAACGAGAAGCGAACGAATATTTATGGAGATGCGAAGCGGATAAAGGCGGCAAGGCAGGGTGGAAACACCCTTCTCCCTTCCCCATTCCCCCTTCCCAAACAAGCAAATGCCGAAACGTACAGACATTCAAAGCGTCCTGATCATTGGCGCCGGCCCCATCATCATCGGTCAGGCCTGCGAGTTCGACTACTCCGGCGCGCAGGCCTGCAAGGCGCTGCGCGAGGAGGGCTACAAGGTCATCCTGGTCAATTCCAACCCGGCCACCATCATGACCGACCCGGAAATGGCCGACGTGACCTACATCGAGCCGATCACCTGGCAGGTGGTGGCCAAGATCATCGAGAAGGAGCGCCCGGATGCGCTCCTGCCGACCATGGGCGGCCAGACGGCGCTCAACTGCGCGCTTGATCTCGACCGCGAGGGCGTGCTCGCCAAGTTCGGCGTCGAACTGATCGGCGCCTCGAAGGAAGCCATCGACAAGGCCGAGGATCGCCAGAAGTTCAAGGACGCCATGACCAAGATCGGCCTCGGCTCCGCCCGCTCGGCTACCGCGCACAGCATGGAAGAGGCCTATCAGGTGCAGGCGGTGGTCGGCTTCCCGACCATCATCCGGCCTTCCTTCACGCTTGGTGGCACCGGCGGCGGCATCGCCTACAACATGGAGGAGTTCGAGACCATCTGCAAACGCGGTCTGGAAGCCTCGCCGACCAACGAACTCCTGATCGAGGAGTCGCTGCTTGGCTGGAAAGAGTTCGAGATGGAAGTCGTGCGCGACAAGGCCGACAACTGCATCATCATCTGCTCGATCGAAAACCTCGATCCGATGGGTGTGCATACCGGCGATTCCATCACCGTCGCTCCGGCGCAGACGCTGACCGACAAGGAATACCAGCTCCTGCGCAACGCCTCCATCGCCGTTCTGCGCGAGATCGGCGTCGATACCGGCGGTTCCAACGTGCAGTTCGCCATCAATCCCAAGGATGGTCGCTGCATCGTCATCGAAATGAACCCGCGCGTGTCGCGCTCTTCCGCCCTGGCGTCCAAGGCCACCGGCTTCCCGATCGCCAAGATCGCCGCCAAGCTGGCCATCGGGTACACGCTCGACGAACTCGCCAACGACATCACCGGCGGCAAGACGCCGGCTTCCTTCGAGCCGTCCATCGACTACGTCGTCACCAAGGTGCCGCGCTTCGCCTTCGAGAAATTCCCGCAGGCCGACGCCACGCTGACCACGCAGATGAAATCCGTCGGCGAAGTCATGGCGATGGGCCGCACCTTCCAGGAATCGCTGCAGAAGGCCCTGCGCGGGCTGGAAGTCGGCGTCGACGGCTTCAACCTGAAAACGGTCGACCCGGAAACCATCGACGAGCAACTGGCGATTCCCTCGCCGGATCGCCTGTGGTACGTGGCGGACGCCTTCGGCGTCGGCATGAGCGTGGACAAGGTGTTCGAACTGACCAGGATCGACCCCTGGTTCCTTGAGCAGATCAAGGAAATCGTCGATCTCGAACTGGCCGTGGAAAAGCGCCAACTGGCCTCGCTGAGCGCCGAGGAAGTGCGCTACCTGAAAAAGAAAGGCTTTTCCGACCGCCGTCTGGCCTATCTGCTCAAGACGAACGAGGCCGAATTCCGCAAGCAGCGTCATGCCTTGGGCGTGCGCCCGGTGTACAAGCGGGTCGACACCTGCGCCGGCGAATTCGCCACCGGCACCGCCTACATGTACTCGACCTACGAGGACGAGTGCGAAGCGAATCCGACCGACAAGAAGAAGATCATGGTGCTCGGCGGCGGGCCGAACCGCATCGGTCAGGGCATCGAGTTCGACTATTGCTGCGTCCATGCCGCGATGGCGATGCGCGAGGATGGTTACGAAACCATCATGGTCAACTGCAACCCGGAAACTGTTTCCACCGACTACGATACGTCGGATCGCCTCTATTTCGAGCCGCTGACGCTGGAAGACGTGCTGGAAATCTGCGCCATCGAGAAGCCGGAAGGCGTCATCGTCCAATACGGCGGCCAGACCCCGCTGAAACTCGCGCTGGCGCTGGAAGCCAACGGCGTGCCCATCATCGGCACGACGCCGGAATCCATCGACATCGCCGAAGACCGCGAGCGCTTCCAGAAGCTCCTGCATGAACTCGGCCTCAAGCAGCCGCCCAACCGCACCGCCCGCACCGAGGAAGAAGCCCTGCGTCTGGCGCAGGAAATCGGCTATCCGCTGGTGGTGCGCCCGTCCTACGTGCTGGGCGGACGGGCGATGGAAATCGTCCATGAGCAGAAGGATCTGGAGCGCTACATGCGCGAGGCGGTCAAGGTGTCCAATGATTCGCCGGTGCTGCTCGACCGCTTCCTGAACGATGCCATCGAGTGCGACGTCGATGCGCTCTCCGACGGCAAGGACGTGCTGATCGGCGGCGTCATGGAACACATCGAACAGGCCGGCGTGCACTCCGGCGACTCGGCCTGCTCGCTGCCGCCTTACTCGCTGTCCGCCGCCGTGCAGGACGAACTGCGCCGCCAGACCAAGCTGATGGCCAGGGCGCTCGACGTCTGCGGCCTGATGAACGTGCAGTTCGCCATCAAGGACGACGACGTGTACGTGCTGGAAGTCAATCCGCGCGCCTCGCGCACCGTGCCTTACGTGTCCAAGGCCACCGGCCTGCAACTCGCCAAGATCGCTGCCCGCTGTATGGCGGGCAAGAGCTTGGCCGCGCAGGGCGTGACGAAGGAAGTGATTCCGCCGTACTTCTCGGTCAAGGAAGCCGTTTTCCCCTTCGTCAAGTTCCCCGGCGTGGATACCATTCTCGGCCCGGAAATGAAGTCCACCGGCGAGGTGATGGGGGTGGGCAAGACCTTTGCCGAAGCCTTCATCAAGTCGCAACTGGCGGCGGGCGTGCGCCTGCCCCGCCAGGGCAAGGTGTTCATGTCGGTGAAGGACAGCGACAAGCAGAAGGTCATCGAAATCGCCCGCCATCTGGCCGACGCCGGTTTCCAGCTGGTCGCCACGCGCGGCACGGCGCATGCGATCGAAGCGGCCGGTTTGCCGGTGCAGGTGGTGAACAAGGTGACCGAAGGCCGGCCGCACATCGTCGACATGATCAAGAACAACGAGATTGCCCTGATCATCAACACGGTGGAAGAAAAGCGCGCCGCGATCAACGATTCGCGCTCGATCCGCACTTCCGGCCTGCAAGCGCGGGTCACCATCTACACGACCATCTGGGGAGCCGAGGCGGCCGCCGACGGCATCCGCAATCTGGGTGAACTCGTGGTTTATCCGATCCAGGAGTTGCACGCCGCACTCGCCTGATTCAACTGTGATTCGCCGCCGGCTTGCCCCTTCGCGGGTGCCGGCGGTTTTGCATTTTGGGGATGAAAATGAACAAGATTCCATTGACCGTCAAAGGCGCCGAGCAATTGCGCGAGGAATTGCAGCGCCTGAAAACCATCGAACGTCCGGCGGTGGTCGCCGCCATCGCCGAGGCGCGGGCGCACGGCGATCTCTCGGAAAACGCCGAATACGACGCCGCCAAGGAGCGCCAGGGCTTCATCGAAGGGCGCATCAAGGAAGTCGAGGGCAAGCTGTCGAACGCCCAGATCATCGACCCGGCGCTGCTCGACGCCGATGGCCGCTGCGTGTTCGGCTCGACGGTGGAAATGGAAGATCAGGATTCCGGCAGCAGCGTGACCTACCAGATCGTCGGCGAGGACGAAGCCGACATCAAGGCCGGCAAGATTTCCGTCAACTCGCCCGTGGCGCGCGCCCTGATCGGCAAATACGCCGGCGACCTTGCCCAGGTGCAGGCGCCGGGCGGCATCCGCGAGTATGAAATCATCGACGTGCGCTACGAATAATCAGCGAGCGGTTGATCGGAAGCAACACATTCACCGCAGAGGAAAGGAGGTACGCAGAGGAAAGCAATACGGGGGCATGGTTGGCCGTTCCGCCTTTGGTTTCCTCCGCCTTTCTCTGCGCCTCTGCGGTAAAAGTCAGCCCTGGAAACTGCGCTTGCTGCGTCGCGCCGGCGCTTTTTGCGGGGCGGGTTTTTTACGGGCTGGCGCAGGTTTTTCCGGGTTTTCCCGATACACGACCAGCAGTTTCCCGATATGCTGTACCGCCGCTGAGCCGAGTTCCTGGCAGATGGTGGCGAGATAGCCCAGGCGGTTTTCCCGGCTGTCGCCATAGACGCGGATCTTGATGAGTTCGTGCGCCTTGAGGCAGGTGTCGATTTCCTTCAGGACGCTTTCGCTCAGGCCGTTCTCGGCGATGGAAACGACCGGATCGAGGCCGTGGGCGCGGGCGCGCAGTTCGCGCACCTGGGCAGAAGTAAGCTGCGGCATTTAAAAACCTTTCAAAAACGGCATTTTACCGAAGAATGAAGCGAACCAGAACCAGCAAGGCGTGGATGCACGAACACGTAAACGACCCTTACGTGCAGCAGGCGAAAAAGGACGGCTGGCGCTCGCGGGCCGCGTTCAAGCTGATCGAGATCGACGACCGGGACAAGCTGCTCAAGCGCGGCGAGGTGGTGGTCGACCTGGGGGCGACGCCGGGCGGCTGGTCGCAGGTGGCGGCGCAGCGGGTGGGGGACGCGGGTCTGGTGTTCGCGCTCGATCTGCTGGAAATGGCCCCGATCCGCGGCGTGCACTTCATCCTGGGCGATTTTCGAGAGGAATCCGTGCTCGCCGAACTGGAAAAAAACCTCGGCGAGCGCGAAGTGGGGCTTGTGATGTCGGACATGGCCCCCAATATGTCGGGTATGGCGGTGATGGATCAGGCGCGGGTGATGCATCTGGCGGAACTGGGCCTGGAATTTTCCAGAGCGCACCTGAAACCGGACGGCGCATTTCTGGTCAAAGTTTTCCAGGGCCGCGATTACGAGGCATTCGTCAAGGCCATGCGCGAAACGTTTCAGACGGTGGCGGTACGCAAACCCGACGCCTCGCGGGATCGCAGCGCGGAGGTTTACCTGTTGGGGCGCTGTTTGCGCTGAGAATTGTTTAGAATGCTGGCTTTATCGCTTGTCGAAGGCAAAGGAGTAGTCGCTTGAACAACATGTTCAAAAATCTCGCAGTCTGGGTGGTGATCGGTCTGGTGCTGATGACGGTGTTCAACCAGTTCAACACGCGCCAGGTTGCGCCCGGAGCGATCGAGTATTCGCAATTCCTCGACGAAGTGAAGCAGGGACGGATCAGCAAGGTGGTGATGGAAGGGCGCACCCTGAAAGCCACCACCAATGACGGCAAGCGCATCACCAGCTATGCGCCGCCCGATCTGTGGCTGGTTTCCGACCTGCTCAAGTACGACGTCAAGGTCGAGGCCAAGCCGGACGAAGAACCGTCCTTCCTGATGAGCATCTTCGTTTCCTGGTTCCCGATGCTGCTCCTGATCGGCGTCTGGGTCTTTTTCATGCGTCAGATGCAGGGCGGCGGCAAGGGCGGCGCTTTCTCCTTCGGCAAGTCGAAGGCGCGCATGATGGACGAGGCGCAGAACACCATCACCTTCGTCGACGTCGCTGGCTGCGACGAGGCGAAAGAGGAAGTGCAGGAAATCGTGGACTTCCTGCGCGATCCTTCCAAATTCCAGAAGCTCGGCGGGCGCATCCCGAAGGGCGTGCTGATGGTCGGCAACCCCGGCACCGGCAAGACGCTGCTCGCCAAGGCGATTGCCGGCGAGGCCAAGGTGCCGTTCTTCTCGATTTCCGGTTCCGATTTCGTCGAAATGTTCGTCGGCGTTGGCGCGGCGCGCGTGCGCGACATGTTCGAGAACGCCAAGAAACACGCGCCGTGCATCATCTTCATCGACGAAATCGACGCCGTCGGCCGCCAGCGCGGGGCCGGCCTGGGCGGCGGCAATGATGAGCGCGAGCAGACGCTGAACCAGTTGCTGGTCGAAATGGACGGCTTTGAAGGCCACTCCGGCATCATCGTCATCGCCGCCACCAACCGCCCCGACGTGCTCGACCCGGCGCTGTTGCGTCCGGGCCGCTTCGACCGTCAGGTGGTGGTGCCGCTGCCGGACATCCGCGGTCGCGAGGAAATCATCAAGGTACACATGCGCAAGGTGCCGGTGGCGCCCGACGTCAACGCCAACGTGCTGGCGCGCGGCACGCCGGGCATGTCCGGCGCCGATCTGGCCAATCTGGTCAATGAGGCCGCCCTGTTCGCCGCGCGCAGCAACAAGCGCGTGGTGGATATGGATGACTTCGAGCGCGCCAAGGACAAGATTTTCATGGGCGCCGAGCGCAAGTCGATGGTGATTACGCCCGAGGACAAGAAAAAAACCGCTTACCACGAATCCGGCCACGCCATCATCGGCGAGGTGCTGCCGGGCTGCGATCCGGTGCACAAAGTCACCGTGATCCCGCGTGGCCGGGCGCTGGGCGTGACTTGGTCGCTGCCGGAAATGGACAAGTTCAGCCTGTACCGCGACGAGATGCTGGCGCAGATCTGCATGCTCTTCGGCGGCCGCGTGGCGGAAGAGCTGTTCGTCGGCAACGTGTCGACCGGCGCGTCCAACGACTTCGAGCGCGCCACCCAGACGGCGCGCGACATGGTGACCCGCTACGGCATGTCCGAGGCGCTGGGGCCGATGGTGTATGCCGAGAACGAGGGCGAGGTTTTCCTGGGCCGCTCGGTGACGACGCACAAGAACGTGTCGGAAGCGACCATGCAGAAGGTCGATGCTGAAATCCGCCGCATCATCGACGAGCAGTACGCGCTGGCGCGCAAGATCCTGAGCGAGAACCGCGACAAGGTGGAAGCCATGACCGCCGCGCTGCTCGAATGGGAAACTATCGACGCCGAGCAGATCAAGGACATCATGGAAGGCCGTCCGCCGCGCCCGCCCAAGCCGATGCAGAGCACCGCCAAGCCGACGCCGCCGGACGAAACGCCGGGTGCCGAGCCGAACGCCCCGGCCACGGCCTGAACGCGAACCGAAGCAGCCGGAAGCGCCCGCTTCCGGCTTTTTTTCCATGCACGAAATCCACTGCGGCACCTACCGCCTGCCGACCGAGCGCCCTCTGCTGATGGGCATCGTCAACCTGACGCCGGATTCCTTTTCCGGCGACGGGCTGGCGCAAGATACCCTGCAGGCAATCGAACACGCCCGCCAGCAGTGGCAGGCCGGTGCGGACATGCTCGACATCGGCGCCGAATCCTCCCGCCCCGGCGCGCAGGCCACGCCGGAAGACGAGGAGTTGCGCCGCCTGCTGCCGGTATTGCGGGAAGTGTGCGCCTGGGGTGTGCCGGTGTCGGTCGATACCTACAAGCCCAAGGTCATGCAGGCCGCGCTGGCGGCGGGGGCGAGCATGATCAACGACATCACCGGCCTGCGCAGCACCGAGGCGCGCGCAGCGGTGGCGGGTTCAGATTGTGCGCTGTGCCTGATGCACATGCAGGGCGAGCCGGCCACCATGCAGGAAGCCCCGGCCTACGCCGACGTGGTGGATGAAGTCAGCGGCTGGCTGCGGACGGCGGCGGAGGATTGTCTGGCGTCAGGTATTGCCCGCGAACGCCTGGTGCTCGATCCGGGCTTTGGCTTCGGCAAGAATCTGGCGCACAACCTGGCCTTGTTCCGGGCGCTGGACAGTGAAATCTGGCAAGGCTTGCCGCTGCTGGTCGGCGTGTCGCGCAAGCGGATGTTGGGTGAAATTACCGGCCGGCCCGTGGCGGAGCGCGTTCATGCCAGTGTCGCCGCGGCCTTGCTGGCGGCGCAGCGCGGCGCGGCGATCCTGCGCGTGCACGATGTGGCGGCGACGCGCGACGCGCTGGCGGTCTGGGCGGCAATCAAAGAGGAAACGACACAATGAGCAGAAAATATTTCGGCACCGACGGCGTGCGCGGCCGGGTCGGGCAAAGCCCGATCACGCCCGATTTCGTGATGCGCCTCGGTTACGCGGCCGGCAAGGTCTTGTTGGAACAATGCCCGATGCCGCCGGGCGAGCGCCCCAGCGTGCTGATTGGCAAGGACACGCGCATCTCCGGCTACATGCTGGAATCGGCGCTGGAAGCCGGTTTTTCGTCGGCGGGCGTCGATGTCTGTCTGGTCGGGCCGATGCCGACGCCGGCGGTGGCCTATCTGACGCGGGCCTTGCGCCTGCAGGCGGGCATCGTCATTTCGGCGTCGCACAATCCCTACTACGACAACGGGATCAAATTCTTCTCGGCGCAGGGCAGCAAGCTGCCGGATAGCCTGGAGCGGGCCATCGAGGCCGGCATCGACCAGGAAATGCGCTGTGTCGATTCCGCTGCTTTGGGCCGGGTGCGCCGTATCGAAGATGCGCGCGGGCGCTACATCGAATTCTGCAAAAGCACTTTTCCCAACGAACTCGACCTGCGCGGCCTGCGCATCGTGGTCGATTGCGCGCACGGTGCGGCCTATCACATCGCACCGGACGTCCTGCACGAACTGGGTGCGGAAGTGGTCAGCATCGGGGTGCAGCCCAATGGCCTGAACATCAACGATGGCGTCGGTGCCACCGCGCCGCAGGCGCTGGCGCAGGCGGTGCTGGCGCAGCGCGCCGATCTGGGGATCGCCCTGGACGGCGACGCCGACCGGATTCAGATGGTGGATGCCGCCGGCAATCTCTACGATGGCGACCAGTTGCTGTACGCCATCGTCCGGAACCGGGCGCAAAAGGGCAAGGTGGCGGGCGTGGTCGGTACTTTGATGACCAATCTGGCGCTCGAACACGCGCTGGCGAAACTCGACATTCCCTTTGCCCGGGCGGCGGTCGGCGACCGTTACGTGGTCGAGATGCTGCGCCAGAACGGCTGGCTGTACGGCGGCGAAAATTCCGGCCACATTCTCGCGCTGGATCGTCATTCCACCGGCGACGGCATCATCGCCGGTTTGCAGGTACTGGCCGCCCTGCGCGAAAACGGCGGCACCCTGAAAACGCTGCTCGGCGGCCTGCGGCTCTATCCGCAGGTGCTGATCAACGTGCCGCTGGCGCGCAGCTTCGTCTGGCAGGAGTCGCCTGCGATCCAGGCGGTGCACCGGCAGGCCGAGGAAAGCCTCGCCGGGCGGGGCAGGGTGCTGCTGCGCCCGTCCGGCACGGAACCGCTGCTGCGTGTCATGGTGGAAGGCGAGGATGCCGCGCTGGTCAGGGCGGCGGCCGAGGAAATCGCGGCGGCGGTGCGCCAAGCGGCCGATCTCTGAATGTTTTCGGGCGGCGGGCCTGCATTGACCGGGCCGGCCCGCCGTCGTTATAATCCCGCGGTTTTTGCCCACGGAGAAGCGCGTGCGCCGTAAGCTCGTAGCCGGAAACTGGAAGATGCATGGCGGCCTGGCTGGCAATGCGGCCTTGCTGACGGCGCTCTTGGCGGAAGTCGATGCGCTGCCGTGCGAAGCGGCGGTCTGCCCGCCTTTCCCCTATCTGGCGCAGGCGCAGCAGTTGCTGGCCGGTTCGGTGCTGATGCTGGGGGCGCAGAACGTCAGCCAGCATCCGTCGGGCGCGTATACCGGCGAAGTGGCGGTGGGCATGTTGCAGGAATTCGGCTGCCGCTACGTCTTGCTCGGCCATTCCGAGCGGCGGGCGATTTTCGGCGAAAGCGACGCCACGGTCGCCGCCAAGTTCGAGGCGGCGCTGGCGGGCGGTCTGGTGCCGGTGCTCTGCGTCGGCGAAACCCTGGCCGACCGGCAGGCGGGCGAGACTGAAATCGTCGTTGGGCGTCAGCTCGACGCGGTGCTGGCCCGGCTCGGCAGCGCGGCCCTGGGGCGCGGCGTGGTGGCGTATGAGCCGGTATGGGCCATCGGCACCGGGCAGACGGCAACGCCGGAAGAGGCGCAGGCGGTGCACCGCTTCATCCGGCAACGGGTGGCGGCCGGCGATGCCGAAGTTGCCGCAGGTTTGCGCATTCTGTACGGCGGCAGCGTCAAGCCGCAAAACGCCGCCGCCCTATTCGGGCAGGCGGATATCGACGGCGGCCTGATTGGCGGCGCGGCCCTGGTGGCCGAGGATTTTCTGGCGATTTGTCGGGCAACCGGCAACGCGTCTTCATAGCGATGAAAGTGGGCAGGTAAAAATGAGCTGGATGTTCTCTCTGATCTTGACGATCCATATCCTGGTGGCGATTGCCATCATCGGCCTGGTGCTGGTGCAGCACGGCAAGGGTGCCGACATGGGGGCTGCTTTCGGCAGCGGTGCTTCCGGCAGCCTGTTCGGCGCTTCCGGCTCGGCTAATTTCCTCAGCCGGACGACGGCGGTGCTGGCCGCGGTGTTTTTCCTGACTAGCCTGTCGCTGGCCTATTTTGCGTCGAGCAAGCCAAAAACGTCTGGCAGTCTGATGCAGGATTCGGTACAATCGCAGACTGTTTCGCCGGCCCCGGCCGGCGCGGCAAATGAACCGGCTGATGCGGGTTCCAAGGCGCAGGAAGTGCCTAAATAAGGTGGTCATTCCGTTGGCAATTTGCGTTGTCGGCGGAGAGAAAAAAGCAGTAAGCCGACGTGGTGAAATTGGTAGACACGCTATCTTGAGGGGGTAGTGGCGCAAGCTGTGCGAGTTCGAGTCTCGCCGTCGGCACCAAAACGGGGTTGGTTGAATTTTCATCCGGCTCGATAAAAACTGACAAATTGGCGGCGGATGATGGAAGCGTATTTTCCAATCCTGATGTTTGTGTTGGTTGGGGTGGCGATTGGCGTGTTGCCGGTGGCCATGGGTTTCATGTTGGCGCCGCAGCGCCCCGACTCTGAGAAACTCTCCCCTTATGAGTGTGGCTTCGAGGCCTTCGAAGATGCGCGCATGAAGTTCGACGTGCGCTACTACCTCATTGCAATCCTGTTCATTCTGTTCGATCTCGAAATCGCTTTCCTGGTCCCGTGGGGCACCGTGTTTGCGGATATGGCAGCCAGTGACGGCTTGAAAGTGTTTGGTTTCGTCGAGATGCTGATTTTTATTGGCATTCTTGCCCTGGGCGACATCTACGCCTGGGCCAAGGGTGCGCTGGATTGGGAATGAGGCAGCGTCATGGCCATTGAAGGAATTCTGCAGGAAGGCTTCGTCACCACCACGGCGGACAAGCTCATCAACTACATGCGCACTGGCTCGATCTGGCCGATGACTTTTGGTCTGGCCTGCTGCGCGGTGGAGATGATCCACGCCGGCTGCGCGCGCTACGACCTGGACCGTTTCGGCATCGTGTTCCGTCCCAGCCCGCGTCAGTCCGACGTGATGATCGTGGCCGGCACGCTCACCAATAAAATGGCGCCGGCCCTGCGCAAGGTGTACGACCAGATGGCCGAGCCGCGCTGGGTGGTTTCCATGGGTTCCTGCGCCAACGGCGGCGGCTACTACCATTACTCCTATTCGGTGGTGCGCGGCTGCGATCGCGTGGTGCCGGTCGACATCTACGTGCCGGGCTGCCCGCCCACGGCCGAAGCTCTGCTCTATGGTTTGATCCAGCTGCAGAACAAGATTCGCCGCACCAACACCATTGCTCGCTAAATTTCGAGGCCGATCACTATGTCAGCCAAGCTGGAAGCGCTTTGCCAAAAATTGCAGGAACGTTTCGGGGAAAAGCTTCAATCCACGAAGATCGCCCTGAATGAACTGACCATCGAGCTTGCTGCCGGCGATTATTTCGCCACCATGCAGGCATTGCGCGATGAAAAGGAATTCTCCTTCGAGGAATTGATCGACCTGTGCGGGGTGGATTACTCCGCCTACGGCGACGGTGCCTGGACGGGCAAGCGTTACGCCACGGTGGTGCATCTCCTGTCGATCGCGCATAACGTTCGCCTGCGAGTGCGTGTGTTTGCCGAGGATGAGGCTTTCCCTGTCACTGATTCCGTGACTTCGTTGTGGACGACGGCCAACTGGTTCGAGCGCGAAGCCTTCGACCTGTTCGGTATCGCCTACACCGGACACAACGATCTGCGCCGCCTCCTGACCGATTACGGTTTCATCGGCCACCCCTTCCGCAAAGACTTCCCGATTACCGGTCACGTCGAGATGCGTTACGACCCAGATCAAGGACGCGTGGTCTACCAGCCCGTTACCATCGCGCCTCGCGAAAACACCCCGCGCGTCGTGCGCGAAGATACCTACGGGGACCCGAAACATGGCTGATATCCAGAGCTATACCCTGAACTTCGGGCCGCAGCACCCGGCCGCGCACGGTGTGCTGCGCATGGTGCTGGAGATGGATGGCGAAGTCGTGCGTCGTGCCGATCCGCACATCGGCCTCTTGCATCGCGCTACCGAAAAACTCGCCGAAAACCGCACCTGGGTGCAGGCCATGCCTTACATGGATCGCCTCGATTACGTCTCGCCCATGTGCAACGAGCATGCCTACTGTCTGGGTGTGGAAAAACTGCTGCAACTGGAAGTGCCTGAGCGCGGTAAATACATCCGCACCATGTTCGACGAGGTGACGCGCATTCTCAACCACCTGCTGTGGATCGGCTGTCACGCGCTGGACGTGGGGGCCATGACCATGGCGCTCTACACCTTCCGCGAACGCGAAGATTTGATGGATGCTTACGAGGCCGTCAGCGGTGCGCGTTTGCACGCGGCTTACTACCGTCCGGGCGGCGTTTATCGCGATCTGCCCGAGCGCATGCCGCAGTATCGTGAATCGACCTGGACGAGCGCGAAGAAAGCGCAGGAAATCAACGCCAATCGCGGCGGCTCGCTGCTCGATTTCCTGGAAGATTTCACCGAGCGCTTCCCCAAGTATCACAGCGAATATCACACCCTGCTCACCGACAACCGCATCTGGAAGCAGCGTCTGGTCGGCGTCGGCGTGGTCAGCCCGGAACGCGCCATGCAACTCGGCTTCACCGGGGCCATGCTGCGCGGCTCCGGCATCGCTTGGGATCTGCGCAAGAAGCAGCCCTACGCCGCTTACGACAAAGTCGATTTTGACGTGCCAATCGGCGTCAATGGCGATAGCTACGACCGCTATCTGGTGCGCATGGAAGAAATGCTGCAATCCAACCGCATCATCAAGCAATGCATCGACTGGCTGCGCAAGAACCCCGGCCCGGTCATCACCGACAATTTCAAGGTGGCGCCGCCCAAGCGCGAGGCGATGAAGTCGAACATGGAAGAGCTGATCCATCATTTCAAGCTCTTCAGTGAGGGGATCCACGTCACGCCGGGTGAAGCCTATGCCGCGGTCGAGCATCCCAAGGGCGAGTTTGGCATCTACTTCATTTCGGATGGCGCCAACAAGCCGTACCGGATGAAGATCCGTGCCCCGGGCTACGCCCATTTGGCTGCGATGGACGAGATGGCGAAGGGCCACATGCTGGCCGACGTCGTCACGATCATCGGTTCTCAGGACATCGTTTTTGGCGAGATCGACCGCTGATGTTTTCCGCAGACACCCTAGAAAAATTCGCCCGCGAGGTCGCCAAGTATCCGGCTGACCAGAAGCAATCCGCCGTCATGGCCTGTCTGGCGCTTGCCCAGGAAGAACAGGGCTGGCTGCCGTCGCAGGCCATCGAGGCCGTGGCCGATTACCTTGGCATGCCGCCGATGGCGGCCTATGAAGTGGCCACCTTCTACAACATGTACGACCTGAAGCCGGTCGGCAAGTACAAGATCACGGTGTGCACCAATCTGCCGTGCGCCCTGTCCGGCGGCTATCACGCTGGCGAGTACCTGCAAAAGAAACTGGGCATCGGCTACAACGAGACGACGCCGGATGGCAGGTTTACGCTCAAGGAAGGCGAGTGCATGGGCGCTTGCGGCGATGCGCCGGTGTTCATCGTCAATAATCGCTCGATGTGCAGCCACATGCACCCGGAGCAGATCGACAAGCTGCTTGAGGAGTGCAAATAATGGCCATGCTGGGGGCAATCAATCCGGTTCTGATGGCCGGTCTGGACGCCGATAACACTTGGCGTCTGAAGGATTACGTGGCGCGCGGCGGTTACGAGCAGTTGAAGCGCATTCTGCAAACCGGTATGACGCAGGAAGACGTTATCGGCGAAGTCAAGAAGTCGGTGCTGCGCGGCCGTGGTGGCGCGGGTTTTCCGACCGGCCTGAAATGGTCCTTCATGCCGCGCTCCTTCCCTGGCGACAAATACGTCGTCTGCAATACCGACGAAGGCGAGCCGGGGACGTTCAAGGATCGTGACATCATGCGCTACAACCCGCATGCGGTCATCGAAGGCATGATCATCGCCGGTTTCGCCATGGGAGCCAGCCGTGGTTACAACTACGTGCACGGCGAAATCTGGGAAATCTACAAGCGTTTCGAGGAGGCGCTGGACGAAGCCCGCGCCGCTGGTTTGCTCGGCCAGAAGATTCTCGGTACCGAATTCAGTTTCGAACTGTTCGCCCACCACGGCTATGGCGCTTACATCTGCGGCGAGGAAACCGCGCTGCTCGAATCGATCGAAGGCAAGAAGGGCCAGCCGCGCTTCAAGCCGCCGTTCCCGGCCTCGTTCGGTCTGTACGGCAAGCCGACCACGATCAACAACACCGAAACCTTCGCCTCCATTCCCTTCATCCTGAAGATGGGCGGCGAGGAATTCCTCAATCTCGGCAAGCCGAACAACGGCGGCACCAAACTGTTTTCGGTGTCGGGCCACGTCAATCGTCCGGGCAACTACGAGATTCCGCTCGGCACGCCCTTCTCCAAGCTGCTCGAAATGTGCGGCGGGATGCGCGGCGGGCGCAAGCTGAAAGCGGTCATTCCCGGCGGCTCCTCGGCACCGGTGATGCCGGCGGAAGTCATCATGGACTGCACCATGGATTACGACTCGATCAGCAAGGGTGGTTCCATGCTCGGCTCCGGCGCGGTCATCGTCATGGATGAAACCGTCTGCATGGTGAAGGCGCTGGAGCGCTTGTCGTTCTTCTACCACGAGGAATCCTGCGGCCAATGCACGCCCTGCCGCGAAGGCACGGCCTGGATGTACAAGGTGGTGCATCGCATCGAAAACGGGCTGGGCAAGCGGGAAGACCTGGATCTGCTCAACAGCGTGCTGGGCAACATCGCTGGACGCACCATCTGTGCTCTGGGTGATGCTGCGGCCTTCCCGGTACAGAGTTTCATCAAGCACTTCCGCGCCGAGTTTGAACACCACATCGAGCACAAGTGCTGTCTGGTGCCCAGGGATGTGCAGTGGGCGGGCAGCGGCTTCCACAAGATTCCGGCCTGATGGCCTGATCCGTTAAGAAAACTGGCTACAAGGTAGCGACATGCTAGACATCGAAATCGACGGCAAGAAAGGGCAGGTGCCCGCAGGCAGCACGGTGATGGACGCCGCGCAGCAACTGGGCGTATATATCCCGCACTTCTGCTATCACAAGAAACTTTCCATCGCCGCCAGTTGCCGCATGTGCCTGGTGGAAGTCGAGAAGGCGCCCAAGCCCCTGCCGGCCTGCGCGACGCCGGTGACCAACGGGATGAAGGTGTTCACGCACTCTGATCTGGCGGTCAAGGCGCAGAAGGGCGTGATGGAGTTCCTGCTCATCAACCATCCGCTCGACTGCCCGATCTGCGATCAGGGCGGCGAATGCCAGTTGCAGGACATGTCGGTCGGCTACGGCCCGATGCAGAGCCGCTACACCGAGGAAAAGCGCGTCGTCTTCCACAAGGACGTCGGGCCGCTGATTTCCATGGAAGAAATGAGCCGCTGCATCCATTGCACGCGCTGCGTGCGCTTCGGCCAGGAAATCGCCGGGGTGATGGAACTGGGCATGGCCAATCGCAACATGCATGCCGAAATCATGACTTTCGTCGGTCGTTCGGTCGATTCCGAACTCTCCGGCAACATGATCGACCTTTGCCCGGTCGGCGCGCTTACCTCCAAACCCTTCCGCTACACCGCGCGCGCTTGGGAATTGCAGCGCCGCAAGTCGGTCAGCCCGCACGATTCGGTCGGTGCCAATCTGGTGGTGCAGGTCAAGCACGACAGCGTGATGCGCGTTCTGCCGCGCGAGAACGAAGCAGTCAATGAATGCTGGATCTCCGACAAGGAGCGTTTCGCCTATCAGGCGCTGAATTCGGAAGAACGTCTGACCAAGCCGATGGTCAAGCAGGGCGGACAATGGCGCGAGGTCGAGTGGAACGTGGCGCTCGATTACGTTGCGCACGGCCTCAAGGACGTGGCCCGCGAACACGGCGGCGATGCCATCGCTGCGCTGGCCAGCCAGACGGCCAGCGTTGAAGAACTCTACCTGCTCAAGCAGGTGATGCAAGGTTTGGGTTGCAACAACGTCGATTTCCGCCTGCGTCAGAGCGATTTCTCCACGGACGGCAAGACCGCTGGCGCGCCCTGGCTGGGCATGCGTCTGGCTGACATCGAAAGTCTCGATGCCGCCCTGGTGGTCGGTTCCTTCCTGCGCAAGGATCATCCGCTGATCGCCCAGCGTCTGCGTCAGGCGGCCAAGAAAAATACCCAGGTCAGCCTGTTGTCGGTGACTGCCGACGATCAACTCATCAATCTGCACGCCCAGGCCAGCGTGGCTCCCGCACAATTGGCGGGCGCGTTGGCGGGCGTCGTGCGCGCCGTTGCCGAAGCCAAGGGGCAGCCGCTGCCTGCCGGGCTGGAAAATGCCAAGGTCTGCGAGACTTGCCGCAAGATTGCGGCCAGCCTTGCGGAAGGCGAAAAGAGCGCGGTTTTCCTCGGCAATGTGGCAACGCAATCGGTCGACTTTGCCCAGTTGCATGCCCTGGCTCTCGAATTGCAGCGTCTGTGCGGTGCCAGCGTCGGTTTCCTCGGTGAGAGTGGTAACACGGTCGGTGCCTGGCTGGCCGGCCTGCCGGTGGGCGGTGCCAATGCGCAGCAGATGCTGGCGCATCCGCGCAAGGCGTATTTCCTCATGGGCGTCGAGCCCGAACTGGATTGCGCCAATCCGCAAGCCGCCCGCGCCGCGCTCGATCAGGCGGCGCTGGTGGTGGCCTTGTCGCCCTTCAAAAACGAAGCGGCGCTGCAATACGCCGATGCCATCCTGCCGATTTCGCCCTATACCGAAACCGCCGGCACCTTCATCAATATCGAAGGCCGCGTGCAGTCCTTCAACGGCGTCGTCAAGCCGCGTGGCGAAACGCGCCCGGCCTGGAAACTCCTGCGCGTGCTCGGCAACGTGCTCAATCTGCCCGGTTTCCAGTATCAGAGCAGCGAAGAAGTGCGCGATGAAATCCTTGGCAGGAATGTCGAGTTCGCAGCCGGGCTGGACAATGGCCTGAACGGCGTGAGCTTGCAGTTGCCGGTCGAAAAGAACATCGCCCTGCAACGCATTGCCGATGTGCCGATTCACTTTGCCGATGCCTTGGCGCGCCGTGCGCCTGCCTTGCAGAAAACGGCTGATGCCCGCTCGCCGGTCGTGCGCGCCAATGCGGCAACGCTCGCGGCACTGCAACTGACGGCGGGCGACAGCGCCCGCGTGCGTCAGGGTCAGGGAATGGCCGAATTCAAGGTCGTGCTTGATGACAAGGTGCCGGACAACTGCCTGCGTCTGGCGGCGGCCCATGCGAGCACGGCCATGCTGGGCGCGATGTTCGGCGAAATTTCCGTGGAGCGCGCATAAATGGATGCCCTGATGAATTTCGGACAAGGTCTGTTCGGCGGTGCCTGGCCCGTCGTCTGGACGCTGCTCAAGATCGTGGCCATCGTCGCGCCGCTGATGCTCGGCTTGGCCTATCTCACTTATTTCGAGCGCAAGGTGATCGGTTTCATGCAGGTGCGCATCGGTCCCAACCGGGTCGGCCCCTGGGGCTTGATCCAGCCGATCGCGGACGGCCTGAAGCTGCTCCTGAAGGAAGTGGTGGTGCCCACCAACTCGTCCAAGGCGGTCTTCATCATCGCCCCGATGCTGGCTATCGCGCCAGCGCTGGCGGCCTGGGCCGTGGTGCCTTTCACCGACACCCTGGTGCTGGCCAATATCGACGCCAGCTTGCTCTACATCCTGGCCATGACCTCGATCGGGGTGTACGGCATCATCCTCGCCGGCTGGGCTTCCAACTCGAAATACGCCTTCCTGGGCGCGATGCGTTCGGCGGCGCAGATGATTTCCTACGAAATCGCGATGGGCTTTGCCCTGATTACCGTGCTGATGATCGCCGGCAGCCTGAATTTCGTCGATATCGTCAATGGTCAGGCCGAGGGGCGCTTTGCCGATTGGGGGCTGGGTTTCCTGTCCTGGAACTGGCTGCCGCTCTTGCCGATGTTCCTCGTCTACCTGATTTCGGGCACGGCTGAACTGAACCGCGCGCCGTTCGACTTGGCCGAAGGCGAGTCGGAAATCGTTGGTTTCCACGTCGAATATTCGGGGATGGCGTTCGCGCTCTTCTTCCTTGCCGAATACGCCAACATGATCCTGGTGGCCGCGCTGACCTCCATCCTCTTCCTGGGGGGCTGGTTGTCGCCGGTGGGCTTCCTGCCGGATGGCATCCTGTGGATGTTCGCCAAGATGTCCTTCGTGCTCTTCCTGTTCCTCTGGTTCCGCGCCACCTTCCCGCGTTACCGTTACGACCTCCTGATGCGCCTGGGCTGGAAAGTGTTCCTGCCGCTGTGTTTCTTCTGGGTCATCATCGTCGGCGCGTGGATGATTTCCCCGCTGACCATCTGGAATTGAGGAGAGAAGCATGGGTTCGATGAAGGAAATCTTCGGCAGCCTCTTCCTCAAGGAGCTGTTGAAAGGCTTGGCGGTGACGGGCAAGTATTTCTTTGCCCGCAAGATCACCGTGCAATACCCCGAGGAAAAAACCCCGCAGAGTTTTCGCTTTCGCGGTCTGCACGCCCTGCGCCGCTATCCGAATGGCGAGGAGCGCTGCATTTCCTGCAAGCTGTGTGAGGCGATCTGCCCGGCCCTGGCGATCACCATCGAGGCCGAGCCGCGCGACGACGGTTCGCGCCGCACGACGCGCTACGACATTGATCTGACCAAGTGCATCTTCTGCGGTTTCTGCGAGGAAGCCTGCCCGGTCGATGCCATCGTCGAGACGCGCATCTTCGAATATCACGGCGAGAAGCGCGGCGATCTCTACTACACCAAGGAGATGCTGCTGGCCAATGGCGAACGCTACGAAGCCCAGATCGCCGAAGACCGCGCGCACGACGCGCCCTACCGCTGACAGGTGCTTGTGATGGAATTTCAAACCGCTGTTTTCCTGTTTCTCTCGGCCATCCTGATCTACGCCGGTCTGCGCGTGATTACCGCGCGTAATCCGGTGACGGCCGTGCTGCACCTGATGCTCGCCTTTTTCACCACCGGCGGCCTGTGGCTGATGTTGCAAGCCGAATTTCTCGGTATTGCCCTGATCGTGGTGTATGTCGGCGCGGTGATGGTGCTGTTCCTGTTCGTGGTGATGATGCTCGACCTGAATTTCGATCAGTTGCGTCAGGGTTTCTGGCGTTATCTGCCGCTGGGGGCGATGGTGGGCCTGGTGATGGTGCTGGAAATGGGGTTGGTGCTGGGCAGCAAGTATTTCCAGGTGCCGCTCGCCGAAGCTGTCGTCGAACCGGGCATTTCCAATACCCGCGAACTGGGCGCGCTGCTGGTGACGGATTACGTTTTCCCGTTTGAACTCGCGGCGGTCATTCTGCTGGTCGGCATGATCGCCGCCGTGGTGCTGACTTTCCGGGGCGGACCGAAGCGCTCCAAGGTGCCGAATCCGAGCACGCAACTGTACGTCAAGGCCAAGGACCGTGTGCGCGTCCTGCAAATGCCGGTTGAAAAAGACTGATCCGGGGCAAACATGCTGACACTTACCCTTTCCCATTTCCTGATTCTCGGCGCGATATTGTTCGCCATTGCCGTGGTCGGCATCTTCCTCAACCGGAAGAATCTGATCGTGCTGCTGATGTCGATCGAGCTGATGCTGCTCGCCGTGAATATGAACTTCGTGGCCTTCTCGCATTTCCTGGGCGATCTGTCCGGGCAGGTTTTCGTTTTCTTCATTCTTGCCGTGGCTGCCGCCGAGGCGGCCATTGGTCTGGCTATCCTGATCGTGCTGTTCCGTAACCTCAAGAGCATCCATGTGGATGACCTGGGTAGTCTGAAGGGTTGAACATGGACATGAAATCGCTCTACCTGCTCGTTCCGCTGGCACCGCTCCTCGGTTCCATCATTGCCGGTCTGTTCTGCCGGGTCATTCCGCGCTGGCTCGCCCATACGGCGACCATCCTCGGCGTGGCGACGGCCTTCGTGGCTTCCGTGCTGATCTTTCAGGATGTCATGGCGGGCAACACCTACAACGGTACGGTCTATCAATGGATGGTCAGCGGGGATTACAGCTTCGAGGTCGGTTTCCTGATCGACACCCTGACCGCCACCATGATGCTGGTGGTGACTTTCGTGTCCCTGATGGTGCACATCTACACCATCGGCTACATGCAGGAAGACCCCGGCTACAACCGCTTCTTCAGCTACATTTCGCTGTTTACCTTCTCCATGCTGATGCTGGTGATGGCCAACAACTTCATGCAGCTTTTCTTCGGCTGGGAAGCGGTGGGTCTGGTGTCCTACCTGCTGATCGGTTTCTGGTACACCCGCCCGACGGCGATCTTCGCCAACATGAAAGCCTTCCTGGTCAACCGCGTCGGCGATTTCGGCTTCATTCTCGGTATCGGTCTCGTGCTGGCGCATTTCGGCTCGCTCGACTACGCCGAAGTGTTCAAGCAGGCGCCGGATTTTGCCAACACGACCATCAACATCTGGGGCGCTCAGGAATGGTCGCTGATGACCGTCACCTGTATCTGCCTGTTCATCGGTGCGATGGGCAAATCGGCGCAGGTGCCGCTGCACGTCTGGCTGCCCGATTCGATGGAAGGCCCGACCCCGATCTCGGCGCTGATCCACGCCGCGACGATGGTGACGGCGGGCATCTTCATGGTGTCGCGCATGTCGCCGCTGTTTGAACTGTCCACCACGGCGCTCTCCTTCGTCATCATCATCGGTGCCATCACCGCGCTGTTCATGGGCTTCCTCGGCATCATCCAGAACGACATCAAGCGCGTCGTCGCCTATTCGACACTGTCGCAACTGGGTTACATGACCGTGGCGCTCGGCGCGTCCGCTTACTCGGTGGCGATCTTCCACCTGATGACGCACGCCTTCTTCAAGGCGTTGCTCTTCCTCGCCGCCGGCTCGGTCATCATCGGCATGCACCACGATCAGGACATCCGCAACATGGGCGGCCTGCGCAAGTACATGCCGATCACCTGGATCACCTCGCTGGTCGGCTCGCTGGCTCTGATCGGCACGCCTTTCCTGGCTGGTTTCTACTCCAAGGATTCGATCATCGAGGCCGTCAAGTTCTCGAACATTCCCGGTGCCGGTTTTGCCTACTTCGCCGTGCTGGCTGGCGTCTTCGTGACCGCCTTCTACTCCTTCCGCATGTATTTCCTGGTCTTCCACGGCGAAGAGCGTTTCGGCAAGGATCATCACGGCCATGAGGCGCACGATGAGCACCACGACGACGATCATGGCGACCACCATCACGGTCTGGCCCCCGGCCAGAAGCCGCACGAAACGCCGTGGGTGGTGACGCTGCCGCTGGTGCTGCTGGCGATTCCGTCGCTGGTGATCGGCTACATCGGCATCGGGCCGATGGTGGCGGGCGATTATTTCAAGGACGTGATCTACGTCGATTCGGCCGTGCATCCGGCGCTGGCGCAGTTCCTCGAGCATTTCCACGGCGCGGCCGCGATGGGGCTGCACGCCTTCTCGACGCCGCCGTTCTATCTGGCGCTGGCCGGCGTGGCCTTGTCCTGGTTCTTCTACATGAAGCGTCCGGACATTCCGGCCGCCATCCAGCGCCGTTGCGGCCTGATCTACGAGGTGCTGGAAAACAAGTACTACTTCGACAAGATCAACGAGTTCGTTTTTGCCGGCGGTGCCCGCGTTCTGGGCAAGGCATTCTGGCGCGGCGGGGACGTCGGGCTGATCGACGGTCTCATCATCAACGGCTCGGCCAAGGTGGTCGGCTGGGTGGCGACGATCAGCCGCCTGTTCCAGACAGGTTACGTTTATCACTACGCTTTCACGATGATCATCGGTGTTCTGGTGCTGATGACTTTGTGGCTGAACCACGCATAAGCTGAATCGCTCGCAGAAAAGCAAGGAACAACATGTCAGATTACCCGCTGCTCTCTCTCGCCGTCTGGGTGCCTATTTTGGCCGGCGTTATCGTTCTGCTCACCGGCGGAGACCGCAACGCGCCTTTGGCGCGCTTCCTGGCGCTCATTGGAGCCATCCTCGGCTTCCTGGTCACCATCCCGCTGTGGACCGGGTTCGATGTCAGCCATTCAGGCATGCAGTTCGTTGAACTGCATCACTGGATTCCGCGTTTCAACATCAACTACCACCTCGGCGTGGACGGTATTTCCATGCTGTTCGTGGTGCTGAATGCTTTTATCACCATCATCGTGGTGGCGGCGGGCTGGGAAGTGATCCAGACCAAGGTGGCGCAGTACATGGCCGCCTTCCTGATCATGTCCGGCCTGATGAACGGCATCTTCACCGCGCTCGACGGCATCCTGTTCTACGTGTTCTTCGAAGCGTCGCTGATTCCGCTCTACCTCATCATCGGCGTTTGGGGCGGCCCCAACCGCGTCTATGCGGCGATCAAGTTCTTCCTCTACACCCTGTTCGGCTCGTTGCTCTTCCTGCTGGCCCAGATGTATCTGTTCTTCAAGTCGGGCGGCAGCTTCTCCATTCTCGACTGGCACCAGTTGCCGCTTGATCTGACGCCGCAGATCTGGGTGTTCCTCGCCTTCCTGATCGCCTTCGCCGTCAAGGTGCCGATGTGGCCGGTGCATACCTGGCTGCCGGATGCCCACGTCGAAGCACCGACCGGCGGCTCCATCGTGCTGGCCGCCATCGCGCTGAAACTGGGCGCCTACGGCTTCCTGCGCTTCTCCCTGCCGATCGCGCCGGATGCCTCGCACGAACTGGCCGGCCTCATCGTCGCGCTGTCGCTGATTGCGGTGGTGTACATCGGTCTGGTTGCGCTGATTCAGGCCGACATGAAGAAACTGGTGGCCTACTCGTCGATTGCGCACATGGGCTTCGTCACCCTCGGCTTCTTCATGTTCAGCCCGCTCGCCGTCGAAGGCGCGCTGGTGCAGATGATTTCGCACGGCTTCGTGTCGGGGGCCATGTTCTTCTGCATCGGCGTCATGTACGACCGCGTGCATAGTCGGCAGATCGCCGATTACGGCGGCGTGGTGAACACCATGCCCAAGTTCGCCGCCCTGTTCATGCTGTTCACGATGGCCAACGCCGGTCTGCCGGCCACTTCCGGCTTCGTCGGTGAATTCATGATTATCCTGGCTGCGGTCAAGTTCAATTTCTGGGTGGCCGTGCTTGCCGCCACCTCGCTCATTCTCGGCGCGGCCTATTCGCTGTGGATGTACAAGCGGGTGATCTTCGGCGACGTGGCGAACGACCACGTCAAGGAATTGACCGACATCGGTGGCCGCGAATTCCTGATTCTCGCCGTGCTCGCCTTGTGCACCCTGTGGATGGGTCTGTATCCGCAGCCCTTCACCGAAGTGATGCACACCTCGGTCAACGATTTGCTGCGTCATGTCGCCGTCAGCAAGATTCAATAAACGGTAGCCGTCATGTTTGAAAATTTCGTCATTCCCGATTTTCTGCCGGCGGCGCCGGAAATGTTCCTGGCCTGCATGGCCATGGCCATTCTCATGCTCGACCTGTTCGCCAAGGACGCGCGTCACTCGCTCGCCTTCTGGCTGGCGCAACTGACGCTGTTGGGCTGCGCCTTCATTCAGGTTTATACCAGCACGCCGGGGGTGGTTTACACCTTCAGCAACACTTTCGTCGATGACAGCCTGGGCGATCTGCTCAAGCTTTTCGTCTATCTGACGATGATGGTTGTGCTCTTTTACTCGCGCACCTATGTGCTGGAACGCCCGGAGATGAACAAGGGCGAGTATTACGTGCTGGCCCTGATGGCGACTTTGGGCATGCTGGTGATGATTTCGGCCAATAGTTTCATCACGGTGTATGTGGGTCTTGAGTTGCTCTCGCTTTCGCTCTACGCACTGGTGGCGATGAACCGCGATTCGCTGCGTGCCACCGAAGCGGCGATGAAGTATTTCGTGCTCGGCGCGCTGGCTTCCGGCCTGCTCCTCTACGGCATGTCGATGATCTACGGCGCGACCGGCAGCCTGGAAATTTCCGAAATTGCGCAGGCACTTGCCGCCACGGAGGGAAATCGCACGGTGCTGGTGTTCGGCCTGGTCTTCCTGGTCAGCGGCCTGGCCTTCAAGCTGGGCCTGGTGCCTTTCCATATGTGGATTCCCGACGTCTATCATGGCGCGCCCACGCCCGTTACCCTTTTGATCGGCTCTGCGCCCAAGTTCGCTGCCTTTGCTCTGGTCATGCGCTTGCTGGTCAGCGGCCTGCTGCCGCTCGCTCAAGATTGGCAGGCCATGCTGGTGATCATGGCGGTGCTGTCGATGGCCATTGGTAATCTCGCCGCCATTGCCCAGAGCAATCTCAAGCGCATGCTGGCTTATTCGACCATTTCACACATGGGTTTCATGCTGCTCGGTATCGTCACCGGTGTGGTCAATAATGATCCGCGCTATGCCTTGAATGCCTACAGTTCGGCGATGTTCTACGTCATTGCTTACGTGCTGATGACGCTGGCTGCCTTTGGCGTCATCCTCCTGATGTCCCGCGCCGGTTTCGAGGCGGAAGAACTCAGCGATTACAAAGGCTTGAACAAGCGCAGCCCCTGGTTCGCGGCCATCATGATGATCGTCATGTTTTCCATGGCCGGCATTCCGCCCTTCATCGGTTTCTTTGCGAAGTTCTCGGTTCTGCAGGCAGTGGTGGCTACCGGAGAGGTCTGGCTGGCGGTGGTAGCCGTGCTCTTCTCCCTGATCGGTGCCTTCTACTACCTGCGTGTGGTCAAACTGATGTATTTCGACGCGCCGGAAACCGAGGCGCCGATCGAAGCAGGCATGCATATGCGCCTCTTGTTGTCGGCCAATGGTCTGGCGGTTGCCGTGCTCGGTTTCTTCCCGCAAGTCATCATGACCTTGTGCGCTTATGCCTTGCTGACCTCATTCTGAGCGCTATCTGGCCTCCTGTCTCCGGCCTCGTTTATCAGCGCCCCGCCTCGTGCGGGGCGTTGTGCATCCGGGCAGGCTGTTCTGCTGCTGTTCTCCTGTCGTCCGACGATAAACATCCGGCAGTTGCCTGCCCTGTGCTATGATTCGCGTCGGCGGGTCTCCCCGCATTGCAGGGTGGTGAACTTGGTCAGGTCCGGAAGGAAGCAGCCACAGCCATTTACTGCAAGTGCCGGGGGTTAGGCTCGCCACTTTCATTTTCTGCTTTGATGTGAGGCGCATGAGTTATCAGGTTCTCGCGCGCAAGTGGCGGCCGCGCAATTTCTCGACCCTGGTCGGCCAGGAGCATGTCGTACGCGCGCTCAATCATGCCCTGTCAGAGCAGCGTCTGCACCACGCCTACTTGTTCACTGGCACGCGCGGCGTCGGCAAAACCACCATCGCCCGCATCCTCGCCAAATCGCTCAACTGCGAAACCGGTATCACCGCCACGCCCTGCGGCCAGTGCACCGCCTGCCAGGAAATCGATGCCGGGCGGTTCATCGATCTGCTCGAAGTCGATGCGGCCACCAACACCCGTGTCGACGAAATGCGCCAGTTGCTCGAAAATGCGGCATACGCGCCGACACGGGGCCGTTTCAAGGTGTATGTGATCGACGAAGTGCATATGCTGTCCACTTCGGCCTTCAACGCCATGCTGAAAACGCTGGAAGAGCCGCCTGAGCACGTCAAATTCATTCTTGCCACCACCGATCCGCAGAAAATTCCGGTGACGGTACTGTCGCGCTGCCTGCAATTTAACCTGAAACAGATGCCGGTGCCGGCTATTGCCGGGCATCTGGCGCACATTCTGCAGATGGAAGGCATTGCGGGCGAGATGCCGGCACTCAATCTGATTGCCCGTTCGGCGGGTGGCAGCATGCGCGACGCCTTGTCGCTGCTCGATCAGGCCATTGCGCATGGGGCCGGGCAAGTCGATGAGATGCAGGTGCGCAGCATGCTGGGCAGCGTCGATCAGGATCATCTCTTTTCCGTGCTGGAAGCCGTGTTGGCGGGCGATGCGGGAACTCTGCTGCAAGTGGCGGCGAATCTTGCGTTGCGCGGCCTGTCTTTTGCAGTGGCCTTGCAGGAACTGGCGGCGTTGCTGACGCGCGTCCAGGTGGTGCAGTGCGTGCCGGAAGCCGGAGATGAAGACGATCCCGACCGCGAGCGCATTCAGGCGCTGGCCCAGGCGCTGTCGCCCGAATTCATCCAGTTGGCTTACCAGATCGTGACGGTCGGGCGCAGCGAACTCGCGCTGGCTCCGGACGAGCACGCCGGTTTCGTGATGACGCTGCTGCGCCTGCACACTTTCCGCCCGCGCAGCGTGGGCGAAATCGTGGAAACCTACCGTCCAGCAGCGGTTCCGGTTGCTGCGCCGCAAGCTTCGCGCCCGCCGCTGATGCCGCCGCCTGCGCCGCCAGCGCCGCTCAGGCAACTGGAAGCGAGCGCTGTGCCCGCCCCTGTTGGCGCAACGCCCGAACCTATCGCGTCCGCCCCGGAACCCCCACGGCCTGCCGCAGTGAATGCAATAAACGCAGCAAATGTGAATGCCGCGCAAAACTGGTCCAATCTGCTCGCCGCACTGCCCATCAGCGGCCTGGTGCGTACCCTTGCCGCGCATTGCGAGTTGCGTGAATTGGGCGAGGGGCATTGCCTGCTGCGTCTGCCTGCCGAATTCGCGCATTTGCAGATGAAACCGAACCCGGACAAGCTGCAACAGGCTTTGTCCGATCATTTCGGGCGGGCGATCCGGCTGGCCATCGAAGCCGGTGCCACGGCCACGGAGACGCCGGCTGCGGCACAGGGGCGCGTGCGCCAGGAACGGCAGGAAGAAGCCGAGGCGGCAATCAGGAACGACGATTTCGTACGCGAGGCCATCGATTTGTTCGGTGCCTCGATTGTGGAAGCTTCCATTAAACCGATCGATTGACGGAGCCAGTAAATGATCAAAGGTGGTTTGGGCGGCCTGATGAAGCAGGCGCAGGTGATGCAGGAAAACATGAAAAAGGCGCAGGAGCAGCTCGCCCAGATGGAAGTGGAAGGGCAGGCCGGAGCCGGCATGGTCAAGGTCATCATGACCTGCGCGCACGACGTGCGCCGCGTCAGCATCGACCCTTCGGTGATGGACGACAAGGAAATGCTGGAAGACTTGGTGGCTGCCGCGGTGAATGACGCGGTGCGCCGGGGCGAGGCGCTCAGCCAGGAAAAAATGGCCGGCTTCACGGCGGGCCTGAATCTGCCGCCGGGTTTCAAACTGCCGTTCTGACGTGCCGACCAGCAGCATCGTCGAACTGACGGAGGCGCTGCGCTGCCTGCCCGGTATCGGGCCGAAATCGGCGCAGCGCATGGCTTACCACCTGCTGCAGCACGACCGCAACGGGGCCGAGCGCCTCGGGCAGGCCGTGCAGCGAGCGCTGGCGATGGTGCGCCGCTGCCGCCGCTGCAATACCTGGACGGAGCTTGAATTATGCGAGTGCTGCGCCTCGCCGCACCGCGATCCGAGCCTGCTGTGCGTGGTGGAAACGCCGGTCGATCTCAACATGATGGAGCAGACGCACGCCTACAGCGGGCTGTACTACGTCCTGATGGGGCGGATCTCGCCGCTGGATGGCGTCGGCGCGCGCCAGTTGGGGCTGGAGGCGCTGCTCTCGCGGGCGCTCGACGGCGTGGTGAAGGAGGTGGTGCTGGCCACCAATTTCACCAACGAGGGCGAGGCGACGGCGCATTACATCGGCGAAATGCTGAAAACGCATGGCATCGCCGTAACGCGCATCGCGCGCGGCGTGCCGGTGGGCGGCGAACTGGAGTTCGTCGATAGCGGCACGCTCGCTCAGGCCCTGCGCGAACGGCGTCGTCTGGTGGAAATATAAGAAAAATTACATCTTCTATCGTCGGCGGGCTTGCCTTATAATTCCGCCTTTGTTTTTTTACCCATTCAATTCCTTTAGGGGTCAGCGTTATGAGCAATCAAGGGAAGATGGACTGCGGCCGGCGGCGTCTAGTCGTCGCTACGGCGGCCGTCGGGGGCGTCGGCGCGGTGGGCGCTCTGGTGCCGTTCGTGTCCAGTTTGCTTCCGTCCGAACGCGCCAGGGCAGCAGGGGCGCCGGTCGAAGCCGATATCAGCAAGCTGGAAAGCGGCCAGATGATGACCGTCGAATGGCGAGGCAAGCCGGTCTGGATCATCAACCGGACCCAGGCCATGCTCGACACCCTGCCCAAGCTGGACGGTCAGGTCGCCGACCCGAAATCCGAAGTGGCGACGCAGCAACCCGCCTACGCGGCCAATGCCACGCGCTCGATCAAGCCGGAAGTGCTGGTGGTGGTCGGCATCTGCACCCACTTGGGCTGCTCGCCGTCGAACAAGTTCAAGGCGGGCGCCGAAGAAGGCATGGGCGCCGACTGGCTGGGTGGCTTCCTCTGCCCCTGCCACGGTTCGACCTTCGATTTCGCCGGCCGCGTCTTCAAGGCCAAGCCGGCGCCGACCAATCTTGAAGTCCCGCCGCACGTGTATCTGACCGATACCCGTATTCTGATCGGCGAAGACAAGAAGGGGGCATGATCATGGCTGGTGGAACTTACGAAAAATACAAGTCGGACGGCTCGCTGGCCGGTAACGTCCTGGAGTGGGTGGACGCCCGCTTCCCGGCAACTTCCATGTGGAAGGGCCATCTGTCCGAATACTACGCGCCGAAGAACTTCAACTTCTGGTACTTCTTCGGTTCGCTGGCGCTCCTGGTGCTGGTCATCCAGATCGTCACCGGTATCTTCCTGGTCATGCACTACAAGCCGGACGGCTCGCTCAACGCCGCTGGCGTGCCGGTGGCCTTCGCTTCCGTCGAGTACATCATGCGCGACGTGCCGGGCGGCTGGATCATCCGCTACATGCACTCGACCGGGGCTTCCGCCTTCTTCATCGTGGTGTACATGCACATGTTCCGTGGTCTGATCTACGGTTCCTACCGCAAGCCGCGCGAATTGACCTGGCTGTTCGGCGTCGGCATCTTCCTGGTGCTGATGGGCGAAGCCTTCTTCGGCTATCTGCTGCCCTGGGGCCAGATGTCCTACTGGGGCGCGCAGGTGATCGTGAATCTGTTCGGGGCCATTCCGGTGGTGGGCAACGATCTGTCCATCCTGATCCGGGGCGACTTCGTGGTCGGCGACGCGACGCTGAACCGCTTCTTCTCCTTCCACGTCATCGCCTTCCCGCTCATCCTGATCGGTCTGGTCGCGGCCCACATCCTGGCGCTGCACGAAACCGGCTCGAACAACCCGGACGGCATCGACATCAAGGAAAAGAAGGACGCCAACGGCATCCCGCTCGACGGCATTCCCTTCCATCCGTACTACACGGTCAAGGACATCGTCGGCGTGGTCGTCTTCCTGATGGCCTTCTCGGCGATCATGTTCTTCGCGCCGGAAGGCGGCGGCTACTTCCTGGAAACGCCGAACTTCTACCCGGCCGATCCGTTGAAGACGCCGAACCACATCGCGCCGGTCTGGTACTTCACGCCGTATTACTCCATCCTGCGCGCGATGGTGTGGAACTTCTTCGGCCTGGATGCCAAGTTCTGGGGCGTGGTGGCGATGGGCGCTTCGGTGGTGATCTTCGCCTTCCTGCCCTGGCTGGATCGCAGCCCGGTGCGCTCGATCCGCTATCGCGGCCCGATCACCAAGGTCATGATCGCCCTGTTCGTGGTCTGCTTCTTCATCCTGGGCTACCTCGGCACCCTGTCGCCGTCGCCGATGGGTGAGCTGATTTCCCAGGTCTGCACGGTGTTCTACTTTGCCTTCTTCCTCGGCATGCCGTGGTGGTCGCGCATGGACAAGTTCAAGCCGGTTCCCGACCGCGTGACGATGAAGTGAGAGGATGCACAAAATGAAAAAATTTCTGATCGCTCTGCTTTTTGCGCCGGTTCTCGCCTTTGCCGCGGGGGGGCATGTTTCTCTCGACAAATGGCCGGGTTCGGTGTCTGACAAAGCCGCCCTGCAAAACGGCGCCAAGCTCTTCGTCAATTACTGCCTGAACTGCCACGGCGCTTCCTTCATCCGCTACAAGAGCCTGATGGATCTGGGCCTGACGGAGGAACAGGTCAAGGAAAACCTGATGTTCGCCGGCGACAAGATCGGCGACCTGATGATGGTGGCGGCGCGTCACGACGAGCAGAAGAAGTGGTTCGGCGCGACGCCGCCCGATCTGACCATCGTCGCCCGCGCCCGCGGCGAAGCCGGTAATGCCGGTGCCGGCGCCGACTGGCTGTACACCTATCTGCGTACCTTCTACCGTGACGACAGCCGTCCGACCGGCTGGAACAACGTGGCGTTCGAGGCCGTCGGCATGCCACACGTCCTGTGGGAGCTGCAAGGCACGCAGGTCATGGACCCGACGACGCACAAGCTCAGTCTGGCCGTACCCGGCAAGATGAGCACGGCCGAGTACGACAAGGCCGTGTCCGATCTGGTCGGCTTCATGGTGTGGATGGCCGAGCCGCAGCAGGAATACCGCAAGACCCTGGGTTTCTTCGTACTGGGCTTCCTGGCGCTCCTGTTCGTCGTTGCCTACGCGCTGAAGAAGGAATATTGGAAAGACATTCACTGATCCTTTCCTGATCGCGCTACGGCATCGCGGTTCCGGGATTTCCGGGCCGCGATGCCGCCTCGTTTCAAGGACAATAAACCATGATGAATCTTTACTCGGGGACGACCTGCCCCTTCAGTCACCGCTGCCGCATCGTACTCTACGAAAAGGGCATGGATTTTCAGGTGATCGACGTCGATCTGTTCTCCAAGGCCGACGAAATCGCCGCCGTCAATCCGCATGGCCGGGTGCCGGTGCTGGCCGAGCGCGATCTGGTGCTGTTCGAGCCGAACATCGTCAATGAATACATCGACGAGCGTTTCCCGCATCCGCAGCTGATGCCGGCCGACCCGATCATGCGCGCCCGCGCCCGGCAATTGCTGGTCGGCATGGAGCGGGAAATCTTCTCGCACATGGAAGTGCTGGAAAAGAACGGCAAGGGTGCCGACAAGGCGCGCCAGGAAATCAAGGCGCGCCTCACCGAAATCGTGCCGATCTTCAACAAGCAGAAATACATGCTGGGCGACGAATTCTCCATGCTCGACGTGGCGATTGCCCCGCTCCTGTGGCGGCTCGACCACTACGGTATCGACCTGGGCAAGGCCGCTGCGCCGCTGATGAAATACGCCGAGCGCATTTTCAGCCGCCCCGGTTTCATCGAAGCCCTGACGCCGTCCGAAAAAGCGATGCGCAAGTAAGCTCATGGAACTGCCGTCGACCAAGCCCTATCTGTTGCGCGCCATCTGGGAATGGTGCTGCGACAACGGCTTCACGCCCTACATCGCGGTCAAGGTGGATCAGCGCACGCTGGCCCCGCGCGAGTACGTGCAGGACGGGCAGATCGTGCTCAACATCGGGCCGGATGCCAGCAACCGCCTGCAGATGGGCAACGAGCTGATCGACTTCCAGGCGCGTTTTGCCGGCACGCCGCGCCAGTTGTCGATTCCGGTCGACCGCGTTCTCGCCATCTATGCGCGCGAAAACGGCGCTGGAATGTCCTTCGAGGTGGAAGACGCGGCGGCCTCGGCGCCGGCGGCCAGCAACGAAAATCCGGACCCGGACGAGCCGCCGCCGCGTCCGCCGGCTGGCCGGCCGTATCTGCAGCGCGTGAAATGAGCGTATGCGCGAAGCCCTGATCCTGTTTGCCCACGGCGCGCGCGACCCGGCCTGGGCAAATCCGCTGCGTCAGGTCGAGGCCTGCGCCCGGCGCATGGCGGGTGGAGACTTGCACGTCGCGCTGGCCTTCATGGATTTCATTGCGCCGAACCTGCTCGATACGGTAAATGCTGCGATTGCCCAGGGTGCGCAACGTATCCGCATCGTGCCGCTCTTCATCGCGCACGGCGGCCATTTGCAGAATGATCTGCCGAAGCTCATCGCCGACCTGCAAATGCAGTGGCCCGCCATCGAATTCAAGCTGGCGCGGGCGATTGGCGAGGAAGAGCGCGTAATCGCCGCCATGGCCGAGGCGGCATTGAAAGACTAGGCAAGAAGAAGGCCGACGCTAGTCGGCCTTTTTGTTTTTCCCGGTGATCGGGCAAACCCCGTCGATGATCTGCAAATCGTTGTCGTTGGCGAAGTTGAGCATGAAGCGGTAAGCCATCGGTTCGATTTCGCCAAGCCTGCCATCGACGAAAACGGCTTTGTTGCCGTTGTAGTCGCCGGGGCCGACGTAGGGGGAATATTTCATCTTGCGCTCGGCGCCAAACGCCGACATGACGCCGCACAGGCGCTCCGCCCAGTCGCTCGGGCGGAACTTCCGGCCTTCCTTGGTGAGGCCGATAATGATGAAAGTGGTCGATTCTTGTGTTGTCATTGTTGTGCGCTCTGCGTGTTATGTGGGCGACCTTGTCTCTCGCTGCATTCTAGCAGAACTGCCCGTCGGAAATTGTGGCAATGCGGGCGGCAATCAGGGCAATCGCACGAACGTCGGCGGTCGACCGGAAGGCGGAGAAACCCACCGCAAAGACGCCAAGACGCCAAGATTTCGCCAAGAAATGCCCTGTTTATTCTTCCCTTCGCACTTCCTCTGCGCCTTGGTGCCTTTGCGGTGAAGATTTTGGGGGCCATGCCGATTGCCCTGGGGCGGCAATGCGGCGCTGTTTGGTCTAAGATAAAGACGCTCTGCGCGTTCAGACGATCAGGCACACCCAAGGTCGGCGCGAAAAATCTGCATATCCTGAACTGACGATGAATTCGATTTCCGCTTCTTCCTCCACGGCTTCCTGGCCGGCTCGTGTCCAGCCGGAGCCGGGCGGCGCGTCGACGGGCGCTGCCAGCGCCAAGGCTGGCGCGGGGAAGAGCGGCGGCCTGACGCCGGAACAGCAGGCCGAAGTCGACAAGCTGAAAAAAATCGACCGCGAAGTCCGCCAGCATGAAATGGCGCATATGACGGCCGGCGCCGGCATGGTGACTTCGGGGGCCAGCTACACCTATACGCGCGGTCCGGACGGGCTGAATTACGCGGTGGCGGGCGAGGTCAGCATCGACACCTCGCCGGGGCGCACGCCGGAGGAAACCATCGACCGCGCCGCGCGCATCCAGGCTGCCGCCTTGGCCCCGGCCGATCCCTCGCCGCAGGACAGAAGCGTGGCGGCGCAGGCCGCGCAGATGGCCGCCCAGGCCCGGCAGGAAATCGCGACGCGCGAGCAGGGGGAAGCGGTTGGGCAGGCTGGCGAATCCACGGAATCAGGCCAGCCGTCCGGTGAGGGCGCGGAAAGCAGTCCGGCGAGCAAACCGGGAATTAAGCCGGGAATCGCCGCCTATCAGGCGCAGGCGGCGTATGAAAATGCCGGCGACCGCCAAGCTCCGGCTGTTGGAGCAGCGCGGATCGACCTGTACGGCTGACAGCGGGCGGACGCATTGCCGGCCAGGGGCCATGGCCCATGACCCAGGCAGGATTCTGGCAGCGGGTTTTTTGTCCGGATCGTGGACCCAGACCCGCAGGAATGCAGGCCGGCTGAGGGTATCGCCTTCCATGTGGGGAAGGGCCAATAATCAGCAGCCAGCAGTCGTAAGCGGCAGGTTCAGGCAAACATCAGCCCGCCAGACTGGCCGGCAATTTTTCCTCGATCAGCTTGAGCAGCGGCAGAAAGACCTTGGGCGTGCCGGCGATGATGTTGCCGGTTTCCAGATAATTCGCCTCGCCGCGCAGATCGCTGACCAGCCCGCCCGCTTCAGCGATGAGCAAGGCGCCCGCCGCCATGTCCCAGGGCGCCAGGCCGAATTCCCAGAAGCCGTCGTAACGGCCGCAGGCGACGTAGGCGAGATCGAGCGAGGCCGCGCCAGGGCGGCGCTGGCCAGCGGTTTTCTGCGCCAGTTCCTTGAAGATCGACAGATACAGATCGACCTTGTCGAACTCGCGGTAGGGGAAACCCGTGCCGATCAGGGCTTCGCCCAGGCGGGCGCGGCGCGAGACGCGGATGCGCCGGTCGTTGAGGAAAGCGCCGCCGCCCTTGCTGGCGGTGAACAGCTCGTTGCGGTTGGGATCGAAAATCACCGCGTGCTCGATGACCTTGCCGCGCATCAGGGCGATCGAAACGGCGTATTGCGGCAGGCCGTGGATGAAATTGGTGGTGCCGTCGAGCGGGTCGATGACCCACTGGTACTCGCCATCGCTCCCATCGCGCGCCGGGGTGCTGCCGGATTCCTCTGCTAGAATTCCGTAGGCCGGGTACGCCTCGCGCAGCACCTCGATGATGGCGTTTTCCGCCGCTTTATCGACCTCGGTGACGAAATCGTTGGGCTGCTTGCTGCTGACCTTGAGCGTGTCCAGATCGTTGGAGGCGCGGTTGATGATCTGACCGGCACGGCGCGCGGCCTTGACGGCAATGTTGATGATGGGATGCATGGCGATTTGGCAAAGAGCGATCAACCGCCAGCGGCGGTTGATACAAATTTTGGAAAGCGCGAATTTTACACTATGAAGCCAGAGACGCTGCTCTCCCGCATCCGGGTGGTGTTGTGCCGCCCCAGCCACCCCGGCAACATCGGCGCTGCGGCGCGGGCGATGAAAACCATGGGCCTGGGCGATCTGCGTCTGGTCGCGCCGCGCCAGTTTCCCGATGCCGAGGCGACGACGCGCGCCACCGGCGCGGTCGACGTGCTGGAGCGGGCGCAGGTGGCCGCTACCTTGGCCGAAGCCTTGCGCGACAGCGTGTTTACCGTTGCCCTGAGCGCCCGCCAGCGCGATCTGGGGCCGCGCCTGGGCGCGCCGCGCGAGGTGGTCGGGGAATTGCTGGCGCGCGCCGCGAGCGGCCCGGTGGCGCTGGTGTTCGGCAACGAAAGCAGCGGGCTGGCGAACGAAGAAATCATGCAATGCCAGGCGGCGGTGACGATTCCGACCAATCCCGAATTCAGTTCACTCAATCTGGGCGCGGCGGTGCAGTTGCTGTGCTACGAATGCCGCATGACCGCCTTCGCCGGGGCCGCGCCGCTGCCCGATGCCGGCGTGACGCCCCTGGGCGGAGCGCCAGCGAATCACGCCGAAATCGAAGGGTTTTACGCCCACCTGACGCAGATCATGCAGGACACCGGCTTCTACAATCCGCAACAGCCGGGGCGGCTGCTCGCCAAGCTGCGCCGCCTGTTCGGCCGGGCGGCGCTGGAACGCGACGAGGTGAATATCCTGCGCGGCATCCTGAGCGCGACACAGAAACCGACCGGGCATGGGCGGCGGGGGGATTGAGCCGGCGCGGAGCTGGCGCAGCCCTTGGGAAGTTCTGAATCAATCAGAACCGTTCGGGTTGAGCTTGTATAACCACTTGATTTTGCAGGTAATATACTTCGACAAGCGCCCTTCGGCAAGCTCAGGGCGAACGGATTCGTTTAGAGCTTCCCTCACGGAATGTAAGGCAGCCGGACGTGCTCCGTGCTCGGCGCGTCCTCCGTCATTTCCCGGCACAGGGCGCGGAACAGGCGGATGGCGTTGCTGTCGCGGCGGCTCGCGTGGCAGGCGAAATAGAACTGGCGGCTGAAATCGAATTGCGGCGTCGGGATTTCCAGCAGGCTGCCGCGCCGGAAGGCTTCGCGCAGCGCGAGCCGCGACAGGCAGCCGATGCCCAGGCCGGATTCCACCGCCCGCTTGATGGCTTCGGTGTGTTCCAGTTCGAGGCCGGCGCGCACTTCCTGCAACTGGCCGCGGATGCCTTTCTCGAAACGGGTGCGCGTGCCGGAGCCGGCTTCGCGCAGAATCCAGAACTGGCGGGCCAGCGTGGCGTTGTCGACCGGGCCTTGTCCGGCCAGTGGGTGACTGGGGGCGCAGAAAACGACCAGTTCGTCGGCCAGCCAGGGTTCCAGCAGCAGTTCGGAATGGCTGAATTCGCCTTCCAGCAGGGCGAAATCGCACTGGAAGCGCAACAGGCGCTCGGCGATGGCGGCGGTATTGGCGACTTGCAGGCGCACCGGGGAATCCGGGTAGCGGCGCATGTACTCGACCACGATCAGGGTGGCGAGGTAGTTGCCGATGGTCAGCGTGGCGCCGATGGCGAGCGGGCCGGGGCCGCTGCCGGTGAGATAGGTTTCGATGTCGCCAGCCTGGATCAGCAGGGCTTCGGCCTTGTCGAGCAGGCCGCGGCCCGTGGAATTGAGATGCAGCGACTTGCCGACGCGGTCGAACAAGGGCCGCTCGAACATGCGTTCCAATTCGACCAGGGCGCTGCTGGCCGCCGATTGCGACAGTTTCAGTTGCTCGGCGGCGCGCGACACGTTTTCGGCGCGGGCGATGGCGACGAAGATTTCCAGTTGGCGCAGGGAATATCGCATATCTATAAAACCGATAAGATTGATCTATATTAACCGTTTTTTTGATGAAGCATTTTGCTTTATCCTTGCCACCTTTCATTTTTCTGCCTGAGTACACCGCATCATGAGCGCCTTCATCAGCGAAACCGTCACCTCCGTTCATCACTGGAATGACAGCCTGTTTTCCTTCCGCACCACGCGCGATCCGGCCCTGCGTTTCATCAACGGCCAGTTCGTGATGATCGGTATCGACGTCGCAGGCAAACCCCTGATGCGCGCCTACAGCGTGGCCAGCCCGAACTACGAGGAGCATCTCGAATTCTTCAGCATCAAGGTGCAGGACGGCCCGCTGACTTCCCGCCTGCAACACCTGCAGCCGGGCGATCAGTTGCTGGTCAGCCGCAAACCGACCGGCACCCTGGTGCTGCGCGACCTGAAGCCGGGCAAGCGCCTGTTCCTGTTCGCCACCGGCACCGGCCTCGCGCCCTTCATGAGCCTGATCCACGACCCGGAAATGTACGAGCAGTATGAGAAGATCATCCTCATCCATGGCGTGCGCTGGGTGAGCGAACTGGCGTACCGCGACTACATCGAGAACAAGCTGCCGAACAACGAATTCCTCGGCGAGGAAGTGCGCGCCAAGCTGATCTACTACCCGACGGTGACGCGCGAGCCGTTCCGCAATCAGGGCCGGCAGACCGAACTCGTCACCTCCGGCAAGCTGTTCGCCGACATCGGCGAGCCGCCGCTCGACCCGGCCACCGACCGCGGCATGATCTGCGGCAGCCCGCACATGCTGAAAGACATCTCCGAGATGCTCAACGGCTATGGTTTCGAGATTTCCCCGCACATCGGCGTGCAGGGGGATTACGTGATCGAACGGGCCTTCGTCGAGCAATGATCGGGTAAAACCGGCACGAAATTGCGCAAGAAATCCACGTAAAACCTGCGCCGCCTCTTGGTCAGGCGGCGCAGGCGCGTTATAATCACCGGCTTGAAAAAATCGCCCGGCCGGCCGGGCGAATGCTGTCAGCGTTACTTTGGCGTGCAGGAGAAACACCAACGGAACGAGGGCTCGGCAAAGGCCGGCGAAACGTCTCCCCCGATATTTTCCTTGCCCGCAGGTGGCGCTTGTTGCTGCGAAGGGCTGCGCTGTCTCGTTGCGCGGCCGTTCTGCCACTACAGATTGCTCAGGGAGAGACTCGACGCATGAATACCCCCGTGATTTCCGCCGCCATCGCCAACACGGCGTCCACCCGCATCAGCCGCAGCGCGACCGGCCTGCACCTGATCGGCGATCTGTACGTCTGCCGCTGCGACGAGCGCCTGATGCTGGACGCCGCTTTTCTCGAAGCGTTTTGCAAACAGAGCGTGGCGGCGGCGGAACTGACGACGGTGGGCAGCCTGTTCCACAGCTTCGGCGACGGTGACGGCGTGACCGGCGTGGTGGTGCTGGCCGAGTCGCATCTCTCCATCCACACTTGGCCGGAAGCGGGCTACGTGACGCTGGACGTGTATGTCTGCAATTACTCGACCAACAACCGGCCCAAGGCGGAAAAATTGTTCGACGCCATCCTGACCGCCTTCGATCCGGCCGAGCCGCATCTGCACCGCGTCGAGCGCGCCTGATGGGAGCGCCGCGCTACGCCGTCGAGCGCCTGACGCCGGATTTCGGATTTTATTTGCGCGACGCGCAAACGCTGGCCCGGGTCAAGTCGCCATGGCAGGAAATCGAAATCTTCGAGAACCCGCTGTTTGGCCGGGTGATGCGCATCGACGGCTGTTTCATGACCTCCGAGCGCGACGAGTTTTTCTACCACGAGCCGATGGTGCATCTGCCCGCCATCAGCCACGGCGCGCCGCGCTCGGCGCTGATCGTCGGCGGCGGCGACGGCGGCGCGGCAAAGGAATTGCTGAAGTACGCCTCCTTGCAGCGCTTGGTTCTGGCCGAACTGGACGGCGTGGTGATCGAAACGGCGCGCCGCTGGCTGCCGGAAATCCACCGCGGCGCTTTCGACGACCCGCGCCTGGAGATCCGCCTGGGCGATGCGCGGCCGCTGATCGAAGCGGGGCAGGAAGGCTTCGACCAGATCATTCTCGATCTGACCGACCCCTTCGGCCCGGCCACCGACCTGTACACCGTCGAGTTTTACGCCGCCTGCCGCCGCTGCCTGAATCCGGGCGGCGTGCTGTCCCTGCATCTGGGGTCGCCCATCCACCGCGCCGAGGCCATGGCGCGGATTCATGCCTCCCTGCGCGCCAGCTTCGCCGTGGTGCGTCCCTATCTGCAATACGTTCCGCTCTACGGCACCTTGTGGTGCATGGCGATGGCGTCCGATACGGTCGATCCGCTGGACTTGGCGGCCCCGGAAATCGACGCGCGCATCGGCGCCTGCGGTTTGCGCGACCTGCGGCTCTACAACGGGGCCACGCATCAGGCGCTGCTGGCGCAGCCCAATTTCGTGTGCGACATCTTCCGGCAGGAAGCCGCGCCGATCCGGCGCGGCGAGACGCTGACCGACGTTTGCGATCCGGCGCGACTGCCGGAGTTGCTGCTGCGCGAGGCGTAATCAGCCAGCGCGCAGGCGCGCCAGCGGGTCTTGCCGGTAATAGCGCACGAGCAGCCGGTAGAGCGCCGGATATTCTGCGGCGAGCACGTCCGGCGCGCCAAAGAAGCATTCGCTGCTGACGGCGAAGAATTCCTCCGGCGCTTCGCTGGCGTAAGGGTCGATCCAGGTATCCTCGCCGGCGTCGACCCGGCGGCAGAAATCCTCGTAGGCCGGGGCGAAATCGCGCAGCCACGCCTGCCGCGACAAACCTTCCGGCAGCGCCGGAATGCCGTCGGCCGCGCCGTTCCGCATGTCGAGCTTGTGGGCGAATTCGTGGATGACCACGTTGTAATCCGCTGTCGCCATCGCCGCATCGCGCCAGGAAACGAGCAGTGGCCCGCCCGCCCAGGCTTCGCCGGAGAGCACGTCGGCGTATTCGTGCACGACGCCGTCCTCGTCCATTTCGCTGCGCTCGACGACGAATTCATCCGGGTAAACCACGATGCCGACCCAGTCGCGGTAAGCGTCCAGCCCCAGTTCCAGGATGGGCAGGCAGCCCTGGGCGGCAATGGCGACGCAGATGGCGTCGGTGAGGCGCAGGCCGCCCGCGGCGGAAAATTCCTTGGCGGCGAGAAATGCCTCGCACAGGGTTTTCAGGCGCGTCTGTTCTGCCGCAGTCAGCGCGGCCAGAAAGGGATAGTGCGCCAGGGTGGAACGCCACAGCGTTTCGGGAATCGCGCGCGGCTCGCGGCCCAGCCAGCGTGACAGGTGCGCCAGAATGCCCATCTCAGCCCTTGCGCATGGTCAGGCCGATGCCGGTGAAGATTAGGCCGATGCCGAGGTAGTGGTAAAGCTGCGGCCGCTCGCCCAGGAAAAGCGCGGAGAGCAGGATGCCGAACACCGGCATCAGGTGAATGAACAGGCTCGCCCGGCCGGCGCCGACTTCGGCGACGCCGCGGTTGTAAAAGATGTAGCCGATGAAACTGGGAAAAATCCCGACGTAGGCCAGCGCCGCCAGAGAAGCGGGATGCACGTCGATGCTGCGCCCCTGCGCCATTTCCCAGAGCCAGGCCGGCAACAGGGCGGCCAGCCCGACGGCGGTGAAGGCGGCGAGCAGGAGCATGGCATCCACGCCGGCCGGCCGCCAGGCCAGCCCGACGGTGTAGAGCGCCCATACGGCGACCGCCAGCAGCATCCACAAATCCCCCCGGTTCAGGTTCAGATGCAGCAGGGTGGAAAGCTCGCCGTGCGCCACGATGGTCAGCGCGCCGGCCAGCGAAATCGTCACGCCCAGGCTGGCGAGTACAGACAGGCGCTTGCCGAAGAAAGCCCAGGCCAGCGCCACGGTGGCGACGGGGATGAAGGAATTGAGCAGCACCGCATTGGTCGCGGTGGTGGTCTGCAAGGCCAGATAGGCGAAGGTGTTGTAGCCGCCGACGCCGAGCAGCCCGAGCGCGACGACCGGCCGCCAGGCGCGGCGCAGCAGCGGCCATTGCGTCTTGAAATGCGGCGCGGCCAGCGGCAGGACGAGGAGAAAGGCGATCAGCCAGCGCCAGAAGGCCAGAGCCAGTGGCGGCACGTCGGCCCGGATGCCGCGCCCCAGGACCATGTTGCCCGACCAGAACAGCGCCGTCAGGGTGAGGAGGAGATAAGGGTTTTTCAGGAACTTCGTCATCGTCGGCGCATTATGCCCGAGGCCGCGCGGAGACGTGCGAGGAGGCATGGGGGCTGGCGCGGCAACTGCCGGTATAATCGCGGGATGGTTTCCGTCGTTCATTCCGTCGCCGCGCAGAGCGACTTCGAGCAGTTTTTTTCCGTTCTCTCGGCTGGCCTGACGGCGCCGGAAAGCGAGCGCCTGCACGACGCCGTTTCCTACGCCTGGGAGATTTACGGCGAGCGTCTGCTGGGCAGCGGCGAGCGTATCTGGTCGCACGCCCTGGGCATGGCGGTCATCATCGCCGGGCTGGAACTCGACGTCGAATCGCGCATCGCCGCGCTGCTGTTCGCCGCGCCGGCGCAGGACGAAAACGCCATCGCGCACATCGAAACGCGCTTCGGCAAGCCGGCGGCGCATCTGGTGCAGGGCGTCTATCGCCTGAACCGCCTGCGCCCGATCGCCAAGGGGTTCGTCGCGGTCGATCTGGAAGCCGGCGAAAGCAATCCGGCGGAAATGCGCGCCCAGGTCGAGGTGCTGCGCAAAATGTTGCTGGCGATGGTGGAGGACATCCGCGTGGTGCTGCTGCGGCTCGCCAGCCGCACGCAGACCCTGCGCTTCTACGCGGCCAACCCGGACGACCTGCGCACGCAGGTGGCGCGCGAAACCCTGGAACTCTATTCGCCGCTGGCGAACCGGCTCGGCGTCTGGGAACTCAAGTGGGAGCTGGAAGATCTGTCCTTCCGCTTCCTGCATCCCGACATCTACCGCTCGATCGCCAAGCAGCTTGACGAAAAGCGCAGCGAGCGCGAAGAATTCATCGCCAATGCCGTGACCCGCGTGCGCGAGGAGCTGGAGGCTTCCGGCATCCACGAGGCGGAAATCTACGGCCGCCCCAAGCACATCTACAGCATCTGGAACAAGATGCGCAAGAAAGGCGTCGAGTTCGCCGAGGTCTATGACGTGCGGGCGCTGCGCATCATCCTCAATGACGTGAAGGACTGCTACACCGCGCTGGGTATCGTGCACAACCTGTGGACGCCGATTCCCAAGGAATTCGACGATTACATCTCCAAGCCCAAGGGCAACAACTACCGTTCCCTGCATACCGCCGTGCAATGCCCGGACGGGCGCAGCCTGGAAATCCAGATCCGCACCCACGAAATGCACGGCCACGCCGAACTCGGCGTGGCGGCGCACTGGCGCTACAAGGAAGGCTCCAAAGCGCCGGGGGCGGACGCCTACGACGAAAAGATCGCCTGGCTGCGCCAACTGCTCACCTGGAAGAACGAAGTCGCCAGTTCCGACTGGGTGACGCACTACAAGCAGGCGGCGCTCGACGAAACCATCTACGTGATGACGCCGCAGGGGCGCGTGGTCGATCTGCCCTCCGGCTCGACGCCGGTCGATTTTGCCTACCGCGTGCATACCGACCTCGGCCACCGCTGCCGCGGCGCGAAGGTCGACGGGCAACTGGTGCCGCTCAACACGCCTCTGGAAACCGGGCAGCAGGTGGAAATCGTCACTGTCAAGCTGGGCGGCCCGTCGCGCGACTGGCTGAATCCCGCCCAAGGCTACATCCACACCAAGAGCGCCCGCATCAAGGTGCGCAACTGGTTTGCCCATCAGGCGCTGGAAGAAACCCTGAGCGAAGGGCGCGCCCTGATCGCCAAGGAGTTGCAGCGCGCCGGCCAGACCGGGGCCAACATCGACGATCTGGCGCGCAAGATGGATTTCGCCAAGGCCGACGATCTCTACATCGCGGCGGCGCGCGGCGAACTTGGCCAGCGCCAGTTGCAGCTCGCGCTGCGCGGCGACGCGGCGCTCGACAATCTGGTGCCGGACACCGTGCCGACCCGCCCGCGCAAGCCGGTGGAAGGCAATCAGGGCATCCTGATCGTCGGCGTCGACAAGCTCCTGACGCAGCTCGCGCGCTGCTGCAAACCGGCGCCGCCCGATGAGATTCTCGGCTTCATCACGCGCGGCAAGGGGATTTCCATCCACCGCGCCGATTGCCCGAATTTCGCCAACCTCGCCGCGCTGCACCCGGAGCGGGTGATCGAAACCGACTGGGGTGAGGAAACCACCGGCGTATTCGCCTGCGACATCGTAGTGGACGCGCACGACCGGCAGGGCCTGCTGCGCGACATTTCGGAAATCTTCACCCGCGAAAAACTCAACGTCGTCGGCGTCAATACGCAGTCGCGCCAGGGCGAAGCGCACATGAGTTTCACGGTTGAAATCAGCAATTTGCGCCAGCTGCAGCGTACCCTCGGCCTGATTCACGAAGTGCAGGGCGTGGTCGGGGTGCGCCGGGCCTGATTTGAGCGCGGCGGGTGCGACAATTTGCCGCAAACAGCCGCCCGCCGCCCATGCCACAATCCGTGACGAGAACAGGAAAGGCGGCGCGGCGGTTCGATGTGGCGTTTTTCCTTCGGAAAGAAAACAGTGAATAGAAAAATTCTGCTCGACGTCGTGGGAGTGTTGCTGATCGCGCTGGTCGTGCTGATCGGCTACAAGCTGTCCCCGATCCTGCTGCCCAAGGCCGACCTGACGCTGGAACCCGATCCTGCCTGCGATTTGCAGAAAACCGCCTGTGCCGTCGCGCTGCCGGAAGGCGGCGAGTTGAAGCTTTCCGTCGGCACGCAGCCCATTCCCCTGGTCAAGCCGTTTGCCGTGACGGTGGACATGCCGGGGGCCGAGCAGGTGGAAATCGATTTTTCCGGCGTCGACATGGACATGGGCTATAACCGCCCCATGCTGCAACAGGCGGCTCCCGGCGTGTTCAAGGGCGAAGCGACCCTGCCGGTGTGCGTGACCGGGCGCATGACTTGGCAGGCGACGGTGCTGGCGGAAACCGGCAAGACGCGCATTGCCGTGCCGTTTCGTTTCGTGACGGGCGAGTGAAGTGTCGCAAGGGCAAATGTTGAAAGAACCAAGGTCGAAAGAACGGCTGAACGAGCGTCTTCTCGTCCTGCTGGCCGTTGCCGTGGCCTTGCTGATCGCCGCGCTGGCGGTGTTCTGGCACCCGGAAAAACAGCCGCCGTTGCGCCCGACCACCTTGCCGTCGGGTGGCGATTTCACCCTGCAATCCGCCGCCGGCCCGGTTGCGCTTTCCGATTACCAGGGGCGTCTGGTGTTGCTCTATTTCGGCTACACCTTCTGTCCGGACATTTGCCCGACCACGCTCATCACCCTGTCCGACAGCCTTTCACTGCTTACGGCGGCGGAGCGCGGGAAAGTCGCCGTGCTCTTCGTTTCGGTCGATCCCGAACGCGATACGCCGGAGCATCTCAAAACCTATCTCGCCTTTTTCGACGCCGGAGCCGTCGGCCTGACCGGCACCCCGCAGGAAATCGCCGAAATTGCCAAACGCTACGGCGTGTTCTATAGCAAGCAGCCCGCAGATGGCCCCGGCGGTGCCTACAGCATGGATCATTCCGCCGACACCTTCCTGGTCGGCCCGGATGGCCGGGTACGCGCGCGTATTGCCCACGGCACGCCGCCGGAGGACGTGGCGGCCATTCTTCGTCAGTATCTAAACCCGTAAAAGGAGTCTTTCATGAAGCGTTTGAGCGTTCTCGTTTCCGGCCTGTTCCTGTCTCTGGCCGCCTTTGCCGGCGCGGCGGATCAAGTCGAGGTGCACGAGCCTTATGTCCGCCTCGCGCCGCCCAATGCCCCGGCCACCGGTGCCTTCATGGTGATCCGCAACACCGGCGACATCCCGGTCAAGGTGGTGAAGGCGGAAAATCCCACGTCCAACCTCACTGAATTGCACAACCACATCAACGACAAGGGCGTCATGCGCATGCGCCAGGTGCCGTCCATCGACATTCCGGCCAAGGGCCAGGCCGAACTCAAGCCGGGCGGCCTGCACGTCATGCTGATCGACATGAAAGCCCCGCTGACCGAAGGCCAGATCGTCCCCATCACCCTGGGCTTCGATGACGGCAGCAGCAAACAGGTCGACGCCAAGGTGGTCAACATGATGGCCGGCAAGGCCATGCAGCAGCCGGTGCGGCACGGCCAGCACTGAACGGTTTTTCAGCACGAAAAAACCCGCAGCGTTTTTCGGCTGCGGGTTTTTTATGGGTGCTGCAGGAGCGTTAACTTATTGAGAAATCAGCCTCTCAAGTAAGGTTTTGAGGCTTATTTGCTCGCTGCCATATGCGCCTGCAGGTAGTTGGGTAGCGTCACGTCGCCGATCAGCGTGTGCTGCGTTTCCAGCCAGTCGATGGCTTCCTCGCAGTGTTCCAGCAGGTCTTCCAGCAGTTCGCGGCTGACGTAATCCTTGGCTTCTTCGCACAGGGCGATGGCCTCTATCAGCAGCGGGCGCTGGATCGTTTGCTCGTACTGCAAATCGCCCTGCAGGCATTCGACCACGTTTTCGCCGATCAGCAGCTTGCCCAGGTTTTGCAGATTGGGCAGCCCTTCCAGAAACAGCACGCGCTCGATCAGTTCGTCGGCTTCCTTCATGACGCGGATCGACTGCTTGTACTGGTAGTCGTTGAGCTTTTCCAGCCCCCAGTTGCGGAACATGCGAGCGTGCAGGAAATACTGGTTGATCGCCGTCAGTTCGTTTTTCAGCACCTTGTTGAGCGCTTCGATGACCTTCTTGTCGCCTTTCATGGTGGCTCCTTATGCCGCGCTGCCCGAGCCGCCCATCTGGCTTTGCAGGTAATTCTGCAGGCCGGTCAACTCGATCAGGCGCAGTTGCTTTTCCAGGAAGTAGGCGTGATCTATCTCGGTGTCCTCGAGCTGGATCTTCAGCATGTCGCGGGTGACGAAATCCTGGGCCTTCTCGCAGGCAACGATGGCTTTTTTCAGGTCGCCGTCGACCTTGTATTCCACGTCGAGATCGGCTTTCAGCATCTCCGGTACGGTCTTGCCGACCTTCAGAGCCTCGCGCTTGGCCAGATTCGGCTTGCCTTCCAGGAACAGGATGCGCTGGATCAGGGCGCGGGCATGCTGGCGCTCGTGGTCGGATTCGTGGATCGACTTCTCGGCCAGGACGTTCAACCCCATGTCGGCGTACATTTCGCCGTGCAGCAGGTATTGATCCACCGCCGTCAGTTCGCCGGCCAGCAGTTCGTTAAGGATGTCGATGATTTTCTTGTCGCCCTTCATGGTTGTTCTCCGTTGCAAGGAAAGCGTATTGTAGGAGCTTCGGGTGGGTTTGACGAATCCTGCCGACTGCGGCAGGCCAAAACCGTGGCGGTCTTGAGGCCCGGATTTTCCTGCATGGCACTTGCGCGGGAGCAGGATTTCGCGCTAGAATCCGCGCCTTTGATTCTTCACCTTTTGGATTTCATTCATGGCCAATAGCGCACAAGCCCGCAAGCGCGCACGTCAAGCAGACAAGCAGCGCGCCCATAACGCAAGCCTGCGTTCGACCCTGCGCACCGCGATCAAGCGCGTGCGCAAGGCGATCCTCGCCGGCGACAAAGCCGCCGCCCAAGGCGTCTTCCAGGAATCGGTGTCGGTGATCGACCGCATCGCCGACAAGAAAATCGTGCACAAGAACGCCGCGGCCCGCACCAAGAGCCGCCTCTCGGCACAGATCAAGGCGCTGGGCGTTACCGCCGCCTGAGCGTTTCAGTATCTTCGGCTTCGGCCCTGAAAAAAGCCTCGCAAACCAAGCGGTTTCGAGGCTTTTTTGTTTTGACTGGCTTTGGGTTCCGGCTGGTTTATCGCATCGGAACCCACGCGCTGTGTACTTGCGGGCCTGGGGCCATGACCCAGGCGGGGGCGTTGTTGGGACAGGGCGGCGGCATCAGGGATTTTGTCCGGGGCATCGCCCCGGACCAATATGTTTTCGATGGTCTGATTTTGCCTGCGGCCCCCTTTCCCGTGAGGGAAGAGGGGGCATGATGGTTTACGCGGCGAACAGCGCGTCGCCTAGGGCCAGACAGCCGCTGTCGCCGGCCTTGACCGTTTCCGCGCAGGCAATCGCCTTCGGCAGCATCTGGTCGGCATAGAAGCGGGCGCTGGCGAGTTTGGCACGGTAGAAAGCTTGGTCGCCTTCGCCCGTGTCGAGATGGGTGCTGGCGGCGAGCGCGGCCTTGGCCATCATCCAGCCGTTGCAGACGACGACGGCGAGCTCGAGGTAGGACACGGCGGCGGCCAGCACCGGGCCGTAGCCGCCCTTGGCGCTTTCGGCCAGCCATTCGGTGGTGTCGGTCCACATCTTGAGTGCCACGCCCAATTTCTGGGCGATGCCGGCGAGTTCGGGTTTGCCGCTGGCCCCCAACGCTTTCACCGTGCCGTAGATTTCGCCGAAAACGAGTTTGGCGGTGGCCCCTTGGTCGCGCATCAGCTTGCGGAACAGGAGGTCGTTGGCCTGGATGCCGGTGGTGCCTTCGTAGATGGTGGTGATGCGGGCGTCGCGCCAGTGCTGCGCCGCGCCGGTTTCTTCGATGAAGCCCATGCCGCCGTGAATCTGGATGCCGAGCGAGGTGACTTCGATGCCCATTTCGGTGCCGCCGCCCTTGACGATGGGGATCATGAATTCGGCGAGGTAGAGGGCTTTCTTGCGCTCGTCCGCATCGGCCAGGTGGCTGGCGCGGTCGAGCAGCCCGGAGGTGTAGTAGGTGAGGGCGCGGGCGGCTTCGACGCGCGATTTCATCAGCATCAGCATGCGCCGGATGTCCGGGTGCTTGTCGATGGACACCAGCGCCTCGCCGGTCAGCGCGTCGCGCCCCTGCTTGCGTTCGCGGGCGTAGGCCAGCGCCTGCTGGTAGGCGCGCTCGCCGAGCGCCACGCCTTGCAGGCCGACGCCCAGGCGCGCTTCGTTCATCATGATGAACATGTATTCGAGGCCGCGATTGGCTTCGCCGAGCAGCCAGCCGACGGCGCCGCCATTATCGCCATAGGCCATGACGCAGGTCGGGCTGGCGTGGATGCCGAGCTTGTGTTCGAGCGACACGCAGTAAGCGTCGTTGCGCACGCCGAGCGAACCGTCGGCATTGACCAGGAACTTCGGCACCAGGAACATCGAGATGCCCTTGACCCCCGGCGGCGCGTCCGGCAAGCGGGCCAGCACGAGATGCACGATGTTGTCGGTCATGTCGTGGTCGCCGTAGGTGATGAAGATTTTCTGGCCGAACATGCGGTAGCTGCCGTCGGCCTGCGGTTCGGCGCGCGAGCGGATCAGCGCCAGATCGGAGCCGGCCTGCGGCTCGGTCAGGTTCATGGTGCCCGTCCATTCGCCGGACACCATCTTGTCCAAATACACGGCCTTCAGTTCGTCGCTGGCGCAGGTGAGCAGCGCTTCGACCGCGCCGGTGGTGAGCAAGGGGCCGAGGCTGAAGGAGATGTTGGCGGCGCACAGCATTTCCTTGGCGGCGATGCCCAGGGTGTTGGGCAGGCCCTGGCCGCCGAACTCAGCGGGCAGGGTGATGCCGTTCCAGCCCGCTTCGCGGTACTGATCGTAGGCGGCTTTCCAGCCGGGCGGCGTGGTAACGCCTTCGGCAGTGAGCTTGCAGCCTTGCTGGTCGCCGATACGGTTGAGGGGGGCGATGATTTCGCCGGCGAATTTGGCGGCTTCGTCGAGAATGGCGTCGGCCAGGTCGGGCGTGGCTTCGGCGAAATCCGGCAGTTGCGAGAGTTCCTTGAAGCCGGCGATTTCGTCCATGACGAAACGCATGTCCTTGATCGGGGCGCGATAGTCGCTCATGTTCAATGTCTCCTTGGTATGGGTTATTGGTCAGTTACGTGAAATTCAGAACGGGGAGGCGCACAGCGCCGCCTTGGCGCGCTGGTAATCGGCATGCAGGGCGGCGATGATCTCGGCGGCCGGGCGCACGGCGTCGATGGTGCCGACGCCTTGCCCGGCGCCCCAGATGTCCTTCCACGCCTTCGGCCCGGCCTCGCTGGAGGCGCCGAAATTCATGGCCGATTTGTCGCGCACCGGCAGATTCTCCGGGTCGAGGCCGGCGGCGAGGATGCTCTGTTTGAGGTAGTTGCCGTGCACGCCGGTGAAATACGGCGTATACACCACGTCCTTGGCGGCGGCATCGACCACCGCCTGCTTGTAGGCTTCGACCGCGTTGGCCTCGCGGCTGGCGATGAAGCGCGTCCCCATGTAGGCGAAATCGGCGCCCATGGCCTGCGCGGCGAGAATGGATGCGCCATTGCTGATGGCGCCGGAGAGCGCGATCGGGCCGTCCCAGAATTGGCGGATCTCGCTCACCAGCGCGAACGGACTCAAAGTGCCGGCGTGGCCACCGGCCCCGGCACAGACCAGGATCAGGCCGTCCACACCGGCTTCGATGGCTTTTTCGGCATGGCGCACGCTGATGACGTCGTGGAACACCTGGCCGCCGTAGCCATGCACCAGCGGCACGATCTGCGTCGGTGCCGAAAGACTGGTGATGATGAGCGGCACCTCGTGCTTCACGCACAGCGCCATGTCGTGTTCGAGGCGGGTGTTCGACGGATGGATGATCTGATTGACGGCAAACGGCGCGGCAGCCGGGGCGGCGGCGAGTTCGCGCTTGATGCGCAGGAGCCAGTCGTCGAGCAGGCTTTCCGGGCGGGCGTTGAGCGCCGGAAAGGAGCCGATGACGCCGCTCTTGCACTGGGCGATCACCAGTTCCGGGTTGGAGACGATGAACATCGGCGCGCAGATCACCGGCAGTTTCAGGTTCTTGTTGAGCGAAGCGGGGATGGGCATGGGGTCAGGCTCCTTCTTTCAGGGCGCGGCGAAGGATCTTGCCGACGTTGGTGCGCGGCAGGTCGTCGCGGAATTCGATGTACTTGGGAATCTTGTAGCCGGTCAGCACGTGGCGGCAATGCTCGATCAGTTCGGCTTCGGTGACGCGCGGGTCCTTGCGCACCACGAAAATCTTCACCGCCTCGCCGGCGCGCTCGTCCGGCACGCCGATAGCGGCCACGTCGATGATGCCGGGGTGCATGGCGACGGCTTCCTCGACTTCGTTGGGATAGACGTTGAAGCCGCTGACCAGGATCATGTCCTTCTTGCGGTCGACCAGGAACACGAAGCCCTGCGGGTCGATGTAGCCCATGTCGCCGGTGCGCAGAAAACCGTCCGGGTGGAAGACGTTGGCGGTTTCGTCCGGGCGGTTCCAGTAGCCTTTCATCACCTGCGGGCCGCGAATGCAGATTTCGCCGACCTGATTGACCGGCACTTCGTTGCCGTCGTCGTCGCGGATGGACACCTCGGTGGAGGAAATCGGCAGGCCGATGGCCCCGTTGAATTCCTTCATGTCGAGCGGATTGATGGTGGCCGCCGGGCTGGTTTCGGTCAGTCCGTAGGCTTGCAGCAGCGGCACGCCGACCACCTGCCGCCAGTGCTCGGCCACGGGCGCCTGCACCGCCATGCCGCCGCCCAGGGTGACGTTCATGGTGGAGAAATCGAGCTTGGCGAAATCCGGGTGGTTGAGCAGCGCATTGAAGAGCGTATTCACGCCAGTGACCACGGTGACCGGGTATTTGTCCCATTCCTTGATGAAATTGGGAATGTCGCGCGGGTTGGCGATGAGCAGGTTGCGCGCGCCGATCATCAGGAAGGTCAGGCAGTTCGCCGTCAGGGCGAAGATATGGTAGAGCGGCAGCGCGGTGATGATGAATTCCTGCCCTTCGTGCACCACCGGACGAATCCAGCTATAGGCCTGGGTGACGTTGGCGGCGATGTTGGCGTGCGTCAGCATCGCGCCCTTGGAAACGCCGGTCGTGCCGCCGGTGTATTGCAGGAAGGCGATGTCCTCCTGTGCCAGCGGCACCGCCTGCCAGCCGTGACGGCGGGGCGGGGGGGGGGCGGGGGGGGAGCCCGGTCAATTGC
>OGQD01000109.1_pt1 | contig 64558 bp, 65 predicted proteins | sample 1553091 | NCBI WGS metagenome assembly OGQD01 (sample SAMEA2580290, study PRJEB22360) | human gut metagenome | biome: human gut; feature: human-associated habitat; material: faeces | place: Denmark | collected 2008/2010
GCCAGCGGCGGGCGGCTGAGGTCGCTGGCGTTCTGCGTGGTGGCGGCGACACGGGCCTTGAGCCATTGGCTGAAGGCCTTCACCACCGGGCGCTCGGCCTTCACCGGGTCGGTCACCAGGAAATAGCCGCGGCTGGACTGGATGGTGATGTCGAACGGGCGCACCAGCAGGCCGCGCGCCAGGGCATCGCCACTGAGCAGGTTGTCGCCGATGGCCACGCCCTGGGCTGCAATGCAGGCGGCGATGGTGCAGGGCGCGTCGGCGAACAGCACGCCGGAGCGGTGGTCGATGGCACTCGCGCCCACGGCGCCCAGCCACAGGCGCCAATCGGCGAAATCGTTCATGTGCAGCAGCGTGTAGTGGGCCAGGTCCGCCGGCTGCGTGAGGCCGCCGCGCGAGTGGATCAGGCGCGGGCTGCACACCGGGAAGAAGTGCAGGGCGACCAGTTGCTCCACGGTCTGGTTCGGCCAGTCGCCGCTGCCGTAGGCGATGAACAGGTCGGCATCGCTGGCGCTGGTGTCCTGCGGCACGCGCGGCGTCACCACGTGCAACTGCACCTGCGGGTATTGCGCGAGGAAATCCCCCAGGTGCTGGCATAGCCAGTAGGTGGCGAAGCCGGGGTTGCAACTCACGCACAGCGGCCCGCTGACCTGCTGCTCGTCGAAGCTGCTGCCGGCCAGCTGCACCTCCGCGAGGATGCGCTGCACGTCGCGCGCATACCTCTCGCCCCGATAGGTCAGGCGGATGCCGCGCCCGGTGCGCTCGGTCAGGGCGAAGCCCAGGCGTTCCTCCAGCGTGGCGATGCGGTGGCTGACCGCGCTGCGGGTGAGGTTCAGCTCCGTGGCGGCGGCGGACACGCTGCCCAGCCGGGCCACGGCATCCAGCGCGCGCAGGGCGGTCATCGAAGGAAAGTGCATGGGCGGTCCAATTCTCGACTGGTGAAACTATCCCGACATGGGGTGGCGAAATCCTGCGCTTGTTGCAAATTCCGCTTCACCAATACTAGGCCACACGACAACAACAACAGGCAACGATGAGGAAGCCGCCATGTCGAAATTCAAGGCCTACGTCCAGCAGTGGATCGACGAGCACCGCCAGCAGCTGTCCGACTGGCACCAGGTGATCTGGCATTTCGCCGAGCCGGCCTTCCGCGAGTACAAGTCCTGCGCCTGGTACGTGGAATTGCTGCGCCGCGAAGGCTTCACGGTGGAAGAGGGCAGTGGCGGCATGCCCACCGCCTTCGTCGCCACCTTCAGCAACGGCGAAGGGCCCATCCTCGCCACCTATGCCGAATACGACGCGGTGCCGGGCAACTGCCAGGCGGCGGCGACCAAGCCGATGCCGCGCGAGGGCCTGTCGAAATACGCGCCCGGCCATACCGACCCGCATTCCGCGCTGGGCATCAGCGCCCTGGGCGGCGTGCTGGCGGCCAAGGCGGCGATGCTGGAATTCGGCATCGCCGGCACCATCAGGTTCTTCGGCGAGCCGGCGGAAAAGCTGCGCGCCTCCAAGCCCGTGCACGCCGCCAAGGGCTACTACGACGACCTCGACGCCGCCGTCAGCTTCCACCCCACCTACATGCTGCCGCTGAACAACACCACCACCTGGGACACGCACTGCGGCATCGCTTACTCGTACATCTACACCTTCACCTGCGAAGACCCGCAGAACTGGATTGCCGCCGACCGCTACAGCCCGATCCCGCAGAACCACCTCGCGGCTCGCGCGCCGGGCGCCAACGATGCGCTGGTGCACTTCTACACGCTGAACGAAAGCCTGCGCCGCTCGACGCTGCCGTTTACCGGGCTGTGGAGCTTCAACGAGGCCATCCTCACCGCCGGCCAGGCCACCGCCGACAACCTGCCGCCGCACATCTCGCAGATCCAGTACCTGCTGCGTTGCGACTCCATCGAGCAGGCCGAGACCATCTCCACGGTGATGGACAACAACGCCGCCGCCGCGGCCATGGCCACCGGCTGCCAATGGAAGAAGACCTGGGTCTGCAAATCCCGTGGCGGGTTGGCCAACCACGCACTGGCGCAGGCTTGCTACGACAACCTCGCCGCCATCGGCGCGCCGACCTGGGGCGAAAAGGCCATCGCCGTGGCGCGGGAAATCCAGGCGAACCTCGGCCTCGACCCCATGGACGAGCCCTTCCTGCCGGCCACCCAGGCGCTGATCGAGCCGCAGGAATGCGAGCGGCAGATGCGCCTGCAGATGCCGGCGTGGCAGAAGTACCTGACCTCCGACGATTACCCCGAATACACCTGGCACTGCCCGACCGTGCGCCTCTACGTGGCCCGGCCGATGCTCAGCGCACCCGTGGGCTTCACCTATCCGGACTGGGTATCCAACGCCCTGGGCGGCATCCGCGAGACCATCGACCCGATGATCGACGTGGCGTCGAAGACCATCGGCAGCACACTGATCGAGCTGTTCACCGATGCCGATCTGCTGGCCGAGGCGACCCGCGAGTTCAACCAGCGTACCGGCGGCGGCATCGGTGGCGAGCAGTGGCAGGCGCCGTTGCTGCCGAAGGACTTCAAGGTCCCGCACCGCTTCCGCTGGCCGGAATACATCCGCACGGTGCGCGGCGAGGAGTGGTGGATTCCGGCGCGGGAGGACGAGTGATCCATGGCTTCCCGTGCTTCGTCGTGATTGGGTCGCAGCCGTGGCGCAACGGCGTTGTACCGACCCAATCCGTGCCTGGGCCTTTCCCTCACCCCAGCCCTCCCCCAGTGGGAGAGGGCTGAGCCGAGCGCGAAGCAATGGGGCAGGGGACAGGTTTGTGAATGGCGCCTACAAGGCGCGCTTGAACCAGCGCACCAGTGCTGCGCCGATCTCCACGGTGCGCGAGCGTGAAGGGCAACCCGGCGTCGAGATCAATTGCGGCAGGAGGAAGCCAACCTCGGCTTCATTCGGACCGCAGAGCACCGGGGCCGGTGCTTCGACGAACTCTTCGTCCCAGCGCGGGAAGCGTTGGCTTGCGCTGTCGTATGCATGCCGTGCGTTCATGGTCGAATCCCTCCCTAAAGGTCCAGCACCAGCGGTTGCACGCCGCTCTCGTCCTGCGCCGGGATGGCGCAGCAGATCAGTACGCTGCCGGCTTCGGGCAGCTCCGCCGGCGGGTTGGGGTAGTGCACCAGGCCGCTGACGACCTTGGTCCGGCAGGTGCCGCAGGAGCCGCCGCGGCAGCTGAAGTCGGGTGACAAACCGCGAGCTTCGGCCAGCTCCAGCAGCGTGCCGCTCTCGGGTTTCCAGCGTGCTTCCTTGGCCGAGCCGGCGAAGTACACGGGCACTGGCTCGGTAGCGGTGGGCGGCTGCACCAGCGCCGGCGCCAGACCGTCGCCCTGGCGCTTGAGCGTCGATGGGCCGAAGGTTTCGGCGTGGATGCGTGCGTCGGCAATATTCAGTCCGCGCAGGCCGTCGTAGATCGCCTGGGTGAATTCGCCGGGGCCGCAGACATAGAAGTCGTAATCGTCCAGTGGCAGCCGGGCCTTGATCGCCGCGATGTCCAGCCGGCCGGTCTGCTCGAAATCGCGTCCGGGCAGTGCTTCTGGCTCAGGACGACTGAGCGCGCGATGGACCTGCAACTGCTGGGCGCGTTGGCGGAGCTCGGTGATTTCATGCTGGAACGGCAATTGGCGCAGGCTGCGCGCGGACTGGAACAGATGAATGCTCCGGGTCGACGCGGCCACCGATTCGCGCAGCATCGACAGCAGTGGGGTGATGCCCACGCCCGCGCCGATCAGCACGACCGGCCGCGCGGTGTCGTTTTTCAGCGTGAAACTGCCCATGGGCGCGCGGACCTGCAGGCTATCGCCCACCTGCAGTTGTTCGTGCAGGTGGCGGGACGCCGGGCCCTGGGCCTTCACGCTGATGCGCAGCTCGCCGTCCGACGGCGCGCTGGACAGGCTGTAGGTGCGAATCAGTGCCTGCTCGCCGATTGCCAGGCGTACGGGCAGATGCTGGCCTGGCGCGAAACTCACGGCGGTGCCGGCCGGCGGTTGCAGGTAGAAGGAGCGGATGTCCTCGCTCTCCTGCTCCACGCGCAGCACCTGCCAGTCCTGCCATTGCTGGCGCTGCTCGCGTTCCTGCAGTTTGGCGTCGGCCTCGGCCCAGGTGCCGGTCATCAGGCTGGTGGGCGAGTATTCGCGCAAGCTCCAGCGCAGCGCCAGGGCGCTGCGGCGCAGGACAGCGTGCTGCACATCCAGGGTCCACAGGCGTTCGGCGCCTTCGAAGGCGGCGAGCAACGGGCTGTCGAAAAGAATCTCGGTGCAGCCATGGACTTGCAGTACGTCGCCGCTGGCGAAGTCTACGAACAGCAGCCCTGCTTGCGGATTGGCCTGCAGGTTGCCCAGGGTGTTGAAGTGCAGGTTGCCGGCATAATCGGGGATGACCAGGCGATTGCCGTCGACCTTGACGAAGCCGGGACGCCCACCACGGTGGGAGACGTCCACCGAGCGCTCGCCATCCTCGTGCTGCACGTAACTGGCGACGAAGAAGGTGTCGGCGTCGCGGATGATTGCCGCCAATTCCTCGTTCAGCGCGGCGAAGTCCTCGCGCGGGGCACGCTGGTTGTAGCGCTGCTCGTCGCGGCTCCACTCGCGTTTCTGGATGTACTGCGGGCAGTTGCCGAAAGAGTGCTCCACGGCCACGGTCAGCAGTCCACCCTCGGCTTCGCGGAGGACGCCATTCATGCGGTTGCGCCGCCGGGTGTGCAGCTCGATGCCCAGCAGGCCGACGGCGCTACCGGCTTGCAGGCCGCTGGCGGCGGGGTCCTGATGGTCGGCCACGCTGTCCAGCAGCAGGCTTTTCGGGTCGGGGGAGGTTATGAAACCTTCCGCGCCTTCGAGCAGGGTCGCCCAGGGCCGGCCCTGCTGATCCACGGCGCCGACGATGATGAAGGGCAACTGGTGGTAGAACTCGCGGTGCTGGTCGGGCATGTAGTCGCGGATGACCTTCTGGCCATGGACCTCCATGCGGTCGGCCACGCCGACGCGTTCCTGGATCGCCTTCTCGCCGGCGTGCCACGGGGAGCTACGGTGTTTGGGCAACTGGAACATGACGAGCACCTCGCAGTAGGCGCCGCCGGGTCGCCCGGCGGCGGGGGTTGCATCAGGCTTGCAGGCCGATGGCGGTGCGCTGCATCGGCACGAAGCCGGGCAGGGCTTCCACGCGAGCCAGCCAGGCGCGCAGGCTCGGGTACTCCTGCAGGGAGACGTTGCCCTCCGGTGCATGGGAAATGTAGGAGTAATTGGCGACGTCGGCGATGGTCGCTTCGTTGCCGGCCAGGAAAGGCTTCTTCGCCAGCTCGCCCTCCATCACCTGGAACAGGGCATGGGCGCGGGTAGCGACTTCCTCGGCGTTGAATTTTGCACCGAACACGGTGATCAGCCGTGCCGCAGCGGGACCGAAGGCGACCTGCCCGGCGGCCACCGACAACCAGCGCTGCACGCGGGCGGCGCCTTGCGGGTCTTCCGGCAGCCAGCGGCCGTTGCCGTATTTCTTCGCCAGGTAGACCAGAATGGCGTTGGAGTCGGCGACGATCACGCCTTCGTCATCGATCACCGGCACCTGGCCGAAGCTGTTCAGGGCGAGGAAGTCCGGGTGCTTGTGTGCGCCCTTGGCGAGGTCGACGTCGATCAGTTCGGCGGGCAGTTGCAGCAGCGAGAGCATCAGCTCGGCGCGGTGCGCGTGGCCGGACAGCGGGTGGCGGAAGAGCTTGATGGTGTGGGACATGACGGTGACTCCGTTGGCTTGAGTGGGTAGGCAGCGCGAGTCGGTCCATGGTGGGTTGCTCGAGCTGATGGGTGAATGCTGCGCTCGATGGCCGGCGCGCAGAATCCCCAGTACGGGCAATCCAGCGTTTCAGAATGCGGAAGAATGGGGCGCAGGGTTGCCAGCGGGCGCAGCCGTTCCCAAGCCTGCAGCGGGGAGCGCCAACAAGCTCGCTCTTACAGAGAAGCTGCGCAGGAGCGAGCTTGCTCGCGAACTGCCCTGAGCTCAGAAGAGGGATGGGGCGCTTCTGGATACGGCGTGCCTCACCCGCGCAACGCGGGATGCGCACGCAAACGCGGCACCACGAAATCGAGGAAGGTGCGCACGCGCGCCGCGGCACGACGGCCTTCGCGGTAGATCAGCTGCACCGGCAACCCTGGCGCTGCATAGTCCTGCAAGACCACCTGCAGGCGCCCATCGCTGAGGTCGGCATGGGCCTCGTGGCTCATGCAGCGGGTCAGTCCGAGGCCCAGTCCGGCGGCGCGGATTGCCGCATGGGTGGTGCTGCACGCCAGGCGCGGGGTCAGGCGCACCGAACGCGGGGCGTCCTGGTGGCGGAAGCGCCACTCGCTGACCGCACCCTGGCCGCCGGCAACGATGATGCGATGCGCCTTGAGGTCCTCCGGTGCTTGCGGTACGCCATGGCGGGCCAGGTACTCGGGCGATGCGCAGATCACCGGCCGCACCGTGCCCACCGGCAGGGCGAAGCCGGAAGAGTCGGGCAGGGCGCCAATGACCAGAGCGACGTCGATGCCATCTTCCAACAGGCGCGGCAGGTCTTCGCGGTGTCGGCTGAGCAGCCGCACCTCGGGAAAGGCGGCCAGGTAGTCCAGGGCGATGGGCGCGAAAATCCGGTCGGCCATCAGCAGCGGCAGGCAAAGGTTCAACTGCCCGGCCGGGTGCGCCTGCAGTCCGCTGAGCGAGCCTTCAGCCTCCTCGATACCTTGCAGAATCTGCCTGCAACTGGCGGCGAAGGCCTCGCCGCTGGGGCTCAGTTCGGCTCCGCGCGGACCACGCAGCAGCAGCTCGCAGTGCAGACGCGATTCCAATCCGGCTACCAGGCGCATCACCGTGGCGGGGGACAGCTGCAGCCGCCGCGCGCCCGCGGCAAGGCTACCGGAGCGCGCCACGGCGTCGAATGCCTGCATTTCCCGGAAGCGGTTCACGGCTTGGCAGCTTGCAGGTAGGGGTCGGCGCGCAGGCGCTCGGCGCAGTGACTGACGAAGCTGCGCACCTTCGCCGGTAGCCGGGCGCCATCCTGGTAGAGCAGGTGGATCGGCAGCGGCGCCGTGGAAAAGTCGGCCAGAACGATTTCCAGCTCGCCGCGCGCGGCGGCTTCGGCCGCCTGGTACGACAGAACGCGGGTGAAGCCGCCGCCCAGGCGCGCGGCATGGAGAGCCGCGTTGTTCGAACTGACCACGAAGCGCGACGGCGGGCGCAGGGTCAGCGGGCCCTCCGGGGTGATGAACTGCCAGTCGGTGAGCAGCACGCTGGTGGCGGCCATCACCACCGGCGCATCGAGCAATTCATTGGGGTGCTGCGGACGACCGTAGCGGTCGAGGAACGAGGGGGCGGCACAGATCACCGGGCGGATTTCACCGACCTTGAGCGCCGTCAGGCTGCCCTCGGGCAACTGGCCAATGCGCACGGCGACATCGATGCCCTCGTCGAGCATGTTCACCACGCGGTCCACCAGCAGTGCGTTGACCGTCACCTCGGCATGGGCCTCCAGGTAGCTGGCGATCAGCGGGATCAGGTACAGCTCGCCGAACAGTACCGGGGCGGTCACCGTGAGGTTGCCGCGCGGGCGCAAGGCGCTGCCGGAGGCCAGCTCCTCGGCATCCTCCAGTTCCTGCAGGATGCGCCGGCAGTCCTCGACATAGCGCTGGCCGGCCTCGGTCAGCCGCACGCTGCGCGTACTGCGGGCCAGCAGCAGGGTGCCCAGGCGCTGCTCCAGCGCGGCGATGGCGCGGGTCACGCTGGGCGGCGAAAGGCCCAGTTGCCGGGCGCCGGCGGCAAGGCTGCCGGCTTAGGCACCGGCCAGCAGCACTGTCATTTCCTGAAACCTGTCCATGGATCACCGTTGTCGCCTTGAGCGGGTCGCCAGACTGTAGAGGGAAGCCGCGCGGGATTGAAGTGCCGGTGGCCTGCGGGCGACATCGGCGTGCTTGCCAGCGCCGCCTGGCTTGACCGCGCCCCGGCCGCTCCGGCACAAGCGCTGGAGGCGCCCGCAGCGAGGCGCCACCGCCTGCGAGCCTTCCCCCATGACCAGCAAGACCACGGCCACTGCGCTGGCCGCTACCAGCAACCCGCGCCTGGGTATCGGCCTGTGCCTGCTGTCGATGCTCATCTTTGCCTGTCAGGACGGCATCACCAAGGTGCTCGTCCGCCACCTGCCGGTGAGCGAGCTGGTGATGGTGCGTTACTGGGTTTTCGTACTGTTCGCGCTCATCGTCTGCCGTTCGCAGGGCGGCGTGCGCCAGGCTGCCCGCAGCGCCAGCCCCTGGCAGCAGGTGGTGCGCGCGTTGCTGGGGGTGGGCGAGATCGCGCTGTTCGGCCTGGCCCTGCGCTACCTCGGTTTGGCCGAGACCCACGCGCTCTATGCGGTCTTCCCACTGATGACGCTGGGCCTGGCGCGGTTGCTGCTCGGCGAGCGGCTGGTCGGCCGGCAATGGCTGGCGGCGGCTGTCGGGTTCGGCGGCACGCTGCTGATCCTGCGTCCCGGCATGGGCGTGTTCGAGCCCGCGGCGCTGATTCCGCTGGCGGCGGCGCTGACCTTTGCCTTCTTCAACATCCTCTCGCGGCGCATCAGCCAGACCGATTCCTTCGCCACCACCACGCTGTACATGGCGGTTGCCGGCGCGCTGTCGGTAAGCGCGGTTGGCCTGCCGGCCTGGGTCACGCCAACGCCTCACGAAGCCATGCTGATGTCGATCGTCGCCGTCTCCGGGGTTGTCGCGCAGTTGCTGCTGATCCAGGCGCTGAAGTACGCCCAGGCCTCGACGCTGCAGCCGTTCAACTACTCGCTGCTGGCCTTCGCCACGCTGATCGGGCTCATCGTCTTCGGCGAGGTGCCGAGCGCCTGGACGATCACCGGTGCACTGCTGATCCTGCTCGCGGGGTTGTTCTCGATCAGGCCGGCGGCCTAGTCCCAAGGTGGCGGGCCAGCCCGAACCTGGCGCACAAATGACAAGGCCGTATCGAGGGATACGGCCTTTTCTGTGCTGCCCGCGGGTCAATCAGGCGTCGGGCTTCCTGGGCTTGGCGAGGGTGAATTCGGCGCGCTTGTAGGGCTCGGTCCGGCCATGCTTGCCCGCAGGGATTTCCTGGATCTCGCCGCCTTTTGAAAGAAATGCTGAAATTTTCTTATCCAGCTCCGATCGTTTGCTTTTCGTCTCTGACTCGGACATTCGGTCACCTGAGGTGATGAGCCACCTGGCTGGCGGCTAGCGGACACTATACCCACCTCGACCGATGAATACCGACCGCCCGGCCGATTTAAGCATTTTCATGCGAAATCGCTACTTATTCCCTGCCAGATCTGTATGCTGGGCCTCTGCCTGCTCGGTTTAGCGGCACCGTCCGATGTTTTGTCTTCTTGATTCTCCATCTCTGCGGCCCCCTCTTCACTTCGCATACAGTCACGCCAGGCATGTCGCATGGCCTGATTTCCTTTTGATTGGAGATTCATCATGGCAACTCGCCAAACCGGTACCGTTAAATGGTTCAACGCCGAGAAGGGCTTCGGCTTCATCACCCCGGAAAGCGGCGCGGACGTCTTCGTCCACTTCCGTGCCATCGAAGGCACCGGCTATAAGTCGCTCGACGAAGGCCAGGTCGTGACCTTCAACGTCACTGCCGGCGCCAAAGGCCCGCAGGCCGAGCAAGTGCAAGTGATCTGACCGGTCGTTCGCTGAAAAAGCCCCGCTGATGCGGGGCTTTTTTGTTTCTGCTGCCCGGTGCGCTGCGCTGGCCGCTGCCGATTCAATGGCGTGTTCCCAGCGCTTCGTCGATGAGGCCGGTCAGCGTCGGAAGGTCGAATGGCTTGTCCAGGAAGTGGCAGGCGGGATAGTCGTCGCTCCATGCGCCACCGGACATGATGATGATCGGAATGGCGGGAAACCGTCGGGCGACCTGCCGCGCCAGTTCGGCGCCATCGATGCTGCCGGGCATGGAGATATCGGTCAGCAGCAATGCCAGTTGCCCGGGGTTGCCGTTGATCCAGGCGAGCCCGTCGTCGGCATTGCCCAGGACCACGGCCTCGATGCCGTGATCCTCCATGGCCAAGCCGAGCATCCTGGCCAGGTTCGAATCGTCATCGAGAATGAGCACATAGCCGGGGGGAGCGGAGGGTGGGCTTCCGAGCTTGTCCATGCGATCTCTTCCTGCGTGGGTGTGCTGCTGCGATAGAGGGTTCTGCCGGGAATGCGTTCAGATTACCTGAGCAGAAGATTGGGCCGCCGACCGAAGGCTCTGCGGCGGTCAGCGCGGAGGCTGGCATCGGACCCGAATCGGTCGCGCGCCCCGGCGCATGTGCAAACTCGGCATCCCCGAACCAGAGCAGCCCCGCACACGATCGCTGTCAGATCGTTGCGTACCGGAGATAGAGAGGACCAACCCGTGGGAACGGGTGATAAACTCGGCGTTCAACCCAGTCCTGACCTGCCAGGAGCCTTCCCGATGTTCGGAGTGACCGATTACGGCGCCTTCCTGATCGCCTTCGTGGTGCTCCTGGCCATTCCCGGTCCCGGCAACTTCGCCTTGATCACAGCGACTGGCAAGGGCGGCGTGAGGGCAGGGTTGGCGGCCACCTGCGGGGTGATCCTGGGCGACCAGGTGCTGCTGTGGATGGCGGTGGCGGGCGTGGCGACGCTGCTTGCCGCCTACCCATCGGCCTTCCAGGCGGTACAGTGGCTGGGGGCGGGCTACCTGGCCTGGCTGGGCCTGCGCATGCTGATGAGCAAGCCCGGGGCCGCTTCGCGGCAGAGCCGCATGGACAACGGTCACTACCTGCGCCAGACCACGCTGATCACCTTGCTCAACCCGAAGGCCATCGTGTTCTACATGGCCTTCCTGCCGTTGTTCATCGACCCGGTGAAGCATCAGGGGCTGGTGACCTTCGCCTTCATGGCAGTGACGGTTGCGGTAGTGACCTTCCTCTATGGGCTGGTAGCCGTGCTGCTGACCCATCGGCTGGCCGAGCGCATGCGCGCGAATCCGCGTGTCGCCAATCTGCTGGAGCGGCTGGCGGGGGCGTGCCTGCTCGGTTTCGGCATCAAGCTGGCGGCGATGCGCTAAGCCGCAGCGGAGCATCCGCTGTCCCGAAGGGAGGGCTCGAAAGACCGGCCCTTCGTCATGCGCCGCCCGCATTGTCAGCGAGGTAGGCGACCTGCTTTGATAACCCCATCTTCCCAACCCTGATGGCGGCGAATGGAAACCATGCTCAACGAATCCCCCGTACCCCAGACAGTCGACAGCCCGATCACCCGCAGCGCGATCTTCCTCGTTGCGACGTTGACGCCAGGTAAGGACTGGAGCCCGGTTCGAGCCCTCTGCGAGGACGTGGCGGCGCTGGTGCGCTCGGTCAGCAAGCGCGTGCCGGCGGGCAACCTGTCCTGCGTGGTGGGCTTTGGTTCGGCGGCCTGGGATGCACTGTTCGGCACCCCGCGTCCGGCGTCCCTGCATGCCTTCCGCCAGATCGGCACAGGCGAGCGAGTCGCCGTCTCCACGCCGGGCGATCTGTTGCTGCACATCCGCGCCGAGCAGATGGACCTCTGTTTCGAATTGGCGTCGCAACTGGTCGCGCGCCTGGGCGATGCGATCACGGTGGTCGATGAAGTCCAGGGTTTTCGCTATTTCGACATGCGCAGCATCATCGGTTTCGTCGATGGCACCGAGAACCCGGAAGGGCGCGAGATTCCGCACTTCACCCTGATCGGCGAGGAAGACGCGGCGTTCGCCGGCGGCAGCTACGTCCTGGTGCAGAAGTACCTGCATGACATGGCCGGCTGGAACCAGCTTCCCACTGAAACCCAGGAGCGCATCATCGGCCGCACCAAGCTGGCCGATATCGAACTGGGCGACGACGTGAAACCGAGCTGCTCGCACAGTTCGCTGACCACCCTGGAGAAGGACGGCCAGGAAGTGAAGATCCTGCGCGACAACATGCCGTTCGGCAGGCCCGGGGCAGGGGAGTTCGGCACCTACTTCATTGGTTACGCCCGCTCGCCGGCGCCGGTGGAGGAAATGCTGGAGAACATGTTCATCGGCCGCCCGGCCGGCAACTACGATCGCCTGCTGGACTACAGCAAGGCGGTGACGGGCAGCCTGTTCTTCGTGCCCTCGGCCGACCTGCTCGAAGCGCTGGCAGACAGGGCGCCCTGAGCGCTCAACCGGCAACCCGCGCCGGGAAGCACTCCACCAGCCAGTCGATGAACACTCGCAAACGGTGGGTGACGTAGCGATTCTGCGGGTAGACGACGTGGAAGGGGTAGGGCGGTGGGCGCCATTCATCGAGGATTTCCACCAGCGTGCCGTCGCGCAGGGCGGCGCCGGCGGCGTAGGAGAAGGTCTGGATGATGCCCAGGCCGGCGACGCAGGCAGCCAGGTGCGCGTTGCTTTCATTGACGCCGATGCGGTACTCGATTTTCAGCTCGCTGCGTTCGCCATCGCGCTCGAAGCGGAAGGGCACCGCGCGACCATTCTGCGGGGACAGGTAGCTGACCAGCCGGTGGCCGTTGCGCAGTTCCTCGGGGTAGGCGGGGATGCCGTTGTGGCGCAGGTATTCGGGCGAGGCGCAAGTAACCATGGTCGCCTGGCCGATGCCGCGCGCCACCAGCGACGAGGCGTCCAGCGCGCCGCCGCGGATTACGCAGTCGACGTTGTCGCCGATCAGGTCCACCGAGCGGTCGGACACGCCCAGATCGATGCGTATGTCCGGGTAGCGCGCCAGGAAGTCCGGCAGCAGCGGTATCAGTACGTCCCGCGCGGTCGAGCCGCCGACATCAATGCGCAGATGGCCGCGTGGCTTGCTGCGGGCAATGTTGAAGGACGAGTCGATGTCTTCCAGGTCACGCAATACGCGGCTGGCCTTGGCGTAGTAGTCCTGGCCTTCGGGCGTCACCATGACGCGTCTTGTGGTGCGTTGCAGCAGGCGGACGCCCAGGTGCGCCTCCAGCTCCTGAACCAGCTTGCTCAGGGTGGCGTTGGGCATGTCCAGCGAGTCGGCGGCGCGGGTGAAGTTGCCGGCTTCCACCACGCGGGCGAAGGCACGGATGGCCTGGAGCTGGTCCATGGGAACTCCTCTGAGGGGATCGCCTGATTATCCATGGGCATGGATAGTCATTCCATTGTATGCGCTTTTTCCATCAATGGCCGGGCCCTAGAGTAGCGCCATGCCTCACCGCAAAGCCGCGCCAGATGCCGGCCAGGAGGCAGAACCCTCAACTCGCAAAGCTCAGGAGCTCATCATGAACAAGTCCCTCACTGGTAAAGTTGCACTGGTCACCGGCGGCAGCACCGGCATCGGCCTCGGCGCCGCACAGGAACTCGCCGCGCAAGGCGCCCGCGTCTTCATCACCGGCCGCCGCCAGGCCGAACTGGACGCTGCCGTCGAAGCCATCGGCCCGGCCGCCACGGCCATTCGTGCCGACGCCTCGGTGCTCGCCGATCTCGATGCGGTGTACGCACAGATCGCGAAAGCTGCCGGCCGACTGGATATCCTCTTTGCCAACGCCGGCGGCGGCGACATGCTCCCGCTGGGCGCGATCACCGAGGAACACTTCGACCGAATCTTCGGCACCAACGTGCGCGGCGTGCTGTTCACCGTGCAGAAGGCATTGCCGCTGCTGGTCGATGGCGCGTCGGTGATCCTCACCTCGTCCACCACCTCGATCCAGGGCACTGCCAACTTCAGCGTGTACAGTGCGAGCAAGGCCGCCGTGCGCAACTTCGCCCGCTCCTGGGCGCTGGATCTGAAGGACCGGGGCATTCGCGTCAATGTCGTCAGCCCCGGCCCGGTCCGCACTCCCGGCCTCGGCGACCTGGTGCCCGAGGAAGCGCGCCAGGGCCTGTTCGATGCGCTGGCCAGCCAGGTACCGCTGGGCCGGCTGGGCGAACCTCGCGAAATTGGCAAGGCAGTGGCCTTCCTGGCTTCGGAGTCGGCCAGCTTCATCAACGGCATCGAACTGTTCGTCGATGGCGGCATGGCACAGGTCTGACCATGCCATGGGCCGGGCAGGGCGTGCGTCCTGCTGCGGCCTGTGTGGCTCTGGTGTGCTGGCCCGTTTGCCCTTTACAGTCGCGGCAAGCCAGTTTTCAAGAGAGGAGCCGCCAGCCATGAATGACACGTCAACCGACCTGCGAAACTGGTTCGACCAGGGCGGCCAGGCCTACGCGCGCTTCCGCCCCGAGTACCCGGCGGAGCTTGCCTCCTGCCTGGCCTCGCTGGCTCCCGACCGGGCGCTGGCAGTCGACGTGGGTTGCGGTAGCGGCCAGCTGACCCGGCAATTGGCCGAGCATTTCAGTTCGGTTGTCGGCTTCGATCCCAGCGCGGAGCAGATTGCCCATGCCGCGCCCCGCGCGAACCTGAGCTACGCCTGCGCCCAGGCCGAAGAACTCCCGCTGGCCGACCGCAGCGCCAGCCTGATCACGGCGGCACAGGCCGCGCACTGGTTCGACCTGCCCAAGTTCTACGCCGAGGTCCGGCGAATCGCCGAGCCCGACGCGGTCCTGGCGCTGATCAGCTACGGCGTGCTGCACCTGGACGGCGATCCGGGCAAGCGCTTCGAGACTTTCTACTGGCAGGAGATCGGCCCCTACTGGCCCGCCGAGCGCAAGCTGGTGGACAGCGGCTACGCGACCCTTGATTTCCCCTTCGCCGAGTTTCCGGGGCCGGAGATCGCCATCCGCCTGGAATGGACCCTCCACGAGTTCCTCGGCTACGTCTCCACCTGGTCGGCAGTGCGCAGCGCCCGGGAAGCCGGGCGCGAAGACCTGCTGCAGCACTTCGCCGCCGACCTGGCCGAGCGCTGGGGCGACCCTGCCGCGCGGCTTGCGGTCAGATGGCCGATCAACATGAGGATTGGCCGCGTCTGAGTTCATAGACGCTCTTCCAGGATCGAACTCAACCGGCGTTACTGCATTCCTCAGCCGGCTGCTTCGGCGCCACCTGAGTGGGTGCCTTGGCTCCGGACAACCGCGATACCCCGAACAACACCAGTGCCAGGCCGACCAGTTGGTAGATCGAGATCGCCTCGCCCAGCAGCGCCCAGGAGGCGAACACGGTGAGGACCGGCCCCAGGTTGCCGAACGCCGCCGCGTGGGTGGCACCCATGCGCTGGATGGCCAGCGCCATCCAGTAGATCGGCAGCACGGTGGAGATCAGTGCCATCAGGGCGCCGTAGAGCCACACCGAGCCTGGCAGGGTTGCCAACTGCTGCGCGTCGCCGGTCACCGCGTAGTGCCCCAGCACCATCACCGACGAGGCGATGCCGGCCAGCGCGGCCAGGCGCATCGAGCCGACACGCTGGATCACCGCGGCGGTGCCGATGTAGTACACCGCGTAGGTCACGGCGCTGGCGAAGACCCAGATGGCGCCCAGCAGGATCTGCCCGCCGCTGCCCTCCACCTTGATGTCGTGCACCAGCGCTATGCCCAGGCCGAGGTAGCACAGGGCCATGGCTGCGAGGGTGCGTGAGCTCGGGCGTTCGCGGGTCATTGCCATCTGCAGCAGCAGGACCAGCGTCGGGTAGGTGAACAGGATCAGCCGCTCCAGGCCTGCGCTGATGTATTCCAGGCCGTAGAAGTCGAACAGGCTCGACAGGTAATAGCCGACCAGCCCGAGCAGCAGGATGCGTACACCGTCGGGCAGCGAGAGCCGCGCCTGTTGCGGCCCCCGGCTGAACCACAGCAGCCAGAGGAACAGCGGCAGCGCCAGGCCCATGCGGATGGCCAGCACCGTGATCGCATCCACGGGCGCGGCCGCATAGGAGAGCTTGACGAAAACCGCCTTGAGGCTGAAGCCGGTGGCGGACAGCACGGCGAAGAACACGCCATTGTGCAGGCTGCGCTGGTACAGGGAAGTCAGATTGTTCATGTCGGCGGGAACGCAGGGCAGGGGAAAGGCATTATTCTATGGAGAAGGCTGGGCCGCTAGAATGCTGGATTGGCGAAGATTGCTTTCATCCATGGAGAACGCAAAGTGCATTTCGATCTTGCCGATCTGCGCCTGATTGCCGCCATCGCCAGCACCGGCAGCCTGAGCAAGGCAGCGGCCTCGGTGCCCGTGGCGGTCTCGGCGGCGAGCAACCGCCTGCGCCAGTTCGAAGAGCGCTGCGGGCTTGCCCTGTTCGCCCGGCACAGCGACGGCATGACGTTGACGCCGACCGGTCGCCTGGTGCTGGAGGCCAGCCAGCGCGTGCTGAAGGAGGCGCGGCAGCTCAAGGACACTCTGCAGGAACTGGGCGGTGAACGGCGCATCACCTTGCGCCTGGCGGCGTCCACCGTCGCCAACAGCACCTTCCTGCCCACTGCGCTGGGGCCCTTCCTGGCGGATTATCCGGAGGTGGACCTGCAACTGATCGAGCAGAACAGCAAGGACGTGTTGCTCGCGGTGCGGGACGGCTCGATCGATATCGGCGTGTATGACGGCAACCTGCCCACCGCGGACCTGCTGTCGCTGCCGTTCCGCAATGACAAGCTGGTGCTGCTGGTGCCGCGGGACCACCCGCTGGCCAGCCAGCACCTGCCCAGCCTGCGCGACGCGTTGAGCTTTCCCTTCGTCTGCCTGCCGGCCGAGCGCGCCATGCAACGCTTCGTCGAGGCGATGGCGGTACGCAATGCGCTGCCGCTCAAGGTACGCGTGCGCGCGCCGAGCTTCGATGCCATCGCCCAGCTGGTCGCCCAGCGAGTGGGCGTGGCCATGTTGCCGGAGGCTGCCGCGACGCGGCTGGCGCAGGAATTGCCGACGACGCTGGTGGCCCTCGCGGATCCCTGGGCTACCCGTGAGTTGCGCCTTTGCGTTGCCGACTGGGATGCCCTGTCCTCCCACGCCCGGCAATTGGTGACCTACCTGATGAATGAGGGGGCAACGCCGCCCTAGGTCGGGGCTGCTGCTCTGGAGGAAATGGCGGTACCGGAGGGGCTGGTGGTGCCGACCCCTTGCGACCTTGCATGGACACATTGCCGGGGCGCCAATGGCCGTGGCCAGGCCCCTGGCGTATAGTCGCGCCCCCCAGCGAAACCGCCAGGGCCGGCCAGGCCGGCTTCCGGCGACGCAACCATCGAGGCGCGAGGAGCACGCCAGCAATGAAAACAGAACAGGGCATCCTGCGGCTTTCCATCATCGTGACCGTGCTGTTGGCCGGTTTCGGTATTGTCGTCGGCCTGCTTTCGGGATCCTTTTCCATCGTCTTCGATGGTGTCTACTCGCTGGCCGATGCCAGCATGAGCGGCCTGGCGCTGATGGTGGCGACACTGATCCGCCGCCACACCACCGAGGGCGACGCCAGCCGGCGCCTGGCCGAACGCTTCAACATGGGCTTCTGGCACCTGGAGCCGATGGTGCTGGCACTCAACGGCACGCTGCTCTCCGGCGTGACGCTGTATGCGCTGATCAACGCCATCGGCAGGCTGCTCAGCGGCGGCCATGCGCTGGAGTTCGGCTTCGCCATTCTTTATGCGGCGGTCGCCACCCTGGTCTGCTTCGCCCTGGCGGCGGTGCAGTTCCGCGCCAACCGGCGCATCGGCTCGGACTTCGTGGCCCTCGATGCCAAGTCCTGGGTGATGTCCGGCAGCATTTCCCTGGCCTTGCTGATCGCCTTCCTGGTCGGCGACCTGGCGACCGTGAGCGGCTACGCGCAGATCGGCCCGTATGTCGACCCGGCGGTGCTGGCGCTGATCTGCCTGGTGATCCTGCCGATTCCGTTCCTGACCATTCGCCAGGCGCTCAAGGACATCCTGCTGGTCACCCCGCCGGAGCTGAAGCAGCACGTCGACGAGGTGGCCGCGCAGATCGTCGCGCAGCACGGCTTCCTGGCGTACCAGGCCTATGTCGCCAAGGTCGGGCGGGCACAGCAGATCGAGCTGTACTTCATCGTCCCGCCGGGCTGGCCGGCGCAGACCCTCGACGAGTGGGACCGACTGCGTGACGAGATCGGCGCGGCCATCGGCGGCGAGGGCCCGAACCGCTGGCTGACCATCGCCTTCACCACCGACCCGCTCTGGACCCGCTGAGCCTGACCGGGCTGCGCGAGCGCGCCAGCCCGTTGGTTTGCCGGCCTCAGGCCGTGGTATTCACCGACGTGCCGCTGGTGCCGCTGCCGGACTCGGTCAGCGCTTGCGAATAGGCGGCGGTAGCCGCCGCCACCGCCGCCGAGGCGGACGACACGCGCGCCTGTGCAGCCTGGGCGGCGATCTGCTGGGCCTGCTGTTCTTCCTCGGTCCGGCCGCCGCCCTGGCTGGCCTTGGCAAGCTCCTGCTCGGCTTCTTCCAGTTCCTTCTGCGCCTGCTCCATGGCTTGCTTGAGTTTTTCCAGGGTGGTGTCGGAGCTGCTGTCCGAGCCGCTGCTTGCCGCGGCGCCACCGGCACCTGCCGCTCCGCCCGCGCCTTGTGCAGAAGCACTTGCCGAAGTCTGGCCGGTGCTGGTGGTGTCAGTGGTGGTGCTGTCTTCGCCGCTCGCCGCAACGGTCGAGGCGGAGGAAGTCGAGGCAGTGGAATAGCGAACGTTGGTGGCGCTGACGGCGCTGATGGTGGTCATGGCGAGGCTTCCGCTGAGGATGGTTATCCGACAGTGGCGGCCGCAGCACAGCGAAATTTAGCGTGGCTTGTTATCGACTTGGTATCAGGCCTGGTACGACCTTGCGGCGGTGTCAGTGCTGTTCCACCAGCCGAGGCGTCTGCGAGCCTTCCAGGGACAGGTGGATCACGCCGGCGCGGCTGGGGAAGTTCGGCGAATCGTCGTCGGTGTTTTCCATCACCGGGATATCGATCAGCGTGCGCTGGCCTGTGGGGTCGCTGACCAGCCTGGCATTGAGTGCCTCGATCGAGCGCCAGCCACCGCCGCCGATCTGCATGGCATCCAGCAGGCTGTAGTGCTCCTGGCCTTCCTCGTTCGGGGTGGAGGCAAAGACCGCGAGGTACTGGTTGTAGTTGTTACCCATGTCGAAGCCTTCGACGGTGAATACCGCCAGGGTCAGCTCGCTGCCGTTGCCGGCCTTCAGGGTCTGCACCCGGGTGGCCTCGGGGTAGCCAGTGGCGAAGCTGTCCTTGTACAGCTCGACCAGGCGGCCGACCTGTTCTTCCAGGGGCTTGGGAACAGGCGCCTGCTCGGCGGCGTGGGAGACGGCGCAGGCCAGCAACAGGCTGGCGGGCAACAGGTGCAATTTCATCGCAGAAACATCCGTGTGACGGTTGGAGCGCGGGGGCCGGCCGGCATCGAGGATGCCGACCTTCGCAGGAGCACAGGCTGAGGGTGAAAGCCGTTCAGTTCTTGGGCACCCAGTCCCCGATCTGCGAGCAGGAGTAGGTGTTGGAATAGTCGTAGTAGCGCTGCATCGGCGCGCTGCTTTCATAGCTGCCGCACTGGTAGACCGACGTGCCTTTCTGCAGGATCAGGAAGTGGATCTGGGTGACTCGCCCCGGCGCCACGTAGGCCGCCTTCACTTCATAGCCGCTGCGCAGCAACTCCGTCACCTTGACCTCTTCGGCAGAAGCCTGCGAGCTGATGGTCAAGAGACCGAGCAACGGAAATGCCGCTTTCGCCAGGTAGTTCATGCTTGGCATGGTTTCGTCTCCTCCTTGATGAGGAAGCCTGGGCTCAGGCTTCCGGCCTCAGCGCGATGCCGCCGCAATTGCCGCGGGTCAGCAGGTAGTCCACCTGCCGGGCGCGATTGATGGCGACACGGATTTCACAACTGGCGGAGTGGACCACGTCGCCCCAGTACTCGGTATGCACCAGTTGGCCGTTCTGCGGGCCGGTGTAGGTGCCGAGCGCTTCACGCGAGACGTAGGAAGTATCGCGGCGGTAGATCAGCACGACCCAGTCGTTCTCCGGCGCAAGGCCAATATCGCTGGGTGCACCGAAGTGGTCGATGGCATCGCCGGCCGGGCGGCCCTTCCAGTAGCTGCGGGCCTGCGCTTCGGGCAGGGTGGGAATGGCGGAGCAGCCGCCGAGCAGGATGGCGATCATCCCGAGTGCCAGTAGACCTTTCATTGCACACCCTCCTTGGCCGGTGCGTTCTTGACCGGCATCTGCTCGAAGCCCTTGTCGACCATCTGCAGGATCAGGTTCTTGGCGTGCTCACGGTTCTGCAGTTGGAACAGGCCTGGGGCGGCCGAGACCAGCTGCGTCATGGGCATCTTGCCCAGCGGGTACATCTTCTGCTCGACGTGGGCATCCGGCTTGCAGAGGAAGTCGCGGCTCTGGGCGATCCACGCCTCAGGCTTCTTCTGCCATTCCTTAGAGACCTTCTTCGGGCGGATGTCGTTGTAGAATTTGTCGTAGTTCTGCGCGCCGTTGAGGCGCACGCGATTCTTCGCGCAGTCGACCTCGACGTCATAAGCGGTAAAGGTCGGCTTGGCGCCTTCCTCGTAGAACTGATAGACGCCCAGCGAGCGCACGCCGTTCTTGCGGTCGTAGATGTTGGCGGGGTCGCCATCAATGACGAAGATTTCGTTCTTGTAGAGGCTGCCCTGCTGGTGAATCAGCCAGAAATCGCCAGAGGGACCTTCCGCTTGCGCGGCGAGCGGGCTGCAAAGCAGCAGGGCAGGCAGCCAGGGCCTGAGGGGCTTGAACATGAGCGGACATTCCTTTGCCGTTGTGTTCGCCGGGGCACAGCGCACCCCGGCGAAAGAAGGGTAGGAATCTAGTGGCGCAGTAGGGGAGGGTCAACCTTCCTATCGGATTTCTGTGACGAGCGGCAGCGAACTTTCTTTGTTGGCCATGCGCTGATGGGGAAGGCTTGGGGCCGCTGAAACGTCCGGCATCAGGCGCTTGATGCCGGGCCCTTCATGGCGTGGATCTCAAGGCGAAATGAATTGGCGAATGGCCTGGATCGTCGGGGCTGGCGCCTCTTCCATCAGCCAGTGCCCGGCGCCCGGCACCACCACTTCGGTGACGTTGTCGGCGGCATTGCGCATGACGATGGCCTCGTTGGCACCGAAGGATTTTTCACCGCCGACGGCGAGCACCGGCATCGTCAGCCGCGTCTTGTTCGACGCCTCGTTGTCCACCGCGTCCTGGCGAATGCTGCGGAACTGGGCAAAGGCGGCATGCATCGCGCCGGGACGGGCGTAGAGCTTGGCATAGTGCTGGCGGGTCGCTTCGTCCACCTTGTGCGGATCGCCGGCGAACTCGTTCCAGAAACGGTCCAGGTAAATGCGCTCGCGCCCTGCCACCAGCCGTTCCATATCGGGGCCGCCGAAGTCGAAGTGCCAGAGCATCGGCGAGCGGACGATCTCATTCCACGGCGCGATGCCGGGGACGGGAGCGTCCATCACCACCAGGCGCTCGGTTCGCTGCGGATAACGCGCCGCATAGGCATAGGCCACCATGGTGCCGATGTCATGGCCGATGACCACCGAGTGCTCGATGCCCAGTGACGCCAGCACCGCCCGCACATCTGCGGCCTGGGTCTTCTTCTCGTAGCCGCTGGCCGGAATCGACGACAAGCCCATGCCACGAAGGTCCGGCACGACGACGGTGTGGTCCTTGGCCAGGTCCGTGGCCAGCGGCGCCCACATGTCGCCGGTGTCGCCGAACCCGTGCAGCAGTACGACCGCCGGCCCGCTTCCGCCGACGCGCACATGGATGGTCGCACCCTCTACGGGGATCTCCTGGGTATGAAAGGAGGAAGGGAAGGCGGCTATCCCCGCCTGGGCCGGAGCGCTCAAAGTCACCAACAGGGACGCGGTCAGCAGGGTACGGATCATCGTGATCTCTCCAGGAGTGTCGACTGGAGGAGCGTAGTTCGGTTTGCGATGGACACACGGACCGGCACAGCGCTCCGCTGTCACTCAAGGTGCAGCCCCTCAACGGGGAGATCGTTGTGCGCTGACACATTCGCCGTTTTCACGGCTGTTACGACCGTGGCCATGGAACACCGGAGCCGGGCAGAAGAAGCGTCCGTGCCGAGCTGAATCGAGCAATCGGGCCGCGGCCTGACCGCAGGCGTCCGCTTCTCACGGGCAGCTTTTGCTCAGGAGCGGACTTCTGCATTACTGACAATTTGCTCAGTCAGCCTACTGGCCCTCTGCGCCGCTTAGGCTTGTATTGCAGAGCTCTTTCCGAGTTGCAGGCGGGCACTAGCGCGTCGATTTTTCTATTACCGGAGGCATCGGGTTCTCTTGGCGGGACTCCAGAATCATGCAGTTCCTAGGAACGAGTCCCGTATTGCTCGAACCACTGAAGGAGCAGGTCCATGTTCCGTCGGCGGCCTGCGTCCAGACAATCAGGGTTGCGGGCTCACCAGGGGTACCCGGCGAAGTGTCGCAATGGATATTGGAGGTGAGGCTAGTGACCCTGCAGCTATTGCTGGCTCCAGAACCTTTGGCAGTAGCCGCGAGAGGCGCGTAATGGTCCGCAGGCTGCAGCTTCTGCTGTATGAGATTGGCAACTTCGGCGCTCTGGGCCTGCGCTTTTGGAATCTTCACCCGATCCTCATCGAAGTCCCCTTTCTCGGCGTCACGATGACAGGCGGAACAATTCGCCGCGCTACCGATGTTAGGGCGCTTGAAGGTCGAAGCGCTGATGTCGTCGTGCTTTTTCAGGAACCACCGCGTTTCCGTGATGCGTGGTGGGTTGCCTGGACTTCCGCCTTCCACCGGAAGCCGGTTGGCCATTGAAGCCTGGAGGAGGAAGTCGAGAATGACTTTCTCCGTGTCTGGATCAAGGCTCGCATCGCTGCCGTAGTGGTTGCTCAGGTCACTCATCTGAACCCTCCAGGCGTCCGGCGGCAGTAACCCGGGCGAATAGGCCAGATGGCAGGCCGAACACTCTTCGCGCCAAGGCTGTGGAGCGGCTGCAGAAACAGCCAGCTGTTTGGGCCGCTTATACCCTCCGTGCTTGTTCCCTCCGTGGTCTTCAGCATTGCAGCCAGCCACATTCAGCGTGGCAACGAACATCAGTAGCAGTCCCTTTCTGTTCATGCGCGTCGCTCCGGCTATTTCAGGTTGCTGATCCAGGAAACGAAATCGCCCTTTTCTTGGGCACTGCATTCACGTCCGAATACGTCGTTGCAGTTTCGCCGGAACCACTTTTCCACCTTCTTCGCATCGGTGAAGCGAGCGGGTGTAACACTCGGCGCCAATGGCTCGATCTTGCGGAAAGTCAGCGTTTTTCCCGGTTGTAGCGGGTCCTGTCCGTGGCAAGTGGTGCAACTCATGTTCTTGCCGTCGCGAAGTTCTTCGCGGAAGTAGAGAGCCTTGCCGCGTTCGCCGGAAAAGCCGGTGAAATTCGGCTCCTGCTGGCGTGCCTGGGCGGCGTAACTGTCGAGCAATGCAGCCGGATCGGCGGCCAGAGCCAGAGCGGAAAAAAACGAACAGAAGATGCTGGTGATCAATGTGGACTGGCGCATGGGTACTCCCCCTGAATTTTCCATACAAAATCTATGGTCTTTTTCTTAATTCAAGCTGAAATACCGTGCTAGAGCGGTTCATGGATAGTTAAGGATGCCCGCCTACAACCCTTCAAGGTTTAGAAAGGGGGCATGACATGAACGCGTACAACCGGTTTCGTCTCTATCACTGGTCGCTTGCGGCGTTTTTCGTGGGGGCGTACCTCAGCGGCGAACGTGCTGAGACTTTGCATGTGTGGTTGGGCTATGGGCTTATCGCCCTGCTGTGTGTCCGTCTGCTGGCAGCGCTTGGCTCGGCAAATGGTTTTCCCCGGCTGCTCGTCTCTCGACGTATCACTGCAACTGCGAAACTCCGCGTAGGGAAGGGCCTGACTGCGGCCCTGCTGGCTATGCTGGCGGCGTGCGCGGCGTTGGGTTGGCTGATGATCGATAATGTGGACTTCATCAATTCGAGCGCAGCGCTGGAGCTTTCGGACGCCTGGAGGCTAAGTGTTCTGGATGCTGAAAAACTTCCCGGCGACCCAGCAGAAAGCCATGAGCTTCTTGCCAACCTGACGTTAGGGCTGGTCGTTGCCCACTTGGGCTTCCTCCTGCTATTTGCCCGCAAGCCTGCTTGGACGATGCTCACGGCACGCCGCACGACGAAGGCGCCCAGTGATCAGATCGCGCTACGGGTTCGGGCTGTCCAGGTTGAAACCGCAGATAGCCGCTCCTTCGAACTGGTCCCAGCCAGTGCAGGCCGATCGCTGCCGGGCTATCGACCGGGCCAGTACCTTCAGATCCAGGTGCCCTGTGACGAGCTGCCATTGTGGCGGTGCTACTCGCTATCCAGCACACCAGGGCTGGACGATTGCCTGCGGATCACTGTGAAGCGGGTTCCAGGTGGCCGGGCTTCCAACTGGCTCCTGGACGGACAGAGGGTGGGCATGACTTTTCGGGCGAAGGCGCCCATGGGCGGTTTCGTTTGCCCCAGCAGAGCAGGGAGTGTCCTGCTGATAGCGGCAGGCAGCGGCATTACCCCGGTGTATTCGATACTGCGTGACCTGCTGAAAAATGGGAGTGGCCGTGTTCGACTGGTCTACCTGAATCAGTCTCCGGCCTCCACCATTTTTGCTGCCCCACTGTTAGCCCTGCAGAACCAGTACACAGGGCGATTTACCTTGCAGAACCGCTACACCGACGAGCGCGGCCGGGCAGGAAGGCAGGAACTGTTGCAGCTCCTGGCTCCATGGTCGGATGAAGAAGTATTCATCTGTGGCGGCGCCGACTTCATGGACCTGGCCACCGAATGCCTCCAGGAACTCGGGGCTCCGCCTCATCGAATCCACAGCGAGAGCTTCAGTGGCCACTGCCAGGTGCTCCCACCAGCGGGTGAGGTGACACATGGCATCCAGGTCGAACTGAATGGGCAGTCTCTCCAGGCCGACGGTCATGCGGGTGAAGTATTGTTGGAAAGCCTGGAGCGCGCAGGCCTCCATCCGCCCAGTGGATGTCGTACTGGCCTGTGCGGAGCATGCCGTTGCAGAGTCGAGGACGGCGCGGTGCACATGCGCAATAACGACGTATTGAACGATGCTGAGATCAGGCGGGGCTGGACCTTGGCGTGCCAGGCGGAGGTCCGTGGAGATTCGGTTCGGGTGCGGTTTTGATTACCCAATGGGAGGCACCGTTCATCCCGTGGGTGATGTGGAGGTGATGGTGTCCGCAGTGGGGGAACGGCTCCTTGCCAGGGGCCGCTTTCGGCCCGAAACAGATATGCGCGCTCCGATTGATGCGTCTGGCGGTGAAGGAGATGGTGATCTGTCCGGCGGCGGGGCTGGAAGGCAGTTACCTGGACATGGATCTGCTGTTGGTTTGCGGCGGCCTGCGCACGCCGCTCAAGGACACGCCCGGCCTCAGCCGACTGCTGCAGCTCGCCGACGAGCGCGGTATCGCTCTGGCTGGCCTGTGGAATGGCGCCTGGTTCCTCGGCAAGGCTGGCCTGCTGGATGGGCACCAATGCGCTGTGCACCCGGAAAATCGCGCTTCGTTGACAGAGGTTGCGCGCAACAGCGTGCTCACCGCCGAGAGCTATATCCTCGACCGCAATCGCCTCACCGCGGCAGCCCGACCGGTGCCTTCAACCTGATGCTGGAGTGGATCCACAACCTGCACGGGCGCGAGCTGGTGGAGGACATCGTCGATATCCTCGTCTTCGAGCAATCGCGTGACCGCCGCACCCGCCCGGCACTGCACGAGAAGATGGCCCAGCCGCTGCGCGACGTGCTCAACCTGATGAGCGCGAACATCGAGGAGCCGCTGAGCACGGATCAGCTTTCCGAGTGCGTAGGGCGTTCCAAGCGCCAGCTGGAGCGCCTGTTCACGGAGCCGCTGGGCAACTCGCCGGTGCGCCATTACCTGGAGCTGCGCATCACGGAAAGCCGCCGCCTGCTGCAGCATTCGGACCTGTCGCTGGTGGAGGTGGCGTTGGCCTGCGGCTTCGTTTCGCCCAGCCATTTCAGCAAGTGCCACACCTCGTTCTTCGGCCATTCGCCGTCGAAGGAAATGCGCTTCGGTTGCGTGCGTTCCGCCAAGTCACGCAGGCGCCCGACGAGTCAGTCTGCGTGCCCGCAGTGCCTTGTCGATGGTGTTCCTCGCGCAGGTCGGCTGGTTAACTGGCCGGACGTGCAGAGAACAAGAGTGAGGAACAGGACGTGATCTTTCTTTACAACGCCGAACCCGAACACGCGGAAAAATGGCGGGCCCTGCTGGCCGCCCAGGTGCCGGACCTGGAGTTCGTCGAGGGCTTCGACGCGGTCGACCCGGCGCGTGTCACCTACCTGCTGACCTGGAAGGCAGTCGCCGATATCGAGCGTTACACCAGCCTGCGCGTGCTGTTCGCGGCCGGCGCCGGGGTGGACCAGTTCGACCTGGCGAAGATTCCCCCATCGGTGGCGCTGGTGCGTATGGTCGACGAGTCCCTGGCGGACATCATGGCCGAGTTCGTGGTGATGTCCGCGCTGGCGCTGCATCGCGAGATGCCGGCCTACCGCGCCGCGCAGGCGGCGCAGGTGTGGGAGCCGCTGAGCATCCTCCCGGCCTCGACCAGCCGGGTCGGCGTGATGGGCCTCGGCCAGTTGGGCCAGGCATGCCTGGCCCAACTGCGTCACCTGAAGTTCCAGCTGCTGGGCTGGAACCGTTCAGCCCGCGAACTGGACGGCGTGAAGACCTACACCGGCCCCGGGGAGCTGGCGAGCTTCCTCTCCCAGTGCGACATCCTGGTCAACCTGTTGCCGCTGACCGACAGCACCCGCGGCATCCTCAACCGCGAGACGCTGGCGCAACTGCCCAGGGGCGCCGGACTGATCAACGTCGGCCGCGGCGAACATGTGGTGGAGGCCGACCTGGTCGCGGCACTGGACGCGGGGCAGGTCGGCGCGGCGATTCTCGACGTATTCCAGCAGGAGCCGCTGCCCGAAGGGCATCCGCTGTGGTCGCACGCGCGGGTGTGGGTCACTCCGCACATCGCCAGCACCATGCAGGTGGAAGGCGGCGCGGCGGTGGTGGCGAAGAACATCCTGCGGGATCTGCAAGGCAGCGAATTGCTGCACACCGTGGATCGCCAGGCGGGCTACTGAGGCGTTTCGCTTATCGCTGAAATAGCCGGCGTGCGCTGTTTGCCGTGGGCGGCACTTTCGATACTGGCGGCTCCCAACCGTCATTCAGGAAGTGCCGTTCATGGACCAGGAACCGCTGCAAGCTCGTGACTTCGCCTTTATCCACTTCGCTGCCGTCGCCCTCTGCGGCTCGCTGACCGTCGCCCTGGCGCTGTTCCTGGCGCGGCTGGGCGTGCTCCTGCACTGAGGCTCAGGCAGTGATGGCCTGGCTCAGTGCGCCGATCAGCGCGCGTGTCTGGGCGTCGCGATGGGCGCAATAGAGCACCACGTCGCGGGGTGGCAACTCAGGCAGGCCGAAGCGCTCGCGCACATCGACGCAGCCCGCCGGCGCCATGCGCTCGACCATGGCGCCAATGCCGATACCGGCCGACACCGCTGCACCGATGGCCAGAATTCCCGAGCCGACGAAGGCTTCGCGCCAGTTGCGGTTCTGCCCCTGCAGCGCGCTGCTGACCATGCTGCGCATGCCGCAGGGCGCCGGCTGGATCGCCAGTGGCAGTGGTGCGCCATCGTCCAGTTCGAACGACTCGGCGGCCATCCAGCCGAAGCGTTCGCTGCCGATCACCTCGCCGTCCTGGCGGCGGTTGTCGTGGCGCAGGATCAGTGCGATATCCAGCGCGCCTTCCTCGTAGCTCTCCAGCATCTGCCGCGAAGTACCCAGGCTGAAGGCCACGATCACCTCCGGATCGGTTTGCGCCAGACGCTGGAGCCAGTGGCTCAGGTCCGCCCCGAGGATGTGATGGCTTACGCCGATGCGCAGGGTACGGCGCGGCGCGTCGAAGCAGCGCAAGGTGTCGTCGTAGCTCTGCAGCAGGCGGCGGGCGCTGGCAATGAACACCGAGCCCTGGGCGGACAGGGTGACGCGGCGCGGTGTGCGCTCCAGCAGGGCGCGGCCGAGGGATTCTTCCAGGCGCTTGATCTTCAGGCTGATCGCCGCCTGGGTGGTGCCGGCGACCTCCGCGGCGCGGGTGAAGCTCTTCAGGTCGGCGACCAGCAGGAAGGCGCGGATGGCTTCTATATCGGGGGTTTTCATGGCAGCGAATCGTCCTTGGGGCTATCGCCAGTCTGGCAGCTGGGCCGGCACAACCCAAGCCCCGGATGCGCTACAGTGCCGCCTTCGCCACTGACGAGGAATCGCGATGCTGACCCAGGCCTTCGCCTACAAGTGCTGGTCGGACCTTCGGGCGCTGGACGCCATCGCCCAGATCGACGCCGTGCGCTTCCCCGAGGAGCATGCCTTCGCGCTCCAGCAACTCAACCACATGGCCATCGTCGAGGACCTGTTCCGCGCACGGCTGAAGGGCGAAGCGGACGCGCACCCGGCCACCAATACCCAGGTGGTACCCGGTTACGACGAGCTGCGCGAGCGCCTGCTGACCTCCGGCCAGTGGTACGTCGAGCAGCTCGCCGCGCTGACCCCGGAGCAGGGGCGCGAAGTCATTCGCTTCCGCTTCACCGACGGCCGTAGCGGCAGCCTGACCTGCGAGGAGATCTTCTTCCACATCCTCAACCACGCGACCTACCACCGCGGCTCCATCGCCCGCGCGCTGGACCAGGCCGGCGTGGCGCACCCGGCTGACACCTACACGGTGTTCGTGCACGCGACCGAACCGGAGCGCCGGAAGGGCTGATCCAGCCGGCGCACCTGGTTCGCCAGGCTTGGTGCCTCAGGCTTTTTTGGTGGATGGCAGCAGGATAGTGATGCAGCCCATCAGCGGCAGGAACGAGCACAGCGTGTAGACGTACTCGATGCCGTGGATGTCGGCCAGGTGACCGAGGAACGCCGCGCCGATGCCACCGAAGCCGAACATCAGGCCGAAGAACACACCGGCGATCATGCCGACGTTGCCCGGTACCAGTTCCTGGGCGTAGACCACGATGGCGGAGAAGGCCGACGCGAGAATGAAGCCGATCACCAGGCTCAGCACGCTGGTCCAGAACAGGTCGACGTAGGGCAGCGCCAGGGTGAAGGGCGCGACGCCGAGGATGGAGAACCAGATCACCGCCTTGCGGCCGATGCGGTCGCCCACTGGGCCGCCGAAGAAGGTGCCGGCGGCCACCGCGCCGAGGAAGCCGAACAGGTAGAGCTGCGAGCTGGCCACCGAGAGGTCGAACTTCTCGATCAGGTAGAAGGTGTAGTAGCTGGTGAAGCTGGCCATGTAGAAGTACTTGGAGAACACCAGCAGCGCCAGTACCACCAGCGAAGCGCTCACCCGGCCCTTGGACAGACCATGGGTAGCCACGCCGCCGGCCTTTAGCTTGAACAGACTTAGGTGGTTGCGGTACCAGCGGCTCAGGCCCCAGAGCACGCCGACGAGGAACACCGCGAACAAGCCGAAGTACGCCACGTGGCCCTGGCCGTACGGAATGATGATGGCTGCGGCCAGCAAGGGGCCGAAGGCGCTGCCGGCGTTGCCGCCGACCTGGAAGGTGGACTGCGCCAGCCCGTAGCGCCCGCCGGAGGCCAGCCGCGCGATGCGCGAGGTTTCCGGGTGGAAGGTCGAGGAGCCGATGCCCACCAGCGCCGACGCCAGCAGGATGGCGTGGAAGCTGCCAACGAAGGCCAGCATGAGGATGCCGATCAGCGTGCAGACGCTGCCCAGCGGCGCCAGCCAGGGCTTGGGGTGGCGGTCGGTGTGGTAGCCGACCCAGGGTTGCAGCAGCGAGGCAGTCAGCTGGAAGGTCAGGGTGATCAGGCCGACCTGGGTGAAGCTCAGGCCATAGTTGGCCTTGAGCACCGGATAGATCGACGGCAGCACGGCCTGGATCAGGTCGTTGGTCAGGTGGGCGAGGGCGCAGGCGCCGATCACGCGCATCACCAGCGGGCTGGCCTGGCTGGCCACGGTCGGCGTGGCCAGGGGGGAAGCAGTGGTAGACATGGGACTCCGGGGCAGCAAGGTAGGGCGCGCGGGCGGGGCGCCGGGTTCTTCGAATTGGGTGGTCTATGCTAGGCGCGCTGCTGGAAGCTGTCTCACGCGATCCGGACGACGAATATCGCGAAACGGCCAAATCGGTCGGCGGCGACCATCCTCGAGCACTGCCGCGCGTCGGTTGGCAGGACCGTATACCGGCCTGAAAAGGTCAACAGGCGACACCCTTCTCTGCAGCTAGGTCAGGCGAGGGGAAACCCCGCTCAGTTCCATGAGGAGGTGCAATATGGGCAAGATCACTGGCGGTTGCCTGTGCGGCAACCTGCGTATCGAAGCCATCGAGCAACCTTACCGGGTAGGCATCTGTCATTGCCTGGACTGCCGCAAGCACCATGGTGCGCTGTTCAATGCCTCGGCGATCTTCCCCGAAGATGCCGTGCGCATCGACGGCGAAGCGCGGGAATACGCCGGGCGTGTTTTCTGCCCACGCTGCGGTTCATCGGTATTCGGCCGCAGTCCCGGCGAGATCGAGGTGGCCCTTGGCGCGCTGGATGCGCCGGACCAGTTCCAGCCCACCTATGAGCTGTGGACCTGCCGCCGCGAAGCCTGGCTGCCGGACTTCGCGATGCGTCACCGTTATGAGCGCGACCGCGAGTCATCCGACCGGCACGAAGACTAGAAAAGCGCCGCTCACGGACAGAAAACGCAGCCCACGGACCAAACGCGCGCCCATTTTTCATGGGCGCCGACTTGTCACATTCGAGCCCCGAAGGCCCCCGATAGTAGCCCCGCCAACCAAGCTCAAAGAGGCTACACCGTGTTCCATCGTGCTCTGCTTTCCCTGTCCTTGCTCAGCCTGTCCATCGCCTGCGCCAATGCGGCCGAGACCAACCGCCTGGATACCCCGCGCCTGGCCGGCATCGACAACTTCCGCGACATCGCCGGCACCACCACCGCATACACCACGCTCCACGACGGCGTGATGCGCTCGGGCGTGTTCTACCGCTCCAACGCACTGACCCCCAGGGGCACCGACCTGGCGGTGCTGAACAGCCTGGGCATCGGCAACGTCTACGACCTGCGCACGCCCGTCGAGGCGGCTGCCACGCCGGACACCCTGCCGGCCGGGGCGGTTTACCAGAACATCGACATCATCGGCAGCACCACCTCGGGCGCCAACATTACCAATATCTCCTTCACCAGCGCGGCCCAGGCCGTGGCCATGATGGAGGAAACCAACCGCGCCTTCGTCAGCGACGCCGGCATGCGCAGCCAGTTCACCGTGCTCTTCAACGAACTGGCCGGCGCCGACGGTGCCGCGCTGTTCCACTGCACCGCCGGCAAGGACCGCACCGGCTGGACCGCCGCCGTGCTGCTGAGCATCGCCGGGGTGGACAGCCAGACCATCATGGAAAACTACCTGGCCACCAACGACTACACTGCCGCCCGCATCAAGGCGACCCTGGCGATGATTCCGGCCAGCATGGCGGCCATCTACGCGCCGCTGATCGGCGTGCAGGCCAGCTACCTGCAGGCGGGCCTGGACGAAGTCACCGCCCGGTACGGCAGCATGGACAACTACCTCAAGGAGGGCCTCGGCCTGTCCCAGGAAACCCTCTACGTGTTGCGCGGCAAGATGGTCTACTACAACAGCCTGCCGGGCACTCTTGGCCTTTCGGGCAACGCCGCCGCGGGCGCGCAGCTGCTGACCCAACTGCAGAACAGCAGCCTCTCCGGTGCCTACACCGCGTACAACTACTACCTGCAGTCGGCCATCGATGCCGGCACGCTCGGTGGTGTGGAGTCCACCGTCGGCGGCCAGGTGCACGCCGACGCAGCCAGCTACCTGCTGCGCCAGGATGCGCTGATCGACCGCGCTGCCGCGCCCTACGCCAGCGGCGTCGACCTGAAGACCGGGCAGACCCGCCTGTGGACCACGGCGCTGGCCGGCTATCAGGGCAACTCCGCGACCTCCAACGCCGAAAGCAGCAACGAACACACCCAGGGCCTGATGGTCGGCGTCACCCAGCGCTTTTCCGAGCAGCTCAGTGGCAATGCGGGCTTCGGCTACAGCAAGGGCCGCGTCGGGGGGAGCGGCGGTGATGTCGACACCGACCTGACCTTTGTCCGTGGCGGTGCGCGCCTCGCCCTCGATGGCCTGGATCAGGGCCTGTTCGTCGACGCCGACTTGAGCCATGGCTGGCTCGACTACGACAGCAAGCGCGATATCGGTGGCGGCCTGGGCAAAGCCAAGGGCGACACCAGCGGCAACCTGAGCGGCGCCAGCGTCGCGCTGGGCTACCGCACGGCGGTGTCCACCGTGACCCTGGAGCCGAGCATCGGTCTGCGCTACAGCCACCTGGACCTGGATGGCTTCCAGGAAAAGGGCAGTGGGCTGGCGCTGGGCGTCAACGATATCAGCGAGAACCGCCGCAGCGTCTACGCCAACCTCAAGGCCTCGTTCGCCCCGGTGGCCCTGGGCAGTGGCTGGCAGCTGGTGCCGGGCCTGGAGGTCGGCTACGACCACGCGCTGGGCGACTACAAGGTCGATAGCGAAGGCCACCTGCTGGGCCTGGACATTTCCCAGCGTGCCGCCTTCGACAACCGTGACCAGTTCAGCGGCGCGTTCAGCCTGACCGCCAGCCAGGGCGACTTCAGCGTCGGCGCCGAAGTCGGCGCACTGGGCGGCAGCGGCAGCCACGGCGCCAGTGGCAGCCTGAAGGCCAGCTACCAGTTCTGATCGGTCCCGCATTGCACTTACGGCCCGTCGCGAAGTTCGCGGCGGGTCGTTTTGCAGTCAGGAGTAGGGCGTTATCCGCCACTGCGGCGGATAACCCGTTCCGGGTTATGCGCCCCACGAACGGGTGAACTCAGGCGCCAATCGGCAGGCCCTTGCGCAGGTCTGCCGGGCTCATGCCGTAGGCGCTCTGGAAGTACTGGCAGAAGCGCCCGACGTTGCTGAAGCCCAGGGCCAGGGAAATCTCGCTGACCGATTGCGAACCGTCCTGCTGCAGCGCGTCGTAGGCGCGCTGCAGGCGCACCTCGCGCTGGTAGGCGACGATGGAGCTGCCGACGAAGCGGCGGAAGCCTTCCTGCAGGGCGCGCAGGCTGACGTTGGTCAGCTCGGCCAGGTCGCTGCCGCTGATCAGGGCGTCCGGATGCTCCTGGATGTAGTCCATGGCCAGTTTCACGTGGCGCGGCGCGATCTGCGGCGCAGGGCGCCTGAGCGCGTTGCTGTAGTTGTGCGGCCAGATTTCCAGCACCGAATCCACCAGCATTTCCTGCAGGCGTGCCGGCATCAGCGCGCTGGAATTGATCAGCAGGTCGAACTCGTTGCCGGTGGCCATGGCGACGATCGCCTTGATGCCCTGGAAGGCCTCGTTGCGCAGGTCGACCCGCGGCTGGAAGCGCACCTTGTGGCTGATCGGCCGGCCCAGCAGCGTTGCCAGCCGGCGCGCGAACAGCGAGCGGCGCACCGACAGGCCGTGGTGTGCGTGGCCATCGATGAAACCGACCGAACGCACCGAGGCCTTCTCGATGGCGAGGCCGACGCGCGGTGTACCGATGGTTTCGTCGGACTGGTTGAAGACCACGCGCCCGGCGCTGGGAAAGATGAAGGTGATCTCGTCGTCGAGGTCCGGCATCTCGGTCAGCAGGTCGCCGCGAAAGCTCAGGCGGCGGAAGCTCAAGCCTTCGTAGCGGCCATAGACGCCGCCGATGGCGATGGGCTTTTCGGGCCGCGGCATCCCCGAATAGAGGCTGCCGAACATCCGCGTGTACAGCTCGCCGAAATCGTCGGCGGTCATGTTCTCGGAACGGATCAGGAACTGCTTGCGGGAGGTGCTCGTGTCTACCGTCATGGTCCGTCATCTGGCGCTGGCGACGAGCGCACCGCCGGAGTTCGGCGGGCGATACATGAGCGCCCATGCTGAACGGCGCAGATGACAATTGCGTGATGGGCTGCCTACTCCGGTAGCCTGGCCAGGCGGAAGCCTTCGACGAAATGTTCGCGCACTGCCGCGTCACGCAGGGGTTCGGTCTCTACCCAGTGGCGGATGGTGAAGCTTGGATTGCCCACCAGGAAGAATTCGGTTTCCGCGCGGGCCTCGTCCAACCGGCCAAGTTGCGCAAGGCTGGCGGCGAGGAAGCGCCGCGAGCTGCTGCGGTAGGTTTCGTCGCGGCGCAGGGTCTGGATGGCGCCCTGGTAATCGCGCGCGGCGTACTGTGCCTGGCCGAGGGTCAGGTAGTACCAGCCGGCGGGGAAGGGGTTGAGGCGAAAGGCCCGGCGGATGTGCTCCAGGCCTTCGTCGATACGCCCGGCCAGTACCGTGACGTCGGACAGCGCCGCCCAGGCGTCCGCATCGTTCGGGTCGAGCTCGATGGCGTGCTGGAACTCCCGGTCGGCTTCGGCGTACTGCCGTTCGTACGTCAGCAGGTAGGCCAGGCTCCAGCGGCAGCCGGCGTCATTGGGGTCGATGGCCACGGCCTCGCGCGCCCGCTGCAGTGCCGCGCCGCGCTCAGCCTGGGTGGGGCCGCCGCTGTGTATCCAGCCCATCCAGTGATTCATCGCCAGCCAGCGGCGCGCCTCGGCGTACTGCGGATCGAGGGCGATGGCGCGGCTGAGCATCAGGTGTGCTTCGCGCGCGGCCAGCGGTGAGTCGTCCATCAGCTGGCGGGCGCGCACGCACAGTTCGTAGGCCTCGATGTTCCTCGGGCGATTGCGCGGCAGGGGCGTGCGCAGATGGCCGAGCAGGGCCTGGACGATGTGCCCGGCGACTTCGTCCTGCACGGCGAAGACGGCCGCCAGTTCGCGGTCGAAGCGTTCCGCCCAGAGTTGCTCGCCACTGAGCGCATCCACCAGCTGGGCGTTGATCCGCACGCGGGCATCGGCGCGGCGCGCGCTGCCCTGGAGCAGGTAGCGCACGCCCAGTTGGCGGGCGATCTCGCGCACGTCCATGGCCTTGCCCTTGTAGGCGAACGCCGAAGTGCGAGCGATCACGAACAGGCCGGAAGCCCTCGACAGTTCGGTGGTCAGATCCTCGGTCAGGCCGTCGACGAAATAGTCCTGCTCGGCATCGGGGCTGCCGTTGACGAAGGGCAGCACGGCAATCGAAGGCTCATCCGGCAACGCCAGCGGAGCACGCGACGCCTCGGCCAGGGGTTCCACGCTTGCGCTGAAGCGGTAGCCGACGCGGGGCACCGTGGTGATCCAGGAGCTGCCGTCGGGGGCCTCGCCCAGCACCTTGCGCAACTGGGCGATCTGCACCGTGAGGTTGCCTTCCTCGACCACCAGGCCCGGCCAGGCGGCGTCCATCAGCTCGGCCTTGCCGAGGATTTCACCCGGCCGCTGGAGCAGGGCGCTCAGCAGGTTCAGCGCACGGAATCCGACGGCCACGGGAACGTCGTTGCGCTTGAGCGTGCCACGGGTGCCATCGAGCACGAAGGGGCCGAAAGCCAGACGCGATTGCTGCATGCCGCCCCCTTTGCAAGTTTTTGGAAGTGTTTGGCGTCACTTAAGGACGGCTTGCCGGGTGCTCTCCATGCTTGACCCATGAGGTCCGAGTCCATGGAGGCTGTCATGAACGATACTCCCCGTCTGCTGCTGTCGGAAGCTCCGTCCGGGCACTTCGGCCCGTCGGCCGTGCCCGAACTGCTGGCGCTCTGGCAGGCCCGCGCCCGGCTTCGCCAGCAACTTGCCGTGATGGCCAGGGCCAATCCGCACCTGATCGAGGACATCGGCCTGACGCGGCGCCAGGTGGCGACGGAGATCGCCAAGCCGTTCTGGCGGGCGTGACCCTTACTTTTCCAGGCCCAGCCGTTGGTGCCATTGGGCGATGGACTCCTGCGGGTAATCGTCGAATTGCAGGTCATGGGGCGTGGCCTGCACTTCGACCCAACTGGCCTTCGAGCGCAGCAGCAGGTGGGTGTGTTCGGGGGGCACGGGCAGCGGGGTGTCGATGGCGGAGGCGAAGGGGTGGATCAGCTCCGGCCATCGCGCGTCGTACAGCCACAGGCCGCTGCCGCACAGGCTGCAGAAGTGCCGTTCGGCGCCACTGGTACGCGTGCGCTGACCTTCCTCACGGAGCTTCGCGTGGTAGATGCTGATGTGCTTGCGCCCGCGCACCCTGAGGCTGGCGGCCTCGCCGCCGAGGTTGATCGCGTAGCCACCACCGCCCTGGGTCTTGCGGCAGATCGAACAGTAGCAGCGCTGGTAAGGGTAGGGATGGGCGCTGTGCAGGCTGAAGTGCACGGCGCCGCAGTGGCAGGAACCTTCGAGCAGCATGGCTTCTCTCCATCGGGGCTACCTGAGCAGGGACTCGCGGGCGCGCCAGGGATTCCATCGGATCGCTCCAGCGGGACTGGCCGTGCCCCGTGCAGTAGACTAGCCGCCCGCCCAGCGACGGACGCTGCCCATGCTCAGGAATTTCACCGACCTCGATCTGCGCCTGCTGCGCATCTTCGCCTCCGTGGTGAGGTGCGGCGGCTTCACCGCGGCGCAGGCCGAGCTGAACATGAGCCAGTCGAACATCAGCATGCACATCGGCAGCCTGGAGAAGCGCCTGGGCTATCGGCTGTGCGAACGCGGCAAGGGCGGCTTCCGCCTGACCGCGAAAGGGCAGCGGATTCTCGAAGCGTCCCAGGCGATGTTCGATGCCATCGGCCTGTTCCGCGACCAGGCGCAGGCGCTCTCGGGCAAGCTGGTGGGCGAGCTGTACCTGGGGCTGGCGGACAACGTCACGACCCTGCCGCAGGCGCGCTTCGACGAGACCCTGGCGGCCTTCCACGGTCGCGAGCAGGACGTGCAGCTGAACCTCTACGTGAATTCGCCCACCGAGTTGGAGCTGGCGGTGATCGACGGCCAGCTGGACCTGGCGATTTCCTACTTCAGCCGCGCGCGCCCGACCCTGGATTCCCTGCCGCTGTACACGGAAGAGATCGGCGTGTTCTGCGGCGAGCGCCACCCGCTGTTCGCGGCGCACGAGCCGACACTGGAGCAGATCGCCGAGTACAACTGGGTGCGCCATGGCTTCCTGCCGGCGGACCAGGAATTGCCGTTCCGCCCCGAACGCAGCAGCGCCACCGCGCATCACATGGAGGCGGTGGCGCATTCGGTGCTGGCCGGCACGCACCTGGGCTACCTGCCGACCCACTACGCGAACATCTGGGTCGAGCGCGGGCGGATGAAGCCGCTGCTGCCGGAGCAGCTCTGCTACGAGGTGACGCACAGCATGATCACCTACGCCGGGCGGCCGCGCAGCGAGGCCGCCCGTGCCTTCATCGAGGACCTGCTGAGCGTGCACGGCCTCGGCTAGCCCTCAGGCGAGCACGCCGTTGACCGCGTTGAGGTAGATGCGCGAGTAGTCCTCGGCCTGCAGCGGCAGGGCGTTGGTGTCGGAGGAGGAGATATCCGCCACCGCCTGTTCGCCGATCCAGAGCGCGTCCTCGCCGTCCAGGCCCAGTTCCCTGAGCGTATGCGGAATGCCCACCGCCGAACGCAGTTCCAGCACCCAGCCCAGCAGGCCTTCGAAGCTCGCTTCCGGCAGTTCCAGGTAGCGCGCCAGACGCGTGGCGTCGGCTTCGATGGCCGGGCGGTTGGCCACCAGCAGGTACGGCAGCAGCACGGCGTTGAGCAGGCCGTGGTGCTTGTGGTGCTTGGCGCCCAGTGGGTGGGCCAGCGCGTGCACGCCGCCGAGTCCCTTCTGGAAGGCCACTGCCGCACTGGCCGAAGCCACCAGCATGCCTTCGCGCGCGGCGAGGTCGGTGCCGTTGCGCACGGCGCGTTGCAGGTGTTCCTTCACCAGGCGCACGCCTTCGATGGCTACGCCGGCGGACATCGGGTGGTAGAGCGGCGAGAACAGCGACTCCAGGTGATGGGTCAGGGCGTCCATGCCGGTGGCGGCGGTGAGCGACTTCGGCAGGCCGACGGTCAGTACCGGGTCGAGAATCACCGAGCGGGCCAGCAGCTCGCGGTGGCCGACGACTATCTTGATGCCGCGCGCGGTATCGGTCAGCACGGCCTCGCGGCCCAGTTCGGAGCCGGTGCCGGCGGTAGTGGGAATGGCGATCAGCGGCGGCAGGTCGAGGGCGGGGTGGTCGCCCAGGGTCGGGTAGCGCTCGATCAGTTGCGACCATTCGAAGTTGTGCAGGCCGTTCGCATCGCGGCTGAGCAGGGCGATACCCTTGGCTGCATCCAGCGCGCTGCCGCCGCCCAGGGCGATCAGCGAATCGTGGCCGCCTTCGGCCAGAACGCCGGCGCCAGCGCTGACTTCTTCCAGCGCGGGGTTGCTGGAGAAACCGTGGAACAGCGCGTAGTCCATGCCGGCCGCTTCCAGGCGGCGCCGCACTTCGTGCAGCGGCGGCAGTTCGAGCATGCCGGGGTCGGTGACCAGCAGCGGCTTGAGCATGCCGGCCAGGCGGCAGCGCTCGGCCAGTTGATCGAGGGCGCCGACGCCGCAGAGGATTTCCGTGGGGTAGTTCCAGTAGTTCAGGGTGGACATGACAAGCTCCGGATTTCAGGCATGGCCTGCCCGTGCCGGCTCGTGCAAAGCCAGCGGCGGGAGGAAGTGGGAAACAGGGCGCCGGACAGGCCCGGCGCCAGGCGTTCAGGTGAGCGCTCAGCCGACGGCGCGGCCGGCGAAGCTCAGGCTGGTGGCGATGCGGCGGTGCGGTTTGGCGATGAACAGGTAGGCCAGGCCGAACAGGGCGAGGGCGGAGAACACCACGACCACCGCCCAGACCTGGAACCAGGGCGCGCCGGGCGGGGCGAGCATCTCCCGCGGCCAGGCCACGTTGATCGCCTCGAACACCAGCCAGACCACGGCGATGGCGTTGACCAGCAGGCCCTTGCGGCCGAGTTTCAGTGCACCCTTGTCCGGGTTCCAGCGTCCGGTCAGGCGTGCATACAGCGCGCTGGCGGCGACGATCAGGAAGACGAAGAAGAAGCCGCCGCTGCCGAAGGCGATCAGCGTGCCGACCGCCGTGGCATTCAGCCCCAGGGCCAGGCCCAGGCTGGCCAGCAGGGTGCTGCAGACCATCGCGGCCATCGGTACCTTGCGCTTGTCGACGCGGCGCAGCAGGGCGGAACCGGGAAGGATTTCATCGCGGGCCATGCCGAAGATGGCGCGGCCGATGTAGGTCTGCACCGAGACCACGCAGGCGACGAAGGCGACCAGCACGATGGCCACGAACGGCCGCTCGGCCCAGGCACCGAAAGCGTCCACCACGGCCGGGGTTACCGGGTCGATGACCTGCCCGCTGACCACGGCGGCCGGGTCCTTGTACGACAGGGTGACGGCGAAGGCGGTGAGCATCACCGTCAGCCCGACCACCAGCATCGAACGCAGGATGGCGCGGGGCGTGGAGACGCGGGCGTCGGTGGTTTCCTCGGAAATCTGCGAGCAGGCATCGAAGCCGAGGAAGGCCCAGCCGCCCACCGCCAGTGCTGTCAGGAAGCCGCTCCAGTAGGTGCCGCCGGAGACTTCCAGGGCATTGAGGCTGCTGAACAGCATCTCGAAGGAGTGGTTGCGGAAGAACAGCAGCAACAGCACGCCGATGCCGATGGAGGCGATGGCCTCGGCGAAGATGCCGGCGTTGACGAAGTACTTCAGCGGGTTGATGCCCAGCAGGTTGACCGCCAACCCAAGGGCCAGCAGCGCCGCGCCGCAGAGTACCTGCGCATTGGCGGACGGCGGTTCGCCGGTCACCAGCAGGCCGAGCCAGAAGCCGCCCAGGTAGGCGACGGTGGTCAGCGAGGCGAGGGCGGAGGCGAGGTAGAGGAAGCCGGTGAACCAGGCCGCGCGGTCGCCGATCAGTCGCCGCACCCACTGGTAGCAGCCGCCAGCCAGCGGGAACTGCGAGGACAGCTCGGCGTACACCAGTGCCACGGTCAGTTGCAGGAGCAGGCACAGGGGCACGACCCATACCCAGGACGGCCCGACGCTCATGGCGCCCAGGGACATCACCGAGTAGATGCCGACGACCGGGGAAATGGTGGCGAAACCGACGGAGAACGACGACCACAGGTTCAACCCGCGGTCCAGCTCCTGGCGGTAGCCGTGGCTGGCGAGCAGGCTTTCGTCGCCGTTGCTGGTAGCGACGGCAGGGCTGCGAAGGTCAGACATGCCGGCCTCCGGGGTTCAGGGAATAGGGGGATTCACGGCCAGGCATGACGGGGCGCATGGGAGATCCTCGGGGCAGTTGGAGTTGTTATCGAGAACCCGCGTCTCTAAAGGACGGCTGAGTAGCTGGCGCTGTCAGTGCAGCGCGTGGCCAGAGTAGGGCGCTGCCGCATCAGGAAAAATTCATATTTGATTGCACTGACATCAGCTGTTGCTGATGTTTTGTGCGAAGTATACCGGTAGGAGCGGGTCGCTTCTCCAGGAGGGTGGTGGGCCGCAATCGCGCGCACGGCGCATTCCCGCAGGGCGGCATAAGGGACAGGCAGGGTGGGATGCAGAGGGAGTGGGGCGCGGGAACCGGGAGCGACAGCGCGCTCCCGGTGTGAAGCGGTATCAGCAGTGCTTGTCCTGCTCGGCCTTTTTCTCGACGCCCGGCTGGGCGTTCTGAGCGGTCTGCTGTCCGGCGTCGGTCTTGTCGTGCGTGGCCTGCAGAGCCTGGTAGTTGGCCTGGGTCAGACGGTTGGTCATCAGGGCGGATTCTTCGGCCATGGACGCCTGGCTGGCGAGCAGGGCGGCAAGGGTCAGGGTACTGGCAGTGAGCAGTTTCATTGGAATGTTCTCGGTAAGGAGGTGCAGTGGGGTGATGCTCGCGAGTGACCACAGTCTAGTGAGCAGCCGCAGGAGGGACCCATGAAGAAAACTGGTATGAATGATCGAATCGCTCGAGGGACGGGTTTGATGCCAATTTCCGCCGAGGCGGGAACTGGCATCAAACCCTTGATCCACCTGGCCTCGGGCTTGGTCGCGGAAACTCCGCCGTGGGTCATGAACTGGTCGACACTGAAGTTCTGCTAATGAGTCCATGCAGGCAGGCTGATAAATGGCGGCTTGCCCGGGGCCTTGATGTGGACCTACGCCTGGAGGTCGGACGGGTAATTGCACGCTGACCCGCTGGCAGTTCCATACCGCGTATGCGTGTGCCGCCAGCAGCGCCTGCGGGGCGATTTCGAAGGCGGTCCCGGGACCCGGCCGGCATCCGCTCCGCTGTACTGGACGATGGGGTGGTGGGTCTTGCCGCTGGTGGCCAAGCAAGGCAGTGCCGGTGATTTCCTTCCCGCCCTGGCGGAAACCCACCAGCGCGCCTCGGTGCGCTCGAACAGGGTTGTCGCCGCCTAGCAGGCGGCCATCTCCGGTTCGGTCAGCCTCGGCGCGGCGATGGCTTGCTTGGCGTACCTGGCGGTTTATATGTCCTTTCTTCTGAACGGCAGGCTGATCGCAATACCTGTTTCAAAATAGCGATGCCGGAATTCAAGCGGCGTTTCAGCAGCAGGACATGGCGCAGGCGATGAAGGCGGTGGTCAGGGTGGTGATGCTCAGGCCTACCAGGAACAGGGTGTCGGCGACGCGTTCCAGACGGTGATTGCGCTGCAGCTTGCGGGTCCGCAGGCCGAAATAGGCGGTGAGGGTGGTCGCCAGGTAGATCACCGTGTTCAGCGCGAGCATGTCCTGGCCGATCAGGTCGACGCGATGCTGGCCGACGATGATGCGCAGGATGCCCACCACTGTCAGGCACACGCCGACCATGGCGCCGGACGCGGCGAAGATGTGCACGCAGATGTCGTCGTCCAGCGGGGCGGTGTGGCTCTTGTGGCTCATGGCGGGTCTCCTGCGCCGGCCGCTGCGGTTCATCCGCTCGACTTGCCGGCCTCGATGTGGCTGCCATGATAGGTAGGACGCGACGCTTGCTGTACTCGCTTTCCCGGTGGCCCCAGGTGAACCGAAAAACAGCGGAAAATCATCCAGATAACCGCCGCCTGCCGCGGCAGGCGCGGGCGCTGGAGAAGGTCGAGCTCATATTGGAGGCGTCGCGGCGCATCCTGGAGCGCCGCGGCCTGGAGGGGTTCACCACCAACCATGTGGCGGAGTTGGCGGGGGTCAGCGTCGGCTCGCTCTACCAGTACTTCCCCAACAAGGAGCGGATCCTCGACGAGCTGGCCCGGCGCGAACTGGCAGCGTTGGCTACCGGCATCATGGGCGCGCTCACCGGCCGCCCGCCGGAGGCGCCCGGCGAGCGCATCCGCGCAGTGATTCACGCCGCCGTCAGCGCCTATGGCGGGCGCACCGGCGCGCACAAGGCGTTGATGCACTACCTGATGACGCGCGGCGGCGGCAGCCCGCTGCCCGCCTTGCGCGGCAGCGTCATGACCCACCTGGTGACCCATGGCCTGGTCGACCACGACCAGCAGCTGCGCAAGCTCGACGAGGCCGAGGTGTTCGTCCTCGCCCATGCCGTGGGCGGTGTCCTGCGTGCCCTGCTGGACGACCCCGGCGCCCTGATCCCTGGACGGCGGGAGGGCATCGAGGAAGCGCTGGTGCAGTTGGTGCTGGCGTACTACGGGCGGGGCGCGGCGGGCTGAAGCCCGGCGTCGGTCACAGCCACCAGCGCAGCAGGTAGAACGCGCCCATGCTGAGGATCACGCTGAGCAGCACGTTGCGCGTCCACAGCACCAGCGCCACGGCGACCACGGCGCCGAGCAGGTAGGGGTTGTCCAGGCGCAGGTTCAACTGATGTTCGGGCAGGAACACGATCGGCCCGCAGATCGCAGTGAGCATGCCCGGCACGGCGAAGCCGAGGAACTGCCGCACGTTGCTGCTCAGGCGGATCGGCAGGCGCGGTTCGAGGAATACGTAGCGGTTGAAGAACACGATCAGGCCCATGCCGAAAATCACTGCCCAGACCATCATGCGCGCCCCCCCGAGAGTTTCTGGCAGACAAAGCCGGCGAGCATGCCCGCCAGCCCGGAAAGCACCAGTGCCGAGCCGACCTGCCAGTAGCTGAACAGCACCGAACAGAACAGCGAGACGGCGACGCATACCAGGGTGGGGATGTTCTTCACCACCGGCGCGATCAGCGCGACAAAGGTGGCGGCGATGGAGAAGTCCAGGCCCAGGTGTTCCAGACCGGGAATGCTGGTGCCCACCAGCACGCCGGCGAGGGTGAAGAGGTTCCAGGCGATGTAGAACGTCAGCCCCACGCCCAGGGCGTACCAGCGGTTGAAGGTCTGGCGGTCGTGGCCGCTGGTGAGGGCGAAGAATTCATCGGTGAGCAGGAAGCCCAGGCCGGCGCGCCAGCGTCCCGGCAGGCCGGAGAGCACCGGGCGCAGGGTCATTCCGTAGAGCAGGTGCTGCGAGGTCAGCAGCAGGGTGGTGATCATGATCGAGAAGAACCCGGCGCCGCCCTTGAGCATGCCGATGGCCACCAGTTGCGCAGCACCGGCGAAGACGATGGCGGACAGGCCCTGGCCATGCAGTGGCGAAAGCCCGGCGTCGATGGCCAGGGAGCCGGCGAGCAGCCCCCAGGGCAGGACCGCGAGCGACAGCGGCATGATGTCGATGGCGCCCTTGAGGAAGGCACGTGAAGGAAGCTGATCTTGGGACATGAGCGTTTCTTGCAGGCCGATAAGTGCCTTCAGCGTCGCAGAGAAGCCTGGTGCTTGGCTTGAACAATCTTGCTGTCGAATTCAGCCGATGCCCAGCAGTTCGCCAAGGGACCGGGCCAGCTCCTCGTGATGTACCGGCTTCTGAATCACCAGGCTGCCGGGCAGCTCCAGCCCTTGCAGTTCGGCGTAGCCGGTGAGAAACACCACCGGCAGGTAGGGGAAACGCTCGCGGGCAATCTTCGCCATCTGCGCACCGTTGAGTTCGGGCATGGCGAAGTCGGTGAGCAGCAGGTCGACGTGTTCGTCGAGCATCTCCAGAGCCTGCTGCCCGCTGTTGGCCTGACGCACCCGGTAGCCGTAGAGGCGCAGGGCGTCGCCGAGCAGTTCGCGCACCAGGTCGTCGTCGTCCACCAGCAGGATATTGCGGTCGTGGCCGCTATCGGTGAGGTCGCCGCTGGGGTCACGCACGCTGTCGTCAGCCGCTTGCGCACGTTCCACGGCCGGCAGGTAGACGTTCACCTGGGTTCCGCGCCCCGGCTCGCTGTCGATGTGCACACCGCCGCCGGACTGCTTGGCGAAGCCGAACACCTGCGCCAGCCCCAGTCCCGAACCCTTGCCGATGTCCTTGGTGGTGAAGAAGGGTTCGAACACTTTGCCCAGCACTTCCTCGTCCATGCCGCAGCCGGTGTCGCGGATTGACAACACCACGTAGTCCCCCGGTTCGGGATGCTCCGGGCGGCTGGGTCTGTGGCTGATGTGCATGTTGTGAGCGGAAAGGATCAACTGGCCGCCGGCCGGCATGGCGTCGCGGGCGTTGATCGCCAGGTTGAGGATGATCATCTCTGTCTGGGTCGGATCGGTCAGCGCCTGCCACAGGCCATCGGTGAGTTCCAGGCGCACCGAGATATTGCCGCCCAGGGAGCGGGCCAGCAGCTCTTCCAGGCCGCTCAGGGTGTCGTTGAGGTTCAGCGGCACTGGTTCCAGACGCTGCCGGCGGGAGAAGGCGAGCATCTGCGCGGTCAGCTTGGCGCCGCGCTCGCCGGCCTCGCGGATGTGCTGCAAGCGTTTGCCGGCCTTTTCGTAATCGCCCTTCGCCAGGTCGCGCTCGAGGAAGGTGGAGCCGCTGAGGATCACCGTCAGCAGGTTGTTGAAGTCGTGGGCGACACCGGCGGTGAGCTGGCCTACCGCCTCCAGCCGTTGCATCTGCTGCAGCGCCGCCTCGATTCGTTCGCGCTCGGCGATCTGCTCGCGCAGCCGGGCATTGGCTTCGGCCAGATCCAGCGCAGCCTCGCGCTCGCTGGTAATGTCGCGGGCGACCACGTAAAGCAGGGTGTCTTCGGGTACCACCACCCAGGAAAGCCAGCGCTGCTTGCCGCTGGCGTGGCGTATGCGGCCATCGAAGCGCGCGCTGGTACCACCGTGGGCGAGGGCGGCCAACTCGGTGAGGAAGGCGTCCTGGTCCTGCTCGGGCAGCAGCTGCAACAGCGACATGCGCGAGAGCATCTGGCGCTGGAAGCCCAGGGTGTGTTCCCAGGCCGGGTTCAGGGCGACCGGGGTGAGGTCGCTGTTGAGCACGGCGAGCAGGTCCTGGGAAAGATCCCATGATCGGTCGCGCTCGCGGGTGCGGCGCTCGACTCGTTCGCCAAGCATTTCGTTGAGCTGTTCCAGGGCCTGGGTAGCCTTGCGTTGCTGGTGGATGTCCTGCAGCACGCCGGAGAAACGAACACAGCGGTCATCGACGAATCGCGCCTGCCCATTGCTCAGCAGCCAGCGCGGTTCCAGCCCGTCGGGCTGTTCGATGCGGAATTCCACGCGGTAGCGACCATTACCCCGCGGGTCCATGGCGCGCTCGACGCCTTCGCGCACCCGCTCCACATCTTCGGGATGGATGCCGTTGTAGAACACATCCATGGTCATTTCGGTGTCCGGCAGCAGGCCGAACAGCGTCTTGCAGCGTTCGTCCCAGAGCAGCAGGCCGTCCTCCGGACGCAGGTCCCAGGTGCCCATGCCGGCGGCGTCGATGGCGATGCGCGCGCGCGCCTCGACGTCCGCCAGCGCCTCTTCGGCGCGACGTCGACGCTGTCGCTCCTGGACTTCGGTGAGGGCGCGGCGCACTGCCTTGGGCAGCAGCGATAGGTTCTTTTTCAGCACGTAGTCGGTGGCGCCGAGGCGGATCATCTCCACCGCGTGTTCCTCACCATAGATGCCCGAGAGGAAAATGAACGGGGTATCAGGCACCAGGCGCTGGGCGATGGCCAGCACGTGGGTGCCGGAGGAACCGGGCAGCACACAGTCGCAGAGAATCAGGTCGAAGCTGCCCTCGTGCAGGGCATGTTCGACTCCGTTGTGATCGAAGACATGCCGAGCGTCGATCTTCATGCCGCTGCGCTCCAGGCGTAGCAGGGTCAGCTCGGCATCCATGGCGCTGTCTTCGACGACCAGCAGTTTCAGCGGAACTTCGGACATCACCGCTCCGTCACGGGTTGCGTCTACGATTCAGACGCAACGATCCGGGCGGAGGTTCATTGAGAACGGCCCAGAAAATCCCCAGATCGGAAATCGCGGTGACGAATTCCTTGAACTCCACCGGCTTCACCACGTAGGCGTTGACGCCCAATTCGTAGGCACGTTGCAGGTCCGGCTCCTCCCGCGAGGAGGTCAGCATCACTGTGGGGATGCTGCGCAGCTCGGGGGTGTCGCGCACCACCTTGAGCACTTCCAGACCGTCCACCTTGGGCAGCTTGAGGTCCAGCAGCAGCACCGCTGGATTGCCATCGGCACGCTCGGCGTGGGCTCCTCGTCGCAGCAGGTAGTCCAACGCGTCGGCGCCATCGCGCATGACGATGACTTCGTTGGCCAGTTGGCTGCGTTCCAGCGCAACCAGCGTCAGCTCCAGGTCCCTGGGATTATCTTCCACCAAGAGAATGGGTTTGAGCATGATACGTATGGCTTTCCTTCAGTGGGGCTGTGGGTGGCGGGGCAGGGCGAAGTGGAATGTCGCGCCCTGGTTGATAACTCCTTCGGCCCAGACGCGGCCGTCGTGGCGCTCGATAATGCGCCTCACGCTGGCCAGGCCGATGCCGGTGCCTTCGAATTCTTCCATGCGGTGCAGGCGCTGGAACACTCCGAACAGCTTGTTGGCGTAAGCCATATCGAAGCCCACACCGTTGTCACGGATGAAAATCTCGGTTTCGTCCCGCGTCTGTTTCGCGCCGATTTCGATGCGGGCCGGCTCGCGGCCGCGGGTGTACTTGATGGCGTTGGCGATCAGGTTGCGCAGCGCAAGATTGATGAACGCCGGATCACCGATCAGTTTCGGCAGCGTCTCCAGCTTCCAGTCGATCTGGCGGCCGACGTAGTCGGGCTCCATTTCCGTGCGGATGGTTTCTACCAGCGCGTTGAGGTCCACCTCGGACAGGCGGAGCGCCGAGCGGCCCATCTGCGAAAAACTCAGCAGGTTGTCCACCAGGGTGCCGGCGAAGCGCGCGGCATCCTCGATGTGCTGGAGGAAGCGACGGCCGCGCTCGCTCAGCGCCTCTCCCTCGATTTCGCCCAGCAGCTCGGCGTAGCCGGCAATGTGCCGCAGCGGCGCGCGCAGGTCATGGGAAACGCTGTAGGAGAAGGCTTCCAGCTCCTTGTTGGAGCGGCGCAGTTCCCCCGCCAGTTGGGCCAGTTCTTCGGCCTTGCGCAGCACGATGCCCAGTACCGAGGTACGAAGCTCCACCACGGCGTCGACGATCAGCGGCTCCCAGGGGGCGGAGAAACCGCGTACTTCCTCGCGCCAGCGCTCGAAACTATGGCGTGGATTCAACTGGCCCTGGGCGTCGATCTCCTTCGCTGGGCGTCCGGCCCAATTTACCGTGCGCGCTTGTTCCGGGCGGAACCAGACCAGGTAGTGCGAGTGAATCTGTGAAATTGCCACGGCCAGCACGCCGCCGGCATGCTGGGCGAGTTCAGGCAGTTCGTCGATGTCGCGCTTCACGTTGTCGGTCTGGAACACCACCTCGCCGCCACGCTTGGCCAGCCAGTGAATCAGCGCGTTGACCTGCGCGGCTGGCGGGGTGACGCCAAGCAGATCGATCCGCTCGGCGGACACGATCGCTGCGCCGGTGGCCGCGGCGAACTCCAGCATTACTGCGGGCAGCTCCAGCAGGCCGCCGCTGATGCTGTCGTGGTCGGCCATTGCGGAAAGCATCTGCACGATGCGTTGGCGCAGATCGAGCAATCGACGGGTATTTGAATGGGATTCGCGGGACTCGATCTGCAACGACAGCACGCTGCTGAGCAACTCGCAGGCGGTGCGCGTCTGGAAACCGACGGCGCGCGGCTCGCGGTGGTGGCAGGAAATCAGCCCCCAGAGGCGGCCATCGACGACGATGGAGAGCGACATGGAAGCCAGCGTGCCCATGTTGCGCATGTACTGAAGGTGCACGGGCGAGACGCTGCGCAGGGCGGCGAAGCTCATGTCCAGCGGGCGCCCGGTGCGGGGATTGTCGACCGGTACAAGTGGCGAAGCCTGGTAGTTGGCGTCTTCGATGACCCGGATGCGGTTGACCCGGTACAGCTCACGGGCCTGGCGGGGGATGTCGGAGGCCGGGAAGCACAATCCCAGGTACTGCGGATAGCCGGGGTCGGCCGCCTCGGCGATGACCAGCCCATTGCCTTCCGCATCGAAGCGGTAGGCCTTGACCCGGCCGAACCCGGTAATGCGCTTGACCTCCTGCACCGAGCGTTGCAACAGCTCATCGATGCTGTTGGCGTTGTGCAGGCCGGCCACGAAGGCGCGCACCAATGGATAGAAATCGACGTTGGACGGGTTCCCGGGACGCTCCTGGTGCGGCGCGAATTCGGCAATCAGGACCTGATCGTGGCGGTGCACCATCACCGAGGTGGGCTCACCGGCGCCTGGGCTGTGTCGCAGCCTGACGTCGCCGATGTGGAAAGGGAATATTTCGCTGTCGGGCAGGCGCTTGAGGTGTTCGCGCAGGTCGAAGTCATCGGCCAGCAGTGCGGCGAAGTCGCGGCCCAGCAAGTCACTGGCGGGCAGGCCGAGCCAGCGCTGGGCGTTCTCGCTGGCCTGGAGGATACGCAGGTCGGATTCATCCAGTACCAGCAGGAATCCCTGCGGCTGGATGCTGCCGGGCAGTTGGATCGGCTCCTGGGCGCAGCGCTCCATGGCTTGTTCGAGGGCGGTCTCTGCGGCGGGCAAGGTTAGGCACTCCGTTGGGGACCGACTCTGTGAGCCGGAAGTTGGTTGCGGGAATACTCTGTTGGTCCCGTATGAAAGTTTTTCAGTTTGGCCGTATTAGACGCTTTTCGCACTAATGGCCGAGGGCCATTTGTCTAGGCTTTTCCGCTTCGGCAGTCTTCGCGACGCCATGAGCAGCTCAGTCGGACTGGAGAAAAGCCAGCAGGGTAGCTTCCTCGGCGCTGAGGTTCTTGCGCTTGCGCGCCTTCGCTAATCCGCTCAGTTCGCCAGCAAGAAAGGCCTGTATCACCCGCGGATGCACGTAGCATTTGCGGCAGATCGCCGGAGTGTTGCCCAGTTCGTCGGCCACCTGCTGGATGATCGACTTGAGCTGGCGGTTGGCGCTCTTCTCGTCTTCCCAGTGGGTCCTGCGGCAGTGCTCAAGGGCCAGGGTGGTGCCAGCCCAGGTGCGGTAGTCCTTGGCGGTGAACTCCTCACCGGCGTGCTCGCGCAGGTAGGCGTTGATGTCGCGGGAGTCGATCATGTGCCGCTGGTGGTCTGCGTCCAGGTACTGGAACAGCTGTTGCCCGGGCAACTCAAGGCAACGCCGGAGGATGCGCGCCAGGCGCGGGTGTTCGATGTCCACGCTGTGGCGGATGCCGCTCTTGCCACGAAAGGCGAAGCGAATGCGCGTGCCCTGGACTTCGACATGGCGGTTGTTCAGCGTCGTGAGGCCGAAGGAGCGATTTTCCTTGCGGTAGCGTTCGTTGCCGATGCGGATCAAGGTGCGATCGAGCAGTTCGACCACGGTCGCCATGACCTTTTCCGCTCCCAGGCCGGGCAGCGCCAGGTCCCGTTCTATACGCCTGCGCAGCGCTGGCAGGCTTTCCCCGAAGCGCAGCAGGCGCTCGTACTTGGCGCTGTCGCGGACCTCGGTCCAGCGCGGGTGGTAACGGTACTGCTTGCGCCCGCGCACGTCGCGGCCGGTTGCCTGCAGGTGGCCGAGCGGGTCGATGCAGATCCACACATCGATATAGGCTGGCGGAATCGCCAGGCGGTCGATCCGCTCGATCTCTGTTTCGACGCGAATGCGTTCGCCGCCCGGGTCGAAGTAGGCGAAGCGCCCGCGCAGGCGACGCCGGCTGATGCCCGGCAGGCTGTCGTCGACGTAGTGCAGGTCGGGGGGCAGGTCCAGCAGCTCCGGCGGTGTGCTCATGGCGGCTCCTCGAGGTCTCTTCGGTAATGGATCGCGAAAGGGCATCGGGAGTGCGGTTTTTTTTCATCCGCCGGCGGGATGGCCAAGCTCAGGAGTGCCGATCCTCGACGGCCAGAGGCACGGGCGAGATCAGCCTGGGGTCGCTACCGCCAAACAGGGTGCGCAGGTAATCCTCCTGGATTCGCAGGCCGCGGCGCACCAGCCAGTTGCGACCGCCCGGTACGACGCGCAGCAGACAGTGGCCAAGGAAGCGGGGCGGGGCCGTAAGCAACGGGTACCAAGGCAGGCTGCCGCGGGGCAGGCCGAGTGCGCGTCGCCCCTGGTCGTCGATGAAGGTGCTGGCGATGCTCAGGTGGATCGCCCGGTTCAGGCGCCCGCGCAACCAGGGGAAGTTGGCGTAGTGGCGCTGCAGGGGTTCGTCCACCAGCGCGCAGCCGAGCATGCGGCTGCTCTCGTCCGGCGGTGCCTGGGACAGCAGGTTGTGGTAGAGCGCGCGTATCGCGTCGTTCTCGCTGGCGCACAGCCAGCGCTCCTCGACGCCCATCAACCAGGCGATGTAGCGCCAGAGGTGGCTGATGGCTTCGCGCTCCCGCTGGCTCAGGACTACGCCCAGCATGCGCTGGCCGATCAGGAAGATCGCCGAGAAGGCCAGATAGGTCGCCTGCATGTCTCCCTGGTTGATGGGCAGGCCATGGTGAGCGAAGTCCCATTGCTCCAGGCGCGACACCCGACGTCGCACCAATGCATGCACCAGCCGTACGTGCAGCGTGCTGCGGTAGCCCGCTGCGCCGCGCGCCATGCCCCTTGGGCGGGTGCAGTCGATCCACCATTTGGTGGTCTCGGCGATACGCCGCTGCGGGCCTTTTTCCAGCGCGCCGGTGAGTACCAGGGTACGGTTGATCGCGGAGGCCTGGTATCCGGCCAGCAAGCCAAGGTCGCGCAGCACGCGCATACCGGTCAGCCCGGAAATTCCGCAGGCGCGGGCGCCCTCGTCGAGGCGCTGCGGGTCGACCCAGGCGGGCGGTGTTTCGACACGGGCGAAGAAGGTTCTCAGTGCCTCGGGTGCGTCGGGGATGGCGGCAATGCCCTGGTGCAGCGCCTGTTCATACAACCGCATGCTCTTGCCGAGGCCGACTTCGAACATCCACTCCAGCAGCGCATCCATGGGAGCATCGCCTACCGTGAGGGACGCGCCGATGGCCTTCCAGGTCGCGGTATCCGGCTCGCTAGGGCCCTTGAGGAAGCGCTTGACCGGCGCAGCGGTGCGCCGAGCGCGCTGCAGGTCAGCGCCGTGACGGGTAGGCAGGTCAGTTGCGCACATCGATTCATACCTTGGTTTGGTTGCCGGGAGGATTCGTCGAGTTACGCTATTGCGAGTATTTGCTCGCATTCAACTCGCATTCAACTCGCATCCGACTCGCATCGGGGGATAGGCATGAGGAAGCAACCCAAGCAGCAGCGCGCCAGCGAGATGGTCGCGGTGCTGCTCGAGGCCGCTGCACTGGAGATCGGCGAGCACGGCCTGGATGGCCTGACCACGAACCACGTCGCGCGTCGAGCCGGGGTGAGCGTCGGCTCGCTTTACCAGTACTTCGCGAACAAGGAAATGATCGTCGAGGCCCTGCTCATGCAGCGCGCCGGCACGCTGATGAAGGTGGTGCACGAGCGCGTGACGCCGCTACTGGGCGCGGACATCGGCAGCGTCACCCGTGCGGTGCTGGAGGGCATCTTCCAGCAGGTGGAGGGAGATTCGGCGCAGTGCGAGCTGCTGCGGCATTGGCACCGGCTCAATTCCGCGCCGGTGTTCCATGCCCTGGAGCAGCAGATGATGGAGGTGTGCCGGCAGTACCTGATTCGGCACTTCGACGATTACCGCATCGACAACCTGCCGGCGGTGCTCTTCGTGGTGATCAACTCCGTGCAGTACACCTGCGCGCGTTACCTGAGCGATGCGCAGCCGCTGCTGGGGCGCGAGGAAGTGATCGATACCCTGGCGCGGATGGTTGAAGCCCTGTGCCTGCCGCGCGCTGTGCGGCATCCGTAGGGACGGCTGTCTTCTCCCGGCGAGCCTGCGCATGCAAGGAGTGAGGCAGGGTCCGCCCGTAAAAAAGCCCGGAAGACTCGCGCCAACCGGGGCTTTTCTCAACCGATCAGGCCACGACCGGGATCATCGGATCGGCCGCTGCCAGCGCGGTGGCTCGATCAGCGGCCGGAGGGTAGATCCACACGGTGTTGATCTCGGTCTTGATCTTCTTGCCTTCCTCGCGCAGGAAACGCACCTGGCGGTCCCAGCCTTCGGTGAACAATGCGCCCCAGGCGCCCAGGTCCAGGCAGGTCACGTACTTCTCCTGGCTGTAGGGGATGGGGGCTACGCCCAGCAGGTCGGCGGCAGCGTTGTTGCCGGCCGAGCGGCCCAGGGAGATGGCATGCTGGCAGGTCATCAGCGCGTAGTTGCCGGCGTCGTCCACGGCGGCATAGGCCACGTCGCCCGTGGCGAAAACCGCATCCTGGCCGATCACCTGGAGGTTACGATCCACATGCAGGCGGCCCTGGCGGTCACGTTCGCCGGCAACCTGTTCAGTCAGCGAACTGGCGCGCACGCCGGCGGTCCAGATCACGGTCTTCGCCTCGATGCGTTCGCCGTTGGAAAGAGTGACGCCGCTGTCGTCGATGGATTCCACCGAGGCCTTCAGGCGCCATTCCACGCCCAGTTCGGCGGAGGCTTCGGCCACCACGGATTGCGACGTGACGCCCAGCGCACCGCCGATCTCGGCGCCGCGATCGACCACGACCACCCGTACCTTGGCGTCCGCGCCCAGAACTTCACGCAGGCGCGCGGGCATTTCGGTGGCGGTCTCGATGCCGGTGAAGCCGCCTCCGGCAACGACCACGGTGTTGCGCGCTGCAGATTCCGGCAGTTGGTTCAGCGAGCGGATATGCGTCTCAAGGCGCATGGCCTGGTCGATGTCGTCGACGTCGAAGGCGTGTTCGATGCCCGGCAGGGCGGGGCGAGCAACCTTGCTGCCGCTGGCGAGGATCAGGCGGTCGAAGCCCAGGGTGGCGATCTCACCGCTGGCATCTCGGTAATCCAGTTGGCGCCCGTCGACGTCGATCTGCTCGGCGCTGCCCTGGATGAAGGTCACGCCCACGGCGCCGAACAGGTCGCCCAGCGGCGCGGCCATCTGGTGCACGTTCGGCTCGTAGAAGCGCGGGCGGATGCGCAGTTCGGCCTGCGGGGCGAGCACAGCGACTTCGACGTCGCCGCGCTGGTGCAGATCGAGCAGGCGCGTGGCGCTCAGGGCGCTCCACATACCCGCGAAACCGGTGCCGACGATCAGGATGCGTTGTTTCATGGTCTCTCCGACGAAAGGATGAATTCAGGTTGTAGGGTTCCCGAGTGCCCGACATCGGAGCGGTTTGCTTCCCGGCTTGCCTCGGATAACTGCGACTATATTTGTCGTAGTTATCCGAGGCAATTGTTTTTTTCCCAAACTCCGACCGTTCGTCACCCCTACGGCGGAGGCGGTAGTCCTGCTTCTGTTTGTTCTCTGCACGCTTGGAAGTACTGCAAGCAGGGCTCGGCGGGTTACAATCCCCCTGGTTGCATGCTTAAGTGCTGGTCGGGTGCAGGCTGTAGTTTGATATTTGTGCGACTAAATTAGTCGGAGTTTGTGATGGCTTTATACAGTGCAGGGGTGGAGTACGGCATTCACTGCCTGCTCTTTCTGACGGATGAGAAGGGCGACAGCCGTGACTCCAGCGTGCGAGCGCTGGCGGAGCTGCAGGGTGTGCCCCAGGAATTGCTGGCCAAGGTCTTCACCAAACTGGCCAAGGCTGGGCTGGTAGCAGCCACCGAAGGCGTGCGCGGTGGTTTCCGCCTGGCGCGGCCGGCGGACGAAATCACCGTGCTGGACATCGTCAGGGCCATCGATGGCGACAAGCAGATCTTCGAGTGCCGCGACATCCGCGGCCGCTGCGCGGTGTTCGAAGGTTCGCCGCCGGAATGGGCGACCTGCGGTACCTGCTCGATCCACGCCGTCATGCTGACCGCGCAGAAACGCATGGAAGAGGCGCTGGCCCAGCACACCGTGCTCGATCTCGCACGCCGCGTCGGGCGCAAGGCCCCGCCGGAGTTCGGCGAGGCCCTGGTGCGCTGGATGGATGCCCAGCGCGACGGCAGCAATGCCGTCAGCTAACGCGCATCGCCGCCGCGCGGCTTGTAGAAGACGAACTCGTCTGTCTCGGCCGTGCGGATGTATTCCTTCGTCCAGGACGGCGAGACGTGGCGGTCGTGGAAGTACATCGCGCCGCGCGTACGATCGCCCAGTTGCTGGTTCAGCGCCTTGCGGGCGATTTCCTTGGCGATGTCGTAGCGGTTCTTCTCCTCCACCTGGTCGGAGCGGCCGTCGCACCACCAGGAGAACTGGCAGTGTTTCTGCTCCTGGCCCTGCTTGACCACGCCGCACACGGTGTCGGGGAAGCCACCGTGGCCCATGCGGTTGAGCACCACATTGGCCACCGCCTCCATGTCGGCGCGGCCGCCGCCCTTGGCTTCCCAGTAGAGGGTCCGCGACAGGCAGACGACGGCGTCGTCCAGCGGCGCCTTGCCGGCGGGGTCGACGGCTTTCACTTCGGCCTTGGTGATGGGTGCTGCGGTGGTCACCGCGGTAGCGGGGTGGGCGACCTGTTGTTCCAGGACTTCGCCCTTGGTCACGGCGGCCTGGGCTTTCTCATCGGTGGATGTGCCCAGCTCAGCGGCGATGGAAGAGGGTGCCCAGAGCGCGAGCAATAACAGCGGAAGAAAATGAAGGCGGCACATGATCGAACCTACCTGCGCGACAAAGCCAGTCTGGCCGTTGCGCAGGGCCCTTCCGGCACCTGCGCGACGGCGCCCTTGAGGCTGCTCCCTGGGAAAAGAAAGCGAAGCGACGGCGCCTGGTCGTTGTGACCGCCCTGCACGAACCCGGATTCAATTTTTCAGCCAGACGGTATTACCTGCGCCCCACGACTGACGGGGCCTGGGGCACATGGCGCTGGAAAAACTCGGCCACCGCCTGCAGCACGGCAGGTTGCTGTTCGCGGTGCGGAACATGTCCGCAATCGGGCAGCAGCCTGAGCATCGTCGGTACGCCCGGTATCGAGGTGAGACGCTGCGGGTGGGCGGCCGAGCCGTACTCGTCCTGCTCGCCATGCAGGCTGAGGGTCGGGCACTTTACCTGCGCCAGTTCGGCGTCCAGGTTCCAGTCGCTGAAGTCGTCCGACAGCCAGGTGTCGACCCAGGCGCGCAGCACCCAGAAAGCCTTGTCGCCATGGTACTTCTGCAGGCGTTGCAACTGCCCCTCACGGGCGAATTCCACTTCCGCGGCGCGGATGCCGTCGCGGGTCCGGTGCTCGACGAAGGCCTGCGCCGACTCGGTGATCAGCGCCACGCAGGTTTGCGGATGCCGTGCCACGCACGTCACGGCCATGGCGCCGCCAACGCTATGGCCGAACACCACGCAGCGCTCGAAACCGAAGTGCTGCTGCAGCAGAGGGAAGACGGTGCGTGCTTCCTCGTCGATGAAGTCCAGGGGCAGGGCGCCGGGGTAGCGTTCTGAGCGACCGAAACCGAGGCGGTCATAGGCGATGACCGGGCGGCCGGTGGCGCCTGCGAGGCTTTCCGGGAAATCGCGCCACAAGGTGACGCAGCCGAGCGAATCATGCAGCAGCAGGATCGGCTCGCCAGTGTTCCCGGCGGGTGTCCAGGCCTGGGCGAACAGTTGGCCTTTCTCGCTGCTGATCCAGTGCTCGCGGGTGACGATGGCGGACGGCATGACGTGTTCCTGATCGTGGCAGGGACGCATGGTAGGGCCCTGGCCCGTTCGATGCCAACCATGGGTCCAGGCACTAAGGAAACCTTAAGGCTGCCCGGGGATGATGACGACTCGCGGCCGGGGCTGTCCCGGGCAGTGCTCACACCGGGCCCGGTCGCTTTTTTTGAATCAATAGAGGAGTCCTGCCTTGGACACTTGCCCTGGTCGATTGCGACAGGTCTGAACAGCGAGCCGTCCGGCAGAACCCTGCCACTGTCTCGCTGCGTTGCGGACAGTGGCGATACGCATCCCGCCGCGGGATGACGTCTCACCATTCCCCTGCGGGGCCAACCGGCCCTTCGCTCCCTCGCAATCCACCACCCGAATGCGCGCCGGCATCGCCCGGCGCATGGAGCGGCCGAGCGCCGCAAACGAGGTGGAACATGGATTGGAAAATCTTCCTGCTGCGGGTTGCCGCGGCACTCATCCTGGGCGCCCTGATCGGCGCCGAACGCCAGCTGCGCCAGCGCCTGACCGGCCTGCGCACCAATGCGCTGGTCAGCACCGGTGCCTGTCTCTTCGTGCTGATGACCCAGGCGATGCCGGGGCTCTCGGCCGACGCTCCGCGCATCGCCGCTTATGTGGTGTCCGGCATCGGCTTCCTCGGCGGCGGCGTGATCATGCGCGATGGCCTGAACGTGCGCGGCCTCAACACTGCTGCCACGCTCTGGTGCACCGCCGCCATCGGTGTGCTGTGCAGCATGGGGCTGTTGCTCGAAGCCGCGCTGGGCAGCGTGGTGGTGCTCTGCGCCAACATCCTGCTGCGCGACATCGCCCTGCGCCTGAATCACCAGGACGTGCTGCCGGCCAGTGAAGCGGAGCAGCGCTACGGGGTCGCGATCATCTGCCGCGCCGAAGACGAGATCCAGGTGCGCAGCCTGATGCTGCACAGCCTGGACAGCAGCGAACTGCGCCTGCAATCGCTGCACAGCGAGGATCAGCCCAACCCGGCGAAACTGGAAGTGCGCGCCGAGTTGCTCGGCGGCCATGGCGCCGCCGGACAGCTGGAACGCATGGTCAGCCGCATCAGCCTGGAGAAGGGCGTCAGCTCGGTGCGCTGGCAGCTGTTCGAGCTGGCCAGTGATTGAGTATGCGAGCACTCATGGCTTTTCGTAGGGGCGAGCAAGCTCGCTCCTACAAATGCAGACTTCACCCCGCGCGTAGGAGCGGATTCGGTTCGCGATTGGCGTCAGGCTACTGTGGTTTCATCCTTCGCGGGCGGCACGACAACCACAGCGCGGCGCCGGTGCGCGGGCCTCCTCTGCCACTACGCCGCGCCACCAGCGCTCACCGCTATGCGGTACTTCGATGGCGATACGCTCGCCCATCATCGGCGTGGTGACGGGCAGGCCGCGTTCACCGGCGATTTCCAGCACGCGCTCGAAGGGTTCGTACCAGGCATGCATGGCCAGGTCGAAAGTGCCGTTGTGGATTGGCAGCAGCCAGCGGCCGTTGAGGTCCTGGTGCGCCTGCACAGTCTGTTGCGGGTGCATGTGCACGTAAGGCCAGTGCTCGTTGTAGGCACCGGTTTCCATCAGCGTCAGGTCGAAGCGGCCGAAGCGCCGGCCGATTTCGGCGAAGCCGTCGAAGTAGCCGGTGTCGCCGCTGAAGAAGATGCGCAGGCTGTCGTCCTCGATCACCCAGGAACACCACAGGGTGCGGTTGCCGTCGCGTACACCGCGGCCGGAGAAGTGCTGCGCCGGGGTAGCGGTCAGGCACAGGCCGTCCACCGTGGTGCTCTGCCACCAGTCCAGTTGGCGGATCTTCTCAGCTGGTACGCCCCAGTCGAGCAGGCGGTCGCCCACGCCCAGCGGGGTGAGGAAGACCTCCGCGCGCTCGGCCAGCACGGCGATGGTCGCGCGGTCGAGGTGATCGTAGTGGTCGTGGGAGAGGATCACGCCGCGGATCGGCGGCAGGTCCCGCAGGGCAATCGGCGGTGCGTGGAAGCGCTTGGGCCCGGCGAAGCTGAAGGGCGACGCGCGCTCGGAGAACACCGGGTCGGTCAGCCACCAGCCGCCGCGCAACTTGAGCAGGAGGGTGGAGTGGCCGAGGCGATACAGGCTACGGTCAGGCGCTGAGTCCAGCTCGACCGGAGTCAGCGCGCGCACGGGCACTGGAGCGCGCGGCACGGTGTTCTTCGGTTTGTTGAACAGTACATCCCAGAGCACCCTCGCGCTGGGCTCGGGCATGTCGGCCGGGCGAGGGGTGAGGTTGTGGAAGCGACCTCCGCGCGATTGCGCGGAGTGGTCGTAGTTGCCGATGGGCGCGCGTTGCAGTGAGAGGCGGGGCAAGGCACTGATCCTCTGGAGGCGGAGTCTGTCAGGACAGCACGCTACAGGGTCCGCCGCCAGGGATCATTACCGGCATTTTGATTCAGAACATCACCGGCATCGATACAAGCCGCGCGCCTCGGGAGAGGCCCTGCTGGAGCGAGCTTGCTCGCGAACCGCTGGGCGCCGGAGCTGCCGGGAGACATCGCGGCCAAGGTTCGTTGCCACAGCAAGCGCGTCAATCCAGCTTCGAGAGGATGTCCCAGGCCAGCTTCACCCGCGCCTCGTTGGGGTAGTTGCGGTTGGCGAGGATGACGATGCCACGCTGCTTCGACGGGACGAAGGCGACGTAGGCACCGAAGCCGCCGGTGGCGCCGGTCTTGTTCACCCAGACGTCCTGCTGCGGCGGCAGCGGCTTGCGCAGAGCCTTCACCGGCTGGCTCTCCAGCACCATCGAAGGGCCGTTGTATTGCTGTAGTTCGGCGAGCTTGGGGGGATAGGCATACTGCTCCCAGACCAGGTCCTGGGTCATCGGGCCGACCTGGTAATAGCCGGTGCGGGTGGCATCCACCGCCGCCTGCAACTTGGCACCGAGCTTGACCTCGCCCAGTTGCACCTGGACGAAACGCAGCAGGTCACGGCTGCTGGATTTCACCCCGTAGGCCTCATCGGCGATCTGGTCGGGGTTCACCCGCACGGGCTGGTCGTCCTTGTCGTAGCCCTGGGCATAGACACCCTGGCGCGTCACGGGCACGTCGATATGGGTATTGCTCAGCCCCAGCGGGGCGAAGACATTGCGCTGCATCGCGGTCTTGAACGGCACATCGAGGGCGCGCGCGGTGGCGATGCCGAGCAGGCCGATACTGGGGTTGGCGTACGTCCGCTGGGTGTTGGCGGGGTACTGCGGCTGCCAGGTCCTGTAGTAGTCGGTGAGCTGTTGGGGGGTCTTCACCTCGTCGGGCAGTTGCAGTGGGAAACCACCGGTGACGTGGGTGGCGAGTTGGATCAGCGTTACCTTGTCCAGGGCGCTGCCGCGCAGTTCCTTCAGATAATGCGTCGGGCTGTCCTGCAGCTTGAGCTTGCCGCTGGCCTCGGCGAAACCGGCAAGGGTGGCGGTGAACGTCTTGCTCACCGAGCCGATCTCGAACAGCGTATCGCTGCTCACCGGCTGCTTGCTCTGCTTCGACGCCACGCCGAAATTGTAGAAATGCTGCTCGCCATGGTTGGTGACGCCAATGGCCAGGCCGGCGATGTTCTGTTCGCGCATGACCTGCTGGGCGAGCTTGTTCACCTTCGCATCGAAGTCCGGCGGGGTGGCTTGGGCGAGGTTGGAGAATGCGAGTGCGATGAGGCTGAGCGCGAGGGGAGCGGTCCGGCGCATGAAGACGTCCTGTTGCGGTGTAGAAGGACTGAACCTAGCACCACCTGCTCCGTCGCTCCAGCGGTAGGCGGGGCACGATGCCCCGCCCGGCGTCCATCAACGAATGTTGTTGATGCTGCCTTTGTTGCCGGTGACCTTGACGTCCACCTTCTTGAAGATGAAGTAATCCTGCACGTTCACTTCGTAGCGCGGTGCGACGATCAGATCGGAACCGGAGCTCTTCACGGCCTTGTAAGCGGCAGCGGCCTTGACCGAGGAAACCGGGTCGAAGGCAGCCAGGCTCATGCCCGAACCGCTCTCGGCGCCGTAGGTGACGCCATCGGCGTACTGGCTGTCGCCGCCGAACTTGATGAAGCCGAACAGGATGTTGACCTGGGACTGGCCACTGATCGGGCCGCCGACGGCAACGTCTGCCTTCAGGTCGGTCTTGACGGCACCGGCGATCGGGGCGATCGGCTGGCTGACGTTGTAGCTGGTGCAGCCGGTGGCAAGTGCGGCGACCGAGACGAGTGCGGCGGCGCTCAGGAACTTCTTCATGCTTACTCCTTGTATGCAAATGCCCCTTTTTGCATTGGATTGGGGGCGGCGGCACTGTAGGGCCCCGATGAACGGTTGCTGAATAAGACGAATCTCAAAGGAAGATGCACGTGATTGTCACAGCAAGGCGTCTAGGACGGATATTTCCGCGCCTTCGACCGGCAGCGCTACGCCGAGCCGGCAGCGGGTGGTAGGATTCGCGCCCCATGCGAATATCCGACCTCGACCAACGCCTTGCCGACCTTGGCGCGCTGCCCCTGCATCGCGCCCGGATGCTGCGTGCCTGGCTTCAGGGCAAGGCGCTGGATGCCGGCACCAAGCGGCAGGCGACCGAGGACTTCCTGCCGCTGAGCGTGCGCAACGGCGTGGCGCAGATTGCCGCCGAGCTGGATGCATTGGCGACCATCCAGTCGCGCCACCCGGGCGGCGACAACTCCGAGCGTCTGCTGGTACGCCTGGCCGATGGGCAGATGGTGGAAAGCGTGCTGCTGCCGCGCGGCGGCGTTTGCGTGTCGACCCAGGTCGGTTGTGCCGTGGGCTGCCGCTTCTGCATGACCGGCAAGAGCGGCCTGCTGCGCCAGCTATCCACCAGCGAGATCGTTGCCCAACTGGTGCTCGCGCGGCGTGTGCGGCCAGTGAAGAGGGTGGTGTTCATGGGCATGGGCGAGCCGGCGCACAACCTCGACAATGTGCTGGAGGCCATCGACCGCCTCGGCACCGACGGCGGTATTGGCCACAAGAACCTGGTGTTTTCCACCGTCGGCGACCCGCGCGTGTTCGAGCGCCTCCCGCAGCAGCGGATCAAGCCGGCGCTGGCGCTCTCGCTGCACACCAGCAATGCGGCGTTGCGCGAGCACCTGCTGCCGCGTGCGCCGAAGATTACCCCCGACGAACTGGTGGAGCTGGGCGAGGCCTACGCTCGCGCCACGGACTATCCGATCCAGTACCAGTGGACGTTGCTCAAGGGTATCAATGACAGTCAGGAAGAACTCGACGGTATCCTGCGCCTGCTCAAGGGCAAGTTCGGCGTGCTCAATCTCATCCCGTTCAACGCTTTGGAGGGCGACCTGTATCAGCGACCGGGTAGCGAACGTATCGTCGAAATGGTCCGCTACCTGCACAGCCGTGGCGTGCTGACCAAGGTGCGCAACAGCGCCGGGCAGGATGTTGATGGTGGCTGCGGGCAACTGCGTGCACGCGCCCAGATCATCACCCGCCGATAGCGCCGCTCAGCCTTGAGAAAACCCTTGTACTTCGGGATCGTTTATTCATGGGGCTGCACATAGCGCCGAGTAGCATCACTTCACCTTGAGGCGAGTGTCTGGGGTGTCACGATTGTGCTCACAGTTCCGGGGTGGGAGTTCGCAGGGGGATGAATTTTCGAGAGCAGGTTCTCGTAGGTTTTTAATTGATCAACCAAAGCGCCCGAGACTTATTCGTAGGAAATACTTCGATGGATTTCTATTCTTAATAGGAAATATCCTACATGAGTTGTGGGATTTTATGACCGAGAACGAGTGGGTAAATTCCTAGTATCACCAGGTCATTCTCTGAAGACTTTCAATATCGGAGAGCCACTCTTTCTAACTGGTGCTGCTATGAACTCAAAATCCCTCGTTTTCTCGGCGGTATTGCTCACTCTGGCTGGCTGCGGCCCGCATGAAGGCTCCGGGGCTGGGCCGTCCGCCCATTCGGTCAGCATGCCCGCACTGCCGGTCATTCAGGAGGCGGTGCGCTCCCTGTATCCCACCTTCAATGGCCGAAGCGTTCCCGCCCTTGTCCATCAATTGTGCTCCTTGGCCAATGGTGGCGTTACCGCGGAGCAGAACAGTGCCCAGTTGCGAAAGCTGGGGATCGACCCGACTTCGGTGCCGCATCAGGGGAATGACGCTCTGGCTCTACTGGTCAACGGCAATACGGCTGCTCAGGCTGCGGCCTGTGCCGCCTATCATGCGGTTTCCGCACTGACCCCTGTTGCCCCCGAGGACTTCATGCGGCCCCATGAGATGACGCCACAGGCTGCTCGGAGCGTCGCTGATGCCAGGAAAGTTGCAGGTGAGGAGACAAGGAAAAGTGAAGTGAAGGCGGATTCATCCGTCACACTCGATAGCGTCGCACTGGGCAGACTGATGGATTTGCGGATTGCGCAAAGCCGCGCCAATGCGGACGTCTTTGCACTCATCGCTGGGCGTCTGGCTGCCACGCCGGGCCTGACCGAGAGTGATTACCGGAGCAGTGCTGCCAAACTGTTCGCGGAGCTGGCACCGCGCTATCTGAACGATCTGAAACAGCATATTCCGCCCGCGAGTACCCGGTATCGCCTGGATCGCCTGACTAGCGATCAGTTCTCCTTCAGCTCCGACACCGGCCTGCGTTACGACGTGTCAAAAAGGGAGGGGGTGGTGTTGAAACGCTACGGCCAGCTCTGGCTCGGCCGGGGAGTGATACTTGGCAAGAACTATTATCTTTCGACGACGTTACCCTGATTGATACCAGCCGCTCTTCCCCGTGCAGTGGCCCCGTCGCTCGGGGGGGAGCAGGTCTTATCGCCAGGACTGTCCCACCCTGTGGGACAGTCCTGGCGTTTTCCTTTCTGTTTTCTGTGCGCGCTCGAGCCTTCGCCGGCGACTCGCCTGGGCTGGTTCAGGCTGCCGCTTTTTTACCCGCGAGAGGGGGCACTTCCGCACGCCGGGTAGTAGATGCAGGCAGTACTTTATCTGACTCGGCTACGAAGCGGCAGCCAGTAGGTTCCAACTCCAGTCTGTAGGAGAAATCATCATGATGAGATATCTCCTATTTCTATAAGTGACGATTCAAACGAATCGGCCAGATTTATGTTCTGGTCGTTTATTACGTATTCCGTGCTTCATGCGGAAATGGTCTTAGGAATCATCCTACCTAAGTAATGGGATTATCTGAGTTCATAGGAATTTGCCTCTCCATAACATGCGCTCATCCCGTCTCTTTTCGATTTTTAAACGAGACGATTCCTACGTTTGGCATGAGGGATATTCTTATGAATCGCGTATATCGCAGTATCTGGTGTGAAAAAACAGGGACCTATGTCGCGGCTGCGGAGACGGCCAAAAGTCGGACCAAGACAGGGCGCATCGGTGGTCTGATCGCTGCTGCCCTCATGAGCGTATTCGGCTTCCTGCCCGAGGCGTTTGCGGGAGCGTCGTTCTCCGACACGGGGGCAGCGGTCAACGGCAACAACGGTTCTCGGGCTGCCGGTTCGAGTGGTGGCTGGGGGGCGCAAGCCAACTACCAGGGCCTGGCGATGACGCCTGACGGCGACTGCCAGGACCTCACCGCTACCTACACGACCGGTCCTGGGGCGCTGGGCAACATGAGCAGTCTGTTCAGCAGCCTGGCTCCGCAATACTCAACCACAGTCGATTATGGCTCGCAGGCCAACAAAGGCACGGGATACGTCAACTGGGGCTCGAGCCAGTTCATCGGCGGCACCGGCAACATTGGCAACAACGCCGGCGGTACCGCGGTCAATAACGGATCGACCCTGGCATACGGGTACAACTCCACGGCTATCGGTTGTGCCGTCCGCGCCTATGGCTTCGGCTCCACCGCAATGGGCTTTGGCTCCATGGCGCAGGATTCCGGCGGCATCGCCATGGGCATCTACTCCTCGTCCAAGGGCAACGGCTCGATCGCCATGGGTACCCTGGCTAACGCGGTGGCCGACCATGCGATTGCGCTGGGCTATGGCACCAATGCCTCGGGCGTGGATAGCCTGGCGCTGGGTACTTCCGCCAGCGCAACAGCCGCCAGCAGCCTGGCACTGGGTACTTCCGCCGTCGCCACGGCGGGCAACTCGGTTGCCTTGGGTGCCAACTCCAGCACCACTGCGAACCTTGCCGCTGCCGGTTACAACCCGGGAATCGCCACCTTGTCGGGTGTGGCTTCCGCCACCAACGGCGAAGTGTCCATCGGCGCATCCACCCAGGAGCGCCGCTTGACCAACCTGGCAGCTGGCTCGCAGGCAACCGACGCAGTCAACGTCAGCCAATTGCAGTCGGAAGACGCCAAGGTGGAGAACCTCGCCGCGACAGCCGCATCGGCTCTGAGCACTACCGTGGGCACCAACGGTGCGATCACTGCGCCGAGTTACCTGCTGGCCAAGACCAATACCATTGGCGGAACCAGTGGCGCCGCGACCAATGTGGGAGCGGGCTTTGACAAGGTGGATGGTGCTCTGGGCAAGCTGGATGGTCGTGTGACCCAGAACGCCACGGATAGTGCTGCCAATGCTGTATCGATCGCCGGGCTGGATACCCGCGTCACGCAAAATACCGCCGATATCTCTAGCAATGCGACTTCGATCGCTAGCCTGGGCGGCCGCATGACCACGGCAGAAGGCAATATCACCAGCCTCGACGGCCGCATGAACAACGTCGAGGGCGACATCACCAGCATTACCACCAACCTCAGCAGCGGCACCATCGGCATGGTCCAGCAGTCCGCCGCCGGTGAAAACCTGACCGTGGGCAAGGACAGCGATGGCGCCGCCGTCGACTTCCTCGGCACTGCCGGCGCTCGCAAGCTGATCAACGTGGCCGATGGCGCCGTGGCCGCCGACAGCCAGGAAGCCGTGAATGGCGGTCAGCTGTTCAGCACCAACCAGGACGTGGCGCAGAATACTGCGGACATCGCTGGCA
>OGQD01000113.1_pt1 | contig 63579 bp, 44 predicted proteins | sample 1553091 | NCBI WGS metagenome assembly OGQD01 (sample SAMEA2580290, study PRJEB22360) | human gut metagenome | biome: human gut; feature: human-associated habitat; material: faeces | place: Denmark | collected 2008/2010
GCTTTCCCCCGTAGGATTTCTCCCAGAGGATGTCCTGGGCGTTGAGGGTTCCCGCGGAAAGCAGGAAGCACAGTCCGGCAGCCAGGCTGGCCGGGAAGGGTCTGTTGGGTTTCATGTGCCTGTATTTGTTTAAGTTAAGTCGTGTTAATTTGTCTTAAAACGCAAAGAAATAAATTTTTAGTATAGAAATGTAACATTTTACCAATAAAAATATAATTTCTGGTAAATCTAGGTTCATGCGGAAAGCTCCCGTTACAGAAAATCTGTAAAAATTGTTAAAGTTTCTTAAAGTTGTCTTACTTGATTTCGAGTAAAAAAGTTTATAAAACAACAACATTGCATGTTTGCAAGTTATAAAGTATCTTTGCGCCTTAATTCGAAAATCTAAATATGAATAAATTACTGATTGTTGGAACAGTTGCTTTCGACGCTATAGAAACTCCTTTCGGGAAGACAGATAAAATTTTAGGGGGAGCAGGAACTTATATCGGATTGTCCGCTTCGTTTTTTAACCTTAAATCTGCCATAGTTTCTGTTGTGGGTGATGATTTTCCTCAAGAGTATTTGGATTTGCTGACAGCAAGAAATATTGACATTTCAGGATTGGAAATCGTAAAAGGAGGCAAGACTTTCTTTTGGAGCGGACGCTACCATAACGATCTTAATTCCAGAGATACATTAGATACACAATTAAACACATTGGCCGATTTTCAGCCAAAAGTTCCTCAGGATTTCAAAGATGCTGATGTTGTAATGTTGGGCAACCTGCACCCGTTGGTTCAGGCAAGTGTTTTGGATCAGATGGAGAAGAAACCAAAATTGGTTGTATTGGACACAATGAATTTTTGGATGGATTGCGCACTGCCGGAATTACTGGAAATAATGAAGCGTGTTGATGTGATTACAATCAACGACGAAGAAGCAAGACAGCTGACAGGGGAATATTCTTTGGTAAAAGCGGCAGCAAAAATTCACACAATGGGTCCGGAATATGTCGTAATTAAAAAAGGCGAACATGGAGCATTACTTTTCCATGGTAAAGAAATTTTCTTTGCACCGGCATTGCCACTGGAAGAAGTTTTTGACCCGACCGGAGCGGGAGATACGTTTGCCGGTGGATTTGCAGGATATATTACGCAGAGTGAAAACATATCTTTCAAAAACATGAAAAATGCAATTATCTACGGTTCGAACCTAGCTTCTTTCTGTGTCGAAAAATTCGGGACGCAGAGAATGGAAAACCTAAGCAAAACTGAAGTGCAGGAAAGACTGCAACAGTTTAAGGCCCTCACCCAGTTCGATATCGTATTGGAAGAATAGCGGATAAGACCGAAGCCTCATGATGGGGCTTTTTTTTATTTATATAATAAAGTTTTTATGCCATATAAAACTTTATAACTGCCATAAAGGCTTGAAAAACAAATTGGTACAAGAATTGCTTTAATAACACGACAACTACAACAACACAACAACACAATGAGCGACGCTTTAAAACACGAGTGTGGTATAGCCCTTTTAAGATTGAAAAAACCGTTAGAGTTTTATAAAGAAAAATACGGTTCGGCTTTTTATGGAGTACAGAAAATGTATCTCCTGATGGAAAAGCAACACAACAGAGGACAGGATGGAGCAGGTTTTGCCAGTATCAAATTTGATGTTGAGCCGGGCGAAAGGTATATCAGCCGTGTCAGATCCAATGACCCACAACCGATTCAGGATGTTTTTGCCCAAATCAATGCCCGCATCAATGACGAATTATCCAATCATCCGGAATATGCCGAAAGCGTAGCGCTTCAGAAAAAAAATATACCTTATATAGGAGAGCTTTTTTTGGGCCATGTGCGTTACGGAACTTTCGGAAAAAACAGTATAGAAAGCGTACACCCGTTCCTGCGCCAGAACAACTGGATGCATAGAAATCTTATTGTAGCCGGAAACTTCAACATGACCAATGTAAAGGAACTTTTCGACAGTCTTGTCGAATTGGGGCAGCATCCAAAAGAAATGGCAGATACTGTTACTGTAATGGAAAAAATAGGTCACTTTCTGGATGATGAAGTAACAGGTCTTTATCAGGATTGTAAAAATGAAGGCTATTCCAAAAGAGATGCCTCTCCAATTATTGCTGAAAGATTAGATGTTGCCAAAATACTCCGCAGAGCTTCAAAAGGCTGGGATGGAGGTTACGCAATGGCAGGTCTTTTTGGACATGGAGATGCTTTTGTTTTCAGAGATCCGGCAGGAATTCGTCCGGCCTATTTTTATGAAGACGATGAAATTACAGTAGTAGCTTCAGAAAGACCGGTAATCCAGACGGTTTTTAACGTGTCGTTTGACAAAGTACAGGAACTTGATCCGGGTCATGCTTTAATTATCAAGAAAAACGGTAAAGTATCCAAAGAAGAAATTATTGCTCCGGTAGAGAAGAAAGCCTGTTCCTTTGAGAGGATTTACTTCTCCAGAGGCAGCGATGCGGAAATCTATCAGGAAAGAAAAGATTTAGGAAAACTGATTCTTCCTGCCGTGCTGGAAGCAATTGATCAGGACACTGACAACACGGTTTTCTCCTATATTCCAAATACGGCAGAAACCTCTTTCTACGGAATGGTGGAAGCCGCCCAGGATTTTCTTAATCAGAGAAAAAACAATTACATACTCGAAAATAGGAATACGCTAACCAAGGAAACGCTGCAACAGTTGCTTGCCGTTAAGATACGTACTGAAAAAGTAGCTATCAAGGATGCCAAGCTGCGAACGTTTATTACGGAAGACAGTAGCCGTGACGATTTGGTTGCCCATGTTTATGATGTTACCTATGGCGTAATTAAGCCGGAGGATAACCTTGTTATTATCGACGACAGTATCGTAAGGGGAACCACGCTAAAGAAAAGTATCCTAAAAATGATGGACAGGCTAAATCCTAAAAAGATTGTGATAGTCTCTTCAGCGCCACAAATCCGCTATCCGGACTGTTATGGTATCGATATGGCCAAGCTGGAAGGTCTGGTGGCTTTTCAGGCGGCTTTAGAACTTTTGAAAGAAAGAAACCTGTATCATATCGTAGATGAAGTCTATGCCAAATGTAAGGCACAGGAAAACTTTAAAGATACAGATGTGATCAATTATGTCAATGAAATATATGCTCCGTTTCAGCCGGAGGAAATCTCAGACAAGATTGCCCAAATGCTGAGTTCGGAAGGAATAAAGGCTGAAGTAAAGATTATTTTCCAATCGGTCGAAAATCTTCATGTTGCCTGTCCTAAAAATCTGGGTGATTGGTATTTCACAGGAAATTATCCAACTCCGGGAGGGAACAGGGTGGTCAACAGAGCTTTCATGAATTTTTACGAAGGAAAAGATTCGAGAGCATACTAAAATCAGACGAAATAATGCAGTTGGTCGACTTTATGAAATAGTTAATCTATTTAATTTTGTCTGTTGGCGCAAATTATCTTATATTTGGAGGACCATAGCATTAGTAGGTTAAGTTTATGGTAGATTTGGGGCAAAAAGGGTGGAAGCAATTCCGCCTTTTTTATTTTATACTTCTCATTCCCCCAATATACTTAGGTTTTCAGGTGTTAAAATCCTTTTTCTTAACAAATTTCCGCACTTTATCGATTATTTGTACGCTTTAACAGAAATAATTGCAGGGCAAAACAAATGCCCTTACTTTCGTAGGACCATAGCATTAGTAGGTTAAGTTTATGGTAGATTTGGGGCAAAAAGGGTGGAAGCAATTCCGCCTTTTTTATTTTTATAAACCTCTGTAAAAAATAAAAACGCCCTGAACAGTCAGGACGTTTTCTCGTTAAAATAAGGGGGAAAATATTATTTCTCCATAGCATATCTTCTCGCAACCTCTTCCCAATTAATTACATTGAAAAAAGCCTCGATATAATCAGGTCTTCTGTTTTGATAATTCAGGTAATAAGCATGTTCCCAAACATCCATTCCTAAAATTGGAGTACCTCCGCAACCTACGTCCGGCATTAAAGGGTTGTCCTGGTTAGGAGTACCGCAAACCTCCAATTTACCGCCTTTGTGAACACAAAGCCAGGCCCATCCTGAACCAAATTGCGTAGCTCCCGCCTTTGAAAATTTAGCCTTAAACTCTTCAAAAGTTCCAAAATCTTTTTCAATGGCATCCAAAAGGTCACCCTTTGGAAGTCCGCCGCCGTTTGGAGACATCACCTTCCAGAATAAATTGTGGTTGTAGTAGCCGCCGCCATTATTTCTAACAGCCGCATTCTTTTTGTCAAGATTGATAAGGATGTTTTCAATAGTCAAACCATCTAGGTCAGTGCCTTGAATAGCCGCGTTCAGGTTAGTTGTGTAAGCATTATGGTGCTTTGTATGGTGGATTTCCATTGTTCTAGCATCGATATGCGGTTCCAGTGCATCATAAGCATACGGTAATTTTGGTAATTCAAAAGCCATAATATATATTTTTATTCAGATTAATAAATATTTTATTCAAATTTAAACATTTAACTTTGGAATAAGAAATACTATTTTGTTATAATTATATTAGGGAAAATGATAATATCCTAGAAAACACAGGGAATCAAGTGAAAAACTGTATTTTTCAAAAGGAAATTATATAATTTAATAACAAAAAGATACAAAAGTTCGTTTTAGCTGTAAGGGCAACAAACAATTTTGTTTATTAATATTCAAGACATGAAAATCAGCCATTTTTTCTCAATTCTCTTTTTGGTCAGTTTTTCTGTATATGGGCAATATACCTATGATAAGTCTAAAATTTCAAACAAGGTCTTAAAAATTGTAAAAAAGATTGAAAAAATTAATGTTGTCAAAGAAGAAGGTGATGGAGTGGGAAGGATATCTGAGCAATATGAGAATTATGAAAAACTAATAAAAATAGCTACTCCAAAAGAATTAGCTGTTTTAACAAGTTATCCAAATGGAACTGTAAGATGTTATGCTTTTATTGGATTAACGTCAGATGAAAAGCTAAAAGAAACTGTCGATATATTTAAAATAGTAAAAGATCATATTCAGGACAATGAATTTGTTGAAAGCCAATCAGGCTGTATTATAAGTAGCGAATCAGTTGCCGATTTTTTTATAAGAACTGTTGAGCAAAAAGATTATAAGTTGAATTTTTATACATACCAACTAAATAGCCAGCAGCAAAAAGAAATAGACAGTCTGCTTATAGTAGGTAAAAATGACTCCTATGCTCGACAAAAGGCGATACAATCTTTGCAAATCAACGCTCAGAATTATCCTTTGCTAAGAAAGTTAGTGGTTGAAGAAAAAAACGATACGGCATTACCGAAACTTGCGGAATACAAAAAAGAAGAAGATTTGCAGCTTATTCTGGGCTTTCATAAAATTAAAACAGAGATTAATGAAGATGAGAGGTTGTATGCCACTTATCTTGCAATTCAAGAATTTCCACATCCTGCTTTTTTTCCTTTTCTAAAAGAAAGGCAAAGTGAGACTTTTGGCAAAGAGTACTTTAGTAATGAATGGGAATCACTTTATAATGCAATAGCCAGATATAAAAATCGAGAAGCATTCGAGTTGCTCCAATTGCCTTTTGCAAAAATCGTTTACACAAACGTGCGAAAATATCATCTTGGATTTGTGTATGACGCAATAGAAAATTCCCCTTGCCCTCTTTATGATGATTTGTTATGGAAGCTTTGGGAAGAAGAAAATATTTATACGTTAAAAGCCCTTAAACATTTGCTGGATTTGGATCCCAAAAGAGCCTATAAAAATATAAGAAAAGAATTTGAAATAACTTCAGAGATTAAAAATCCTAACCTCGATCTGGATAGAAAGAAATTTTCAGAAATAGAAAACAGGGAAGAATTAATGTTGAACTTGGTGATAGCAAATGAAAAAGAAATCGCATTGGAAGTAATCAGCAATAAAATAAGACAGGCAAATGTGCATGATTTTCCATTGTACACTAAGTATGCTTTGAAGCTTAAAAATCCAATATTTGTAGTGCCACTTTTTGAAAGGTTAAGAATCGAAAGTAATCCATATACCTATCTGGAAATTGTAAAAACATTGTTTGACTATAATGAAGACACAATTAATGTAGAAGTTGTCAATACATTGGCTGTTAATAAAAACCTTTCCCAAGGTTGGGGAGGCGCACAATTAAAAGGCATGTTGTTAGAGAAAAAACTGATAAAAGAATAAAATGCAAAAAACCGCATTCACATTATATGACGCTTCAGCCGGGTCCGGAAAAACTTTTACGCTGGTAAAAGAATACCTGAAAATACTCCTGACATCACCCAAAAATGATGCTTACAGGAATATCCTTGCCATAACCTTTACCAATAAAGCCGTAGGCGAGATGAAGAGCAGGATTGTTTCCAGCCTTTCAGAATTTGCCAAAGACGAACCCGCTCCGAAAGCGGTGGAGCTCATGGAGGTCATACAGCAGGAAACTGCGTTGAATGCCATTGATATTAAAATAAAAGCCAGGCAGATTATCAAAAATATCATCCATAATTATGCCTCGTTTGATATTTCTACAATAGACAAGTTTACCCATAAGGTTATTCGCGCCTTTGCACACGACCTGGGTCTGCCTATCACTTTTGACGTTTCGTTAGAAACCGATAATCTTTTGACGGAAGCCGTAGATGCTATCATCGCACAAGCCGGAGAAGACGAAACGCTCACCAGGCTTCTGGTCGATTTTACGATGGAAAAAACCGATGATGACAAAAGCTGGGACGTGACAAGAGAAATTCTTGACACCGGAAAGCTGCTGCTCAATGAAAATAACCGGAATGAAATTGTCCATTTTCAGGACAAGACAATTTCAGAATTCGTAGAAATAAAAAAGAAAATCCAACAGGTAGTCACAGACCTTGAAGCAGAATGTGCCGTTTTGGCACAAGAAGCCATTGCTGTAATAACGGCAGCGGGAGTAGATGAAAAATCATTTTCAGGAGGCTATTTTCCCAAACACCTGCAAAGCATCAAAGAAGGCAGGTTCAATGCAAAAAATAAAACCTATCACGAAGCCGAAGACATTAAAATAAATAAGACGGCAAAAGACAAGGAAATTATTGAAGGCATCATTCCCGAACTGCTTTCCCTTTTAAAACGGATTTATAAAAATCAGGAAAAAATGGCCTTTTATATGGCTTTCCTGAAAAATATCACACCGCTGTCATTGCTCAATACGGTAAGCCAGGAATTGTCAAAAATTCAGAAAGAGCAGAACATCCTGTCGATTTCGGAGTTTAATGCCATTATCTACAAAGAAATACAGAATCAGCCGGCGCCTTTTATCTATGAAAGGCTGGGTGAAAAATACAAGCACTTTTTTATTGATGAATTTCAGGATACTTCCGAAATGCAATGGCAGAATCTTATTCCGCTAATTGACAATGCGCTTTCCAGTGAAGATTTGCAGGGAGAAAGAGGCTCGCTAATGATTGTAGGTGATCCAAAACAATCTATTTACCGTTGGCGCGGCGGTAAGGCAGAACAGTTTATCGAATTGAGCAAGGAACATAATCCGTTTAACAATCCAGATAAGAAAATTGAACATCTGGACAGGAATTTCAGAAGCTATTCGGAAATCATTCAGTTCAATAACGGATTTTTCAAGATGATATCGGAACAGTTTACCAATCCGGACTATAAAAATCTTTATGAAAACCATAGCCATCAGGAACATAACTCCAAAATTGGCGGTTATATCAATATTTCCTTTCTTCCTAAAATTGAAAAAACGGAAGGTGATGACGAAGAAACTCCAGACAAAACCAGGCAGTATGTACAGGCGACACTGGTTGCCATCAAAAAATCGCTTGCACAAGGATTTGAGTACAAAGACATAGCTATACTGACAAGAAGGGGCGACCAGGGAATAGCAGTTGCCGGATATCTGACAGAGCAGGGAATACCTATTCTTTCTTCTGAAACCCTGATGATTGAAAACGCTACCGAAGTCATCTTCATACTGAATGTGCTCCGCTATCTGAACAACAGCAGCAATCTTGAAGCAAAAGCCTATTTGCTACAATATATAGGAGAATATGTACAGAAACAATTGCCGGTTCATGACTTTATTTTCCAGGGTATGGAAAACAGAAATGAAAAAGAGTTCGAAAATTGGCTGATGTCGTTTGATATTTCGCTATCGTTTCAGGAGCTTAGAAGAAAGTCGTTGTATGAAGCCGTAGAAAGCATCATATCAAAGTTTATAAATCTGAAACAGAACAATGCCTACATTCAGTATTTTCTTGATTTGGTTTTGGAAAGAGATATCAAAAACCAGGCAGGCATTACAGATTTTCTTTCCTATTGGGAGAAAAATGGCCATAAATTCAGTATTCCGTCTCCTGAAGGGAAAAATGCAGTTCGCATCCTGACCATCCACAAATCCAAAGGATTGGAGTTTCCGGTAGTGATTTTTCCGTTTGCGGAAGAAGATTATTCCAGACGGCCTAAAGACAAATTATGGCTGGACAGTGAAGACAACATTTCTGAATTGCCAAGGGTGTTGATTGATAACAGCAGCGCTGTTGAAGGTTTTGGAGAAGAAGCGTCTTTAGTCTATCAGCAAAAAAAACAGGAAGATTTGCTTGACAATGTCAACGTACTCTATGTGGCGCTGACCCGTGCCGAAGAACAGCTTTATATTATTTCAAGCATGAACCTTTCTGCAAAAGGAGAATTGCCTAAAAATAACATGGCGCTTTTTTTTATAAATTATCTCGAAAAATTTGTCGGTTTCGACATCCAAAAGCATGAATATGAAATTGGAAGCCCGGAAAGAATATCCCATAAAAGTCCAATCGGGGAAGAGGCCCGAAAGATTCCTTTTGTCAGGGAAGTGCTGGACCCCAAAAACATAAAGATTGCCCAGCGTGAATCCTTAATGTGGGGAACACATCAGCAAAAAGCTATTGAATATGGGAATATTGTCCATGAAATACTTTCCTATATCGGAACTGCTTCCGATGTCGGGCTGGCACTCACCAAAGCAATAGAAAACGGACTGATAGTTGAAAGCCAGCAAGAAGAGGTGGCCAAAACCATTTCCCTGATACTGGGCCATCCGGAACTTATGGATTATTTTGCAGAAGGCAATAATGTCATGAATGAGCAAACTATTATCCGGAAAGAAGGAACACCTATCAAGCCGGACAGAATGGTTATGGCGCAAGATAATAAAGTATATCTGCTCGACTATAAAACGGGTTCTCACAACCAGAAATACCTGCAACAGTTGGAAGCCTACGAACAGGCAATAGAAAAAATGGGATATCAGGTAGCCAAAAAAGCATTGGTATATATTGGAGAAGAAGTAAATGTAGTAAATTTGTAAAATCAGGAACAGCCAAATATCGGCAATACCTGGCATCGAACAATAAAAACCAAATACAGAAAATATGTACGGAAAAATCCAGCAGTATCTGCAAGAAGAATTGCAAACCATAGAAGACAATGGGATTTTCAAAAAAGAAAGAATAATTACTTCGCCTCAAGGAGCGGAAATCACAATTTCGACAGGAGAAAAAGTATTGAACTTCTGCGCCAATAACTATCTCGGACTATCGTCGCATCCTGAAGTGGTTCAGGCAGCCAAAGATGCTTTGGATACACACGGTTTCGGAATGTCGTCCGTTCGCTTTATCTGCGGAACACAGGACATCCACAAAACTTTGGAAAAAAAGATAGCCGATTTCTACGGAACCGAAGATACTATCTTATATGCCGCAGCGTTTGACGCGAACGGAGGTGTTTTCGAACCTTTATTCGGTGAAAATGATGCGATTATATCCGATTCTTTAAACCATGCCTCCATTATAGACGGTGTCCGTTTGTGTAAGGCCGCACGTTACCGTTATGAAAACAGTAACATGGAAGACCTGGAGCAGCAGCTAATCAAAGCAAATGAAGCCGGCCATCGTTTTAAGATTATCGTTACTGACGGTGTTTTCTCCATGGACGGATTAGTGGCGCCATTAGACAAGATTTGTGACCTGGCAGATAAATATGATGCTTTGGTAATGGTAGACGAATGCCATGCTGCAGGATTTATAGGAGCCACAGGAAAAGGAACCCTGGAGGCCAAAGGTGTGATGGGAAGAGTGGACATCGTTACGGGAACACTCGGAAAAGCTTTGGGTGGTGCTATGGGCGGTTACACAACAGCCAAAAAAGAAATCATTGAACTGTTGCGCCAACGTTCAAGACCTTATTTGTTTTCAAATTCTTTGGCGCCTTCAATCGTAGGTGCGTCAATCAAGGTTTTTGAACTTTTAGAAAAAGATACTACTTTGAGAGATAAGCTGGAATGGAACACCAATTACTTTAAAAAAGGAATGAAAGAAGCCGGTTTTGATATCATAGATGGAGATTCTGCCATTGTTCCTGTAATGCTTTATGATGCCAAATTATCACAAAATATGGCCAATGAATTGTTAAAAGAAGGAATTTATGTAATAGGATTTTTCTTTCCGGTTGTGCCAAGAGACAAAGCGAGGATTCGTGTACAACTTTCCGCAGCACATACAAAAGAACACTTAGATGCTGCTATTCAGGCATTTACGACTGTAGGAAAAAGGTTAAATGTAATATAAAATGAGTTTTAACTAAATTTGAGTTAATTTTTTAACATAAATCTTTGTAATTACCTTTTAACATATTACTTTTGTCTTAATTAACGTATTGTAATCTAATAAAATTAAGTATGAAACATCTAAACAAAATTTTTGCTGCTATGTTGTTAGCTGTAGGCTTAAATGCCAATGCACAGGATAGCGACAATCCATGGGCTATTTCCTTTGGAGCTAATGCTGTAGATACAAGATTTAGTGCAGCTCAGAAATTTGAAGATCAGTTTTCGAATTTTTTCAATGCAAAAGACAACTGGAACATTTTGCCTTCAGTTTCTTATTTGAATGTATCTAGATACATAGGTTCTGGATTCTCTTTCGGAGTAACAGGATCTGTGAACAGAATTGATAAATTTGTGAATAAAGTTCCTGGAACTTACACTACTTTTGAAACTACTAATCCTGGTGATTTGATGTATTACGCAGTTGATGGTGTTATTAAGTACAGCTTCATGGACTTGATCAACTCTAAAGTTATTGATCCTTTCGCTCACGTTGGAGGTGGTTACACTTTCTTTGGTGATGCTAGCTACGGAACAGTAAACGGAGGTTTAGGTTTGACTTTATGGTTTACAGAAACTGTAGGTTTGACACTTCAATCTACTTACAAGCACTCATTTGATGAGAACTTGAGACGTCCAAATGGAGACGTTCCAACTCACATCCAGCACTTTGCAGGTCTTACTTTCAAATTTGGAGGTAAAGATACTGACGGTGACGGAATCTATGACAAAGATGATGCTTGTCCAGACCAGGCTGGTCTAAAACAATTCCAAGGATGTCCTGATACTGACGGTGACGGTATTCCTGATAAAGATGACGCTTGTCCAGAAGTTGCTGGTTTAGCAGCTTTCCAAGGATGTCCTGATACTGACGGTGACGGTATTCCTGATAAAGATGATGCTTGTCCAAACGAAGCAGGTACTAAAGCTATGAACGGATGTCCAGACAGAGACGGTGACGGTGTTGCTGACAATGTTGACAAATGTCCAGATGTTAAAGGACCAAAAGAAAATGGTGGATGCCCATGGCCAGATAGAGATGGTGACGGTGTATTCGATAAAGATGACAGATGTCCAGATGTGAAAGGTACAGTTGCTAACCACGGTTGTCCAGAAATCACTGAAGAGCAGGTTAACAAATTGAATGCTTACGCTAAAACTATCTTGTTCAACAGCGGTAAGTCTACATTCAAACCAGAAACTATGCCAGTATTGGAAGCTATCAACGCTATCCTTAAAGAATACCCAACTTCAAGATTCTCTATTGAAGGACACACTGACAGTGACGGTTCTAACGCGTTAAACCAAACGCTTTCTGAAAACAGAGCTGCAGCAGTTAAAAATTACTTGATTGAAAACGGAATCGAATCTTCTAGATTGAGATCTACAGGTTTCGGTGAAACTAAACCAATCGATACTAACAAAACTGCTAAAGGTAAAGCTAACAACAGAAGAGTTGAAGTAAAATTGATCAAAGATTAATTTTAACCTAAATAGTTTTAAAAACGCCTCGATTTATCGGGGCGTTTTTTTATTTTTATCCTATGGCAGAAACTACGTTTTTAGATAAAATCGCTTCTATAATAGTGGATGGGAGTACTAACACCTTGTCGGATCTGGTGGTCGTATTACCAAACAAAAGAGCGAAGGTTTTTCTTATTGAAGCATTAAGAAATAAGACCGAAAACACCATTTTTGCTCCTAAAATTATCAGTATTGAAGACTTCATTCAGGATATAGCCGGTATCCGTTCCATTGACAGTATTGAACTCATATTTGAATTCTATGAGGTGTATCTCGGTATTACCGATAAAGAAAAGCAGCAGCCTTTTGAATTGTTTGCCAACTGGGCCAAAACCCTGTTACAGGATTTTAATGAAATAGACAGGTATCTTTTAGAACCCAACCATGTGCTTTCCTATCTCAAGGACATTGAAGACATCAAACATTGGTCTGTAGATGCCGAGAAAAGAACTCCAATGATTGATAATTACCTTCAGTTTTGGAGTCTGCTTCCCAAATATTATGAAGAATTATACAGCCATCTCTTAAATAAAGGAATTGGCTATCAGGGGTTGATTTATAGAGAATCTGTCAAGAACCTCAATCATTTTACAAATGCCATTGGCAGGAAAGAATTTCTTTTTGCCGGATTCAATGCCCTGAATGCTTCCGAAGAAAAAATCGTACAGCATTTATTGGCAACCGAAAAAGCCAGAATTTTTTGGGATGCCGACGAAACCTTCCTGAACGACCCATTCCATGATGCCGGACTATTTTTAAGACGTTTCAAAGAAAACTGGAAACATTACAAAAGCCATCCCTTTGAATGGATTGCAGACGATTTTAAGCAGCATAAAAACATACAGATAATTGGCACGCCCAAAACTATTGGCCAGGCAAAAATTGCAGGGAAAATCGTGGAAGAACATGCCGGAAAAGAAATCACACTAAATAAAACAGCAGTTGTTCTGGGAGAAGAAAATCTGCTGGTGCCGTTACTCTATTCCTTACCGTCTTCTGTAACTGCAATGAACATAACAATGGGATATTCCGGAAAGAATAATCCTGCTCAAATCTTAATAGCAAAACTTTTTAAGCTGCATTCCAATGCACTTTCCAGAAATCCGAACAGTTATGTTTTCTATTATAAAGATGTTTTGGATGTGCTCACGCACCCGTTAATTGAACCTTATTCAAAAACATCCGACCTGGTCAATACCATCAATCAGAATAATTATACTTTTATTACCTATAACAAGCTTTTTGAGCTGAATCAGAGCCAAAGCGATTTGTTTTTATTGCTGTTCCAAAAATGGGACAAGGGTTCAATGCCGGTTTTGGAAACGATTTCCGGTCTCTTACTTCAGATAAAATCCAATTTGAGTAATGATGATGAAGGAGAAAAAATAACAAAGGCATTCGTATATTCCATTTTTAAGGTAATCAATAAGCTGATGAATTATTATTCAAAACACAGGCATATTGACACCATAGAAACCCTTTTTGCGGTTTATAAGCAAATTATTGACCTGGCCGAAGTTTCTTTTGAAGGTGAGCCGCTTAACGGATTACAGGTTATGGGTGTGCTCGAAAGTCGTGTTCTGGATTTTGAAACGGTTATCGTTACTTCAATGAACGAAGGAAAATTTCCTGCGGGAAAGTCCCAAAATTCATTTATACCTTATGATGTCAAACGGGAATTGGGATTGCCAACGTTTAAAGAAAAAGACGCTATCTATACCTATCACTTTTATCATTTGCTGCAAAGGGCAAAAAACATCTATCTGCTTTACAATACAGAAAGTGAAGGATTGGATGGTGGAGAAAAGAGCCGGTTCATTACTCAGTTGGAGGTCGAAAAACAGAAAAACCATAACATAACGCATGAAATTTACAACGCTGCTTTGCCTGATGTGGCCTATCGCCCCATAGTGATACCGAAATCGGAAAGCGTAATGCTGCGCCTTAAAGAAATTGCGGAAAAAGGCTTTTCACCATCGGCTTTGACAAGCTATATCCGAAACCCGATACAGTTCTATACGCAAAAGATTCTTCGCATTAGTGAAGTAGAAGAAGTTGAAGAGAATATCGCCTTAAATACATTGGGAACCATCATACACGAAACATTGCGTGTTTTGTATGAACCGTATATCGGCAAATTTTTATCGGCAGAGGACATCAAAAATTGCATAAAGAAGATTGATGAGGAAGTGCTGAAGCAATTTAAGATTGTTTACAAAGAAGGAGAAATCAAAAAAGGACGAAACCTGCTTGCTTTTGAAGTAGCGAAAAGGAACGTTCTTAATTTCCTAAAACTGGAATTGCAGGAAATTGAAAAAAGTGATGATAATGCTGTAAAGATAGTCGCCTTGGAACATACTTATGAAAGGCTTTTGGAGCATCCAGATCTGCCTTATCCGGTATTGATTAAAGGAAATGTAGACAGGATAGAACAACGAAACGGAAAAATCAGAATCATTGACTACAAAACAGGTAAAGTTGAAGGTAAGGAAGTAGCTTTGAAACAATGGGATAAGCTGACAGAGGAAATAAAAAATGACAAGATTATCCAGGTATTGGCGTATGCCTTTATGTATGAGCCTCATTTGGAAGGGCAAGAAATAGAAGTCGGGATTATTTCGTTTAAAAATTTGAAATCGGGCTTCCTGCCCTTTCAGTTTAAAATAGACAAGACCGAAATTTCAATCGTCAATGAAGAAATATCCGGTAACTATATTGAACAGCTGGTCCTGCTTTTAAACGAAATTCTGGATAAGAATATTCCTTTTAGGGAAAAACTTTAAATGCTTTTAAAGAAATCCGGCAATTCTTTCTTGAGTTGTTCGCGGTTTTCAATAGGGCTCATGTGTCCGTCAGGGAAAGAAAGCAATTTTGCCGAAGTATTTTCTATCTGGTCAATGTTCTCATCATAATTTAAGACCGGATCGCTTTTGCCAAGAACCAATAAAATTGGATAAGGAGCAAAATGCAATATAACTTCACGGTCCTTTCTGATTTTCATGCCTTCAAGAGAAGCGACTATTCCTTGCAAAGGTGTTTTTAAGGCCTCTTCTTTTACGTTTTCAATTTCATCAGCCAGTCTTTCGCGGTTATTTTCGCTGAACAGATTGGCTATAGAAAGGCGGACAAAATTAGTATAATTCTGTTTTACGGCTTTGATAGCGCGGTCACGATTTGCTTTGCGCTCATCGCTGTCAGCTCTGGATGTTGAATTGAGTAAAACAATTCCTTTGACGGCGTCAGGATACAATTCGGCAAAAGCCAGAGCGACATAACCGCCCATGGAATGCCCTACAAAAGCAGCTTTTCGGATTTTTAATTCAGACAATACCGCATGCACCGCATCGGCATTATCTTCCATAGAATGCACATAACCCATTGGTTCAGTCGCTCCATGACCTAACAAATCAATGCAGATAATCCTGTATTTCTTAGAAAATTCAGGAATAAAATGTGTCCACATGCTACTGTTTTCCAGAAAACCATGAAGCAATACAATAGCAGTTCCCTTCCCGGAATCAGTATAAGAAATAGTCGTGTTTTTGTAGATTATCTGTTTCAAAGCGCTTAGTTTGTTTTGCAAAGGTAAATTCCTTTTTTTTAAAATTATATTTTTTTGCCGCAGATTAAAGGATTAACACAGATTCAAGAATCATCAAAATCTCTTAATCTGTGGCGAAAAAAAAGCGGCCCGCAATCAGCAAGCCGCCTTCAAAATTTTAAGTCTAAAGTCTCAAGTCTAAAGTCTCAAGTCCAAAGTCTCAAGTCTTAAATCATAAATCTACAATCATAAATCACAAATCTGCAATCTAAAATCTACTGATTCATCAAACTTTCAATTTCCTCAATTTCAATAGGAATATTTCGCATCAGGTTAAACGGTTCTCCGCTTTGCTGTACAACAACATTATCTTCCAGTCTGATACCGAATCCTTCAGCAGGAATATAAATTCCGGGTTCTACGGTAAACACCATATTGGCCTGCATCGGCTCGTGAAGTAAACCGTAATCGTGCGTGTCCAATCCCATGTGGTGTGAAGTTCCGTGCATGAAATATTTTTTATAGGCCGGCCAATCCGGATTTTCATTTTGTACATCGGCTTTATCAATTAGTCCTAATCCTAATAATTCGGAAGTCATCAATTTACCAACCTCTACATGATATTGTTTCCAAAGCGTTCCTGGAACAAGCATTTTTGTAGCCTCATTTTTTACTCTTAACACGGCGTTATAAACGGCTTTCTGTCTTTCAGTATAGCGGCCTGAAACAGGAATCGTTCTGGACAGGTCGCTGGAATAATTGGCATATTCAGCAGCCACATCCAGCAAGATTAAATCGCCTGCCTTACACTGCTGGTTATTTTCGATATAATGCAATACGTTTGCGTTATTTCCGGAAGCAATAATTGGCGTATAGGCAAATCCTTTGGAACGGTTTCGGATAAACTCATGAATCAGTTCGGCTTCAATTTCATATTCCGTTACATTAGGTTTTACAAAAGACAATAATCTTCTGAATCCTTTTTCCGTGATGTTGCAGGCTTGCTGAATCAGGTCAATTTCTTCACTTTCTTTAACAGAACGCAGGCGTTGCAGTATCGGATTTGATTTTTCTACCTTATGGGCAGGATAATTTTCTTTCCACCATTTTACAAAACGGGCTTCACGGGTTTCGGTTTCAATCGTTGCACGATAGTGTTCATTGGTGTTGATATATATCGTGTCGGCATAAGCCATAATTTCTTTTAGGGTCTTATGGAAATCCTGTAGCCAGATTACGGTTTTGATTCCGGAAACCTCAAAAGCTCTTTCTTTGGTTAGTTTTTCGCCTTCCCAAATAGCAATATGTTCATTTGTTTCTTTCAGGAAAAGAATTTCCTTTAAGTGTTCGTATGGTGCATCCGGAAAAAGAAGCAGTATGCTTTCTTCCTGGTCAATGCCGCTTAAATAAAAAATATCTCTATGTTGGGCAAAAGGCAGCGTGCTGTCTGCAGAAACAGGATAAATGTCATTGGAATTAAAAACGGCAACACTGTTTGGTTTCATATGAGCCGTGAACTTTTGTCGGTTTTTGATAAAAAGCTGACGGTCTATCTGATGGTATTTCATAAATAAAACTTTTGAAGATTGTATTCCCAAAAGTAGCGAAAGATATTTTTTGGCAAGTAGCCAAATGGCGTTATTTTATGTTTTTTCGAATACGGCTCATGTGTCGGGAAGAAATCCCAAGAAAAGAAGCCAGGTAATGCAAAGGAACCTCCTGAAGCAGTTTGGGTTCTGTTGAAAGTAGTTTTCTGTAACGTTCTTCCGGAGATAAGGTTAGGAGGTCAATACGGTAATCATCGATAAGGCAGAGCTGTTTTTCAATCAGATTGTAATAAAACTGGTGAAAGGCCTCGTTGTTTTCAATCAGGTTTTTAAAAGTAGGCAGGTCTACAATCCACAAACCGCAATCCGAAATCGCCTTGATGCTTTTTCGGGATGGTTTCCCAAATAAAAAGCTGTTTAAGGAGCTGGTGACAGAATTACGCAATGCCAGATAGGTTGTTTTTTCTTCACCATCAACCATAATAGCATGTTGCAGAATGCCGCTTTCGATATAGCAGAAATGTTGGCAAATCTCACCTTCTTTTACAAAAAAGTCGTTTTTCTTTAAAGGCAGATAAGTAAAGGCGTTTTTTGATTTTTCAAGCAACTCCGGAAATGAATCATCATCAGTATTGGAAAATACCGTGAGATAGTCTAAAAAAATAGAAGGAGCTGTTTTCATAAAAGCAAAATTACCTAAAAATAGTGAAGTCTGGTAAACCGGTATTCTGCATTTTATAATAAAAAAAGGCAATTTCAATAATGGCAAATAGCAGATAATAGGATTTTTACAGATTTAAAACCAGGCTTTAGAGAAATTGGTAATTCGGTTTTTTCATTTTGCTGTCGGCCTATTTATGGCTACTTTAGCGCAAGATTTTAAAACGCACAAAATGAAATATTTTTTCCACATACTTGCTCTGGCCGTTTCGTTCAATTTAGTAGCTCAGGACAAGCTTCCGTACCAATTGTATGATAAAAACGGGAAGAAAACGACTTATAAAAAAATGTTGAAAGAAGCAGGAGATGCTGAAGTTGTTTTGTTTGGAGAACACCATGATAATTCTGTTGTACACTGGCTACAGCTGGAATTTACGAAAGACCTGGCGGAAAAAAAGTCATTGGTTCTGGGTGCAGAAATGATAGAAGCAGATAACCAGAAGCAACTCAACCAATATTTGAAAGGAGAAATCAATCAAAAAGCATTCGACACTTTGGCAAGGCTTTGGAACAACCACAAAACCGACTATAAGCCGTTGGTGGATTTTGCAAAATCTAAAAACCTGACCTTTGTGGCGGCTAATATCCCGAGAAGATATGCCAGTTTGGTGTACAAACAAGGTTTTGAAGCATTAGACAAACTGTCTGCAGAGGAAAAAACATGGATAGCACCTTTGCCAATAGCCTATGATAAGAATCTTCCCGGATATGTAAAAATGCTTAGTATGATGGGCGACCATGCCCATGAAAATATGCCAAAAGCACAGGCGGTAAAAGATGCTACAATGGCGTATTTCATTTCAAAAAATTTAAAACCAAATACGGTTTTTGTGCACTATAACGGAACCTATCACAGCGATAATTTCGAAGGGATTAATTGGTACTTGAAACGTCAAAATCCGAATTTGAAAATAATGACCATTGCTACGGTTTCTCAAAAAGATATCTCGAAAATCGAAAAAGAAAATCTAAAGTTGGCCGATTTTATAATCGTAACCGACGAAGATGTGACCAAAACTTTCTAAAAATACTGGAATTCCGACTGATTTTAACGTAATTGAAAGAGGTGTTTTTTGCGATTTATTTTTCTTTTAGTAATTATTGACGCTTAAAATTATTGGTAATGAAATTTTAAGCCTCTTTTACTGCAAAAGATATTCACTTTATACTGATTATAAATAATCCGAAAAGGTTGTAGTTAATTTGAATATGCGTTATTTTTGTGTGATTTTTTAAAACACACAAACAACTCTTATGGCAAAATCTGCAATCTTAAAGTCATCACTGGCAAAAAAGTACTGGATGGCTCTAACAGGTTTATTTTTATGCTTGTTTTTAGTAGGACATTTAGCTGGAAACCTGCAATTGATTTTTAGCGATGCACTGCACTTCAATCAATATGCATTGTTTATGACCACAAACCCCGTGGTAAAGCTGCTTTCTTACCTGACGTACATTTCAATTCTTTTTCACGCAGTAGACGGTATTCTCCTGACTGTTCAAAACAGAAAAGCGAGGCCTATCCGGTATGCAATGGAAAATCCTTCAGCAAATTCAACATGGGCTTCAAGAAACATGGCGGTTTTAGGAACCTTGATTTTGGTTTTTATCGTAACGCACATGGTTAACTTCTGGGCGGTAATGCATTTTGATAAGAATATGCCATTGCAGTCTGTTGCAAATGGTGATTCACAGGTGTATGTGATGGTTGATGGTAGTTACATTCCTCAGGAATTTGTGACTAGCGGTGATGTGAAAATTGAACACAGAACAGAGTTTTTTGACTCTAAAAGCGGACTTAAAATAGGCGAGGGCTATAAAGATTTGCATAAAATTACTTTTGAATTCTTTAAAGACTCTGAATACGGCCTAATCGCAACAATACTATATGTAATTGCAATGTTCGTATTGTCTTTCCACTTATGGCATGGTTTTGCCAGCGCATTCCAATCATTAGGAGCAAATAACCCAAAATATAACGGATTAATTAAAGGTTTCGGAAAAGCCTTTTCGGTTATCGTACCGCTTCTTTTCGCAATTATTCCGGTTTACATTCACTTTTTTGCTAAATAACACACGAACAAGATATGAGTTTAGATTCTAAAATTCCAGAAGGACATATATCAGAAAAATGGACCAACCATAAAAATCATCTTAAATTGGTAGCGCCTAATAACAGGCCTAAAATTGATGTGATTGTTGTTGGTACAGGTTTGGCTGGAGCTTCTGCTGCTGCTTCTTTAGGGGAGATGGGATACAATGTGAAAGCATTTTGTTTCCAGGATTCTCCACGTAGAGCCCACTCCATAGCAGCTCAGGGAGGTATCAATGCCGCTAAAAATTACCAAAACGATGGCGATAGTATTTATCGCTTATTCTATGATACGATAAAAGGAGGAGATTACCGTGCAAGAGAAGCAAACGTTCACCGTCTTGCAGAAGTTTCCGGAAATATCATCGACCAGTGTGTAGCACAAGGCGTGCCTTTTGCCCGCGATTATGGCGGATTGCTGGACAACCGTTCTTTTGGAGGAACACAGGTACAGCGTACTTTTTATGCTGCCGGACAAACCGGACAGCAGTTGCTTTTGGGAGCTTATTCAGCCCTGTCAAGACAAATTGGTTTAGGACGTGTTGAAATGTACAACCGTCATGAAATGCTTGATTTAGTAAAAGTTGATGGAAAAGCAAGAGGAATCATTGCCCGTAACCTGATTACCGGTGAAATCGAAAGACATTCTGCACATGCCGTTATCATTGCTTCCGGTGGATATGGAAACGTATATTTCCTTTCTACAAATGCAATGGGAAGTAACGTGACTGCGGCCTGGAAAATCCACAAACAGGGAGCTTATTTTGCTAATCCTTGTTATGTACAAATTCACCCAACCTGTATTCCGGTTCATGGAACCAACCAATCGAAACTGACTCTGATGTCAGAATCATTGCGTAACTCAGGAAGAATCTGGGTGCCTAAAAAGAAAGAAGATGCAGAAGCAATTCGTGCCGGAAAATTGAAACCGACACAAATTGCTGAAGAAGATAGAGATTATTACTTAGAAAGAAGATATCCTGCATTTGGTAACTTAGTGCCTCGTGACGTGGCTTCAAGAGCTGCAAAAGAGCGTTGCGATGCCGGTTTCGGAATTGAAGCCAACGACACGAATGAAGGAGTTTATCTTGACTTTGCTTCTGAAATTAAGAGCAAAGGCCGTCAGGCAGCTTATGCACAAGGAAATCACCATCCTACAGATGAAGAAATAATCAAATTAGGAAAACAGTGGGTAGAAGAAAAATACGGTAACCTTTTCCAGATGTATGAAAAAATTACCGACGAAAATCCATATGAAACTCCAATGAAAATTTATCCTGCCGTTCACTACACAATGGGTGGTGTTTGGGTAGATTATAACCTGCAGTCTACAATTCCGGGTTGTTTCGTAGCTGGAGAAGCAAACTTCTCTGACCATGGTGCAAACCGATTAGGAGCTTCTGCTTTGATGCAGGGATTGGCTGACGGATATTTCGTATTGCCATATACGGTTTCTAACTACCTTGCCGATGAAATCCGTACCGGAAAAATTCCTACCAATTCACCGGAATTTGACGAGGCAGAAAAAAGAGTGAAAGACTCGATTAACTTCTTCCTCAACAATAATGGTACAAAATCAGTAGACCATTTCCACAAAGCTTTAGGAAACATCATGTGGAATAAAGTAGGAATGGGACGAAACGAAAAAGGTCTGTCAGAAGCAGTAGCAGAAATTGATGCTTTGCGTAAAGAATTTTACAAAGAAGTATACGTTCCCGGAAGTGCAGATGAATTGAACCCTGAATTGGAAAAAGCACTTAGAGTAGCTGATTTCATGGAATTAGGACAATTGATGGCAATGGACGCCTTGCAAAGAAAAGAATCATGTGGAGGACATTTCCGTGAGGAATATCAGGATGCTGAAGGAGAAACACTACGTGATGACGAAAACTTTAAGTTTGTTGGAGCGTGGGAATACCAGGGAAGCGACATCAATAAAGAAGTACTCCACAAAGAAGAACTGAATTATGAATTTATAAAAATTGCGGCTCGTAATTACAAATAATCACTACTATGGCTTCATCAAAATTTATAAACATAAACCTTAAAATTTGGCGTCAGAAAAATGCCAAAGAAAAAGGGAAAATCGAGACCTATAAATTAGATAATGTTTCAACGGACAGCTCCTTTCTTGAGATGCTTGACCAATTGAACGAACAATTGGTTTCGGAAAGACAGGAACCTGTAGCTTTTGACCATGATTGCCGCGAAGGAATCTGTGGTATGTGCTCACTGTTTATCAATGGTAGGGCTCACGGTCCGGATACAGGAATTACGACTTGCCAGTTGCACATGCGTATGTTCAAGAACAACGATACAATTTATGTGGAACCATGGAGAAGTAAAGCGTTTCCGGTTATCAAAGATTTGGTTGTTGACCGAAGTGCATTTGACAGAATCCAACAGGCAGGAGGTTTCGTTTCTGTAAATACTTCAGGAAACACTATTGATGCCAATTCAACGCCAGTACCTAAACATGATGCAGACCGTGCTTTTGAAGCAGCTGCTTGTATTGGATGCGGTGCCTGTGTAGCTACCTGTAAAAACGGTTCTGCTATGCTTTTCGTTGGTGCAAAAGTATCACAGTATGCTTTGTTACCGCAAGGTAAGGTAGAAGCTACGCAGCGTGTTTTGAACATGGTTCGCCAAATGGATGAGGAAGGATTCGGAAACTGTACCAATACAGGTGCTTGTGAAGTAGAATGTCCAAAAGGAATTTCTTTGGAGAACATCGCAAGAATGAACAGGGAATATTTGGCAGCAAGCTTGAAATAAGAATCTGCAAGTATAAATAGTAAAGGCGCATTTTTAAATGCGCCTTTTTTATGGTTTTTAATCGGGAGATAAATCCGGTTAAGAATTCCTTTGTCGAAATATTCTTATATTTGAAAGACAAAACAAACACAATGAAATATTTCTCCTTCCTGTTATTAATTTCTACACTATCATTCGCCCAAAATTACCAGCAATACGTCAATCCTATGATTGGAACCGGAGGGCACGGACACACTTTTCCGGGAGCTACGGTGCCTTTCGGGATGGTACAGCTCTCTCCTGATACCAGAATAGATGGAAGTTGGGACGGATGTTCAGGTTATCATTATTCTGATAATGTAATTTACGGTTTCTCGCATACGCACCTGAATGGTACTGGAGTTTCCGATTTTGGTGATATTATGCTAATGCCTACAATGGGAGAGCCATCTTTAGACAATAAAATTTATTCTTCAAAATTTTCGCATTCCAATGAAAAGGCAGCAGCTGGTTTCTATGCCGTAAAACTTGATGATGATGATATTGATGTGGCACTGACGGCTTCTACAAGAGTCGGATTTCATGAATATACGTTTAATAATTCCGGTCAGGCAAATATTATTCTGGACCTGAACCACCGCGACCATTTAATTATGGGAGAGGTAAGAATTATTGACAATAAAACTATTGAAGTTTTAAGAAGGAGTGAAGCCTGGGCCCGTGACCAATATGTGTTTTCGAGAATAGAATTCAATCAGCCAATGGTTATTACGAAGGTCAATAATAATGCTTTCGCACCGGCAAAAGTAACAGACCGGTTTTTTGCAGGCAGCCTTTTGGCGATAAGTTTCTCCAAACAAGTTAAAAAGGGAGAAAAATTGCTTGTAAAAGTATCACTTTCGCCAACTTCTTATGAAGGAGCGAAACTTAATATGTCTGAAATAAATCACTGGAACTTTAAAAAAGTAAGAACAGAAGCTGAAAAATTGTGGAATAAGGAACTGTCTAAAATTGAAGTATCCTCATCAGATAAAAACAAAATGGCAATATTCTATACGGCATTATACCATACGATGATGCAGCCCAATATAGCACAGGATGTAGATGGAAAATACAGAGGTCGTGACAATCAGATACACACTGCAAAAGGATTTGATTACTATTCCGTTTTTTCGCTTTGGGACACGTTTCGTGCTGCACATCCTTTATATACTCTGATCGATAAAAAACGAACGGCTGATTTTATCAATACGTTTTTGAAACAATACGAACAGGGGGGCAGATTACCGGTTTGGGAACTGGCTTCTAACGAAACAGACTGTATGATTGGCTATCATTCCGTTTCAGTAATGGCAGATGCCATGGCAAAAGGAATAAAGGGCTTTGATTATGAAAAAGCATTTGAGGCGGCAAAACACTCTGCTATGTTGGACCATTTAGGACTGGATGCCTATAAAAAAAACGGTTTTATCAGTATTGATGATGAACATGAAAGTGTTTCCAAAACTGTGGAGTATGCTTATGATGACTGGTGTATTGCACAAATGGCCAAAATGCTCAACAGGCAGGAAGACTATCAGTATTTTATAAAACGCTCACAAAACTGGAAAAACATTTTTGACTGGAAAACAGGATTTATGCGTCCAAAGAAAAATGTAGGTTGGGATAAACCTTTTGACCCGAGAGAGGTAAATAATAATTTTACTGAGGGTAATTCCTGGCAGTATTCTTTTTTTGTTTTGCAGGATATTCCGGGAATGATTGAGGCTTACGGCGGGAAAGAAAAATTTGAAGCCAAACTGGATGAAATGTTCAATAGTGAAAGCAAGACGACAGGACGCGAGCAGGTTGACGTTACCGGATTAATTGGTCAATATGCCCACGGAAATGAACCGAGCCATCATATGGCCTATCTGTATAATTTTATTGGAAAGCCGGAAAAAACGAAAGAAAAGGTTCGTTATATTCTTGATGAGTTTTATAAGAATACACCTGACGGTTTGATAGGAAATGAAGACTGCGGGCAAATGAGTGCCTGGTATGTGTTGAGTTCAATGGGAATGTATGCCGTAACACCGGGAAATGCCGAATGGACATTTACAGAGCCTTATTTTGACACTGTTAAAATTCATTTTGAAAATAATGAGGTATTGACCATTACAAAAAAAGCACACAAAGGCTATTTGAAGGAAGTAATGGCAAAAGCTCAAAAAGAAATTTTTCCCGAAATTACTCCGGTTCCCGTAATCGAAGCAGATAGTAAGTCATTCAAGGATAAAATGAAAATAGAAATCGTTTCACAAAACCCAAACGATGTCCTTTATTGGATGATAGAAGACCCTTCAAAACCGCGTTCTGGTAAACCAATATGGAATAAGTACACAAAGCCATTTGAGGTTGCTGAAACAACTGCAATTAGGGCATATGCTGAAAGAAATGGAAAAAACAGCAGTATAGTAACCGCTAACTTTATCAAAAAACCAAATGATTATACAATAACGATCCAATCGCAATACAATCCGCAGTATCATGCCGGAGGAGACAGCGGTTTGATTGATGGCATCTTTGGAAACGAAAACTGGCGAAAAGGAGATTGGCAAGGCTATCAGGGGCAGGATTTTGAAGCCATAATCGACTTAAAAAACAGCAAAAAAGTGACTTCGCTTTCTGCGCGATTCCTGCAGGACTCCAGAGCCTGGATATTGATGCCAACCAAAGTTGAATTTTATACTTCTGAAGACAACCATAATTTCACGCTGGTTAAGACTATCGAAAACAAAATTGACGCCAAAAACACCGAAGTTCAGATTGCTGCTTTTGAAAGCAGTATTCCTGAAACTAAGGCCAGATACGTAAAAATTAAAGCTTACAAGTACGGAAAGCTTCCCGAATGGCACCAGGGTTTTGGAGGCGATGCTTTTATTTTTATAGATGAAATAACAATCAAATAAACCAACTCCTACCATCCTGACCCTGCCAGGGTTTGAAACCCTGGCAGGGTCAGGATGGCTGATAAAAAAAATGAAAACAGCCCTAATTCAAATACCGTTAATTTGGGAAAACCCAAAAGCCAATAGGGATTATATCGAAGAAAAAATCAATTCCATCAAGGGAGCAGATTTGATTGTTCTTCCTGAAATGTTTACGACAGGTTTTACAATGAGTCCCCAGAACGTTGCCGAAACAATGCAGGGCGAAACCCTTTTATGGCTGAAACATTTGGCAAAAAATAAAAATACAGCCATAACAGGAAGCCTTATCATTGTAGAAAACGGCAATTATTACAACAGGCTCGTTTTTGTCTTTCCGTCAGGAGAAGTGCAATACTACGATAAAAGACATCTCTTTTCTTTGGCCGGAGAGCAAAAAATCTACACTTCCGGTCAGCAAAAATTAATAGTGGAATATAAAGGCTGGAAAATATGTCCGTTGATTTGTTATGACCTGCGATTTCCGGTTTTTTCAAGAAACACAGAAAACTATGATTTGCTTATCTATGTTGCAAACTGGCCAAAACCTCGCATAAATGCCTGGGATATTTTGCTCAAAGCCCGTTCAGTTGAAAATATGTGCTACACGGTTGGGGTTAACAGAGTAGGATGTGACGATAGCAACCATGAATATATTGGCCATTCACAAGCGCTGGATTTTTTAGGGAATCCGGTACTTGAACCTCAGGAATCAGAAGGTGTTTTTATCGTTGATTTCGATAAAAATCAAATGCTCGAAGTCAGGCAGAAATTAGCCTTTTTGGATGACAGAGATTCGTTTGAAATACTGTAACGTCAATTGCCAAGATTGACCGTTTGGTCTACATCCCAATTGGCTCTGACATCTATTGCTGTTGGATAATAAACGACTTCTTCTGCCTGTCGTTTTTCCAGATAATTACCAGTGTCCCAAATCTTGTTTTTGTTTTCATCATAGATTACCCGAAGCGTAAAAAGATTCGGCTGTAGGGCCATGAAATCAATAATATCATTACCTTCGGAATACTCTGAAGCAATGAGGTCGCCTTTGGAATTGGTGATTTCAACAATAACAGGATAGTGTTTGACATTTTGCAGTCGTATACGGAGATTCCCATATTCGGAAATATTCTGGGTCTTCAGGCGGTAAGATAAAGTATCATTCGCTTTTTGCATATAATCAATAAAGGCACCCGGAAGAGCAGTAATCCTATAGGTTTCCAAGGGTTGTTTTTCGAAGTCAATCTTTACCTCCTGGTTAAAATCATCATATTCGGTAGTAAATGGAACGGCTATCGTGTCTTTATTTACTAATGTAATCTTAGATTTGTCAATAGTAGCCAATGGCATACTGGAAGTAATGGTAAAACGGTCGCGGAAATGAAGTGTGCTGGTCTGCGAAGCCTGGAAGCTAAGCGTGTCCTTCTTCTGGTTTTTTATTTTTACAGTAAACTCTTTGCTGAATTTTTCCTTGTCAATTTTAAGAAGCAGTGAATCTGTTTTTACAGGATTAAACCACACTTGCAACGAGTCTTTTTTAGGGAATTTAGTAACCCTTACCGGAAGATTTTCAGTGTTGTTTTTTAAGGTAACAGTGGCGTTTTTACCATCACCTACATAAGGAATGACAATTTTATTGCCGGAAGCCTGATAAGGTTTAGTGGCCTTAAAAGGAAGGATTTCTTTAAACAATTCCATTTCATACAAAGTGTCGTTTGGAATAGTCACAAATTCTTTATGGAAAGCAATCTTATCCGTATTTGGGTTGAATTTGAAATTGTTGTTCTGGTCTTTCAGGGCAACCAACAAATATTTACCTTCTTTTAGATTTTCGAGCTTAAATGTTTTAAGGCTGTCCAGAGTGTTTGTCACATATCTTGGATTTTCCTTATAAATAATCGAATCTGTAAAAGTCTCGTTTACCTCATATAGCATTACGGACACAAAATTATCTACGTTTTTGCTATAAGCGTCTTTTATAAAGCCTGATATGGAAAGCGAATCAATAGCATCTCCCGTAGAAAATACATACTTAAATTGCTGGTAGGGATTTCCCTCATTATTATCCTGAATACTGCTTCCAAAGTTAAAGCTGTAAGTAGTATTGGGCTGGAGCGTATCCTTGATTTTTATGGAAATGTATTTGCTGGCATTGGTTGGTGAAACTATTGGCGGATATTTCATTGGCGGTGAAATAATCAGCTGCTTGTTAACATCCTTGATTTTAACATATTCGTCAAAAGTAATCCTGATTTCCTGTACGTTGAAATTGGTGCTGAAATTTTTTGGTACGCTGGAACGCATAACAGGAGGAAGAGTGTCCTTTAAACCGCCGGTAATGCTGCCTCTTTTTGCACAACTTATTACTGACAAGGCCAAAATAATATATAAAAACGCAAATCGGATTCTAAACATCAGGAAATAATTTATCTACAAAATAACAATTATATTTAGAGCTGACGAAATCTTTGCAAAATTATTTCTTAGGAATGCGTATAGGCCATAGCCACAATACTGATTTTCGCATCCGGAATTTTGAGTAAAGCTTTGGCACAGGCTTCAATAGTAGTTCCGCTTGTGATAACATCGTCAATCAGTAAGAAGTGTTTGCCCTGATGGATTTCAGAAAACACAACATCAAACAGGTCCTTTTTAATTGTGGTCCGGCCAAAAAAACTTTTTTGGGTTTGCGTGTCTGAGTAGATGTTCCGGTATAATATTGAGTCGTTGTACGGAACTTTGAGCAGGGATGATAATGCCAGTCCAAATTTCTCAACCTGATTATAACCCCGTTTCTTGAGCCGCTTCTTGTGAAGAGGAACCGGAATAATAAAATCTGTGTTTTTAACGATTTCTAAAAATTTCAATTCTTCACCATACCATTTGCCCAGCATAGTGCCAATTTCCTGATGGTTCTGGTATTTGAGATTATGGATGAGCTGTTGAACAATTCCTTTTTTGTGAAAATAAAACATTGCAGCTCCAAATTCAATGGGAATTCTGCCGTAAAATTTTTTGATGATTTCGTTTTCCGTTTCAGAATGGTGGTTTGTCAATGGCAGTTCATGACGACAGGAAGTACAGATTACAGTTTCGTTTAGCTGCATAAATGTTCCGCAGCCAAGACATACTTGTGGGAAAAAGAGATTGAATAGGCTTTTAAACATGCTGTTTGGTTTGTAAATGGACAGCTTAAAAATAAGGAATTTTTTGACAAATTCATTTGTGGTTTTTTAAATTTAAAAACAGAATTAATTATAAGTTTCTGATACGTTGTGTTTTAAGTTTTATTTAAGAATTGGGAGAAAATGATAATTCAAAAAACGTTCGTTCAACCTGATGGATTCACTTTTGGTCGATTATTTTTTGTGGACAACAGCCGTTCGGTTAATTTCACCAAAATTTTTCAAAAAACTATGTCTTTTAAGCCAGTATTTTCTTTAATAAATATAACCGCCATTGTTTCTATTTTGACGGTGACCGCTCTTGCGGTAAAATTATATAGCATAAAAACCGAAAAAGATAATCTGGCCCACACAATAGAACTTGACAGGAAACTGCATAACAATGAGATTAGTGAAATATTGATTCGTTATGATGCGGCACTACAGCAAAATGAGCAATTGACAAAAGAATTGGAAGAACTGAAAAATAAAACAGTCCAGACAGATGATTCGGTCAAATCTAATTTTAGCCTGCTGAAAGAGAATATTTCAGTACTAACAAAAGAGAAATACACCAAAAGCACACAGCTCGAAACACTCAATAATATCCTCAGGCTAAAACAGCTGGATTTCGAAAGCAATAAAAAAGAAATCGAAAAGCTTCATAACAAAATCAGTCAACTGGAATCTGAAATTTTGGCAAGTTCAGAAACAAAAGCAGAAAAACGAAAGCTCAGGGCTTTGAATGTGAGCGCCGTTGGTGCCAGGACGGTATCCGAAAAAGTGTTGGAAACCAAAAAGACAAAAAACACAGAGCAGATAAAAGTATGTTTCACTCTTGAAGACAGCATGGGAATTGAAAAAGGAATCAAAGAGATTTTTATCCAGATTATTAATCCCAAAGCCAATATAGTAAGTAAAAACAAAGCCTCAATAGAGATTAAAAACCAGACACTTTTTTACAGTGCCAAAACCAGCGTCAATTATGATAAAGGTGACGTTGACGTTTGCGTTTTTGTTGACGCAAACAAACAAAATCTCATAAAAGGGAATTACATTGTCAATATATTTTCCGGAGCCCATCTTATAGGAAATACCAGTCTCAATCTTCTTTAAACTTTCTGGTTTAAAAAAACAGCATTTCCCGCGATTTTCATTCTCTTTTTATATTTTTGCACTATGGCAAAACAAGACGATTTATTTAAAAATATAGTTTCGCATGCAAAAGAATACGGATATATTTTTCCGTCAAGCGAAATTTACGATGGATTAAGTGCAGTTTATGATTATGCACAAAACGGTGTTGAACTGAAGAAAAATATCCGCGAATATTGGTGGAAAGCAATGGTGCAGATGCACGATAACATTGTAGGGATCGATGCGGCTATTTTGATGCATCCAACCACATGGAAAGCTTCAGGGCACGTTGATGCGTTTAATGATCCGTTGATCGATAATAAAGATTCCAAAAAAAGATACCGTGCTGATGTTCTGATTGAAGATTATGCTGAAAAAATCAATCAGAAGGCACAAAAAGAAATAGAAAAAGCCAGAGCCCGCTTTGGTGAAGCTTTTAACGAGCAGGAATTTATCACTACCAATGCCAGAGTTGTAGAATATTTGGCAAAGAAGAAAGTAATTCTTGAACGTATGGCCCGTTCGCTTGAAACAGAAAATCTGGCAGACGTAAAAGCGCTGATAGAAGAACTGGAAATTGCTGATCCTGAAACCGGTTCTAAAAACTGGACAGATGTTAAGCAGTTCAACCTGATGTTTGGGACAAAGTTGGGAGCATCGGCAGAAAATGCAATGGATTTATACCTACGTCCGGAAACAGCCCAGGGAATTTTCGTGAACTTCTTAAATGTGCAGAAATCGGGAAGGATGAAAGTGCCTTTCGGAATTGCGCAAACAGGAAAAGCTTTCCGAAACGAAATTGTTGCCAGACAGTTCATTTTCAGAATGAGAGAATTTGAACAGATGGAAATGCAGTTTTTTGTGAAGCCGGGTGAAGAAATGAAATGGTACGAATACTGGAAAACGACACGTTTGAACTGGCACCTGTCTCTGGGTCTTGGCAAAGAAAACTATAGATTCCATGACCACGAAAAATTAGCACATTATGCCAATGCCGCAGCTGATATCGAATTTAATTTCCCGTTTGGCTTTAAAGAACTGGAAGGTATCCACTCCAGGACAGACTTTGATTTAAAAGCACATGAAGAACATTCCGGAAGGAAACTGCAATATTTTGACCCGGAAACCAATCAGAATTATGTTCCTTATGTGGTTGAAACTTCTGTAGGACTTGACAGGATGTTTTTGGCGGTATTCTCTAATTCGTTAAAAGAAGAAACTTTGGAAGACGGATCAGTAAGAACTGTATTGAGATTACCGGCTGTTTTAGCACCAACCAAAGCAGCAGTATTGCCTTTAGTTAAAAAAGACGGACTTCCTGAATTGGCACAGGAAATTATCGAAGACCTGAAATGGGATTTCAATGTAGCCTATGATGAGAAAGATGCTGTTGGAAGACGCTACAGAAGGCAAGATGCCTTAGGAACACCATTCTGTATTACGGTAGACCACCAATCACTTGAAGACAAGACGGTAACCATTCGTCATAGAGACTCTATGAAGCAGGATCGTGTAAAAATTTCTGAATTGAAAGATATTATCAATAAAGAAGTTTCGATGAGAACCTGGCTTCAGAAAATATGAAACAGTTAGCACAGCCAAATAAAAGGTACTCCAAAAGAGTACCTTTTTATTTACATGGAAACTTAATTTAAATTTTGTTGCATAAATGTAAAAAAAGTTATATTTGTTTTAACTAACTCAAATTATTTAAGAATTTATGAAAAAGAAATTAATTTTAGCTTCTCTATTATTTGCTGTTTTTGCATCAAGCTGTTCAGATTCTTCTTCGGATGAATTTAATAATGGAAATGCAGGTGCTGCACAAAAGTACCTTAAAACACTTACAGTAACTCCAACAGATGGCTCCGAAAGCCCAAACAATTTTGTTGTGAATTATGATTCATCTGGAAGAGTTTCAAGTATTACGGATGGGGTTCAATCAAATTTTTTCGTTTATCAGAATAATAATCTTGCAAATATTACCGGAGAAGGAGAGCCTTTCAGAATTAGCGAATTGTATCAGGCTCCTTACCAAGCTTATGAAATAGGAGAAGTCCTTAATTATGATTCAAAAGGAAACCCAACGGATTTAAGACTTTTTCAAGAAAACGAATATGATGGTGAAATCGAAGAATTTACAGCAAAAATAACTTATGATACGGCGCCAAATACGTTCTTTTATACTTTAAAGGCTGCTGGAATTATTGATGTTTTGGATAATGTAGAATTAAATCTAAACATGCAAAGCTTACCGCCGGAAATTGTTAAAGCGAAACTATTATTGCCGGTTAACAATCCTGTAAAAGTAGTTATTAAAAATACATCTGGAACTGTTGTAAGTACAACTCAAACAGATTACGTTTATGCTTCTGACAAATATCCAACATCGGCAACTATAACTGAAACTTCCGAAGAAGGCGTGTCGATTTTTGCTGTTACTTATACCTATAAGCAGTAAAAATCTTTTAAATAGATAAAAAGGCTTTTTTAGAAATAAAAAAGCCTTTTATTTTTCCGATTTTTATTTTACATAATAATTTTGTTTTTGTGGAAAAACAATGAAAACTGACCGATTTTTTAGTATTTTTGGCACCTTTTATTTTTTATATCAACAAAAATTAAGAATGTATTAACAACAATCCTATTTTTGCACCAAATAAATTAAATTAGTTGGATGTTTTGTGTCATAAAATGATGAAAATGATTCCCTTATGGGAACGAATGCCGATTAAAATAGTTAAAATAGCCCCAAAAACTACTATTCCCGCAAGTCTAAAATTTATTTACGGACTTAATCACGATGCTCTGACAAAATAAGCAGTTATATGCTGCTCTACCAAAAACAAATTTTGTTACTAGCTATTGATGAGTTATTCGTACGTTATCATTAACGATAATCAAGAGAATGTTTTGAATATCCAGGGCCTTGCTGATGGATTTCAAAACTTTTGCTTGGTTGCATCTGCGAATAACTATGACGATGGCTTAAACTGTATTTTAGAACATCAGCCCCAATTGGTTTTTTTGGAAATAGACCCAAAAGACAAAAGCAGTAAGCTTTCACTTTCCCTTATTAATGAGCTGTATCGTTACCTCAAGGAAATACCAAAAATAGTTGTTACTGCAAAAAATGGTAATTTGGCTTTGGAAGCCATCAAGCATGAGGTTTTTGATTATCTGGTAGCTCCGTTTGAGTTAAATGATTTTCGGAAAACAATACTAAAGTTTGAAAAGTCAACTCCTTCGACTACTGTCAGTTCTCCTCGGGAGCCAGAACAGAAGCCTTTTTTTGTAGATAATGACCATCCGGTTAAAAAAGACCCGGAACAGCTGACAATCTGCATAAAGTCGTATGGTGATTATCGCTTTATAGATGCTAAAGACATCCAGTATTTCCAGGCCGATAATAATTCTACAGACATTCATCTTAATAATGGTGAGATGATAACTGCCTTTAAGACCTTAAAGCATTTTGAAAATGTACTTCCGTCGCAGTTTTACAGGATTCATAATAGTTATATTGTCAATATCCATTATATTTCAAGAATCCACACCGGAAATGCAGTCTGCTATATTAAAAATACTACCACAAAACTGCCATTCTCTAAATCCTATAAAGGCAATATCGACCAAATTATAGCCGTAATCTCCAGTTCGGGCTATTTAGAAATTTAATAAGGCTGCCCTAAAGTTTTTCTGTTTCAACTATTTTTTAATTCCCAACTCCCAATATTTTCAGGGAATTAGGCCAGTTTTTCTTGTTTTTTAGCTGCAAAAATCAAAAAACTTCCAAAAACCATCCATTCACTATCAAAATAGCATCATTCACTAATAAACGGTGCCATTCCGCAATACAGACCCGTAAATACTACGATAACTCTCAGTTGCACAGTACTTTTACATCGTGAAAATCAAACATCACAAACCCTAATTTCAAGAACAAATCTTACACATAATTCATTAAACCACAAATGAAAGACATCATGAAAAAAGCTATTTTAACATTCGGATTATTCTCTTTAGTTGTATTGACTTCTTTTACTACAACTGAAACTAAGACACAGAATATAGTTGCTGAAACTGGAGATACAGGAGATACAGGAGTTGGAGGCGCATCAGATCGCCTAGGCAGTGGTTCATCTGCAGGTAATAAAAAACTAGATGGAATAGTAAAAAACGAAGAAATTTCAAATTCTGCGTCAAACTATCAAAATAGTTCATCTTTTAGCATTGAAGCTAGAAAAAAATTAGATATCTAATTCATAATAGGGGACAGAAACATAAAAAAAAGCTGACAATTAATTGTCAGCTTTTTTTATGTCTTGTCTTTTTCTGGCTGTGTTTATAAACCATTTGATAGAGTTTGAACTTTATGTATTGCTAATTTATCAAATGCTTTATTTTTGTGTCAATAGATTTACTATTTTTGGAAACAAACTTTTAGACTATTGAAAAAATACTACCTCCTCTTTTTCGTCATTGGTCTGTTACTTCTTGGATGCTCAAAGAAAAAAATAAAATTTTCTGAAAAAAGCATATCCGATACTCTTGCTACTTATCTGGCCCTTGCAAATGAAGACACAATTCCTTATGAGAATAGACTGTCATATAACAAAAAAGCATTTGCTATTTTAATCAATCAGGATAATGATTCTTTGAATAGAGTAAATCTTTTTAAGGTTGCAAACAGGTATTTCAATATGAATAATTTTGATGAGTATCAAAAAACAGCTCGCATAATTATAGAAAAGGCTAAGAGTGGAAAAGATACACTAAGTATTGCGAAAGGATATTCATACTTAGGTGATTATTATATGAATTCGCCTCGAAGAGATAGCGCATATTCGTATTATTCAAAAGCAGAAAAATTATATCAGAAGCTCAATGATAAAATTGGTTTAGGAGGAATATATATAAATATTGCAACGGTACAAGGCTATGAAAATGATTTTTTAGGTAGCGAACTATCAGCAATAAAAGCATTGAATGTTTTAAGAGATACTAAAGAAAAATATAAAGTGTATGAAGCATATAATCTTCTAGGCATCATTTCGAATGAACTTAAAGATTATGAAAAGGCAATTGAATATCATACAAAGGCATTAAATCTAGCAAAAGATAATGATATTAATGGTTTTTTTGAAAGAGAAAGTTCCTTAAATAACATTGGAAATGTTTATCAAAGCAATAACAAGTATGAGTTAGCTATCAAGAATTTTCAAGAGGCCTTGCAAAATAAAAATTTAATAATAGGAAGGCCTAATCTATATGCGCTAATATTAGATAATCTGGCCTATTCCAAACTTAAGATTAAAGATTATTCTCAACTTCCAGATCTGTTTTATGAGTCATTAAAGATTAGTGATAGCTTGAAGCTTAGGAACAGTATAATTTATAGTAAAATACATCTCTCTGAATTTTATTTGATAAAAAGAGATACTCTGACCGCAAAAAAATTTGGAAGTGAAGCACTCATGCTTTCTAGAAATATAAGAAATTATAATGCGATTTTAAGTTCGTTAAAACAACTTGGAACAATCGAACCAGAAAAATCCTCCGTTTATTCGGCCGAGTATATAAAGATAAATGATAGTCTTCAAAACGAAGAAAGAAAATCAAAAGATAAATTTGCTAGAATTCAATTCGAAACTGATGAAATTATTCAACAAAAAGACAAGTTAGCCGAACAAAATAGAAATATACTTTTCTTTTTTGGACTGGTTGTAATGATTGGGATTCTTCTTTTTGTAATCAAAAACCAACGATCCAAAACCAAGGAGCTGATGTTAAAACAGGCGCAGCAAAAGGCCAATGAAGATATTTACAACCTGATGCTTTATCAGCAAAATAAAATAGAAGAAGGAAGAGCCAATGAAAAGGTCAGGATTGCACAGGAACTTCATGACGGAATTTTAGGCAGATTATTTGGTGCCCGTTTAAATCTGGACAGTTTGAATAAAAGACAAGATGAAGATGCCATTGTTAGTAGAAACAACTATCTCGTTGAACTTAAAAATATAGAGCAGGACATTCGTGAAATCTCACACGATCTTAACCGGGAAAAACACGCCCTAAACAATAATTTTATAGGAATCGTAAATAATCTGATTGAACAGCAGGAAACAGTTTCGCAGGCGAAAGTTTCTTTTGTGGTGGATATGGAAATTGAATGGGAAAAGATTGAAAATTACATCAAGATTAACTTATATCGAATCCTTCAGGAAGCCTTACTTAATATTAATAAATATGCACAGGCAGAAAATGTCAGGATCGAAATCATAAAACAGGAAAAAACATTAAAGCTAACTGTGACAGATGATGGAGTAGGATTTTCAGTAAGCAAAAAAAGTAAAGGCATTGGACTTCAGAACATGCTCTCAAGGGCAAATGCCTGTGAAGCTACTTTTGATATTAAGTCAAAAATAGGTAAAGGAACCACTATAACGGTTGCATTTCCGTTGGAAACCAATCAAAAATAACACACATAACACCATGGCAAAAAAACTAAACATTCTGATTGTTGACGATCACCCGTTTATTATTGAGGCGTATAAGAATACCATTGCCGGCTACCACCCGGCAGAATTTGAGTTCAATATCACACAGGCAAACGACTGTAAGTCGGCATATGAAATCCTGACCAACCCGGCAATAGTTCCCTATGATGTGGCGTTTTTCGATATCAGTATGCCTCCTTATCAGGAAAAGAATATTCTTTCGGGTGAGGACCTTGCCAAGTTGATGAAAACAGTTTTGCCGTCCTGTCGTGTAATTTTGCTGACAATGCACACCGAGTCGTTAAAGATTAACAACATCATAAAGACCATCAACCCTAATGGTCTTATCATCAAAAATGACCTGACTTTTGATGAATTGCTCATCGCTTTTGATAAGATATTAAAAAATGAAAACTATTACAGCCAGACGGTTGTTAAGTTTGTAAGCCAGCAATCCAGCGACAGTAACCTGATTGACGAGTATGACCGTCAGATACTTTACCATTTATCAAGAGGAGTAAAGACTAAGAATATTCCTTTGCATACACCGCTGTCTTTGAGCGCTGTCGAAAAAAGAAAACTAAACCTAAAAGATTTGTTCAAAATTAAAGGCGGAAATGATGAAGATCTTATCAATGAAGCCAGACTCAGAGGATTCATCTAAACAGATGCGGTTAAACCGTAAAATAAATGCGGGAAAACCGCAAACAGCCTGTAGTAAATAGCTGTAATTTAGCAATGTAATTTTGAGTTAGAATAAATTAGGGGGTACCTTTTTTATTTCGTTTCTTCAAAAAAAGCTGCCCGCAAGGCAGCTTTTTTATTGGGCTAACAAAAGGATTACGGGAAAACCGTAAAACAAATGCGGGAAAACCGCAAACAACTAGATGCTGTAATGGCTAGTTTTACACTGTAATCAAAAACGTCTTTTTTAAAGAGCCGGAAGCAAGTAAGTAGCAAAAAAATTTAATGATATTACCCTTTTGTCAGCCCCCAAAATTGACTTAACCTACAAAAATCAATCGGCTGCTTGCGATTCCAAAAAAATAAAAATGCGGTAACTCCCCAAAGTGCCGCTTTTTTTATGCTCTTAGATTTTTTGAATACGGCTAAACCGTAAAACAAATGCGGGAAAACCGCAAACACTCTAAGTGTCTGTTGAATAACTTAGCATTGATAAACAGATAGAATTAAATGAAAATAAAGAGCATAATCATAATAGCCACCTTAACAGCTTTGCTTTGCTGTAAAAGCGAAACAAATGTGAAAAAGAATTCCAGGCAGAATGTAGCCAGGCGTGAAAGTAAAGATTCGTCAAAACAGCCAAAAATAACAGTAGTGAAAAACAATGAATATTTTTTGCTGAACGACAGGAAAATTGATTAATACGTTGAATTATAGTTTTTTAGTTTTACGGGAAAACCGTAAAACAAATGCGGGAAAACCGTAAACAACTAATGAATTACTAATGTAGTTTTACAACGTAATAAAGTATAAGTTTTTTCATTGAAGAGATTAAAAGTAAAACCCAAGAACGTTTAAGCAGTAAAACCAAGTAATACCACCCTTTTGTTAGCCCCCAAATTGGCTTAAACCTACAAAACACTACTGCTTATCCAATTGGAAAAATAAAAAAAGCGATGATCCCCAACCATCGCTTTTTTTTATGCTTTTTTTTAGGATTAGCCGTTCAGGGCATTCCAGCCACGAGCTTTTAATGGAATTTTTATATTGGCTCTCGTCACCAGATGTATGCCTTCACTTTCCGGAGTCATATGCCCTATAACGGTAAAATTTGGATTTCCTTTAATCTTATCATAATCGTCCATAGAAATCGTAAACAGAAGTTCGTAGTCCTCGCCACCATTGATGGCAACTGTAGTACTGTCAATGTTGAACTCTTCACAAACATTGATTAACTGCGGGTCAAGTGGCAGTTTATCTTCATATAGGTTGCATCCAACTTCAGATTGCTTGCAGATATGGATAATTTCCGAAGACAATCCGTCAGAAATATCAATCATTGAAGTTGGTTTTACTTCTAAAGCATGCAACAAAGTCCGGATGTCTTTTCTAGCTTCCGGTTTTAGCTGTCGTTCTATAATATAAGTATAGGCGTCCAGGTCGGGTTGGTTGTTCGGGTTTACCTGAAAAACCTGTTTTTCTCTTTCCAAAACCTGTAATCCCATATAAGCGGAACCAATATCGCCTGTAACGACAAGAAGGTCATTGGATTTGGCCCCATTTCGGTACACCAATTCAGATTCCTCCGCTTCACCTATTGCAGTAATGCTGATGATCAGACCTTTTTGAGAAGAAGTCGTATCTCCGCCAATCACATCAACATTATACTCTTTTGCCGCCAGGGCTATTCCGTCAAACAATTCCTCTAAGGCTTCTAAGGGAAAACGGTTTGAAACAGCTACCGAAACCGTAATTTGAGTAGGTTTGGCATTCATGGCATAAATGTCAGATAAATTTACCACGACAGATTTATATCCCAAATGTTTTAAGGGCATATATGCCAAATCAAAATGTACGCCTTCAATAAGCAAATCGGTTGAAATGACCGCCTTTTTATCTTTGAAATCCAAAACTGCCGCATCATCTCCAATTCCTTTAAAAGTGGAAGGTTGGTTGATTTCGAAATTTTTTGTCAGGTGTTTTATAAGCCCGAATTCTCCTAATTCAGACAAGCTGGTACGTTGCTGGTTTTTATCTTCAATCATTTTCGTTCTGTAATATGAAATGCAAAGGTACGAACTTTGGAATTGTCATTAAATCACAAAGTTTATTTGTTAAAAACGCTTATTTTTAAAAATAGACTATAAAAATGTGTAACAAAAAAGAGGGTTTTTCCACTAATCCATTATAATCAACCAAAATATTTACAAATTATGAAGCTTAAAATTAACAACTTAAGTAAGACGTATAAAAATGGCGTTAAGGCTTTAGATAGCTTAAATCTGGAGATAGGTTCCGGAATGTTTGGTCTTTTAGGGCCAAACGGTGCAGGAAAATCTTCTTTAATGAGAACCATTGCTACTTTACAAAAACCAGATTCCGGTACTATCGAATTTGATGGCATTAATGTGCTGGAAGATAATATTGCTTTAAGGAAAATTTTAGGCTATCTGCCTCAGGAATTTGGCGTTTATCCAAATATGTCCGCAGAAAAACTTTTGGATTATTTTGCGAGACTAAAAGGAATTTCTTCAAAATCAGAAAGAAAAGAATTGGTGAAAAAGGTTTTGGAAGTAACCAATCTTTATGAGCAAAGAAACAAATCAGTAAGTGGCTATTCCGGCGGTATGAAACAGCGTTTCGGGATTGCGCAATTATTATTGAATAATCCTAAATTGATTATTGTTGATGAGCCAACGGCCGGTTTGGACCCGGCAGAGCGCCACCGATTCCTGAATGTTTTGAGAGAAATAGGAACCAACCATACGGTTATTTTTTCTACACACATTGTAGACGACGTAAAAGAATTATGCCACGAAATGGCTATTTTGAATGGAGGGAAAATCCTTGCACAGGGCACTCCGGAGCAGGCTGAAGAAAGATTGAAAGGTCAAATCTGGACAAAAGTAATTGTTCGTGAAGACCTGGATGTTTATGAACGTGATTTTAACGTAATTTCTTCAAAATACAACCAGGATAATACCCTGAACATTAAAGTGTATAGCAACGAAAAACCGGACGAAACATTTGTCGAAGCCGCACCGCAACTGGAAGACGTATATTTTGTAGCACTTAAATCAGACCAATAATATGTTTTCAACGATATTTAATTTTGAACTAAAACGATGGTTCAGAAACCCTTCGTTTTATATATTCGCGGCGCTGTTTTTTGGAATGTCTTTCCTTTTTGCAGCTGCGAACTTTGGTGTTTTTGATGATTTGACTGCGGCAAGAAGCTCTAATGCTTATGCCAATTCGCCTACAGCCTTAAATGGTTTTATCAACGGAATGAATGTCCTTATTTATTTCCTGTTGCCTATCATCGTTGGGTCGTCTGTATATAGAGATTTCAGATTCAATATGCATACGATATTGTTTTCCTATCCGTTTACGAAACTGGATTATATTGCCGGAAAATTTTTAAGTTCCCTGTTTGTTGTTATTCTTATCACCCTGACTATTATTCTGGGTATTGTTGCGGCATCAGTGCTTCCGTGGGTAAATCATGACTTGTTGCTTCCTTTTAATCCGGTAGCCTATGCGCAGATTTATCTGATTTATGTTATTCCGAACCTGTTCTTTTTCGGAGTTCTTATTTTTGCGTTGGTAACCATTTCCCGAAATATTTCTGTGGGATTTATCGGGGTTATTCTGATATTACTGTTGCAGATAATGCTTTCTAGTTTTACAAGCGATATTGATAATCGATATGTGGTGGCTTTATGGGAACCTTTTGGGATGGAAGCGGCAAGCTATTATACTAAATACTGGACGATTGCCGAGCAGAATGAAAACCTGTTGCCGTTTGAAGGTGTGATTATCTATAACAGGCTTATCTGGATGGGAATTTCTTTGGTTATTTTAGGACTGCTTTATTATTATTTCTCCTTTAGCCAAACAGCATTGACCATTGGAAAAAGTAAGAAGAGCGAAAGAGCTGTCAAGAATAATTTTGGGGGAATCACAAGAATTGAGCTTCCGGTCGTGAAATTTGATTTTTCAAACTGGCAGAATTTAAAAACAGCATGGAGCCTGTCAAATGTGGATTTTAGATTTATCCTTAGAAATTGGGCATTTATTGTCATTTCAATAATAGGGCTTCTTTTGTTAGTGGCGATTGCTTTTTCAGCAGGTAATATTTTCGGAACGGATACATATCCGGTAACCTGGCAGATGCTTGAGGTTTCAGGAGGTTTTTTCATGCTTTTTATTAATATACTAACTTTCTTGTTTGCGGGTATACTGATCCATAGGGCAGATACGACAAGAATGAGCCATTTGGTTGATGTTACGCCAATCCCAAACTGGGTACTGCTATTTTCAAAGTTTATAGCAATCGTAAAAATGCAAATTGCACTTCTAATCCTGATTTTGATTGCCGGAGTCTTGGTACAATTGTATCATGGTTATTATAATTTTGAATTTGGACATTACCTGTTTGAATTATATGGCATAAAAATATTCCATTTTATGGCCTGGGCTTTTATGGCTGTATTCATTCAGACAATTTTCAAAAACTATCTGCTAGGCTTTTTTATCCTGATGCTGCTTTCTATAGGAATACAGTTTTTATCACAAATAGGAATTGAACAGGATATTTTCAGATTTAATTCTGATACACGCTATGCTTATTCTGATATGAACGGATACGGGCATTCACTAAACAGCTATTATCTGTATAAGTTGTATTGGAACCTATTGGGGATAGTCTTGTTTTGTATTGCACTGTTGTTTTGGAAGCGTGGTATCCCGATGTCAATCAAAGAAAGATTTGCCAATGCCAGAAAACGCTTTTCTCCAAAATTGGCAATCCCAATGATAGTAGCATTGGTAGGTTTCCTGGCTATAGGGAGTGCTATTTATTATGAAGACAATGTCAGAAATCCATATTATTCTCAGAAAGAAAATGAAAAACAGGCAGTAGAATGGGAAAAGAAATATAAGAAATACGAGCATTATGCTCAGCCAAGAATCACGGATATCAATGTGAATATGGATATTTATCCAAAAAGCAGGGATTTTAAGGCAAAAGGCTACTATTTCATGAAGAACAAATCAAAAGAAACCATTGACTCAATATTCCTGAATTATAATGGATTTGAAAGTAAGTTCAAGTTCAATAGGGAAACTGAATTGGTTTCAAGAGATACGCTTTTTCATTTTAACATCTACAGGTTGAAAACACCTTTGGCACCTGGTGATTCCATAAAACTGGAATTTGAGGTGTACAACAAGCCCAATACTTTTATTACGAGCCATTCTCCGGTTTTAGAAAATGGTACGTTCATCAATAACAGCTATTTCCCGTCTATCGGATATTCGGAAAGCGGAGAGCTTTGGGATGATGAAACAAGAGCAAAATATGGTCTGAAACCAAAAGAAAGAATGGCTAAGCCAACAGACAGTATAGCAAGGCAGAACACTTACATTTCTAATGATGCTGACTGGGTTAATTTCGAAACTACTGTTAGTACTTCAGATGACCAGATTGCTATTGCACCGGGTTATTTGGAAAAACAATGGAAAGAAAACGGCAGGAACTATTTCCATTATAAGATGGACCAAAAAATGTTGAATTTCTATGCCTACCAATCAGCGCGGTATGAAGTGAAAAAAGACAAGTGGAAAGATGTCAACATTGAAATCTATTATCAAAAAGGTCACGAATACAATATAGACCGAATGATAAAAGGAATTAAAAAATCATTGGAATATTATACTGAAAACTTTGGTCCGTATCAGCATAAACAGGCACGAATTATTGAGTTTCCAAGAACAGGCGGTGGTTTTGCGCAGTCTTTTGCCAATACAATCCCGTATTCTGAAGCAGTTGGTTTTATAGCCCATGTTAAAGATGAAGATGAAAATGCGGTTGATTATCCGTTTTCAATTACTTCGCATGAAATGGCGCACCAATGGTGGGCACACCAGGTTATTGGGGCAAATGTACAGGGCGCAACATTAATGTCTGAAAGTTTATCAGAATACAGTTCCCTGAAAGTATTGGAGCATGAATATGGGAAATCACAGATGAGGATGTTTCTTAAAGATGCATTGGACAGTTATTTGATGGGAAGAACTTTTGAGAGCAAGAAAGAACAGCCGTTGATGTACAATGAAAATCAGCAATATATTCATTACAACAAAGGTTCTTTGGTTTTATATGCCCTAAGCGACTACATAGGTGAAAAGAACATGAACAATGCCTTGAAAAAATACCGTGATAAAGTAGCTTATCAGGAAGCGCCATATACCAATTCGATAGAATTTGTTTCCTATCTGAATGAGGCAACTCCGGATTCCTTGAAATACATGATTAAGGATATGTTCGAAACGATTACGCTCTATGATAACCGCATCAAGAATTTCTCTTCTAAAAAACTGCCAAATGGCAAATATGAAGTAACGATTGACGCGCTGGTAAGCAAATACCGTTCAGATGAAAAAGGAAAACGTTCTTTTAAAGATGAAAGTGGCAAAACACTTACGTATAAAGGTAAAGGCGATAAACATGCAATAGAATCGTATCCTTTAAATGATTATGTAGAGGTGGGTGTATTTGGAGAACAAACCGTAAAAGGTAAAGTCAAAGAAAAAGAACTCTATCTCAAAAAACATAAGATTACCCAAATTGACAATAAGTTTGTAATAATAGTTGATGAAAAACCTGTTGAGGTTGGAATTGACCCATACAACAAGCTTATCGATACCAATTCAAACGACAACAGGAGAAAGAACTAAAGAGTATATTTCCTGATAAAATAAGACCTGCAGCTCATTTTGACTGCAGGTTTTTTTATGCCCGGAAAAAAAATTAAAAATTAAAAAATACTGCTGACAAACTGTTGTCACCAACCCCATTTACCTTTGACATGTAGAACAATAAAAAACAAAAAAATTATGAATGCAACAGCTCAAGCACCACAGATTATCAGCAAAGACAATTTATTAAGACACTGGCAAGGACACCGCGCATTGACCCGTCGTGTCATCGAAGCTTTTCCTGAAAAAGAATTTTTCGAATTTTCAATTGGAGGGATGAGAACCTTTGCCCAACTGACGTCTGAACTTCTGGCAATCGCATCGCCTGCTTTGAAAGGAATAGTTGAACGCGACGAAAAGCCTTATGTAGAAAACATGGATAATGGAACCACCAAGGCAGATTATCTTCGCAAATGGGATGAAGCTACAGAAGAAATCAATAAAAACTGGAATTTATTGGATGTGGCAGACTTTAACCAGAAATTCAATCTTTTCGGGCAGTATGAATTCCCGATTATAGATAATATTCTTTATTTTATCGATAACGAAATACACCACAGAGGGCAAGGTTATGTTTATTTAAGAGCTTTGAACATTGAACCGCCATTCTTCTGGGAAAGATAATTTAAATAGTTGTCGGGAAGTTTATATCACATAGGAAATGTTCAACATGAACTTTACGGCTCTGAGGCCTTGCGTGAAATAGTGGCTCGCAAAGGCGCTAAGTCGCAAAACAAGGAAAAATATAAACTTATTGAAATTGGTTTCTGATAATCAATTAATTTAAAGCCTTGAACGGGTTTTGGAAAGCAATTCCAAAACCCGTTCTTTTAATCTTTCAGGCTCTAAAATGGTTCCATAATCGCCATACGACATATACCAGCGGGAAAACCCTTCTTCAATGTCACGCGACATAAAAGTCATCTCAACATTGCCGTCATTTATTTCTTTTTGAGAAACAAATCCGTAATGTTTTTTCTGCATAGCGATATACTTCGAGATTTTTTTCGGTACTACAATACGGACTTTAGTGGTGCTGTATTTTTGCATGTCATCCTGCAAATAAGTTTCTAAATCCGGATGTTCCAGAGAGAAAGGTTTGTCTGTTGGTTTGATTTGATGAATCCGGTCAGCCCTGAACTGCCTGTAATCATTCCGCAAATGGCAAAATCCTAAGGTGTACCAGTTTTCATTTTCATGAAAAACCCCAACGGGCTCAATAAGCCTTTCGGTTGGGACTTCCGCTTCTATGGCCAGATAGGTCAAAACAACCTGCGTTTTTTCAGCAATACTTTTAAAAAGCAATGCCAGCGCATTGGGTGCTTTTTCATTAAATAACTTTCGGGCAGGCTGCATTAATACACTGGATTCAATTGTTGAAATCCAATCCTTATCTGAACTTTTCAATACGGCTTTCAGTTTAAAAGCTGCCGATGTATAATGGTTGTGGAGTTCCTTGTCTGTAAATTTTTCCATCAGTTTTTCAGCCGCAATAAAGCTGCTGGCTTCTTCGCGGGTAAACATAACGGGAGGCAGGCGATAGCCGTCGAGTAAGGAATAGCCAACACCGGCTTCGCTATAAATAGGCACGCCCGATGCCTCAAGAGTACGGATGTCTCTATAGATGGTGCGCAGGCTCACTTCAAAACGGTCAGCAAGTTCCTGAGCCCGGATAATTTTTTTGGACTGTAATTGGATTAGGATTGCTACAATCCTGTCAAATCTTTTTGGAGACTCATCCATCATAATTGAAAAACTATTAACCAAAGATACATTAAAACAAAAAACCCCGACAACTTTCGTTATCGAGGTTTTTCTTTATTTTTAAAACTAGTCGTTCAGTTTCAAAACCGCCATAAAAGCTTCCTGCGGAATTTCAACGTTTCCTACCTGTCTCATACGTTTTTTACCTTTTTTCTGTTTTTCCAACAGTTTTCGCTTACGGGAAATATCGCCACCATAACATTTTGCAGTAACGTCCTTTCTTAATGCTTTGATAGTTTCACGCGCGATAATTTTAGCCCCAATTGCCGCCTGAATTGGAATATCGAACTGTTGTCTTGGAATCAACTCACGTAATTTTTCGGTCATTTTTTTACCAATATTGTAGGCATTGTCCTCGTGAATTAAGGCAGAAAGGGCATCTACACCTTGTGCATTCAATAAAACGTCCAGCTTGACCAATTTCGAAGTTCTCATTCCTATTGGCGAATAATCAAAGGATGCATATCCTTTTGAGATTGTTTTCAAACGGTCATAAAAATCAAATACAATTTCAGCCAGAGGCATGTCGAATGAAAGTTCAACACGGTCTGTAGTCAGGTAAGTCTGGTTCGTAATCACACCACGCTTTTCGATACACAGCGACATTACGTTTCCAACAAAGTCTGATTTGGTAATGATGGTTGCTTTGATATACGGTTCTTCAACACGGTCCAGTTTGGATGGTTCCGGAAGGTCTGAAGGGTTGTTAACCACAATACCTTTTTCCGGTTCCTTTTTGGTATAAGCCAGATAAGAAACGTTAGGAACGGTGGTGATTACGGTCATGTTGAATTCGCGTTCCAATCGCTCCTGTATGATTTCCATGTGCAACATTCCCAGGAATCCGCAACGGAAACCAAATCCTAATGCAGCAGAACTTTCAGGAGTAAAGACCAGGGAAGCATCATTCAGCTGCAATTTTTCCATTGAAGCCCTCAAATCTTCATAATCTTCAGTGTCAACAGGATAAATTCCGGCGAAAACCATCGGTTTCACGTCTTCAAATCCTGTAATCATATTGGTTGTAGGTGTTTTTGCATCGGTCAATGTATCACCTACTTTTACTTCTTTTGCTTCTTTGATTCCGGAAATCAGATAACCAACATCACCTGCGGAAATCATAGGTTTTGGAACCTGATTTAATTTCAAGGTGCCAATTTCGTCAGCAAAATATTCATTTCCGGTAGCCATGAATTTAATCTTCTGGCCTTTTTTAATTTGTCCGTTAATAATTCTAAAGATTACCTCAATACCTCGAAAAGGATTGTAGACAGAATCAAAAATCAATGCCTGCAATGGCTCTTCAGGGTCTCCTTTAGGAGGGGGAACTCTTTCAATAATTGCAGCCAGAATATTTTCCACACCAAATCCGGTTTTTCCTGAAGCATGTATGATTTCTTCCAGTTTGCATCCTAACAGGTCCACAATATCATCGCTTACTTCTTCAGGATTGGCACTTGGAAGGTCAACTTTGTTCAATACAGGAATAATTTCCAAATCGTTTTCCAAAGCCAGGTAAAGATTCGAAATGGTCTGTGCCTGTATGCTTTGTGCTGCGTCAACAATCAAAAGCGCACCTTCACAAGCGGCAATCGAACGGGAAACTTCATATGAAAAGTCCACGTGTCCCGGAGTATCAATAAGGTTCAGGATATAATCCTCTCCTTTATAGTGGTATTCCATCTGGATAGCGTGGCTCTTTATCGTAATGCCTCGTTCGCGTTCAAGATCCATATTGTCAAGCAACTGGGCTTTCTCCTCGCGGGCAGATACCGTTCTTGTTGCGCTTAGCAAACGGTCGGCAAGTGTGCTTTTCCCGTGGTCAATATGTGCAATAATGCAAAAATTCCTAATATGTTTCATCTTCTTTTTATATCAATTTTATTGAGGTAATAACCTCCATCCCGGCTTTAAGGCAGGATTTTCCTTCGTTCTCCGCTTTATTTCCTTAAAGATAAGGAATTAATCGGCAAATATAGTTTTTTAGTTTTTAAGTTAAAAGCGGATTTTTAGGGAAAAATAGGGTGCTGTTTTAGAAGAAAATCAAGACTCTTAAATCTGCGTTAAAAGGAAAATTCTTATGGAAAAATTTTAATCCGAAAAATAAATTTTCTATATTTAGTAAAAAGAATAGCCCTATGAAAAAGATAATTCCAATACTGTTACTCTGTTGCATATCTATTATTTTGGTTGCATCCTGCAAGAAGAAAGATAAAGACCTTTCAGGAGTTGATGTGCATGAAGAAGAAAACGTAATTCCTTTTGATAGCACCCAAATTGCAGGTTTCTTTACGAAATATCCTGATTTTAAAGCTTTTCAGCCGGAAATTAAGGAGCTGTATAAGAAACATGATTACCATTACATTTGGTATGACCGTGGCGGACTGATTGAATTTGCAGAAGCGCTGTATGACAAGGTCAATCAGATTAAGTCAGAAGGTGTTCAGAGTCAACTGCCTTATAAGCAACAAATCAATGACATATTTTATGAGGCAAAAGAAAAAGGCGGGCCGGATTTGACTTCGGAACTGCTTATTTCATCAATGTATTTTTTCTATGCCAAGAATGTGTTGGAGGGATTAGATCCTAAAGAGAGTAAAGAAACCGGCTGGTATTTGCCTCGTGAAAAAGTTTCTTATGTTACCTATCTGGATACATTAATGAAAGACCCTAATCTTCTGAAAAAACACGATTCCGAGTTGCTGCCATTGTATTATGATTTGAAAAAAGGATTGCAAAAATATACCGAAATAGAAGAAAAAGGCGGTTGGGGTACAATTGAAATGGAAGCGGGTGTCAAGTCGCTTAAACCCGGAGACAGTTCCAAAACAATTGCGGAAGTCAGAAAAAGACTTTTTATTTCGGGCGATTTGAGTAAGGATTCCGGAAATAGCCAATACGACGATGAACTATTGCAGGCCTTGATGAGCTACAAAAAAAGAAATTCCCGTGAAATGGACAACCTGATTACGCCGGATTTGATAAAGCATCTGAATGTTCCCGTACAGGAAAGAATTAAGGCAATTGTAGTGAATATGGAACGTTGCCGCTGGATTTCTACAGACCTTACCAAAGGAGGTGAATATATTGCGGTTAATATTCCTTCGTATAGGATGAGGTATTTTAAAGACAATAAAATGAGATTGGAATCTAATGTGGTAGTAGGAAAAGAAATGAATAAGACTATTGTCTTTAGCGGGCAGATGAGCTATCTCGTTTTTAGCCCATATTGGAATATCCCGAAAAGCATTATCGAAAAAGAGATAAAGCCCGGAATGGCAAAAGACAAAAAATATTTGGCAAACCATAATATGGAATGGAACAATGGAAGAGTTCGCCAGAAACCGGGTAATAAAAACTCACTCGGACTCGTGAAATTCATGTTTCCTAATTCCAATAATATCTACCTCCATGACAGTCCGGCCAAAAGCCTTTTTAATAAAGAAAACAGGGCATTTAGCCATGGATGTGTTCGCGTGCAAAAAGCGAGAGATTTGGCGGTGGCCATTTTGGAAGATGATAAAAACTGGACACCCCAAAAAATAGATAAGGCAATGCATGCCGGAAAAGAAAACAGTTATACGCTTAAGAAAAAAATTCCGGTTTATATTGCTTATTTTACCGCATTCGCAGATGAAAATGGCATGATTGGTTTTTTTGATGATGTTTACAACAGAGACGCGAGGCTGGCTTCATTGCTTTATAAGTCATGAAAACAATAAAAACAGGGGCCGTACTGTAAAGTGCGGTCTTTTTTTGTTTTAAATAGGGTGGGAATCAAGTTTTTTCCTAATTTTACAAGACCCAAACATTATGTCCCAACATAATACCTACTATGAAAAAACAAAATTTAGCCATTGCCCTTTTGGACGATGACCAGGAAGAGCACCTGCTTTTTAAAGAAGTAGCCGATGATTTCAGTGAAATAAAGTCAGTGCTTTCTTTTGCCAAAGGAAAAGAAATGCTGGATTATCTCGGTGGTAAAGATAAAAATGTCATTCCCGACATCCTGTTTTTAGACCTTAACATGCCCATACTCTCAGGACTGGATTGCCTTATTGAAATCCGAAAAAAAGAAGAGTATAAAAACCTTCCCATTGTTATCTATTCTACCTCTTCTTCAGAAAAAGATAAAGAAGTGACCTATCGGAATGGAGCCAATCTCTATGTCAACAAACCGATTGAGTTTTCGGATATGAAAAAAATCTTTATGGAAGTCCTGAAAATCAATTGGAAAGAACGCTCCGGAGCATTCAATTTCCAGAATTTTTTTCTCTCTGTTTAGGACTGTTCTGCTGTTGAAGAATAAGGCTTTAAAGTTTTATTAATCAAAATTTTGTAATTTTGCCGCAAAATGAAGAAGATGGTCAAGATTGGCAAAATAGAATTACCTGATTTTCCCCTGTTGTTAGCACCTATGGAAGACGTGAGCGATCCTCCGTTTCGCCGTTTGTGTAAGCTGCATGGAGCAGACCTGATGTACAGTGAATTTATTTCGTCAGAAGGTTTGATTCGTGATGCTATCAAAAGCCGTCAAAAACTGGATATTTTTGATTACGAAAGACCGGTAGGCATTCAGATTTTTGGAGGTGATGAGGAAGCAATGGCGCTTTCTGCAAAAATAGTAGAAACTGTCCGTCCGGATTTGGTTGATATTAATTTTGGATGTCCTGTCAAAAAAGTGGTATGTAAAGGAGCCGGTGCCGGAGTGTTGAAAGATGTAGATTTGATGGTGCGCCTGACAAAGGCCGTGATTAAAAGCACCAGCCTTCCCGTAACGGTAAAAACAAGGTTGGGTTGGGATGAAAATTCAATCAATATTGACGAGGTTGCAGAAAGATTACAGGATGTTGGAGTACAGGCTCTGACAGTTCATGCCCGAACAAGAGCCCAGATGTATAAAGGGCATTCCGACTGGACACATATTGAGCGAATCAAAAACAATCCAAGAATTACGATGCCCATTTTTGGAAATGGAGATATCGATTCTCCGGAAAAAGCTCTGGAATATAAGAATAGGTTTGGATTGGATGGTATGATGATTGGCCGGGCTGCGATTGGATACCCTTGGATTTTTAACGAAATCAAACATTACTTTAAAACGGGTGAAAAATTACCACAGCCTACAATGGAAGATAGAGTTGAAGCGGCAAGAAATCACCTGACCTGGTCCATGGACTGGAAAGGCGAGCGTGTCGGTATTGTTGAAATGAGAAGACACTATACTAATTATTTCAAAGGCATAGCCGGATTTAAAGAATATAAGCAAAGATTAGTAACAACAGATGATGCTGATGGTCTTTTCAAAACATTGGATGAAATCCAGGAAGTTTTTGGAGGCTATCAATTTGTATAATAAACTAATCCGAAGAGAATTCTTCGGATTTTTTTTGAATAAATTTTATTGATTATCTGATATCTTATACCCAAAAACAAATCCGAATAAGTTTATGTCTTTTTTTGCTTTGCGGCTTTGCGAACTATTTCACACAAAGGCACAGAGCCGCTAAATCCCTGCTAATAGAATATTGAGCGTTACTATCAGGTTTGAGTTTCCCAATAGCCATTTGAATTTTGAAGGCTTAATTGTTTTTGTTTAATAATGCCAGAGCGCTTTCTAAAATTGCAACGCGCTGTTCCAAAGTATTTTCTTGCGGCAGGGTATGCTGAAAAATGTGTAAAACCTTCCAGGTTAAGAGAACATCTTCTGTGCTTACTTCAATGTCCTTAAATTCTGAATTATTGGCTTTTAAAATTATCCTGCCGTTACTGAAATAGATTTTTCTAAAAAGGATTTCTTCTTTTGTGGCCACAACAACAAGGCTGCCGTCAGCTAAAGGCTGCTGGATGGTTATCTTCTCGCCAACAATAATATCTTTTGAAAGAAACAGGCCCGATATGCCGGCCATGGAATTATCCGTTAATACAAAAGCAGTTTTGTTTTCAGGGCTGACTGTTGGAATTGTTAGTTGAGGGAGGTTGATTTCTTTCCTATTCGTCAGAGCTAATAAATAATCTGATTTCATTCCTTCCATCACGCAAGGTATCCCTTCTGTTTTTACTTTTTTAGGTACGGCCGGACTTGTGGTAATGGTTTCGTTGAATTTTAGCAGACGGTTTACTGTAAGTTCTTTTGTGAGCAAATCTTCAATGTCAATGCTAAAATGATTAGCAATTTTTATCACAGTATCCATTTTAGGGTTACTTCTGCCTTCTTCATAAGCGCCAAGCGTGGCCCTCTTTAAATCAAACATTTCAGCAAACTGTAATTGACTGAGGCCATGCACGCTTCTTATCTTTTTTATATTTTTCCCAAACATATCTGCTAAAAATTGCTAAAATTATTTGCAAATTAAAATTGTTGTTTTATATTTGCGCTAATACTTTTAGCAAATATAGTATATTTAGCAAATTAAATGAGCATAATAATTGCATTTAACAATAAAGATTTTCTGAACAAAATAGTTTTTTTGCTTGGCAATCAAATAAAAAAAAACGAGTTTTATAAAATTAAACCTGTAAAATGAAAGATTATTTTAATGTAATAAAAGGGTACTTGACTGAACTCGAGCTTGAAATAAAACATGAGAATAGTGCAGATAGTATTTTCATTGTAAGTAGCGAGCAGGAAGGTGTTGTAAATCTTATTATTTGTGTAGCCTATCCTATAGTGATATTTGAGCAGTTTCTGTTCGAAATCAAAACAGATTCGCCTTTAGTTTATAAGGCCCTGTTACAGAAAAACAGGGATATTATTCACGGTGCATTTGTTTTGGATCATACAGGTCAGAAAGTTATTTTCAGAGATTCGCTGCAATTGGAAAATTTAGATTTAAATGAATTTGGTGCTACTTTAAATTCGTTGAGCCTGTTGCTTAGCGAATATTCGGAGCAGATTATTAACTTTTCAAAAAGATAGAGACATGAAATTTCTTAGACGACTTTTAAAAATAGGGCAGGCTGAAGTGCACCATGCTATTGACAATATGGAAGACCCTATAAAAATGACAGAGCAGGGAATAAGAGATATGAAAGAGGATCTTGACAAGGCACTTGAAGCCCTGGCTCAGGTAAAGGCGATGAGTATCCGTGCCAAAAAAGAAGTGGATGAGTATGAAGATAAAGCAGAAGACTACAATGAAAAAGCGATGCTTATCTTAAAAAAGGCACAGACCGGAGGGATTGAACCAGGCGAAGCTGATAGGTTGGCGACAGAAGCACTCGTGAAAAAAGAGGAAGCCGTTGGTTTGAAAAATCAGGCTATTGCCGATAAGGAAAAATTTGACCAGAATGTATTGCAAATGGAGGCAAACGTTCAGACCATCAAGCAAAACATCAGTAAATGGGAAAATGAACTTAAAATATTGCGTTCCCGCGTGAAGGTGGCTGATGCAACCAAGAGCCTTAACAAGCAAATGGCAAAAATAGACAGCAACGGAACGATAGCGTTGTTGGAAAGGATGAAAGAAAAAGTGCATCAGGAGGAGGCATTGGCAGAAGCTTATGGTGAAATTGCCAATTCTTCAAAATCTATTGATGAAGAAATCAACAGGGTGGTGGATGTTAAAAAGTCAAAAGCCTATAATGAGTTGGAAAAACTGAAGGAACAACTTGGTATAAGTGATCCCAAAGACTAAAAAATAAATAAATAAATGAAGGAGCTTATAGAAATTTCTTTTTCGCCGGTCAATGCTTTTTTTAGTATCATGTCTATTATCATGGTTGTGTATTGGCTGCTTGTTATCATAGCCGGTATTGATCCTGATTTGTTCAGTATTGATTTTGACTCCGCAGACATAGAGAGCAATTTTGACCATGATGTTTCAGGTAGTGAACACGCTCATGAAGGAAACGGTTTTATGAAGGTACTGGAGTATTTTAACTTCGATGAGCTTCCTCTCATGTTTATCCTTACTATTATTTTTTTCAGTATGTGGCTAGTTGGGGTAAATGTCACTTACTATTTTGGGATAGAAAGTACGCTGATCGGTTTCTTATTGCTTATACCCAATTTTATCCTGAGTCTTTTTGTAGTGAAGATTTTTAGCAAGCCACTGGGATATGTCTATAAACAACTAAACCATAAAGGAGAGCCCGAAATAGATTTTTTGGGAAGAAGATGCAGTGTGACTTCTACAGTTACAGAACAAAAAACAGGGCAGATAGAACTCATAGTAAATGGTGACCCAATGAAGCTTTATGCCAGAAGTAATACTGATGAGAAATTAGTAGCTGGCGACCAGGCGGTTATTGTGGGTGAAAGCAACGATAAAAAATATTATCTCATTGAAAAATTTGACTATTAACCAATACTATACTAACCATGATTGTTTTAATAATACGTCTTATTGCCAGCCTGGTTTATCTCGTAATTAATTTTATTGACTTTTTAATATAAATAAACACCAAAATTATAAAACACTAATACAATGCTAGGAAACTCGTTACTCATCACAATGATTGCCATAATAATAGTAGTTATAGGGCTGCTGGTATGGGTCATTTCAATGTACAAAAAAATTATCCAGGGAAAAGTAATTGTACGCACCGGTGCAGGTGGTACAAAAGTTTTCTATAATGCAGGACTTGTAGTGCCTGTGTTGCATAAAATGGAGATAATGGATATCTCGGTTAAAAAACTTGACGTAGAAAGAACAGGTGTTAACGGACTTATCTGTAAAGACAATATAAGGGCAGACATTAAGGTAACCTTTTTCATAAAAATCAATAAATCTACTGCAGATATTATTAACGTTGCTCAAACGATTGGTTGTGAGCGTGCTTCGGAAATTGACGTATTGAGAAATCTTTTTGATGCCAAATTTTCAGAAGCCTTAAAAACGGTTGGTAAAAAATTCGATTTTGTAGAACTGTACGAAGCCAGAAGTGAATTCAGGGAAGAAATCATTGCGATTATTGGCACAGACCTAAACGGTTATGTACTGGATGATTGCGCCATCGACGATTTGGAACAAACGCCGCTTTCGCAACTGAAGGCCGATAATATTCTTGATTCTGAAGGTATTAAAAAAATTACGGAACTTACTGCTGCACAAAACATTAAAGCGAACCTGATACGCAGGGATGAGGAAAAAACCATCCGCAAGCAGGATGTTGAAGCCAAAGAAGCCATATTGGCGTTAGACCGTCAGTTAGCTGAAAAGGAAGAACAGCAAAAAAGAGAAATTGCCAATATCAAGGCTCGTGAAGAAGCCGAGATTGTAAAAGTGTCTGAAGAAGAAAGGCTTAAGGCAGAAACAGCCCGTATAAACACTACAGAAAAAGTAATGGTTGCTGAAGAAAATAAGGACAGGCTTATTATTGTTGCGGCTAAAAACAAACAGCGTACTGAAGCTGTCGAAACTGAAAGAGTAGAGAAAGACCGTGCTCTTGAGCAAACGGAAAGAGAACGTATCGTTACACTGGCTCAAATTGAAAAAGAAAAGGCGGTCGAAGTGGAACGTAAAAACATTCAGAACGTTATTCGCGACAGAGTAGTACTTGAAAAAGGAGTAGTTCAGGAACAGGAAAATATGAAAGATATTGAAGCTTTCAAAGAAGCTGACAGACAGAAAAAAGTAGCAGTTACTCTTGCTGAAAAAGAGAGTGAAGAACTTTACATCAAAAGACTGAAAGCTGCTGAGGCTGAAAAAGAAGCTGCAAAACAAAAAGCAGAAGAAATAAACATTGAAGCGGCTGCAAGAATGGCTGCCAGCGAAAAAGAAGCGGAGGCCAGAAAAATCTTGGCAGAAGCAAAAGCTAAAGAAGATGCTACATTAGGATTGTCTGAAGCTCAGGTAATGCATGCTAAAGCAGATGCAAACGAAAGACAGGGTATTGTAGATGCTGTGGTTATTGAGAAGAAGGCATTGGCTGAAGCTGCAGGTATTAAAGCTAAAGCCGAAGCCGAAAAACAATTGGGTGTGTCTGAAGCTGAGGTTATCAAAGAAAAAGCACTTGCAGAAGCTAGCGGTATCGAGGAAAAAGCCGAGGCTATGAAAAAACTTGACGGTGTTGGTAAGGACCACGAAGAGTTCAAACTTCGCCTTAATAAGGAGCTGCAGGTTGACCTTGCCCATATCCATATACAGAAAGATATTGCAGATGCTCAGGCAAATGTATTGGCAGAAGCGCTTAGGTCGGCTAAGATTGATATTGTGGGTGGTGAAACCATGTTCTTTGACCAGATTGTGGGTCAGATTACTAAAGCTAAAGGTTTCGACAGACTTGTAAATGGAAGTGAAAACATTACTGAAATTAAAGAAGCCATATTAGGTAATGATAGTGAAGGTGGAGAAAATCTGTTGGAAAGAATAAAAGGTTTTGCGGATAAATATGGCATAACGTCCGAAGATATCAAGAATCTTACGGTAGCCGGATTGCTGGTCGAACTGCAAAAACGAAGCAATGATGAAGGCGAAAAAGGACTTTTCTCTAACCTGATGGACATGGCAAAAAATCTGGGACTATCCGGTAAAAAATTAGGATAACCATTCCTTTCTGATTATAGTTTCCCGTACGATAATACCGTGCGGGATAATTTTCTATTATGATTACATTTTGTAATCCAACTCTAAAATTTAAAAATCATGAGTACACTGGAAGGCGGTACATATGAAATCATACGAGGCAGGCTGGAAACGCAAAAGGACGATCTTTCCGCCCGGCTTAATAAACTTAACGAAGCAAGGAAAGAGATTTTTGGCAGTACCGAAACTAAACTTCTTGCCAATAACCGTATCATTACAGAAAATAATTGCATACCTAATGATATTGTATCCATTCATGATACCTGTATTTTTGGTTATAATGTTCACTTTGGATTGCGTACAGACATAAAGACCGAAGATGTTTTTAGTATCTATAAGTATGAAGACGGAGAGTTTAAGCAGCAAGGAATGGATATCATTTCCGATAGTGTTTTCTTAGATGATTTTTTAAATCTGTATAAATACTATCGGGATACAGAATTTAAGAAGTTTTTTATTACCGGAAATTACCTGCACATGATATTTCAGTTGAGTGACAGGATTTCAGATATAAAAACATTTAAATGGCTCATAAAAGACGGTACGCTTATCTATCAGGACAACCGCAGCGACAGCGAATATCGTTTGCCGCGCCAGCATGATTTTATCTGGCAGCAAACTTCACGCGATATGCAACGTTATGGGAAACATCCGCACGTGTCTATACTTGACAAGGTTTTTGTAGAGACTGTGGGAGGAACCCTGACCATTAAAGTAGAAGATAATACCAGTTCAGGCAAAGGTGTTTATGATGAAGATGTCTTGTATCCGGACCAGACACTGGACGATGGTAATTACCAATATGCCGATTTGGGCAATCTTATAGCCTTACAGATAAAACCGTTTCAGGAAGAAGCCCGTTTTTTTATCTACAACCACAAATTGCAGGAAGTAAAAAAAATAGACAGCCTTTCCACTTCAGCAATACTTCTTCCTGACCAGCATGGACTTATATTTTCAAACGGATATTACCTGCAAACAGGTGAATATAAGATATTTGAAAACAGCCTTCGAAACCTGTTGTTCCAGGAAAAGATAGCTTCGCCAAACGGTGAAGATTTCATGTATGTGTTTTATGAAGAACTGACAGGGCAATATGTGCTTATGTCCTATAATATTATTACCCACGAGGTAATGACGCCAATTATCTGCAATGGGTTTACCATACTTGAAAATGGTGAATTATGCTATTTCAGGGCAGAAGAAGAACATACTAAAAACCATTTGGTGCAAATCTGGCAGACTCCTTTTGTAAAAGGAGATGTAATGCCTACACAGTATAAAGACAGTTTTTTGTATAAAATAGGCAATAAGGACATTGTAAAAGCTATGGCAGATTGCCATTCTATTATAACACTCCTTAATAAAAATGATGATTATGAAGGTTTGTATGCAGACCTTACAAGACAGTCGCAAAATATTCTGGACACCTATTACTGGATAAACAGTAAAGAAACTTTTGAGCTGCACATACCGCTTACCGAAATTAAGAATACGGCCAATACGGCAATTGACGAGTTTGAAAAAGTAGTGCAGCTAAGGCTTAATGCAGCAAAAATTACTCAGGAAATAAAGGATAAGGCAGAAGCACTTTTTATAAAAATAAAAAGTTCTCCGCTTGATGATATTGATGTTTTTGTAGCTGACCTTGCAGGACTCCGGACTTTGAGAGGAGAAGTAATAAGCCTTCGTGAGATTCGATATGTAGAAGAGAACTTTATCAATGAACTCGAAGCTGAAATTATCGCACAGACAGAACATATTTCGCAAAATTGTCTGCAATTCCTTATGGATGATAAGGCATTGGTTCCGTATCATAACCGGGTCGAAGAAAAACAGAAAGGACTTGATAAAATTACTACAGTCACCGAAGGTAAAAAGTTGGAAGATGAAGTCAATGCAATTACTGCCGATTTGGAAATGCTTATCGAAATTGTTTCGAATCTTAAAATTGACGACACTTCAAAATCAACCCATATTATCAATACCATATCGCTGATTTTCTCCACGCTTAACAGATTAAAAGCAGACATTAAGAATAAAGTCGCGGCGCTTGGAAGTAAAGAAGCCAGGGCTGATTTTGCTGCTCAAATGAAGCTGATTGACCAAAGCATGGTGAACTCACTTGATAGAGCTGTAAATCCTGACAAAGCGGATGAACTTCTAAATAAAATATCAGTACAGCTGGAAGATGTCGAAGCCCGTTTTGCAGATTATGATGAATTTACAGGCGCCATTCTCGAAAAGAGGGAAGAAATTTATGCTGCTTTTGAAGCTAAAAAAAACAGTCTGGTTGAAGCAAGAAATAAAAAAGCAGTAGCGATACAAAAAGCAGCCGAGCGAATCCTTAAGAATATAGATGTAAAAGCACTTGCTTTGAATTCGGTTGAAGAAATAAACGGCTATTTCGCATCTGACCTTATGGTTGCGAAACTGCGTGATCTGGCTGCTCAGCTGATTGAAATGGATGATACGGGCAAAGCCGAGACCATAGAAACACAGTTAAAAGCTTCTCGCGAAGATGCCTTGCGAAAGCTTAAAGACAAGCAAGATTTATATGAAAACGGCGAGAATATATTGCGTTTAGGCAAGCACAGGTTTGCAGTCAATAAACAGCCGTTAGACCTGACTATCGTTTATAAAGAAGGGAAGTTGAATTATCATTTAACCGGAACCGATTTTTACCAGGAACTTTCGGGCAGTGCTTTGGACTCGCTTCAAAAATACTGGTCACAAGACCTGATTTCTGAAAATGATACTATTTACAGAGGAGCTTATCTGGCCTATAAAATTTTTAAAACCTATGGTGCGGCCAGATTGTATAGCCTGACTGAGGAGGAATTGGAAACAATTGTCAAAGACGAAACCCTAAAGAATTATACAGAAGGTTATATAAAAGGAGTGCATGATGCAGATGCTTTTAAAATAGTAAAAGTGCTTATAACAAAGCACAACGATTTAAAAATGCTGCGATATTCGCCAACAGTACGTGCCTTTGCACAATTTGTATGGAATAGTCTTCCTGAAGATGACCGTAATGCAATGAATGTAAAAATAAAAGCTTCGGGCAATGTACTGGCTATTTTTCCGGAATCTACGGAGTTTGATTACATCATAAATGAGCTTAGACAAAAAGCAGAAGGCTTTTTAGAGACTACTGCAGTATCAAAAAATAGTGGTGCTGAAATTGCTGAAATTGCAAGTTACCTTTTTGATGAATTAAAAGATGGCGATGTTTTCTCTGTGAGCCATCGCGCCACGCAAATTGCTGAAAATTTTATAAAAACTCTGGAGGCCAAAAGTGCATTGATGAGTTTCAGGCATGCTGTTGAAGCCGCTGCTGATAACGAAACTTCATTGTTGCTTGCAGTCCAATGGGTGTCGTCATATTTGGCGCAAAATGCAGAAAAGCAAAATGCAGAATATCTTTATGAAGTCGTAGCCTTGTTATTGTACAGCCAAAAGTCTGATGAAAAGGTTTCTGGCATAACACCCGAAGAAACAATTATCGGATTGGTTGGAGCACATCCTTCAATTACAGATGGTGTTTTTCAGTTTCATTACCATAAGTTTATAAAACTTCTCAAAGAATATTTTGATAAGGATGTGCCTGCTTTTGAGCAATTCAGAGAAGAAAGGCATAAACTTACACAGCAACTCAAAGTCGATTTAAGGCTCCATGAATTTACGCCAAAAGTGCTTACTTCGTTTGTGCGTAATAAGCTTATAGACCAGGTATATTTGTCGTTATTTGGTGATAATCTTGCAAAACAGCTTGGTAGTGCAGGAGAAAATAAAAGAACAGACCGTTCCGGCATGTTGCTCCTGGTATCACCGCCGGGTTATGGTAAGACAACACTTATGGAATATCTGGCTAATAGATTGGGACTTATCTTTATGAAGATTAACGGACCAGCCATTGGTCATGAAATCACTTCTGTAGACCCGACTTCAGCAAGTAATTCGGCTGCAAGGGAAGAACTTAAAAAATTGAACCTTGCTTTGGAGATGGGGAACAATGTCATGCTGTATCTGGATGATATCCAGCATTGCAGCCCGGAGTTCCTGCAAAAATTTATCTCATTGGCAGACGGAACCAGAAAAATAGAAGGGGTTTATAACGGACAGCCTAAAACTTATGACATGAAATCCAAAAAGTTTTGTGTAGTAATGGCGGGTAACCCTTATACAGAAACGGGCGAAAAATTCAGAATACCGGACATGCTTGCCAACCGTGCCGATATTTATAATCTGGGTGATGTCATAGGTAATTCGGCTGAATTATTTGAGCTAAGTCTTATTGAAAATGCCATGACTTCCAACCCGATGTTGGCGCAGCTTGCTTCCAGAAATATGGAAGACTTGTATCCGTTTATAAAAATGGCGCAAACAGGACAACGGGATGGGTTAGAACTTAAAGGAAACCATACTAAACAGGACATCGAAGTGTATGTTTCCGTGTTAGATAAAGTACTTAAGATACGTGATGTAGTACTTCAGGTCAATGCGGCCTATATTGCTTCTGCCGCTATGGAAGATGCCTATAGAACTGAACCGCCATTCAAATTGCAGGGCTCTTACCGCGACATGAATAAATTGGTTGCAAAAATAGAACCGGTTATGAATGATGCTGAGGTAGCTGCGTTATTGCTGTCGCATTATCAAAATGAAACACAGACGTTAACCAATGCGGCAGAAGCAAACTTGTTGAAGTATAAAGAACTGACAAGTACTTTAAACGATACCGAAAAAGAACGTTGGGCATCGATAAAAGAGATATTCCAAAAGAATAACAAGCTTAAAGGTTTTGGTAACAAAAATGAAATGGCTCAGGTACTACAGCAAATGATGGAGTTTACCAGCCATATTGAAGGAATTAAGCAGATACTTGGAAAAAGACTTGAGGAGTAACAATCTGTAAATAGTGTTTAAAACAAATGGCCTTACATCAGAAGGCCATTTGTTTTTTATATCTATGTTTGAATTCTTATACTTCAATACGTTTCCATTTTCCTCTCTTGAAAAGTACATAGCCTGCAATTGTTATGGCCGTTTCAGCAATAGGTATGGCCATAAAAACACCCGTAGGCCCCATGCCTAATTTCTTAGCCAGAACATAAGCCAAAGGAATCTGGAACAGCCAGAAGCCGAAGAAATTAATCCAGGTTGGAGTCCAGGTGTCGCCTGCACCGTTAAAGGTGTTTATCAATACCATACCAATACCATAGAAAATATAGCCAAGGCTCATGATTCTGATAGCTTCTACTGCGATTTCTTTAACAACCAAATCATTCGTGAAGAAGCCGGCAATATATTCAGCTCCCAAAAGCGTAATAGCCATGATGGTTGCCATGAATATCACATTGTATTTGGCGGTCTGCATAACAGATTTCTCCGCTCTTTCAATTTGTTTTGCACCTAAATTCTGTCCCACTAATGTTGCTGCGGCATTACTTAATCCCCAGGCAGGTAAGATAAAGAACATCATGATTCTCAATGCGGTCTGATATCCGGCCGACCCGTGGTCGCCACCTGTTACAGCAACAAGATTGGCTAAAAATATCCAGCTGCAGGAAGCAATCACAAATTGCAATACTCCCGGTGCTGCTACTTTGATAGTGTTTTGTATCAGTTTCCAATCCGGAAGGAAATAGGAAGCGGCAATTTTTAAAATGCCCTTGCCATTAAACAGATGGTATAACTGGTACAATACGCCTATGGTTCTTCCGGCCGTAGTTGCAATAGCTGCTCCCGTAAGTCCAAATGCAGGTATAGGCCCTAAACCGTTGATTAGTATAGGACAAAAAATAATATTGCAGATATTGGCAAGCCAAAGACTTTTCATGGCTATTGCAGCATTACCGGCTCCGCGGAAAATACCATTGATAAGGAAAAGCAAAACGATGCTGATGCTTCCACCCATCATAATCCTCATGAAATTAGTGCCGTGAAGAGCCGCTTCCGGTGAAGCTCCCATCAACATTAGGATTTCCGTTGCATATAATAAGCCAAGAATACTGATGACCGTATTCACGGCAACAGCTATTATAACGGCCTGCATTCCTGCTTTTGAAGCAGCAATAGGGTCTTTTTCACCAATCCTTCGGGCAACAACGGCCGTAGCCGCCATACTTAAACCGATAGCCAGGGAATAAATGACTGTGAGTACAGATTCTGTAAGTCCTACAGTTTGTATGGCAAAGCTGCTGTTTTCGAGATGTCCGACGAAATATAAGTCGACCAGTGCAAAAACAGATTCCATCATCATTTCCAATACCATTGGAATGGCTAAAAGAATAACTGCCTTACGGATGCTTCCGGAAGTATAATCGAAATCAGCTTCGCCTTTAAGCGATTGTTTTATTGTAATAAATAAACGGGATAAAAAACTTTGTTTTTGTTCTGTTTGTGTCATGATTATTTAATAAGTAGGTGAGCGTCACAAAAACGTGACGAAAAAAAAATAACTAATCAAGGCGGGCCTAAAAAGGTTTAGGCCAAAACAAAAACAAACATGGTTCTAATAATTTAGACAACAAATGTATAATTATTTTTTCAAGAAGGGAGAAATTTTTTTAGTCAAGTAGTTTTTTTGTGACTCTGCTGGATGCAATCAGTGAAGAGATAAACCCAAGAGAGAAAATGGTGGCCAAAACAATAATTAGATTCTCAATATTGAAAATCACAGGATAAGGCATGGAAGGTGTAACCATAACTAGCTGATAGTTTTGCTGTAGCAATACAATGATAATTCCCAATATCAGGCCGATAAGCCCTCCTGTTACCGTTAGTATGGAGCCTTGAAACAAGAAGATTTTTCGCAGGTTTTTGACTTCTACACCTAAATTGTATAAAGTGGTAAGATTACTTTTCTTGTCAATTATCAGCATGATTATGGCTCCGGCCAATGTGAAAAGCGTAAGTACAATTACCAGGGTGAAAATAAGATAAAGTGCCGTCTGTTCCGTATTCAGCATCTTATATAAAGAATCATTCAATTGTGCCCGGTTTTTGATAGTCAGCTTATGGTTAAAGATATTCTGAAGTTCTTCAGATATCGCCGATTCGTCGGCTCCGGGTTTAAATTTGAACTCAATTCCCGTCACCTGATTAGGCTTGAATTCCAATAATTCCTGTGCCAGATTCAGGTCGGCAAAAACATATTTTTCATCCAGTTCTTCACTTACGGCATATACGCCAACAGGAAGCAGGGCAGTTTTATTAAAAGCCTGTTCGGCATTGTTTATGGCTCC
>OGQD01000121.1_pt1 | contig 61712 bp, 53 predicted proteins | sample 1553091 | NCBI WGS metagenome assembly OGQD01 (sample SAMEA2580290, study PRJEB22360) | human gut metagenome | biome: human gut; feature: human-associated habitat; material: faeces | place: Denmark | collected 2008/2010
TTTGCCAATGGTTCAGTGACGTGGAAACGATCTAAAGACTCCATTGCTTTAGATAATAAGGCTGTATTGAAAATGCATCCTGAACTAATCAATGAGTTTCCACAAAACAAGGTGGGGACACGACGTTTTCAAATCTATAGCAATGATGACTGACCCGATCAAAACCATGCATCTATATCGCTAACTATATATGCATGAAATATCCATTCTTCCCAAAAGCGCAAAAAAACCACCCCCGATCTACCGACTCCCGAAGGAGCGGTAGACCAACAATGGCGGTTTTTGCGAAGTCGTAGCTTTTCATATTTCTGTTTACTTACATAGCAAGGGGTAATCAGTAAAATTTTACTTATAGGACAAACAACATGATCAAAGGTTTAGCGATTACACCGCCAATACTCGGCAGAATTAGTATCGGTAAAGTGGTCGAAAAGAATGGTAAACGTCTGCCTGAAAAAGATGATCAATTTACGATTACTAGCCAAATTCAGAATAAGGATGGCTGGGTGAAACACCCACTGGATGAGCAGCTAAGAGCCAAGGCACAAAACCAGAAACTCAGAACCATTCCTGTCCGGATGATTTTTAATGATCCTGAACTCAACTTGCGAGCTGAGTACACTCTATTCGACCGACAAACTGGTCGGCCCATCTGTACTGGTAATGGTGAAACCTGTCAGCGACTTGGACAAAACGGGGTTGAACAGCATCCATGTCCATCACCTGATTTATGCCCCTTGGCCCAAGGTGGACACTGCAAGCCTTATGGGCGGCTTTACGTCAATCTAGATGAGTCGGATGAGTTGGGTACATTCATTTTTAGGACTACAGGTTTCAATAGCATTCGTACCTTAGCTGCACGGCTTCGTTATTACCATGCGGCTTCAGGTGATTTACTTTCATGTTTGCCATTGCAACTGACCTTACGAGGAAAAAGCACAACGCAAAGTTACCGTACCCCAATTTATTACGTGGACTTAACCTTACGTGATGGAATCAATCTACAAGAAGCCATTACTTCAGCCAAACAGATCGATGGACAAAGCAAGACAGCAGGGTTTTATCAGGAGGCTTTAGATCATGTGGCAAGGCTAGGTTATGGTAATGCCAGATTTGAGGTAGGAGGTGAGGAGGGACTGGATATTGTTGAGGAGTTTTATATCAATGAACCAAAACCAGAGCAGGGTCAGCAGCTTAGTGATTTAACTCATGTTCAAGACATTCAGAAAGGGTTGCAGCATTCTGTGCAGGCTCTCAATTGAAATGGACCTAGTTAGAAAAGAGTACTTGTACTCTTTTTTTTGCAGATTTTGGACTGTAGATAAGAAAATACTCACTCCTAGAATTTTTGAGAGATGGATTTACTTTAATAACGCTTTTTAGTATTTTGGTAGCAAATCAGAAGTATGTTCATGACTATGCGTTCAAGTAGGTTTTCTAAGCTTATACTCGCATTTGTCCTGTTTTTGTTTACCATAACAATTACGGGAGTTCATGCGTGGGCGCCTGTTCTACTTGAAAATATTGAACATCAGCATGAGTTGAGTATCATTGTAGAGGATGATGCTTCTAGTCATTGGTCTTTACAGCACTCAGATGATTCTCTAAAAAGTTCTGCTGATCATGATGCAGAAGCACATACGTGGAAGAATTTTGATGAGCCGATCTATCATCATTCAGTAAAGCCAATTTCTTCTGATAGTGATTTCAGCATAGATCCAATCTTTATTCTTAGTTTCGCACTTCCACTAGTTTTATTCTTTTTCCAGCTTTTTGAAAAGCCCGTTTATCGAGTCTTTTTAAAGCGGCGATCCCCTCTAGTATTTAGTAATTCTTATACTTTCTCTAAAGATTTAATCGTCCTACGTAATTGATCTTTCTATACAAAAAATAGTTTTTAATTTTTTTGTATAGGTAAAGTCATGTCTAAAAAATATCAGATATTTCTTACCTGTGGATTTGTAGCAACAGCAGCAAATGTATTCGCAGAAACGAATTATGCAGAACTACAAAAGCAGGTAATCGCAAATGATGCTGTACTCAATAGCTTACAGCAGTCCGAGCAAGCTTATGAAATCAATCAAAAGTTTGCTGGCAGATTAATTAATCCGACTTTCAATATGGAGTTGGATAATCTCGGTAATTCAAAATTGAAAGATTTGGATGGCCCAACAACCTTGCTGGGGCTATCACAAGAGATCCCCCTCAGTAATAAACTTTCCTTGAGAAAACAGATTGCGAGTTTTCAAGGTGATCGTAATCAGTTCGAAATAGCAAAGCGTCAGGCTGAACTCAAAGCAGATTTAAGAATCTGTATGGCGAACTGGTATGTAGCTACTCAGCGTGCTGAAATTTATTCTTCTGAGAGTAAATTGAATGCCAGACAAGCTAACGTTCTTTCCGAACGTCTTAAGTACGGGCGAGTAATTCCTTCCGATGCTCAACTAAGCATAGCACTTTCATCTGAGTCGAAATTGCGCCATCAAAATGAAGTGAAGAAGATTCAGTTCCAGAAAAATCTATGTTCTAAGTTCACTTCCAACCTGCCCAGTAGTGCATTGGAGGTTCCGCTAAGCTTTAATTTCACAGACAAAATAAGTTTGTCTGAGCAAGAAGCAACTTTAAGTTCAAAGCTGAAAAAAGCTCAGTTTGAGTTGGCTCGTAAAGAAGCAATACCAGATATTACTTTGGGAGTAGGGGTTAGAAACTACCAAGAAACCAATGACAAAGTCTTTCAGGTTTCGACATCAATACCCCTCAATATTTTTAGTCGAAATAAAGGCAATATTGCGATCGCTCAAGCAGAGCATACGAAAGCAGAAACACAGTCGGTGCTTGTGAATCGTAATTCTAAAATTGAATTGGAAAACAAGGCTATTGAGGTTTCCAACTTGATTGATGCGATTAAGCAATATGATCAAACGGTTTTGCCCGCAACAAATGAGAGTCTCCGAATTGCTGAAATGGGATACCAAGCAGGGAAAAACTCTTTACTTGAATTCAATAATATTAAGCAAATTTGGTTAGACAAACATCTTGCTCGATTCGATATGTGGTTGGCTTTGCAAACTGAAATTGCAGATGTCGAACGTAACTACATTACTCATTTAGATCAAGAATAAGGGCAAGAATATGAATAAACAAACCAATACATTGATTGCAACTGGTGTCGTTGCCTTACTTATCGTCTTATGTGCAATTGCTTGGTATAAATCGGGCAATAAAACACAAGCGAGCGCACATGGTGAGGTCGCCGAAGAAAAAGTAGCTGTGGCTGGAGATGAGAAAGGGCCTCACGGTGGTCGTTTATATCGAGATGGAGATTTCTCTGCTGAGGTCAAGATATTTGAGGAAGGAGTGGAACCACACCTCCGTGTTTATGGGTATTTGAAAGATAAACTACTTAAACCTGAAGACTTAACAGCAAATATCTACATCAAACGTTTGGATGCCGAGCAAAATATTCAATTTCAACCTGAGAGTGATTACTTAATTGGGAATGAAATTGTTTACGAGCCACATTCCTTTTTAATGATGATAAACGTTGATTATCAAGGGAAAAAGCATACTTGGAAATGGGATACGAAGGAAGGCCGTGTCACCATGTTGGACAGTAGTATTAAGAGCAGTGGATTAGAGCTTTTAAAAGTTGAATCAAAGATGTTTGAAAATGCTTTGGAGTTAAAAGGCGAACTGAAGTTTCCTGATAATTTTGAAAGCTTTATTACGCCTAAAGCCAGTGGGACATTGATCAAAACTTACCGTAATCTAGGTGATAAGGTGAGTCAGGGAGACTTACTTGCTGTAGTTCAAAGCCAAGATGTAATTCGTTTGAATGCCGATCGTAAAGTTGCTTTGGACAGCCTACAGTTTGCTCGTCAAAAAATGGAACAGGAACGAGCGCTATGGCAAAAGCGTGTATCACCTGAAATTGATTATATTTCAGCAAAACGAGACTTTGACGCAGCACAAACTCGTGCAAATGAGTTGAATAACTTAATCAACTCTTATGGTGGTTCTAGTAATGGTACTGTTGAAGTTCGTGCTGCAATGTCTGGAACAATATTAGAAGTCCTTGGTGCTGTTGGATCAAATGTAAGTTCTTCAACACCTATTTTTAAAATCGCAAATACTTCTCAACTTTTAGCAGTTGTTAATGTTCCCGCTGACAGGCTAAATGCTATAAATCCTAACAATAAGGTTAAAGTTAAACCTCAAAGCCCTGTGGATACAGAAGAAGCTTTAGGACGAATTAAATATATCAGTGATGTCATTGATCCAAAGACACGTACAGCACAGGTCTTTATTGAAGTACCAAACCAGTTTAAGTGGCGCTCAGGACAGTTAATCACGGCCCAAATTTTTGAAAATCAAAGTTTGAAGCCGATGGTTGTGCGTGAAGATGCTCTACAGAGCTTCCGTGATTGGGATGTTGTATTCATTCGTGTTGGCAATGATTTTGAAGCTAGGCCTCTGGAGCTTGGTGAAAAGTACAATGGGTATGTGGAAGTTAAATCTGGATTACGCGTAGGACAGGTTTATGCCGCTGGAAATTCATATCTTTTAAAAGCAGAGCTAGGGAAATCTGGCGCTACTCATGACCACTAAGGGGAGTAGCGACTATGTTTGACCAGATTGTTAAGCTCTCGATTAAGAATCGTTGGCTTGTACTTATCGTATTTTTATTTGTTGGTGCATTAGGGGTTTATAACTATTTCAAGTTACCGATTGATGCAGTCCCTGATATTACGAATGTACAAGTCCAGATTAATAGTGAAGCTCAAGGACTCTCTCCAATGGAGATGGAGTCTCAAGTGACCTATCCCATTGAAACTGCTTTGGCAGGTATTCCAAATTTAGACTATACACGCTCCGTATCTCGATATGGTCTATCTCAAGTAACGGCAATTTTCAAAGAAGGGACGGATATTTATTTTGCCCGACAATTAGTCAATGAGAAGCTACAAGGAGTGACACCAAATCTTCCCGTTGGAATTGCAACTTCTATGGGGCCTGTTTCTACAGGACTTGGCGAAATCTTCATGTATACCGTTGAAAATGCCAAGAACAATCCTAATCCACTTTCACCAACGGAATTACGCACCTTACAAGACTGGGTGATTAAACCTCAGCTTCGAAATGTAGAGGGTGTTAATGAAATCAATACCATTGGTGGTTATCTCAAACAATTTGTAGTTCAACCTGATTATGCTTATTTACGTAGCATAGGGCTGGATCAGAAGACAATTTTAGAGGCTATCTCTAAGAACAGCATGAATAAAGGCTCGGGGTATATTGAGAAAAATGGTGAACAGTATTTAATTCGTTCTGATTCTCAAATTAACTCGATTGAGCAAGTCCAGAATATCCCGATTACGACGAGCAATGGTTATATCCTCAGATTGAAAGATGTTGCCAAAATATCTATTGGTCACGAATTACGTACAGGTGCTGCAACTAAAGATGGGCAAGAAATTGTACTGGGTACAGCATTCATGCTTATTGGTGAGAACTCACGAAATGTTGCTCACGCTGTTGATCAAAAGCTACAACAGGTTCAAAAATCATTACCAGAAGGTGTGGAAGCAAAAGCTGTCTATAACCGTACAACTTTGGTTGATGCAACGATACAGACGGTGAAAAAGAATCTTTTAGAAGGTGCGATTCTGGTAATCGTTGTTCTGTTTGTATTTCTTGGTCACTTCCGTGCTGCGCTGATTACCGCTTTGGTCATTCCTTTATCCATGCTGATGACAATCACAGGTATGGTGAACCAGAAAATTAGTGCAAACCTTATGAGTCTTGGGGCACTAGATTTCGGGATTATTGTAGATGGTGCTGTTGTAATTGTTGAGGCCTCCTTAGCAAAGTTGGCAATTAAACAAAAAGAGCTTGGGCGAGTTTTAACAAGGCAAGAACGCTTTACGACTGTGTTTGAGGCGACTAAAGAATCCCGCAAAGCGATTCTCTATGGTCAATTGATCATTATCTTGGTGTATCTACCTGTAATGACTCTGACTGGTGTTGAAGGAAAGATGTTTACACCAATGGCTGCAACAGTGGTTATGGCTTTAGTGGCAGCAATGATTCTTTCAATTACGTTTGTCCCTGCAATGGTGGCATTGGTCACTACTGGTGAAATTAAAGAAGAAGAGTCAAAAATCGTCCATGGCATCAAAAGATTTTATAACCCAATTCTAGATTGGTCTTTAAATCACAGATATTTGCTAATCGCTTTTGTCTCTATTTTCTTTGTTTTTAGTGCAAGTCTTTCGACTCGTTTAGGCTCAGAGTTTATACCTTCCTTGGATGAGGGAGATGTAGCACTACATGCCTTGCGTATCCCTGGTACGTCGTTGACTCAAGCAATTGAAATGCAATACACGTTAGAAAAAGAGATTAAGAAAATTCCAGAAGTTCAGACTATTTTTGCCAAAGTGGGGACTGCTGAAATTGCGACTGATCCTGTTCCACCTAACGTAGCAGATAACTTTGTCATGCTGAAACCTCGTAGTCAGTGGCCTAATCCTGATAAGGAAAAGTCTGCGGTTGTTGCTGAAATTGAACGCGTATCTAAAGGCGTATATGGAAACAATTATGAGTTTACACAGCCGATTCAAATGCGTTTTAACGAACTTATTTCAGGTGTCCGAACAGATGTTGCCGTAAAAATTTATGGTGATGATTTAGAGCAGTTGCTTGAATCAGCAAACGCTGCCGCTAAGATTTTAGAGGGAGTCAAAGGTACTGCTGATCTTAAAGTCGAACAGATGTCTGGTTTACCCATGGTTTCTGTTGAGCTGAAAAAAGACATGATTGCCAACTATGGGCTTGATGCAGAGGATGTACAAAAACAGGTTTCTAGCCTAATCACAGGTGAGACAGTAGGTAAGGTGTTTGAAGGAGATCGAAAGTTCGACATTGTGGTACGTATGGATCAAAACTCGGTAACAGATCTAGAAAAGCTGTATCAGATTCCTGTGAGCTTAGCTGATGGTTCGAGTGTTCTTTTATCAGAATTGATCGAGTTAAAAAACGTTCAAGGACCAAACCAGATTTCTCGCGAAAATGGTAAACGGCGTATCGTCATTACAGCAAATGTTCGTGGAACTGATATTGGTAGTTACATTTCAGAAGCACAATCTAAGCTGAATGCTGATTTTAAATTACCAGATGGTTATTGGCTGACTTGGGGCGGTACGTTTGAGCAAATGGAATCTGCTTCAAATCGTCTTATGGTTGTAGTACCGATTGCTTTAATTCTGATCTTTGCCATGATCTATATGGCTTTAGGTAATGTTAGAAACAGTATCTTGGTATTCACAGGTGTGCCATTTGCACTAACAGGTGGTGTGATTGCTTTAGCACTACGTGATATTCCATTCTCAATTTCTGCGGCTGTGGGTTTCATTGCCTTATCGGGTGTTGCTGTGCTGAATGGTTTGGTTCTTGTTTCAGCCATTCAGCGACTTAGAGTTCAAGGTGAAAGTGTCATTGATGCAGTGAAACATGGTGCAATGGAAAGACTCCGTCCCGTGTTGATTACAGCTTTAGTCGCTTCATTAGGTTTTATTCCGATGGCCTTAAACGTAGGCATTGGCTCTGAAGTTCAGCGCCCAATTGCAACTGTTGTTATTGGTGGGATTATTTCATCAACCTTACTGACTTTGATTATTTTGCCAACCTTATATGTGTGGTTTAACCAAGGTAGGTCAAGAAAATCAAACGAAGCTGCTAAACAGGTTGTTTAGGGGCATCTTTAATGACAAATATATTGCGAGATAAACAAAACAAATTTGTGATGATGTTGCTAGTCTGCATGATCAGTCTCGCTTTATGTTTGCACTTTAAAGAGCATGTAACTGAAAATGAATTTCAGAGACACGTTTCAATTGATGCAATTAACTCTCACCATCATGAGATAAGCCAACAACATTCACATAGTCACCAAGATAATTACTATGAACATTTTGTTGGCTATGACGTACTTAAATCGGCCGCTTTAGCTCATCTCTTAAAAGGGATTTCGATTTTAGATTGGTCAAAAGAATATGTTTATCTGATGGTGAGTCGTATTTTTAAACCGCCCAAAAAGTTAATGGATTTTCAATTCATTTTAAATTTTGGAGTTTGATATACATGCAAATTATTGCTTCACACATTGTGAAATTAAGTGCTTACATAAAGCTATTACTTGCTTTATTCATTACATTGGTAAGCCCTACACTTTTTGCTCATGGAGTAGCGGAAGGTGATAAGGGCTATATTCAAGAAATTTATGGCATTCATGTGATTCCATTCATCTATTTGGGTGCGAAGCATATGGTCACTGGATATGACCATTTACTATTTCTTGTTGGCATTATCTTCTTCTTATACCGAATGAAAGATATCGGCTTGTACGTCAGCCTATTTGCACTTGGGCATTCGATTACGATGCTGGTGGGTGTTTATTACAATATCTCGATAAACGCCTACATCATTGATGCAATCATTGGTTTTTCGATTGTTTATAAGGCTCTAGATAACTTGGGGGCTTATCAGCGTTGGTTTGGTTTTCAACCAAACACGAAAATCGCGACTTTAATTTTTGGTCTGATTCATGGTTTTGGACTCGCAGTAAAAATTCAGGAATATGAAGTTCCGAGTGATGGACTGTTGGCAAATTTAATCTCATTCAATATTGGGGTTGAATTAGGCCAGTTTATGGCTCTGTGCATCATCTTGTTATTAATGACGTTTTGGAGAAAGACACCTTATTTCTTTAAAACAGCTTATCAAAGCAATGTCTTCCTCATGTTCCTCGGTTTTTTACTTGTTGGCTATCAACTTACTGGCTTCATTACTCAATAAGGATCTAAATTATGTATAACGCTGAAATTCCAAAAGATATCGAATTACCTTCATCAAAAAAGTTAATTAAATCAACAGCAATTGCTGCCGTAAGTGCCGTTATTGTGCTAGTTACCTGTGTCATGCCTGCGGAGTATGCAATTGATCCGACAGGTATGGGTAAAGTGCTTGGTTTAACGAAAATGGGAGAAATCAAACAATCACTAACTGAAGAGTCAGAAAATGGTATCAATGCTGCACAGGCAGTGAATAGTGTTGAACAAATATCAGTAGAAACTTCGACTCAAACGGCAACTGATAATGCTCAAATGATTATGCCTGCTATTAATAAAGAGAGCATTAGTATTGAGCTTAAACCGGGCCAAGCAACCGAAGTGAAACTGACGATGCCACAAAGTGCAAGTGTCAACTTTGACTGGAAAGCTGTTGGAGGTGGTCTTAATTATGATACCCATGGTGATCCAGTGAACGCTCCTAAAGGGTTCTATCATGGCTATGGAAAAGGAAAGAATGAAACAACTCAGCAGGGTGTCTTAAAGGCAGCTTTTGATGGCAAGCATGGTTGGTTCTGGCGTAACCGTACGGAAAATCCAGTGACTGTAACTCTACTTGTAGAAGGGCAGTTTAGTGAAATGAAGAAAGTCTTTTAAGTTTTGATCAATCTCCTTGGAATAATATTCCAAGGAGATTCAATTGCTAAAGAAGTCAGGTTCTAAAAGGAATCCATAAGATGCTAGAAGTACTAAAAAACACAACATATCGGCATTTGTTTTTGGCCCAAGTAATAGCGCTAATCGGAACGGGGTTAATCACAATCGCCCTAGCTTTACAGGCGTACGATATTGCAAAGGGGGAAGCAGCCCAAGTTCTTGGTATTGCATTGGCAATTAAGATGATTGCTTATATCGGTGTAGCGCCTATAGCATCTGCATTTGCTGAGCGATTACCAAGAAAAAAAGTATTGGTTGGGCTAGATGTTATTCGAGCATTAACAGCATTGTGTCTACCGTTTGTGACACAAATTTGGCAAATTTATATTCTCATTTTTATTTTGCAATCTGCTTCTGCTGCATTTACACCAACATTTCAGGCAATGATTCCAGATGTTTTACCTGAAGAAAAAGACTATACCAATGCGCTATCATTATCACGATTGGCCTATGATTTAGAAAATATTATTAGTCCGATGCTCGCGGCATTTTTATTAACTTTGATGAGTTATCACAACTTATTTTTGGGAACGGTATTAGGTTTTATCGGTTCTGCTTTGTTTGTGGTAAGTGCGAAATTACCAGTTGCCAAAGTACCTGCGTTTAGAGGTGTTTATAGCCGTATTAAGCAGGGAGCTAAAATTTATTTTAATACGCCTAGACTTAAAGCATTGCTTGCTCTCAATTTAGCAATTGCGTCAGCAAGCGCTGTAGTGATTGTAAATACCGTGGTATTGGTTCAATCGACATTTAAGCTAACTGAAAATGCGACTACTTGGGCTTTTGGTTTATTTGGATTTGGTTCAATGCTTTCGGCTTTCATTTTGCCTAAGATATTGGATAAGTTCCCAGATCGATCAGTGATGTTGACGGGAACAACAATTCTTGTAATTGGGCTGTTAAGTGGTTATTTCATTACATCTTATAATGGTTTGCTTGTACTTTGGTTTGTGCTTGGTATTGGATATTCTGTTTCACAAACACCTACAGGCCGTTTGATTCGAAAATCTGCATCGAGTGAGAGTAGGACCTCTCTATTCGCAGCGCAATTTGCGTTTTCACATGCTTGCTGGTTAGTGACTTATCCCTTGGTTGGATGGCTCACTACTAACATAGGAACATTACAAACTTTTATACCGATGGCAGTGATTGCAACGATTTCTTTATTACTTGCAATGCGTTTGTGGCCATCACAGGATGAGGCTCTTTTACCCCACAGTCATGATGATTTACCTCCAGATCATGAGCATTTGCAGCAGCATCGAATCAATGGAGTACACGTCCATGAATATATTATTGATGACTATCATGAAAAGTGGCCTAAATAACTCTTTTTCGACTAATGACTTAGAAAGATTCCGTTTGTTTGTTGTACAATTATAAGCTTATTTTATTGTTCAATAAAAAAAGGGGAACAACATGAAAAAACTAATCTTGGTATGTTTAATGGGGCTTGCGGTAACAAATGCTTTTGCTCATTCAGGTGGTACTGATTCTTCAGGCTGCCACACGAATAGCAAGACAGGGGATCGTCACTGCCATTAATAATAAAAATGAGTAGAACATTTTGTTCTACTCATTTTGAATAACGATCTAATAATAATAAGTACTGTTTCATTTCTTCTTCATCAAAATTTTGATCCCCTTTCAATACATGTTCTCTTAAATGTTGTTCAAGAAGTTGCTGCATTAACCCATTAACAGCACCTTTAATTGCTGCAACTTGTTGTAATACTTCAAGACAAGAGCTTTCAGGTGTTAATAATGACTTTTCAACAGAAGTAACCTGTCCTTGAATCCGCTTGATGCGATTAAGTATTTTTTTATCTTGATGCAAATGAGACATGATTTTTCCTAAAAAAAATATATACTGGGGGGAGTATCTTGGAAAGATAAAATTTATGCAACTTCATAGTAACTTAGATCGTCGTCATTCTCATCAATTCGATGAAGGAAATCCTTTAGCACAAAAGAAAATACTGATTGCGACAATTCTTACAGCAATCATGATGGTACTAGAGATATTGGGGGGATGGATTTTTAATTCGATGGCCTTACTCGCAGATGGCTGGCATATGAGTTCACATATGGTTGCTCTCGGCTTAGCTTATTTCGCATATCGAATGGCCCGACATTATGCTCATGATCAGCGATTTAGTTTTGGTACTTGGAAAATTGAGATTCTAGCAGGGTACAGTAGTGCTATTTTACTTATGGTTGTAGCACTTTTAATGGGTATTCAATCTATCGATCGATTAATGAATCCCGTGAATATTCATTACAATGAGGCAATACCAATTGCAATTGTTGGTTTATTGGTAAACTTGGTTTGTGCATGGTTATTACATGACGGAGGCCACCACCATCACCACGAGCATGATCATCACCATGAACACGACCACCACCACGATCATCATGACTTAAATCAAAAGGCGGCGTTTCTGCATGTAGTAGCTGATGCGGTTACTTCTGTATTGGCAATTGTTGCATTGTTTGCGGGGAAATATTTTGGTTGGAGTTTCTTAGATGCACTATTAGGTGTAGTTGGAGCTATTCTTGTCGCTAAATGGTCATGGGGATTATTAAATGAGACAGGAAAGACACTACTCGATGCAGAAATGTCTCACCCTGTGGTTGATGAAATCAAAGAGGTTATAGAGGAATTTCCTCAAGTTAATATTACTGATTTACATGTTTGGAAAGTTGGTAGAGGCAAGTTTTCTTGCATCTTGGCTTTAGAGAGTACAGGTGTAGATTTAACACCAGATGTAGTGAAACAGGCACTCTCTATCCATGAAGAAATTGTGCATGCAAGTGTTGAAATACATTTTATTTGAATTATTGAATGGTTTTAGTTGGACAAATAAGTCCAACTAAAACATTTTTATATAGTTATAAGTGATTAGCCGCTTATCCCGAAAAAGTGAAGAATAATTCCTATAGCGCAGCAACCAGCTAAAGTAGTCATCATTCCAAGTTTGAAACGGAATAAAGCAAGCATAGCTATGATTGATAACATTAGTGACCATGGGTTAATGCTGGATAAAACTGGAACTTGTAAAACCATTCCATATTTATGAATTACATTAACTTCAGCAAATAATGTATGTAATGCAAACCACACTGATAGATTAAGGATCACTCCAACAACAGCTGCTGTAATTGTCGAAAGTATGGCATTTAAAGCCTTATTATTTCTTAATGCTTCAATATATGGAGCACCAATAAAAATGAATAGAAAAGAGGGTACAAATGTTACCCATTTCGCTAATATACCTCCAAGAGTACCAGCCAAGGCAGGATTCAATGATCCTGGGTCTCGATACGCTGCCATAAAGCCTACAAACTGAACTACACTAATCAGGGGGCCAGGGGTGGTTTCAGCCATACCAAGTCCGATCAGCATTTCACTAGGTTTAAGCCAATGGAAGTTTTCGACGGCTTGCTGTGCAACATAAGATAAAATTGCATAAGCACCACCAAACGTAAGTACGGACATTTTGCTGAAGAATAGAGCGATATGCGTATAAACATTATCTTTGCCCATTAAAGTAATAAAAGCTATAAGTGGGCCGAGCCATAAGACCAAACCAATGAGAGTAATTTTTAGAGCTCTTGTATGGGAAGGTTGTACATGCTCTGGGATCTGCTTAGCAAAAGCAGCATCAATAGCTGCTAATGAAGCATTAGAGCTATTAGCGTCAGAATGAGATGAGGAGGGGTTAAATGCTTTACTTCCACTTTTATTTCCGATGTAACCGATAAGCGCAGCAACTAAAATAATAAATGGAAAAGGCAAAGCAAAGATAAAGATGCCGATAAATGACAAGATAGCGACAATGACCATCACCTTGTTTTTTAAGGCTCGACGACCTACACGCATGACAGCTTCAAGAACTACTGCAAGTACGGCTGCTTTTAATCCAAAGAATAATGCTTGAACAATACTAATCTGACCATAACTTGCATAAATCCAGCTTAGTATTCCTAATGCAAGTAGACCCGGTAAAATAAAGAGAGTACCCGCAACGAGTCCGCCACGTGTTCGGTGTAATAACCAACCTATGTATACAGCCAACTTATGTGCTTCAGGACCAGGAACAAGTGTACAGTAATTTAAGGCATGTAAAAAACGCGTTTCACTAATCCATTGTTTCTCTTCAACTAAAATTTTATGCATTACTGCGATTTGCCCCGCAGGTCCACCAAAGCTAAGCGCAGCTACTTTAAGCCATACCCAAAAAGCTTCACGAAATGAAACACCATGAAGTTCATGTGGGGGAATGCTTTCAGCTAAAGCAGTGGAATCTTCATTTGTATTCATTGCTATTTCACCTAAATTTTTGAAATTTAAAAAGTATTTGATGCGTTTAATCATTCAGTACAGAGCTATTTTTATTAAAGCTAGACAATAGGCCATTAAAGATTGCATTTGATGCGACTAATAATTGGTCATCATCTGTAATGTTTTCATGTATTCCTGCAAAGACGGTTTCTATGCCTGAAGCTTCGGGTGGCTCAATCCCGCCAATATCAAGATAGTGGACAATCTCTGCAATTTTTTTCAAAGCAGGTGTTTCTAAATTAAAACTATGTAAAAGAACTTCGAAGGTAACCCAGTGATTGATATGACTGAAAGCTGCACCATCAAAATCGAATCCTAAAGCTTCTTCTGGACATTCACTTGGTGTTTCTAACCAAATAAATGTAGGAGTTGAATCAATAAAAGTCTTGATTAGCCATGCAGAGGCTAGACGATCAATCCAAGGTCTCTTACGAGTTGCCCATATTTTGTTTTGATAACTATTTTTATCTAGAAGTTGAATATGTGCTTGTATTGCTTGAGGCTCATTCACTTCACCAAGTCGAGCTATTGAAAGCTCTAAAGCAGAAAGTTCATTTAGTACCTGTGCTTGAGTCTCATCGGGGTAATAGTCAATTTCTACGAGTGCATCGATACTTTTTCTTAATTTACGGATTTGCTTGAGCAGCTCTTTCTTTTCATCTTTAGATTGACGATCTCTTAACTCAGAGAGTTGTTTATAGAGGACATCGTATTCTTCTTTTCGACTGAAGAAAGGAGCTAATTCAAGGTTTAAAGGCTGCTCCGCATGGAATACATACGCAGAGCCTTGCTCTGAAATAACGTCACTTGCAATAGGATCAAATTTCTCGCTATGAGAAATGGGAAGTAAATACACACCATCTCTAAGGATTGCGGCTCCACTTGCTTTAAGAGAACGCCATACTCTCATACGTGTAGATGTGTTCTGTGTAGGCAAAGAGGATATGAGTAAAGATATTTTCATGTTGTATACTCAACTTATTTGTTAAATATATAACATTAATTTGGCTTGGATACAAATATGAAGAATCGATTTCTTATATCAAAAGAAATATTAAAGGGCGGAAATGGCTAAAGAAGAATTTTTTAAGTTTTTGATTTTATATAAATTATTTGGTTTTATTGTTTCAATATACATCAATATTTGTGAATTCAGTATTACTCATCACAAAAAAAATTGTTTTAGTTATAATTAAATTATTGATTGTAAAGTGTCTAAATTGTAGGGTGTTCAAAAGTTGACTGAGAATTAGGTTATTTGTAAATCTCAGTCAAAATTTTAATTTTTAGAAGGCGCTTATCGATTTAAGATAACATCAGCTAATTGATGGGCAATTTCCTCAATACTATTTACAGAAGTATTTAAGGCGACTTTATCGGCTAAATTCGGACTATAATCTAAAACGTCATTTTTAGTAATTTTGTGCCAAATCGGTAAAATCATTTTATGGCCATTCATTTCTCGAGCTACTAAGCCATCAAGTTCATAGTTGGTCCAGTCTTTCTTAATAAAGTCAGTTGAAAGAACAACGGTACCGTATTTAGAGTTTCGGAGACCACTATCAATTTTTTGACGTAAACTGTCCCCAACTTTTAACGTGAATTCATCGTACCAAACGTTTACTCCAAGTTGCTGTAATGTCTCTGCAAGCGGTCTGACAAAATCTTCTTTATCTTCTGAAGCGTGTGAAATAAACAAATCATATTCTGGTTCCGTCTCAGGTATTGTATTGTTGTAAGATGATATTGAAACATCAGTAATATATTGGGTAGAAGCTTTAATAGCATCAATTTCACGTTTCAGCTTCTTTTGATGTTCAATTTCGTCTTTCTGCTGTTTTTTAGTCAGGACCTCTAATTTTTTTCTTTCCAGTATTTCTTCTTTTATAAGGTTCTGCTTTTCTTTCAGCAGCTTATTATCAATATCAATCTTTTTCTTTTGTAAGTCTGAAAGTTTTGATTGTATACGAGCGTTTTCTTGTTCTTTCCTACTAATTTCTGATAACTTTGTTTTTAATGTAGAGGGGCTAGTTGTCTTCCCGATAGAATTTTGAATTTGTAAAATTTTAGAAATTATATCAGCTCCCTTTTTCTGCTCTAAGCTCATTCGATGAGTAATATCTGCTAACTCCTTATTTAACCTTGTTATGGTACTGCTTATAGTTTGTATTGACATGTTGGCTCTATGATAAATATAAAGGGTAAGATTATTATTTGGTTAGGCGAAATACAAGGTTTATGTGTTACATCACTCTGTAAGCGTAGAGCAGTGCTCTGCCCAATCTGCCATTAATTCTTTACGTTTATCTAGATAATCTCCACGCAAGTAAGAAGCTTCAACTTTATCTGGTAGTTTGTGCGCTAATACATGTTCACAGACTTCACGCGCATAATTAGTTTTTTCCGCAGACCAGTCACGAAAAGTAGACCGAAAGCCATGTGTGGTAATTATACGATTCTGTTTTGGATCAATATAGCCTAAGCCATTTTTTAGTTCTTGTTCATGCATACGCTTGATTAGTGTAGTCAATGGCATGTCGGAAAGCATTTCACCACTACGTGGGGCGGGGAATATAAAATCTTCTAATTGAATATATTCTCGAATGAACTCTTAATTGAGGTAAAATTACATGAACTGTCTTAGAATGGGTAGTTTAAGATGATTTGTAATTTACAATCATTAGCTTACTAAGCAAGAATAGTGTCAGGTGAATGAAATATAAACAAATGATTGGTTGAAATTTTATTGTAGTAAAAATAACAGTAAAAAACTAAAATTAAATTATTTTTTGTATATTTATCAGTGGTTTGGTTGTTTAATTTGACTAACACCGCTTCCGCCAAATATATGAAAGGGAATCAAATACATAGTTTGATTCCCTTTTTCTTTGGCACAATTTTGGCACTATTCGAAATTTTAGCGATCTCTTCTTTGTTTTTATCCGAGTTAATCCACTTCGCGTAACGCTTCATGAGTATCACCAAACTATGACCCAGCTGTGAAGCCACATAGACCGGATTGAGTCCATTCATTAAGCATACAGTCGCATAAGTATGACGAGTGTTATAATAGGCAGCCCCTTTATTTACAAGATGTTGTTAAAACAACACTGATTTTAAAAAATGATGGAATATAAACAACAACTCAATTTTATTTTTAATTAACTGATTGAAAAATATTAATAATAAAGGTTGGCATAAAAGCTGCTCAATACAAGTGATATAAAATTGGAAATATCCTAAGGAATACCTATGTCACTTGTTGTCGATAAAAAAGAAAATTCTAAAGAATTTGTAAAAAGTACGCTGTCTGAAATCTGGATTACACGCTGTCCAGTACCAACAGCAACAGGTATCTCACTAAAACGAGGGACACTTATTGAAAAGTTTGAGCGACATGGAATTGATGTTGCCGTATTACAGGATGCCCGAAAAGGCTTATCTGTTCATCATTTTGACCATCAACTGCCAGCCTTGTTCCGTGAGGGTGGGAATGTTCCAGCTTTAGCTGCACGTTCTGAGGGTGCGCCAAGTCGTCTGATTGGCTTGACCTGGATTGATGAGTGGCAAGTGATTATCGTTCGTCCAGATTCAGACATTAGTCAACCAGAGCATTTAAAAAATGTAAAAGTAGCTCTACCTGAATATGCCGATAAACGTGCTGGCAGTATTTTCAGAGCCATGTCATTACAAGGCATTCGTGGTGCCTTGCAACTTGCAAATTTAACATTCCGTGATGTTGAGTTTGTTGAAGTCCCTGAGCGAGCGGAATCGAATACACAACAACGTGATGCCAGTACCTATTGGTCTGGATTAGATGCATTAATCACTGGTGAAGTTGATGCTGTTTATGTTAAAGGGGCATCGGCTGTCGAAGCTGCGACAAAACGCGGTTTAAAGGTTGGAATTGATCTGGATCAGTTTGAAGATGTGACTTCCCGTGTGAATAACGGTACGCCTCGTCCGATCACCGTACATGAAGATTTATTGAAAGATCACTTTGATGTGGTGGTAGATTTTCTGGAAGAGTTGTTTGATACCGCAGATTGGGCGCAAGATCATTTAGATGAAGTGCTGGTTATTCTTGAAGATGAAACCATTGCAGGTGCTGAAAGTGTGGCGACGGCTTATCGCAATAATTTCCATAAATCGTTACATCCATCATTAAGTGAAGAGCGTTTAGAACTTTTAAGACAACAAAAAGATTTCCTTTGGTTACACGGTTTTCTTGAGCGTGATGTCGATATTGAGACATGGGTCGATCATCGTCCTTTGCTCGAAGTTTTAAAACGCCGCCAAAATAAACAATTTTAAGAGGATATTGATCATGACTACACTTATTCAAACCCCACTTTCTGCTGAGCTGACTCATTTTATCGAGCAGCATCGTGAAAAGGCTGAGTTTGCCTTTGATGTGTTCCGTGAAACAGGCACGATTACGGCAAATGGCACAGTTAATTTTGTTGAGCGTGCCCCTGAAAATACTTTGGTCACATTTAATTATGCTGGTCCTTGGTCTCGAGACAAGAAAAGCAAAGTCGTTGTAGAGACACTCGATGGGGAAGTGTTATTGGGACGAAAAGGTGCAGGCGGTCGCTATAACAAGCTTTTCCGTGAACATGCGGATATCACCACAATTTCTCATGTCCATGCACCGAATTTAGGTGCTTGGGCGCAAACACATCGTACCTTACCGATTCGTTATGTTCCTGTGCAGCGTTTTCATTTATTTAAAGAGTTGCCGATTTATATTGACCGCCGTCAAGCAGAAGTCGATTTTATTTTGGATCAACTGAATATTGATATTGAATATCGTGCCATTTTGGAAGCGAATGGTGGGGCAACGGTTTGGGGCCGTCAAGGGTTACAGGAAACGGCTGAGTTTATTTTATTGCTAGAAGAAGGTGCTCAAATTCAGCTTCTCGCAGAATTAGTCGGTGGTAGTCGAGAATACGGGCAGGGTGTTTTACGTCAGCAATGGAAAATGAGTGGATTGACCGATAAAGCGAAGTCGCTTGGATTACTTACTCTTCAATAGAAACACGATTCGACAATAAATATAGAGAACACTATGGCTGTAAAACTTTTATGGTATCTCACATCTCCCGATGGGCCCTACCCTTGGTTAGAATCTGGGCGGTGGGATACCGATTATGAACACTTGCAACAGATTGCGATTACTGCGGATCGACTTGGGTTTTACGGTTCACTGATGGGTACCAGCGAGTATGAAACACTGGCTGTTGCTGCAAGTTTAATCCCATTTACGGAACGCTTGAAGTTTCTGGTTGCCCAACATCCTGGAGAAGTCCAGCCAGCAGTTTTGGCGAAATATGCACAAAGCTTTGATGCATTTTCCCAAGGACGTTTGTTGTTTAACGTAGTCAATGGCAATGATAAGGGTTTGGCAGCTTTAGGTATTCACTATACGCATGATGAGCGTTATGACTTTAGTAAGGAATATTGGACCGCTTTCCAACAGAATTATCTAGGGGATAAATCTGGCTTTGAGGGGGAGTTTATTCAAATTTCTCCACGTCAGGAGGGTGCTTCACCAATGTCAACCTGGCATGGCCCAACGCAAAAACAAGGTGTGCCACTTTGGGGGGCTGGGACGTCTGCAAAAGGCGTACAGCATTCGGTTGAGTTGCTGGATGTGTATTTAAGCTTTGCCAATACACCGCCACTACTTGGGGAAAAGTTCAGCAAAGTTGCCGCTGAAGCTGCAAAAGTTGGACGTCGTCTAGAGTTTGGAACACGCTTACAAATTATTGTTCGTGAAACAGAAGAAGAGGCATGGCAGTACGCGCAATCTTTACTTGATAAACTTGATGTCAATTATGCGATTGAAGCGGTAAAACGTCAGCTTCCACCCAATGAAACGTTTGAAACTTATCAAAGTAACAATCCTGTTGTTCAAAAAAATCTGGAATTGTTACGTCAGGGGATTTTACCTCAAGCCAAAGATTTTGAGATTTATCCAAATATTTGGACGGGACCATCCTTGTTTGGGTTTGATATTTTAAATCCTGCTGCGGGTACGGCGCTGGTCGGTAGTGCTGAAAATATTGCTGAACGAATTAAAGAATATGAACGCTATGGCCTATCCGCCTTTATCTTATCTGGTTTCCCTTTAATTGGGGAAGCTTATCGTGTTGCAGATTTACTGTTCCCTTTACTTGAGCTTGATCATGGCTTTGAACTACCGAAGTTAAAACATCGCTCATCTGTAGATTCCCTTGTTAAAGAAATCGTCGCCTAAAGGGAGAATGACATGAGCAAAATTACACGTAGAGAATTGCTGAAAAAGGCGGGTTTGGGTGTAGGAACGTTAGCTGCCGCAAGCCTGATCGGTTGCTCTCGTTCTGATCCAGCAACATCAGAAACTCGTGCAAATATAGACCAGAATGATACACCGCAAAAAGGTGGAGTCATCAAAATTGGGGTGATTAACGGCAATCAGGCTGGGAATTTAGATGCCCATAAACCAATTGGCATGTCCAGTGCATTTAGAGGCTGGCCTTTATATGCCAAATTATGGGAATGGGGACGTGATATCCAGCCTAAATTGGCGCTGGCTGAATTTGCAGAACCGAATGAAGATGGAAGCAAATGGACCATTCGTCTCAAAAAAGGACTTGAGTTTCATCACGGTAAAACCATTACTGCTGATGATGTGATTTTCTCTTTACGCCGCCTGACAGACCCTAAACTGGCTTCACCCTTTGCAGCTTACCTTTATTCATTGCAGCGTGATGCGATCAAAAAGCGTGATGATTACACGGTTGAGATTCCATTTGCTCAAGGAAAAGGCTTGGTTGCTTTACCTGAAGCGTGGATGAGTTGGGGCGGGATAGTTCCCACAGATTATGATCCAGTCAACAATGTGGTGGGGGCAGGTCCTTTTAAATTGGACAGCTTTAGCCCAGGTCAGCGTTCCCGTTTTGTCCGTTTTGAAAACTATTGGAAAGACAATCAACCTTATGCTGATGCCATTGAAATTATTGATTTTAAAGACCAGACTGGTCGCCTTGCTGCGTTGCAGTCAGGTCAAATTGATATTGCTTCAGGCATTAGTGCTGAACATCTTTCCTTGATCCAAGCCAATAAACGCTTGAATGTGGTTTCATCTGAAACAGATGCCTGGCAATCTTTTGATATGAATACCTCAAAAGCACCTTTTAATGACGCTCGGGTAAGACAGGCATTTCGCCTGATCGCCAATCGGGATGATTTAGTTAAACGTGCATTGGCAGGGCAAGGCCGTATTGCCAACGATCTGTATTCATTTAGTGATCCAGTTTATAACCATGATATTGCCCAGCGTCAGCAGGATTTGGCAAAAGCAAAAACATTATTAAAACAAGCAGGTTTTGATAATAACTTAAAGGTTGATTTGTATACAGGACCTGACAGCAATGCTGCATTGGTCTTTGCTCAACATGCAGCTCAGGCTGGTGTGATTGTTAATGTCAAACAAGTTGAAGCAGCAACATTTGCAGATGCAGTCAAACAGGACTGGGCATTCAGCACAGGTTCAAACGTTTCACGACCTTTTTTATTAACCGTCTTGCAAATTGATGGGCCTGGTGCGGCAAATAATAAAACTCGATTTAACAATGAACGTTTTACTGAATTGGTTCATACAGCATTACAACAGCCTGATTTGGAAAAACGCAAAGTTCTCATTCATGAAGCACAGCATATTCAACATGAGCAAGGTGGTTTGCTCATTTGGGGTTTTAATAATGTACTCGATGCACATTCTGGCCAAATTGGTGGAATAACACCCGATCGAACAGGATTTGCTGCATGGCGTACGGATGAATTCTGGCGTAGAGGGTAATGAAAATGACGACTCAAGCTAGCAAAATAGAGACACCTGTTCAACCTCAAGCACTCACCAAGTCGTTTGAATTTCCTGCATGGTTACCCTGGTTTCTGACGCGTATTGTGTCAGGACTACTGGTTATTTTTGTCATTAGTTTAATTGTATTTATTGCCACACAGGCGCTTCCATCCGATCCAGCGCGTGTCATTTTAGGTGCAGAGGCACCAGAAGCAACGGTACAGGTATTACGTGAACAATTGGGGTTGAACCAACCGATATTGCTTCAATACTGGAACTGGCTCAGTCAATTATTGCAAGGTAATTTTGGTCGTTCGATTGATTCCAATGTGCCTGTCGCACAGATTATTCAAAATTATTTTGGGAATACGGTTGCGTTAAGTAGTTTGGTGATTGCGATTACGGTACCGATCTCAGTAGTGCTTGGTGTGTGGTTATCGCTTCGTCGTGATAGCAAACTAGATCGGATTATTGTCTCCAGCTCGATTCTGTTTAAGGCTGTTCCTGGATTTGTGATTGCGATTTGGTTAATGATGTTTTTTTCAACGTCGATCTTACATGTATTACCCGCAGCATCGTTGTTAATTCCAGGACAGTCACCTTTTAGCCAGTTAGAGTTTTTGATTTTACCGATTCTAACCTTGGCATTATCCCTGATTCCTTATCTCATGCGTCTGGTCCGTGGTTCCATGATTGATGCTTTAGAGTCAGACTACGTAACCTCAGCACGTTTGCGTGGTATTCCTGAACGTCGAATTATCTGGAAGCATGTTTTACCGAATGCCTTAGTACCTGTAGTACAAGGCACTGCATTGACCATACGGGTTTTGCTCAGTGGCGCGTTAATTATTGAAGTGGTATTTAGTTATCCTGGTATTGGCAATGCGCTGAATGCTGCAATCGAAATGAGGGATATTCCGACTATTCAAGCGATTGTTTTATTGCTGACCATCTGTGTGGTGGTGGTGAATTTAATTGCAGACTTAATCACGACTTTATTGACCCCAAAAATACGTACCGCAAAGAAACATAAAGCACGTTCACCAGGTCGTCGTCAGGCACTACGTTTATGGAAATCAGGTCGACCTATTACAGTCAAGCCTGTCGATCGTCGCAATGCCTTAAAGAATATTCATTCAGGGGGGGAGAAATGAGCACACTTCACTGGTATGAAAGAACCTTTTTTAAAACTTTAATACGTGAACGACAAGTCCGTTTTGGTTTTGTGGTCACCAGTCTGGTTTTAATTTTCGCATTGGTTGGACCTGTATTGGTCCCTTTTGAACCAACGGCATTGGTAGGAATGACCTATGGCGCCCCCGAAGGACACTCATTTCTGGGCTACGACTATATTGGGCATGATGTCTGGTCACGGGTACTGGCGGGTGGTGCCTCTATGATCTGGATGACGCTTGCAGCCAGCTTGGTTGCTTTGGTTATTGGTTCCAGTTTAGGCATATTGGCTGCTTTTGCCCGTAATAAAGTGGATCAGTTCGTGACGTGGCTCACCGATGTTTTTATGGCATTCCCTGATCTGATTTTAGTTCTGCTCATTGTTTCGATGCTAGGTCGTGAACCTTGGCTGATTGTGTTGACCGTTTCAATCGCTTTTATTCCAGGAGTAATACGTCTGGCACGAAGTGTGGCACTTAATCTGGTTGAGCAAGAATATGTCGAGGCTGCCAAGATTCTCGGTTACTCAAAAACCTATATTTTATTTCGTGAAATCTTACCCAATATGCTGACACCCTTATTGATTCATTTGGGTGTGATGCTGACCTGGGCAGTAGGGATGTTATCTGGTTTGGCTTTTCTGGGTTATGGGGTCGCGCCACCAGCAGCGGATTGGGGACTGATGATTAATGAGAACCGTGCTGGATTATTGGTTCAACCGTGGGCGGTATTTGCACCTGTGATTTTAATTGCCTTGTTTGCACTTGGAACCAATGTGCTGGCTGAGGGTGTGGGACGTGCAGCAGCCCGGATTGAGGAAAAATAAGCATGGCAGATAAATTTAAAAATACCGTATTAACTGTAAAAGACTTAACCGTGGCGTTGGTGAACACGGGTAATCACGTGGTTTCTGATATTTCTTTCAGCCTACGCGAGGGAGAAGTGCTTGGCTTGGTTGGCGAGAGTGGTTCAGGAAAAACCACATTGTCCAGTGCTTTATTGGGCTATGCACGACACGGTGCCAAAATTATTCAAGGCACGATTGAACTAGATGGTGAAGATATTCTGAGTCTGGATGATCCTGCTTTACGTCAGGTTCGTGGTTATAAAATCAGTCATGTTGCCCAAGATCCTGGAACAGCACTGAATCCAGCATTAAGTATTGGTCAACATTTACTGGAATTATTAGAAGTTCATCAATCCCAGTTATCTAATTCTGAAAGACAGCAAAAGGTTGCCAAAATTTTAGATGAAGTGGGTTTGCCGCATGATGATGTTTTTTTAAAGCGTTATCCTCATCAGCTTTCGGGTGGACAACAACAACGAATTTTATTGGCCTTGGCATTCTTGCTACAGCCACGTTTGATCGTTTTGGATGAGCCAACCACCGCGTTAGATGTGATGACACAGACATTGGTGTTGAATATCATTCGTAAATTATGCCGGGAATATAACGTTGCTGCTATCTATGTATCGCATGACTTAACGGTGGTAAAAGATATTGCAGATCGGGTGATTGTTCTGTATTCGGGTCGAATTGCTGAAGATGCGGTATTAACGCAATTATTTGAAACACCTAAGCACCCTTATACGCAAGGTTTACTGAACGCCATTCCCGATGTGGCCATTCGTAAATATTTATCTCCAATTGAAGGACATGCTCCTTCGCCTAATGAGCGTCCAGTGGGATGTGCTTTTGTGGCACGTTGTGCTTTTGCGACTGATATATGTCGTCAGCGGCAACCTGAGTTGATTCAGTTAAAAGATGAGTTTGATCCGCATTTTGTTGCTTGTCACCATTCGGATCATGTCGGTGTGATTAATTTTAAAGAGATTGATCATCAAGTGCTTGAAAGTGAAACAGATCGGGAAGCTCTATTAAAAGTTGAACACATTAATGCATGGTATGGGCAGCAACAGGCACTTTTTGATATTTCATTTCAACTAAAAAAAGGCGAATGTTTAGCATTGGTGGGTGAATCGGGTTCAGGAAAAACCACTTTATCGCGTGTCATTGCTGGCCTGAATGAAAATGCAGATGGACAAATTACATTAGCAGATGAAGTCTTGTCGTTGCGTGGGCAACAGCGTCATTTGCAGCAGCGGCATAAACTGCAATATATCTTTCAAAACCCTTATAAGGCTTTAAATCCAGCGCATACGATTGGTCAGACATTAATTAAAGTTGTACAGCATTTCTTTGGAGCATCTCGACAAGAAGCCATAGAAAAAGTCACGCAGGTACTTAAACAAGTCTCTCTGCCTATACAAGTTCAGGAACTCTATCCAAGAGATTTATCGGGTGGGGAGCGACAACGAGTGGCGATCGCGCGAGCTTTGTTGTGCCAACCTGATGTTTTGATTTGTGATGAGATTACCTCTGCTTTGGATGTTTCAGTTCAGGCATCTATTTTAAAACTGTTACAAGACCTTCAGCAGCAAGGCGTGACCTTACTATTTGTGACCCATAACCTAGGGGTTGTTCGTGCAATCGCAGATCGAGTCGCCGTATTAAAAAATGGACATATTGTTGAATATGGTGAAACAGATCAAGTGCTGAGTCACCCTCAACATACATATACCAAAACTTTGCTTACCCATGCGCCAAGCTTGTTTAAAGACAAGGTACTTGAAGTTTGCGCATAAAAAGAACAGATTTTCCGGAGTTAACAATGAACGACATTAACCAACGTAATTTTTTAGAATTAGGTAGTATCAGGCATATTCAAAGTGAGCAAGAAGCACTTGATATTGCAAAAGAGGTGGCGGATCAACTGAATCAATTTGCTCGAGACCCCAGTTATAACAAGACCGTACCTTATGAACAAGCTCGCTTAATTTCAGAAGCTGGTTTAACTGCGATTATTGTACCCAAGCAATTTGGGGGCTTAGGCGCAAGTATTTCAACCTTGGTCAATGTGGTGAAAATTATTTCATCCGCAGATGGTGGTGTAGGGCAGTTATTACAGATTCACTTCACCATGTTCCGAGGCGTTTTAACGGGCTATGATGATGAAATTCGTGATCAGTTACTGCGTGATATCTTAAGCGGAAAGCGTTTGGGTAATGCACTTGCAGAAGTGGGTGGTAAAGATAAATTTCAGCATAAGACACGTCTAGAGCGAAATTCAGAAGGACAATTAATTTTAAATGGCAGTAAATTCTATTCTACGGGCTCTTTACTCGCAGAATGGATTTCCTTATTCGCTGGTAGTGATGATGGACCTGTCTCGATTTTAATTCATCGTGATACGCTGGGTGTAGAGTTGCTCGATGATTGGGATGCGATGGGACAAAATAATAGTGTCAGTGGCACTGTTAATTTTAAAGATGTGATTGTTGATGAACGTTATGTTGCCAAGCGAAATACGGGTGGTTTAGGCACTGTTTTACGTACGGGACTCACTTGGCCTCAGATTTTACATGCTGCAATGGACACAGGAATTGCCAAAGGAGCCCTACAAGGCGGGATTGATTATTTACAACACCATGCTCGACCTTGGGTAGAAAGTGGCGTCGATTCGCCTACGCATGAACCTCATATCATCAAACAGATTGGTGAATTCGCTGTTTTAGTTCGTTCAGCTGAGGCGTTATTGGATCGTTCAGCACAGATTTTTGAACAGCATTTGGCAAATGTAGAGGATGAAGATTTACAAACTGAACTGATTTTATCGGTTGCTGCTACCCGTAGTCAGTCTGATCATGCATCTTTAAAAATTTCCAGTGAAATTTTTGGATTACTTGGCGCAAGTTCAACTTTATCGAAATGGAACCTAGACCGCTTCTGGCGAAATGCGCGAACCCATACCACTCATGATCCAATTCGATGGCGTTTGTATCATGTTGGAAATTATTATTTAAATAATATTCCACCAGGTGAATATAATTCTGTGCTGTTAAAGAAGCAGGCAGAGAATGTGACGAAATTTTCTAAGTAAAATGAAGTAAATAAAAAAGGTTGTCATTACGACAACCTTTTCTTCTTAAGAATTATTAAGCCACTTGCGCTTGGATAGAAATGTCTTGTGCAAGCCATTCACGGACATTGATTTGTGCAGGAATAAAGTTCCAGCGATACAGGAAGTCACTCAAATCCTGTAATGCAACAATCGAGATTTCATCAAAGTTAGTGTTCAGTTTCAGATGTGCATCTGCACCGTATGCCGCATGAACCCATTGCTCACTACTATTACATTCTTTTGCTAGATAACGATGGGTTTCATCGGCGTGTTCATGTGCCCATTGTTCTGCTTGTAAAACAGCATCGACAATCGATTGTGCTTGTTCAGGATATTGGTTTAGAAAATCTTCATCAACCGTCAGTGTTCGAGGTGTGCCATTATTGGAACGCAGGATGGGATCTGGATGTGAACCAATATCAATAATGGTATGTAAGGCAAAATCATGGGCGATTTGTGCGGCATGTGCGCCTTTTAGAAAAATGGCATCCACATCACCTTTAATTAATGCCACGATTTCTGCACTGGCATTGAGTTTATTTCTTTTGCCAAAGAAACTAGAGTCATTTTCTTCAGACTGTTGTTGCTGTGCTGTTAAAATATCTGCTCGTAAACAGTCAACTAATTCAAGATCGCTTACCTTTAAATCTACTGTCTTTAAGGCATTCTCTAAACCACGAATCGCCTGTGCACGTGAGAAATCAATCAGTGCATCCTGATTGAGTGGCAGTCCAAAACGTTTTCCTTTGAGATCTGCAACGGTTTTAATGTTGGAATCATAGCGAGTCAGTAGTAATTGAACTTCATCCGCCCAAGATAAACCGATTACTTTGGTTTTTTGACCTGAAGCATAGGCCCAAATCGCAGGGATACTGCCACCATGTCGAACAGAATTGGCAAGCGTGTGGTTAAAATGAGAGTTGCGGATGTCTTTAGAATTGGATTCACGAATTGATTTGATTTCAATTTGTTGTCCGCCAAATTTTTCTTTGAGCCAACCTTTCTGAATGGAAATACCGAGACCCGTCGGAACTGGGCAACGTGTATACCAAAGTGTGTCTAGTGGCTGAGTTTGATATGTTGTCATAGGAACATCCTTTTGTGGTTTTGATGCTTTAAAGCAATATTGATGCCATTGATTAAGCTTATGATTTTTATTGATTATTTTTAATATCTGTTTTTTTGATGTTGATATATCAAATTTTGTTGCGATTACAGCAAATCATTGGCGTGAGTGCTATAAATCCAACACCTAGAATAAATAGAGATCTATAAAATATATTTAAAACAGAAACTTAAAATATTTTTTGAAATAATTAATTTGGCATAAATCTCGCAATCATCTGCAAGTCTTAAATTCTTTCTGTATTTTTATGTTGAAACATTATCCATTGTTGCGAAGTCTGGCCTTATATCGTTTTATGCCATTTCGTTTTTTGCTGACGGCAACTTTATTTATCATGGCCAATATTGGCTTGGCATTACAACAATATTCGATTGGTCATGCGCTTGATACCTTAAAACACAGTCAGCCTGAAACTTTATTTCAACATGCGGTGACTGATCCATTAAATCCCTGGTTCTGGTTTATTTTGCTGACCAGCATTGCCTTGCTGCGTGCCATTATTCAGTATCTGGCAGGTTTGAGTGCCTTGACCATTGGGCAGCAATTACTCAGTATTTTGAGGGAACGAATTTTTAGTCAGGTGCAGCATTTAGATGTGTCGTGGCATTGGAAGCATGGATTGGGGGAAGTGTTATCCAGAACAACGCGGGATTCAGATAAATTAAAAGAAGCGTTAATCAACTTTTGGCGGCAGGTGTTTGAATCGAGTCTGGTGGTTGCTGTAACGGTGGGACTCTTGTGTTGGTATCATCCGTGGCTCGGATTAGTCCCGCTGGTTTTTATTTTTTTAGGTCTTTGGGTCTTGTTTAAACTCACCAATCAACTGGTCGCGCTTGATCATCAAGTGGCGCATGCCTATGAAAAGGTCAGTGATACTTTAGCTGAAAGTGTCAATGGGGTTCGGGTGGTTAAGGCATTTCAACTGGAAGATAAGCTATTACAGCGTTTTAACCATGCCGTAGATACCTTTATCCAGTATTCCATTCAAACTATTCGTACCAGTGCCAAGCGTTTACCGATTCCCCAAATTATTATTGCCTGTTCCTATTTATGGGTAATTGCTTTTGGGGCTTATCTGATTGGTCAGAATCAGTTGCAAGTTGGGCAGTTTGTGGCTGCGGTACTAATGGCGAATTTATTGGTGTTTCGTATCGAGAGTATTGGACAGGTGTTACATATTTTTGCTGATGCACGTTCATCGGCAACCCGAATCTGGCAAATGCTGGATGAACAATCTGCCATTGTAGATGTTGTTCAGCCTTTGCTGCTGCAACGCAAAGATGGCTTAAACATTAAACTGGACAATGTCAGCTTTCAGGACAAAACCACACAAAAGTATATTTTAAGACAATGTCATGTTGAATTTCGGGCAGGTGAAATCGTCACCATTGTCGGCAAAACGGGTTCTGGTAAAACCACCTTGATGAATTTGCTCAATCGTTTTATTGATGCAACAGAGGGAAATGTTCTGGTTGGTTCAGATCAGCATGGTTGGACGAATATCAAAGATTTAAGCCTGATTGAATTACGCCATCTGGTGCAGATTATTCCTCAGGAAAATTTCTTTTTCTCAGGGACTTTGGCAGACAACTTAAGAATTGCCAAACAGGATACCACCGAACAGGAGATGCGAGAGGCCTTACATTTAGCATCAGCCTCAGAACTGTTACAGCGCCTTGAACATGGGTTGGACACCTTAATTGGAGATAAAGGTGTGACTTTATCGGGTGGGCAAAAACAACGGATTGCGTTGGCACGTTCCATTTTAAAGAATTCACCGATATTGGCATTGGACGATTCTACCAGTGCATTGGATTCGACCACCGAAAAACAGGTGTTACAACGCTTATCTGCATTGTCTGAGAATTCACAACATCTCAAAAAAACCATCATTATCAACTCAAATAAACAGACCACCATCGCTTTATCTGATCGCATTATTGTGTTGGATCAGGGACAAATTATCGCTCAGGGAACACATCTCGAACTGGTACAGCATTGCCCATTTTATCGCGAGTTGATGGGATTCCAGTTGCAGCAACAGGAGATTGAAGCATGAATACCACGGTTAAAAACTTCCGTCCTTTGACTAAAATCTCTGATCTACAAATTGAAGAACACTTGGCGAAAACCTCAATCCATCGAGGAATGTTCAAGAAACTGATGCCTTTAATTTATCCCATTCGTTACTTAATTCTTGCCTTGATCACAGTAGAAATTCTGCAAGTGATGAGTATCTTTATCCGTCCGTGGGCGGTGAAGTACATTCTAGATTCTGGATTTCAGCAAGTGGCTGGGAAATTGATATTGCAACAACCTGTGTTGTTGACTGCACTTGCTATTTTGGCATTGAGTTGGATTTGTCGTTTTGGCTTGGCTGGTTTATCCAAATATCTTTCAGGGCGTGCCGCTCTAAGGGTAATTAATGATTTAAGGCGTACTTTATTCCAGCATATCCAGAGCCTGAATATTGATTATTTTGATCGAACCAAAGCGGGACGGATTATTTCACGGGCAGACCGTGATGTGGATACTTTGGAACCTGTGTTGATACAGGGACCACCAGAATTACTCTCCGCAATGTTACGCTGTGGTTTAGCTTCAATCCTTTTATGGCATATTTACCCACCATTTTTCTGGTGCTTATTTGCGATTTTGCCGATTTTATTTGCTGTGACCGCCATCTTTAAAAAATCATCACAAAAACATTGGGGACGAGTTGCCGAAGAACGTAGCCGATTCACTGCACATCTGGTTGAAACAGTGAATGGCGCCAAAATTATTCAGCAACTGAATTATACTGAGACCAATCAACATCGTTATCAGGACTTATTAAAAGATTTTAATCACTCGATCATTTATGGCAGTAAGCGCACCAGTTGGTTTTCATCCTTTACAGGGCTGCTTTCGACCGTTGCAACAGCATCCTTTATTGTGATTGGAAGTTATGCCTATAGTGAGGATGTGATTACGATCGGGCAGTTTGCAGAAAGTATTTTTTATGTATTTTTATTTCTGGCCCCTTTACAGGAACTGACCGATTTATTTGAACGTTATGCCAATGGTGCAGCCTGTGCGCAACGTATATTCCTGCTTTTAGATACGCAGACCACAATTCAAGATCAACCGAATGCAGTAAAGCTTGATCAGCTTAACGGCCATATTCGTTTTCAGGCGGTGAATTTTGCCTATACCACTCAACCTGTTTTGCAGAATTTTAACCTAGATATTGAGGCTGGCAAAGTGATCGCGATTGTGGGTCCGACAGGGCATGGTAAAAGTACCATTGTGCAGTTGTTGACTCGCTTTTATGAACCGCAACAAGGCAATATTTTTCTGGATCGCTACCCGATACAGGAAATTCATCAAAGCAGTTTAAGACAGCAGGTCAGTATTGTTTTACAAGACAATGTTTTATTTAGTGGCAGCATTTTAGACAATTTACGTTTGGTACAATCTGAAGCCTCAGATCAAGAATTGATTCAAGCGATTGAAGACTTGGGGGCAGATGAAATTTTGCAACAACTTCCACAGGGTTATTTCACCGAAGTGGGGACATTAGGTAAAAATCTCAGTCATGGTCAGAGACAACTGGTGTGTCTGGTACGTGCTTATCTGGCTAATCCTAAAATTCTGATTCTGGATGAAGCGACTTCAGCCATTGATATTTATACGGAACAGAAAATTCAATATGCACTGCGACGTTTATGCCAAAATAGAACCTGTATTGTGATTGCTCATCGACTCAGTACGATTCGGGAAGCTGATAAAATTGTGGTGATTGAAAATGGGACTGTGGTAGAACAAGGTTCACATGAGCAACTGCTTCAACAACAAAAGGCGTATTATCAGTTATATCAGTCTTATTTACACAATCAGCTTCAATAGCTTGCGTTAACTCATTCTCAATATAAAACAGCCGCATTAAATTGCGGCTGTTTTATATTGAAGCCAAATATTTTAAGCAATCTGTTTTTGTCGTTTGGCTGCTTCTTCGCATACAGCAGGGATGATATAGCGACCATAATCGACAGTGTCATAAATCGGATCGTAGCCACGATTTAAAAAGGTGGTAATACCAAGATCGACGTAATCCAGTAATGATTCAATAATGGTATCAGGCGTGCCAACAAGGGCAGTGGTATCGCCATAAGCTCCGACGGCAGTGGCGGTTGGCATCCATAAGGCACGATCATGTCGATCACCTTGTTGTGCTGCTGCCAATAAGCGTTGTGAACCAATGCCTTTAATTTTATGTCCTGACAGTGTGCCGTTATTCTGGAAAGTTGGATTTTTCTGAATATCCGCCAGAATCTGCTTTGCACGTTGCCAAGCAAGCTCCTCGGTTGCACCAATAATCAGGCGTACCGATAAACTGACAGGTGGTTGTGGCTTATTGGCTTTTTCTGCTGCAAGTTTCAGCTTATTAATTTGTTCTTTGACCCCAGCCAAAGGTTCCCCCCAAAGTGAATAAAGATCGGCATGACGGACAGCGATCTCATAGGCAATATCCGATGAGCCCCCAAATGAAATCGGAATCGTACCATTGACTGGTTTTAAGGGACAAAAAGCATTTTCTAGCTTGAAGTATTTGCCCTCATAACTGATGGGTTGATCACTTTTCCAAAGTCTTTGGATGATATCCAGATATTCACCTGTGCGTTCATAACGTTGAATTTTATCAACAATATAATCACCCTCCTGAGGCTCAGCTGTAATTCCCGTAATTGCATGTAAACGGATTCTTCCACCACCTGTCGTATGGTCAAGTGTCGCAAAAGAACGTGCAGCCAGATTTGGTGTTAAGAGTCCAGGACGATGGGCAATCATAAACCCAAGTCGTTCGGTATGCTGTGCCAGATATGCTGCAATTTGGGTACTGTCGGGGCTGCTTGGACCATTGGCAATCAAAACCTTGTCAAAGCCCGAATATTCATGTGCCCGTGCATGATAACGTAGATAGTCGAGGTCTATTTTATGACCAATACGTGTCCCTTTGGTTTCTGACCATTGATTAGGAAAAACCATACCAACGAATTCGATGCTCATTATTAAACCTATTTTATGGATTTTTAACCAATGAGCAAAATAAATGCCAAGTTTAAACTGATATAAAATAAGCGATTAGGGAATACTATTTTAATTAGGTGTCTAAATTTGATCAGAAGCATTCGTATTCTGCTTAAAAAACAACATTTCATAAATTGAGAATTATATTCTTAATAAAGTTATAAGGTTGATATTTAGAGTAATGAATATTTAAATCATGGATTGAATATCTGTAATTATTATTTATCAGTTTTGTAATTGAATTGTACTATTCTATTTTAATATCATCCTAATCTATTTAAAGGATTAATTATGAAATCCTATTTGGATAATGATTATAAAGTAATTACTTTGCCAGATAACGGGGTCCCTGTAAAACCAATTCGAGCAAAAGCAATTATTTTCTCAGATCAAAACTCCCGTAAGTTGCTCAATCAGGTCGAAACCATTGCACCAAGTTCCGCCAGTGTCATCATTCAAGGTGAGTCGGGCACAGGTAAAGAGTTGATTGCACGTGAAATTCATTTAAAAAGTGATCGTAAAAATAAACCTTTTCTTGCTGTGAACTGTGGGGCGTTGGTCGAAACACTGGCCGAGTCAGAATTATTTGGTTATGAAGCTGGTGCTTTTACTGGTGCTCATAAAACCCGAGCAGGTATTTTTGAAACAGCAGATGGTGGAACCTTGTTTCTGGATGAAGTGGGCGAGTTGCCACTGTCCTTGCAAGTCAAGCTATTACGTGTCCTACAAGAAAAAGAAGTGGTTCGTGTTGGTGGGCGAAAACCGATTCCAATTAATGTCCGCATTTTATCTGGTACACATGTGGATTTGCGTAAGGCGGTGGCTGAAAATAAATTTCGACTGGATTTATACTATCGCTTGAATGTGGTTATGCTCAATATTTTGCCATTACGGGAACGCAAAGGCGATATTTTACCTTTAGTCGATTTTTTCTTAAATTCGTATTCTCAGAAGCTGATTACCACCAAGCCAAATATTAGTGACCGAGCAAGAAATGCACTGCTGAATTATAGTTGGCCAGGGAACATCCGTGAGCTAGAAAACAATATTCACTATGCGCTGCTTATCAGTGGTGGGAAAACAATTGATATTGAACATTTAAGATTTTCTGAAGAGGGCAGCTCTACTGCATTACCAGATAATGATCTGATCCAAGAGTTTGAAAATATTCTAAAGCGCTTATTTCAGGAATATGATGGAGAAGCATGGCATATTATCGAAGATAAAATTGTGAATACCGCATTTTCAAGTTGCTGGAATAATCAGGTCAAAACTGCAAAAATGTTGGGTCTTTCTCGCAATGTCTTACGCAATCTCTTATCAAGATATAACTTATTGCCAAACAAGAATGAAAATGAAATCGCATAGAAAAAGACTGAATATTGGGTTTTAAGAACATCCATCTTTGACCTATGGATGTTCTTTTTTTATGGTTGTTAATTTAGTGATCCATAAGCCTAATTCAAATAATAGCCACATAGGGACGGCAAGAGCAAGCATACTAAACACATCTGGAGGGGTGATGAACATTGCAATAAAAAAGAAGAACACAATGATGTGTTTGCGATGTTCTTCTAATTGTTGAATAGATAGAATTCCAATAAAAATAAGAATATAAGTTAATACTGGAATTTGAAATGCTAGACCAAAAGCAAGAAAAAGCTTTAAACAGAAATCCAGATAGCTATTGATATCCGTCATCGGTAATACATTTTCAGGAGAAGCCAATACAAAGAACTTTAAGGCTAAGGGTAAGATCAGGCCATAAGCAAACAAGAGGCCGAGATAAAATAAAAAAATACTGGAAAGGGCTAGAGCGACACCAAATCTTTTCTCGTTTTGGTAGAGTGCAGGTGCAACAAATTGCCAAAACTGATAAAGGATAAAGGGAATACTCACTAGAATTGCCAGATAAATGTTGAGTTTGAACGGAGCTAAAAATGTACCCATCACATCCGTTGCAATCATAGTTGAGTTAACAGGTAACAATGAGATTAAAGGTCGAGCAAGAACATGGTAGTTTTGTTGGGCAAGCGGGAGAAGCACTAAAAAAATGGTAACAACCGCCCCAATGCTATAGATCAAACGCTTTCTTAGCTCTTTCAGGTGTTCGCTATATTTCATTTCAGTGAGGTTTTCACTGACGAGATGTTCAGTCATGCGGCTTGATCCTCACTCAATATCCTTGATGATGTTGGGTGAATTAAAAACGGTGCTTTCAATCCATCATTAGCGCTTTGATAAACGTAATACTGTGTTTGCTGCGGTTTGATTTTGTCCGCAACAGCCTTGGTGTTTTGTACACTTTCGATGTCTTGTTGCATTTGTGCCAGTTGTTGTTTGAGCTGTTCTTCATTTTGTTTTATTTTTTGCAGCTCTTCCTGCATGATTCTTTTTAGTTCGATCAGTTCCAGTTCATTTTCCAGATCATTCTGAATTTTATTGAGTTGGTTTTTAATTGCTCTATATTTGAATAATACCGTTCTTAATGTTTGAGGAAGCTTTTCAGGCCCTAAAATGATGAGGGCAATAATGCCAAAAGCAAATAGTTCCCCAAAACTGATATTAAACATGGCAATATATCACTTATAACTTGGTCTGCTTTTCGCTATTTGATTCTAACGAATGAATATCTTTGTATTGCTGATTTTGTATTAGTTTTGGGTCATCAGAATTAACAGAGTCTTTAAAGTCTTTAATTGCACCACCTAAATCTTTTCCTAGGTTTTTTAGCTTTGAAGTGCCAAATAATAAAATAACAACGACTGAAAATAATAAAATATGCCAGATTGATAAACCCATGTTGTAACTCCTCAATAATATAAAATAAAGACTATTAATATCACGACATCAACTGTTTTCTAAATCATATTAATGTCGATCAATATTCGATTTAATTATGCTGTATGGTCCAGTAAATGAAGTGCCTGATTGCGGAAATTAAACAGGCTCTCACTGTCTTTATGTCTTGGATGTGCCAAAGGAATTGGAATGATTTCCTTGATTTTTCCTGGACGGGCAGACATGACGATGACACGGTCACCCAAATAGACAGCTTCTTCAATATCGTGCGTCACAAGAATCATGGTGATTTTTTCATGTTGCCAGATACGTTGCAGTTCAGCCTGTAAATGACTCCGAGTCATGGCATCCAATGCACCAAACGGTTCATCTAGAAGTAAAATATCGGGTTTGTTGACTAGTCCACGTGCTATTGCTACCCGCTGTGCCATGCCACCAGACAGTTCATGAGGATAGGCATTCTCGAATCCAGTGAGCCCAACAATTTCGATATGCGCTTTCACCCGAGCATTTTTTTCTGAACGGCTTAACTCTGTTTCTTCCAGTGCCAAATGGATGTTTTCGGAAACGGTCAGCCAAGGCAGCAAGCGATGCTCCTGAAAAATTAAACCTCGTTTTAAATCTGTCCCTTGGATTGGAATTTGATTGAGTAAAATTTCACCTTGATAGTCTGGGTCTAGTCCTGCAATTAGACGCAGTAGAGTCGATTTTCCACAACCACTGCTGCCGACAATGGAGATAAATTCGCCTTGCTCAATGTCGAGATGAATACCATCTAAAACCGTTAATTTGTTCTGATCACGTTGAAATGATTTATTGAGTTTCTTAATCGAGAGTAAAGGAAAAGACATATTGAAATCCTGATATGTATTTTTAAATTAAAGGCTAAGCCCGCCATTGCAGCAGACGTTTTGAAATAAGATGGATACAGGCAGTCATTAAAATACCGCTGATCGTGACCGTAATTGCGCATACCAGTAGAATGTCCATTTCGGCATTAATTTCAGCTTTCATCATGAGATTGCCTAAGCCTGCGCCTGCATTGAATAACAACTCACTTGCCGTAGTTGTAATCCAAGTAAAGGGGACGGCTAAGTTTAGCCCCGTTAAGATATGTGGTAGGGCTTGTGGTAAACGGATTCTTTTAAACTCGCGCCAAAATGAAAACCGATACATGCGGGCGACTTCACTGTATTTTTCATCGTAGTGACTGAGTCCTTGAAAGGTATTAATGACCAAAGGGAAAAAAGATGCCAGTGCAATAATAAAGATCTTGGCTTCTTCACCATTGCCAAACCATAAAGCAATTAATGGAGTCAAACCGAGCAGAGGAATTTGTCGAATACTGTTAAACAGCGGAGAAACGAGTGCATTTAAGATTTTTGAATAGGCGAGTAAGGCACCTAAAATTAGGCCAGCTGTTGAACCCAATAAAAAGCCCAAGCCCGCTTTTCTCAGACTACCCCATGTATTCAGCCATAATTCACCAGTTCCCAACAGCTGAAGAAAAGCAAAATAAATATGCTGTAAAGGGACAAAGGCATAGGCATGACTAGAGCCTAGTCCTGAGTTGTATTGCCATAAAGCGAGCAATATCAATGGAAGTAATAGACCTTGTAATAGAACCACAGGCTGTTGTAATGCACCTTTCAAACTAAGTGATAGTGACATTATTTCCCCCTTGAACTGAGCGCAGGTGATATAAAGCGTTGTTCGATCAAACGTAAAAGTTTATCGAGACTAAAACCAATCATGCCTGTGATAAATACTCCGACCATCACTACATCTAAACGAAGCATTTGTCGTCCTAGCTCCATCATCTGACCAATGCCAGTACCTGCTGCAAGTAATTCAACAGCGACTAAAATCAACCATGCTCGGCCTAAAGCGATTCGCAGTCCGCTGATTAATGGCGGTAATGTTGAGGGGATGACGATGTACCTAAGCCATGCTCGCGGTTTAAGTTTGTAAATTTGACCGAGTTCAATATATTGTTTAGGAATATTTTTCACTGCATCTGCTGTTGCCAAAGCAATCGGGAAAAAGCAGGCTTTGATAATGAGTAAAATTTTAAACAGTTCGCCAATCCCAAAAATGAGGATAAAAATAGGAATGAGGACGAAGATCGGAATCTGGTATAGGAGATTGAATAGAATATAAGTGTAATTACGGAATGTAGTGATTGAACCATAGGCAATTCCAAAAGCAATGGCACTGAATGCTGCAATAGAAAATCCATAAAACAACCGAAAAAGACTATCCTTTAAGTGCAGTTGTAGTTCACCACTTTGCAATAAACTCATAAATGTATTCCAGACCGTTGCGGGTGGAACCAAAATTTGAGTTGGAAAAATTTGTAAAGAGCAAATAAACTGCCATGAGAGTAAAGCCAATAAGGGCGAAATCATCGAGAGTAGCCAATACAACCGCTCAGCAGAAATTCTCCTCCATAGCGGAGGTCTAACTACAACGATATTCTTTTCAAGGGGAGGATTCACGAGCGTTTTCATCGCTTAGTCTCCCTGTTTATTCTGCTGATCGTTTGCATGTAAATTTTGAATTGCTTGATCGGCAAATTTGGAATTTAACAGCTCATCTGCTTTTAAAGGCGTTTGAATCAACTGGTTTTTCACAGCATGATCAATGACTTTGGCATAGTGCTGTTTAAGGAAATCGACCTGATATTCAGGTGACCAATCCTGTTGCCATGTACTTGCGCTATTCTGGCTTTCACGTTGAATGACAGTTAAGGGTTGACCAAACTTGGTCTGACTTTGCTGAAATTCATCTTGATGCTGAGATATCCAGTTCATTGCTCTAACTGTTGCATCAGCAAGTAACTGAGTGGTCTCTGGGTATTGTTCAATATAGTTTTTACGTCCCCACAATTCTGCACGCATTTTCCAGTCAGCAGGTAAGGATTGAGATGACCAGATAATTTTTCCGAGATGGCGGTCTTGTAAAGTCAACGCATCACTTAAAGTAAAAAATGCATCTACACTTTTGGCAGATAAAGCCGCAGCACCTGCTTGAGGATTTAAATTAACGATTTGAAAGTCTTTAAGCGTTAAGCCTTTACTTTGTATAAGTTGACCAAAATTAATTTCCCACGGACGACCGCGGTGTAAGGCAATTTTTTTGCCTTTTAAGTCCTCAATACTTTTGACTGGTGAATCAGGCGGAACAACCAGATAGACGTTATTGCCAATCCCACCAGGTACCACAATTTGCGTTCTCACTCCTGTGGCATTGAGTACCACAGCAGGTAGGTTGCCATAAAAAGCAAAATCAATTTTATTGTTCAGAAAGCTTTCATTCACCAAAGTTGCTACAGCAGCAGTGGTCACTGGCTCCCATTTCAATTCAATATGTTGTTGCTTTAAGGCGTTTATAAAAATTGGATCTTGTGAGATGAGTTGTGGTACACCAATAAAATCTAATGTGCCAGAAGTGCCATTAGCAACGACAGCAATACGCAGCTGTTGCTGAGTGGATTTACTCTCAGGCACTTGTTCGGTTTTTTTTGCATCACAAGCGACAAGTCCTAAAAGACTCAAACTTAGAAATAAGCTAGGAAGAATACGCATATCGTCATAAGAATTAAAAAATATACGTATTTAGAGCAAGAACAAAGCCAATAAAATTATTTTATATAAATCAATAAATTATTCTTTATCTAAGTTGTAGTTGGGGTTAAATAACGCAGTAATGCTGTGATTGAGACACTGTTTAATATCTAAGTGTTGGAATAGCAACACAGCCTTTCAACTGGAATTTCTAATATTTATATAAAACAAATATATAGGTAAAAATTAATTTAAAAAAATATCGGCACGATTTCTGCTCATAGGACTTCCAGCGAATTAAATATCGTCAAATCTTTAATTATTGAGAACTATTATGTCAGTTGAGTTTTTATGGAGAATCCCTGTACATGGGGATGGTCGTCGAGCACATCAGTTACATACCCGTGGTGAGTGGAATCAGTTAAATCCAGCAATTCAATCTCCACAACGCGTGGCACCGCAACATGAAGATCAGTTATTTGCCTACTATGATTATGTACAACAAGTGGCAAAAGCGGCTGATATTGTTGGTTTTCATGGCGCATTGATTCCCGCTTTTCCTCATACTGAAGAGCCTTGGGTATTGGCTTCAGCATTGGCTCGGGAAACCAAACGACTTCGACTGTTGATTGCGATTCAGCCGTGGTTTATTCATCCAGCCTATGCCAGTCAAATGGCTGCCAGTTTACAGCGTCTAAGTCAGGGGCGAGTAGAGTGGAATGTCATTTCAGGTGGAGGCGGTGCGCAGCAACGTGCTTACGGTGATTTTATTGAACATGACCAGCGATATGCACGGACCAACGAGTTTTTGGAGTTTGTAAAAGGTTATTCACATCATGCTCCATTTGACTATGATGGCAAGTTTTTTCATGTTGAGCAGGGTGGGTTGAGATACCCAATGAATCAATATGATGTACCTCGGCTATGGTTGGCTGGTGCGAGTGATGCCGCCTTACATGTCGCAGGACGCCATGCTGATATTCACTTAACTTGGGGTGAACCTGTTCAGCAGCAGAAAAAAGTCATTGAACAGGCGCAAGCGTTCTTTGAACAAAACTCGCCTGATTGTAAACTTAAATTTGGTATGCGGATTGATATTTTGGCACGACCTACACAAGAGCAAGCTTTTCAGGAACTTAAACAGATGTATGAAACCATTACTATTGATGGTCATGCATTTGAACGAAAAGATACTGAGTCGGTTGGTGCAAAACGTCAGCAGGCTTTGGCACAGGGCAATCGTTTCGAAGACTTATTTGTAAGTCCGAACGTTTGGGCGGGGATGTCCAATGTACGTGGCGGACCAAACTGTATTTTGGTGGGGAGCTATGAACAGGTTGCAGAGCGTTTGCAAGAATATATTGATATTGGTGTTGGTCATTTCATTTTAGCCAGTAACCCTCATTTGGAAGAAGCCTATCGGGTAGCAGAAGAGGTCTTACCACTGGTTGGATATAAATTAAAATAATAAATTTAGATCCCTTTGAGATATCAAAGGGATCTTGTTGTTTGAACAGCATAACACTGTCTGAAAACCAACATATTGAATATCGATTAATTGAAAAATACTGATTAAAAATATAAAAATCAAATACTTGTTCTTTTGGCATGACTTGTGCAATTTTTTATTCAATATTTTATTTTTCGTTTAAAATCCTATGAGTGAACTAATATTTAACTCTCATAAACGGGCATTGCTATTTGAACAATATGCACCTGAAGCTAGTTCAAACAACATAGCAGATCCGTTTACACGGCATTCCTTGGAGCTTACGCAACCATCTCCACCACGCTTGAATAAAGTGTTGATTGCGATTATTGCAGTTGCTTCTGCGCATTTAGGAATTTGGTATATCGCAAAGCACTTACCAACACCTGCTTTGGATGTTCATAAGCCAGAACCCGTGGTGATTGAAATCGTGAAACCTGAAGAACCACCCAAAGTGATTGAGCCTAAAATTCCTCCTATCACAGAGAAACCTAAAATTCCGCCCGTTGTGGAAAAACCCAAGCCGATTCCCAAACAGGTTGAACAGCCCAAACCTGTAGCGAAAACGGTGGAGCAACCTAAACCTGTCGCAAAAGCAGTGGTTCAGCCAACGTCGCAGAAAGTTGAAGAAGCGGTGGTGACGAAAGAGGTGACACCTGAACCTGTTCAGAAAGTGGTTGAGCCTGTTAAGCCTGTGGATGACAACTTACCCGTGACCGAAGCGAAAGGTTATGCGGGTTATCTCAGCAATCCTGCACCTGAATATCCAGAACAGGCGCTGGAACGTGGCTGGGAAGGTTCTGTGATTTTACGGGTCAAAGTATTAGCCAATGGCAGCCCTGATACAGTCAGTGTCAAGCAAAGTAGTGGCAAAAAGCTATTAGACAGCGCTGCCGTAAGAACAGTAAAGCAATGGAAATTTTCACCTGCCTTAAAAGGTAAAACCCCTGTGGAAGGCTGGGTCGATGTTCCAATTCATTATCAATTACCGAAATAAATTTAATTTTATAGATTAAGAGGATATTTTCATGACTGACATTAATTCATTGATTCATGACGGCACAATCTGGTTATTAGTGGCTTTTTCTATTGTCACTTGGGTACTTATTGTCGTGAAGGTGATACAGACCCAAAGAGCAACTAAACAAAGCAAATTTTTTGTTGAAGAATTTTGGAAAGCAAAAAATTTATCGGAGGCTGTAACCAAATCGGAACTGGGTGAGGGTCCAACAGCACGTGTTGCGAATGCTGGTTTTCAAACACTGATTGAAGCAGATGAAAAAACACATCAAGACTTACAAAACAGTTGGAGCCGTCAGGACTTACTAGAACGTCATTTACGTAAACAAATTTTGACTGAGCGTCGCCAATTAGAAAAAGGTTCAGCACTATTGGCTTCAATTGGTAATAACGCGCCGTTTATTGGTTTGTTCGGAACGGTATTCGGGATCATTCATGCATTACAGGCGATTGCCCATTCAGGTAATGCCAGTATGGATGTGGTTGCGGGACCCATTGGTGAGGCGTTGATTGCCACAGGGATTGGTATTGCCGTTGCTGTACCTGCTGTGCTTGCCTATAACTACTTTGTTCGTAAAGTTAAAACCATTGGTGCAGACTTAGATGATTTTGCAACAGATTTTGTCAGTTTAAATCAAAAGGCTGGTTTTCAATTGCCGACGGCTAAAACCAAAAATACAGCAGAGAGTACGATTCTGAATGATGCTTCAACAAAAGAAGTGAAAGAGAAAGGAGTATTCGCATAATGGCAATTTCTACTTCTCAAGATGATGATGTGGTGAGTGAAATCAACATTACACCGTTGGTGGATGTGATGTTGGTTTTGCTGATTGTCTTTATCGTCACTGCACCTTTGCTGACCAATACGGTGAAAGTCAATTTACCTAAGGCCGCACCGACTCAATCCACTGATCAGAATAAAGCTGTCGTGATTAGTGTTAATCCACAGGGTGAAATATTCTTGGATAAGGACAAAGTGTCACTTGCAAGTTTTGAACAAGAAATTCAGTCACGCAAGAATAGCAACCCGAAGCTGGCTTTGAACCTGAATGCGGATGAAACTGTTCCTTATGGGACAGTGGCAAAATTATTGGCAAGTATTGAACGAGTCGGCGTAGATAAATTGTCGGTAATCACCGTTCCTCAATAATCCCTGCCACATCTCAAATAGCTGCTTCGGCGGCTTTTTTAATTTATTCTGCCAGCAAAATAAAAATCCCCTCATGAAGAGGGGAAGCAAAGATAAACGGATGTGCTTAAGCCTTCCATAATTTCTCAAAACGCCACGTTGGAAAAATAGTATGTTCAGGTGCTAATCCTCTAATATCTTTTGCTGCTGCATCAATGGTATGGCTAAATCCCCAGATCAGCATTCCACCACGTTCATGTTGAATTTGCTGTGCTTGGGTCAAATAAATTTTACGTTTAGCCAAATCGGGTTCAGCCAGCGCTTTATAAAACAGTTCGCTATATTCGGGATCTTTAAAGTTGACCTTGTTGGTTGTTGAAATTGGGGCATCATTCACCACGGCAGTGGATAAATAAGGCGTACCCACATTGGTTGAATTACTCGACAATTGCCACTTACTTCGATCAGGCCCATTAAATGTTGCAAGATCAACTTGTTTGACCCGTATAGTGACATTGGCAAGTTTGGCCTGTTCTGCAAAGATCAATGCAGGCTGGGCGCTACCAACAGGGGCTATCAGTTCGACACTTAGACCATTTTGAAAACCTACCTGTGCCAATAGGTTTTTGGCTTCAGCAATATTTTGCTGGCGTTGCGGCAAGTTCAGAAAAGCAGGGTCCTGTGGTGAATAGAGATCATTGGCAATACGTCCCTGACCATTTAACCCACGTTGTACCAGTTCCTGACGATTGGCAATTAACCGAAATGCCTGACGCACTCTAGGATCATTAAAAGGGACTTGTTGGGTATTAAAGTCAAAACCATTATGGGTATTGGTTTCAGAGCGAATGGTTTGAATATGTTTTGCCTGCTCCAGAATTTTAATATATTCGGGTGAAATCGCATTGGCGACATCAATTTGCCCTGCCAATAAGGCATTTAAACGAGAGACTTGATCTTTAAAGTCGATCACTTCAAAACTGTCTGCATAAGGTTGATCAGCCTTGAAATAGTTTTCAAAACGGGTAAAAACCGAACGTTGACCTGGTATAAATTGTTTGACTTTATACGGACCTGCACCGACTGGATTATGAATGGGATCAAAATCAGTTGGTACGATTCCACCAAAATTTACCCAAGTTTCAGGCAGTGCCGCAAAACCAGCAATTGAATTGATAAAAGGGATACGAACAGTATATTCATCTAGTTTCTGGATGTGGTCACGATCAATCCATTGCACCAGATTACGAAACGGTGAGGCAAGCTTGGGATCAGTTAAACGCCGTACTGAAAAAATCACATCATCAGCAGTCATTGTTTTACCGTGATGGAATTCTAGACCTTTACGTAGACGAATGGTCCATTCACTCGCATTATGATTGGGTTCAGCAAACTCAGCCAGAGCAAGACGTGGGAGCATATTTTCATCCCATTCCCATAGCTTGTTATATATGGCAAAACCTCGGGTAATCCCTGCACTTGATGCAGACAAATGGGGGTCTAAACTGCCTGACTGTTGTCCACCAATCAGACCTAGCCGAATCGTTCCGCCATGCTTTGGTGTTGATAAAGAAGAATTTTGTGACTCGGTATAGGTTTGTGGTGATTGACCACAGCCAGATAAACTACTTATTAAAGAAACACCACCTACTGCTGTAAGACTTTGTGCTAAAAACTTTCGACGTGACAATAGAATTGATCGACTTGTCATTATAAATACTCATATTGGATAGTCATCTTTATGGACTTGCAGAATAAATGCCAATAATTTATTTATATTTATCATCACTTTAATTAATTATGGTTTTTGTTTACTGTCTTTATTTCAACAAATTTGTTGGAAAAATAAATATTTATAAAGCTGATATCGAAATATATAAAAATTAAAAACTATTAAATCAACATTTTGGGTGTTATTTGGAGGCTGTTTAATGATTGGCATAGGCCTTGCGTAACGTACTGTAAATTTACTTTACTGAGTGTGATATGAAACAGTCTTTTCAACTAAAACCTTTAGTGATTGCTTTGGGATTCTTGGGAGCATCTTTACCCATACATGTTTTTGCCGAAGAAACCCAAAAAACATCGGCAGATACTGAAAGTGATGTCATTACCTTGGCAGATGTGGTGGTGACTGGAGGAACGAATAAAACTACTGTTGTTCCCAAACGCAAAGTAACCTCGATTTATGGAACAGATAGTTCAGTATTAGATACGCCACGTGTAGTGTCTCAAGTATCGGAACAACAGTTTCGTGAAGATGTGATTCGTAGTGCCGATGACCTGGTTAAATACGCCCCAAGTATTACCCGAGGTGGCGGGCAGAATGCCAACTTCGCACCACAGATACGGGGACAAAACTCGGAAGTATTTCAAGATAGCCAACGGATTTATAGTACCCGTCATCCGACCAATTTAAATGCGTATGAAGCTGCTGATATTGTTGCAGGCCCGACGGGAGTGATTTTTGCGCCTACATCTGGTTCGGGTGGGTATATTAATTATCTCACCAAGAAACCTAACTTTAATCAAACAGAAACAACGATTTCTGGCTCAGTTGGTTCAATCTATGCAGGAAAAGGTACAGAACCTAATTTTTCTGTCAGTGTTGATCATACCGCTCCGATCTCTAAAGAACTTGCATTTCGTGTCAGTGCGATAGCCCAAAAAACCGATGATTATTATGACAATGTGAAAAATAATTTTAATGCATTCTATGGCGCATTGGCTTGGCGTCCTGATGACAGTCTACGTGTTGACTGGAATATAAGTTATGATGATTATTACGATTTTAATGTTACTCATGGCTGGAACAGAGCAACACAGCAATCGGTGGATAATGGTTTGTATTACAAAGGCAGGGCGACCCCAATTATCCAAAATGGTTCAACTTTCTGGTCACCCGTATTTGAGTCTGGAGCAGCGAACTCCAAAGTGATTGGTTGGCAAACTCGACAGAAGAATGACAAGAACCAATATGTTGCAGTAGGTGCGGTTCAAACAACACCGTTACCAAATGCAACAGCAGATCAGGCTGGAACGATTAAAGGTTGGGTCTATGATCCATCAATTCCAGGAAATGAATTGGTCAAATTGGATGATTACGTATCGGGTCGAAGCGAAGATAAAAATAGTGCCAAACGATTCAGTACTCAATTAAAACTGGTCAAAGATCTGAACGAACACTGGTCTATTGCAAATAGTACCTTGTATCAAAATAACAAAGATTTAGGTGATTCGGTTGGAAGCTTCTTTACCGATCTGAAACAAGAATTATTTGATAATCGACTCGAGTTTTTAGCAGATTATGATTTCGAGTTGTTTGGTCTCAAAATCAATAGTAAAAGCAGTACAGGTGGGACATATCGCCGTGAGGAGTTTACTTCTTTAGCAGCAAACAATAGTTTTAATATTAATCCTTATGATTTGACCAATGATCCTTCTCAAAAAAATCCAGGGGATTTATTGGGATTGGTCAATAATAGTGGTTCTACTGGGGGCTGGATTGGACAAGCAGGCGTACCGCAATATTCTCAATACTTTGGTTATTTGAACCTTCCAAGAATGTATCCAGTTGGTCATGGTTTATATGCTGAAAAAGGCGGTTTTCCACCCAATGGCGGCGGAGCTGTTTACACAGGAACAGGGTCTTGGGATACATGGAGTGCGTTTACTCAGCAGAATTTTACTTTTAATGATATCTTCGGCATTAATCTTGGGATTAATCACAGTTCAATCAAAGCCAAACTTGAAAATCCGCTGGCGCTCGTTCCGACAGATGTTCGCTCCGACAGTAATACATATAGTTTGTTGAGTTATCAGGCCAGTACATTTATCAAGCCAACAGAAAAAAGTACCTTGTATTTCACCTATGATAAAAGCACGGCACTCAACACAGGTGTATTTGGACCATTTTTAATTTGGGGCGCAGGCAACCAACTCAATCCTTTAGCCTTTGACAGTCAAAGTGAGTTAAAAGAACTAGGGTTCAAATATGAACCGATCATCGATCAACTATTTCTCACATTAAGTGGATTTGAGCAAAAACGTGATTTATCACCTGATACCAATGGCAATATGGCACGTTTTGAAGTGAAAGGGATTGAATCTTCACTGCGCTGGCAGCTACAAAAAAATATTGCAATCGGTGGGAATTTAACTTATTTGAATGCTGAATATAGTTCAATTATTCCAGCAGGATTTTCTCCCTTTGGCTTCCATGCAGACAATGCGACTGTTTGGGGCGATAGTAATGCTTTAAACCAGCGTAAAGCTGGGCGTTATGATGCTGCGGGGATTCCGAAGTATTCAGCGAGTGCTTATGTGGATTATCAGCATCAATCTGGTTTTGGTGTAAATGTTTCAGGCTGGTGGACCAGTGACTGGTATACCAATTTAAGCCAAACGGTCAAAGTACCGAATAACTATAATCTGGATTTGGGACTTTACTATCGGCAACCGCAATGGACTGTTGGTTTGAATATTCTGAATTTAACCAATGAGCGCAATTTTGTAAACGGTTTAGCAGGAGCGAATAGTGAGTTCTTGCAACCGATGCGTCCATTGACCGTACAAGGGCAGTTTAGTTATAAATTTTAAGTACATAAAACTTTTTTCATTATCAATTGCCATACAACCGTATGGCTTTTTTATTTATATTTTTTCATTAATACAGGTTGAAATGAGCAATGTTGGAATAACAACAATAATACGGTTGAAAATGTCTAACGATCAGCAGATTTACAAGCATTTATTTTAATTTATTATTTAAGTAATTGAAAATATTTAAATAAATTAAGTGGCATAGAAGTTGCCAATAGAGGAATAGATTTATTTAAATGGAGTCATCATGTTTAAGGTCACAAAAATTAGGCAGAGTATTTTAACTGCTATGTGGGGAGTAACCGCGAGTGTTTCGACATTGGCTTTGGCAAATGAAGAGATCGATACAGGCATCACAGCTGAGCAACAGGCGCAGGTGGTCAATGCAAAAGATGTCAAAAAGTTAAGTGATGTGATTGTAACAGCACAATATCGAGCACAAAATATTCAAAAAGTTCCAACCGCGATTACGGCTGTTTCTGGTAAAGATTTGGCTGCCAAGGGCTCAACCTTTATTGGTGATGTTTTAACGTATACACCGAATGCAGCAGCGGAAAATCCAGATGGTGATAGCCGACCACGTTGGTATATCCGTGGTTTGGGTACAGGGGATGTTGCTGCATCAACTGTATTTCCTGTTGGAATTTATGCAGATGGTGTTTATTTGAATGCTCCCGTTGCAGGTGCAGGAGACTTATTCGATCTGGAGCGGATCGAGGTTTTACGTGGGCCACAAGGGACGCTCTACGGTAAAAATACTACAGCAGGTGCAGTTAATTATATTTCCAAAAAACCAACTTTCTCAGAAAAACCAAATGGCTATGCAACGATAGGTGTAGGTGATCATAACCTACGTACTTTCGAAGGGGCTGCCAATGGCAAAGTCTCAGACAATATTGCGGTACGGGGCGCTTTTTACTCTGAAGATCGTGATGGTTATGCAAAGAATTTGGCTAACGGTGAAGATTATGGTGATGTCGATAAGAAATCTTTCCGTTTCCAGATTTTAGGTAAAGTGAATGACCAATGGAATGCATTAGTTAATTTACATAGCCAAACCTACAATGGTTTAGGAAATAATGGTTCCTTAAGTATAGGCAAATATTGGGGCATCTATGAAAGACCAGAGGGACGTAATACCAATTTAGATTTAGATGAAAGTAATAAAATTCAGCATGATGGTGCTTCATTCACTTTAAATGGAGATTTAGGAGGGGGCCATAGCTTTACCTCAATCACGGCTTTTGACAAGACTACACAAAAGTCGATTTCAGATGGTGATTACACCCCTTATGACGTTGCGCGAAGTTATAGCGATAATGAATGGCGTCAATATAGCCAAGAGTTTCGAATTTCATCCGATGCGAACAAACGTTTAAGTTGGATTGCAGGATTACATTATTTTAACGAAGAATTAGATTCTACGGGTGTGAGTGCACGGGTCAAAAAAACTTTACCAAATGGTGCGGCAGCACAAACAGCATCAACCCCAGCCTTTAGAGATATTACTTATAATCAATCTACACAAAGTTTTGCTGTATTTGGAAATAGTACCTATAAATTCACAGATAGGTTTAAGGTGACTGGTGGATTACGCTGGACCAGTGAAGAAAAAGATATTGATCTCGACCTGACTCAAATTACAACAGGCGACTATACTCAAGGCAGTTGGTGGAAAAAAGATGGCTATAGCAATGCCATCTATAACCCAACCCCAAATGCCAATGGTTCAACCAGTCGTAAAAAAACCTGGAATGAACTGACCTATGACATCACGCCTGAATATGAAATTACCCCTGATTTAAATAGTTATTTTAGATTCGCACGTGGATTCCGTTCAGGTGGTTTTAATACAGGGTTATCCAGTAGTCTTACTCAACTTGCCGATGTGAATCCTGAATATTTAAACAGTTACGAGCTCGGTTTGAAATCTAGCTTACTGGGTGGCGATTTAGTCGCAAATGCCAATATTTTCTATTACGACTATACAGATATTCAAACTAATTTGCTGGTTGCAACAGAAGGACAAGGGGGTGGTATTACTTCGGTTCTAGCCAATGGACCAAAAGCCGAAGTCAAAGGTGCTGAGCTAGAGCTTGATTATTTAGCCACAGAAAATCTACGTTTACGTTTTGCAGGGGCTTATTTAGATAGTGAATATACTGACTTTGTTGATAAAAACCCTGTAACCAATGTGGTCAATGCTGACAATACTGGGAACAGTTTAGTCCGCTCACCAAAATATACCATCGGTGTTGGTGGTGAATATACCTTTAATCTAAATGATGGCGCTCGTATCGTGGTTGGTACGGATGCAAGTTATCGTGACCGTGAGTTTTTCCTCGTGAATCGTCAGGATTATTCGGTTGATCCAATCCTTAGCCAAAAATCTTATACCTTGTGGAATGCCAATATTGGTTATCACAGTGCAAATGATAAATATCAGGTTAATGCCTACGCCAAGAACTTACTCAATGAAGAATATCAAGTCCATGGTCGTCCAAACGGACCAGTAGGGCAATACGTTTTAACTTATGGAAACCCACGTCAGGTTGGTGTTTCTCTTACAGCCAAATTCTAAGTGATCAGGAGAACATCATGGGAATTGAATTTTTTACCCGTTTACCTTTGCATGGTGAAGCTGAATTTTTAGCAGGCGATCCTCGTAATCGTGGTGATTGGGCGAGGGTATCTGGCGTGGAAAATACTGGAGCAACATCCAACTATCAAGTGGGTGATGACTTTACTTATATTGACTATTTAGCACAGGTGGCACGCGCAGCAGAAATCAATGGTTTCGCAGGTGCTTTGATGGTCAATGCACCAACAGGAGAGGAACCTTGGACTGTTTGTTCGCTATTAGCCAGAGAAACCAAACGACTAAATTTTGTGACTGCATTTCAGCCTTATCACTTTAGTCCCTACAATGCAGTGCAAAGTGCGGCCACCTATCAGCGTGCAACAGGTAACCGTCTGGTGTGGAATATTATTAATGGTGGATCTGAGGTGATTCAACGTCAGGTTGGAGATGCTACGCAACATGATGACCGCTATATCCGCGCAACTGAGTTTCTCGATGTTGTAAAAGGATATTGGTATAACGAATCATTCCATTACCAAGGCAAATATTATTCTGCGGAGGGCGGAGGATTGAAATATCCGCTCAATAAAGCTGAGTTACCCATCATTTGTACCGCAGGTTCTTCTGAAGCAGCCAGAGAGTTTGGCGCAAAGCACGCAGATTACTATTTAATGCGTGCTGAAAAACCAAGTGAGATTGCCGCATTGATTGCGGATGTGCGTCAACGTGCTGCGAAATATGGTCGTGACAAGATCAAATTTGGTTTATCCATTGATACGATTGCACGTCGTAGCGAACAGGAAGCTTTGGCAGAGGCGCAACGTTATTTGGATGAAGCAGCAGAGAAGCAACGTTTGCATGCTTCTGCTGCTCATGCAGGACTCAGATCAGCGCGGGTACTGAGCTTTGAAAAAGAATATGCGGATAAAGATGGCAGCAAAAATGTGAATGACTTCTTTATTCATCCCAATGTCTGGTCTGGTTTTGGCTATATTGGTATTCCACCAGGCGTTGCATTGGTGGGTAGCTATCAACAGATTATTGAACGGATTCAGGAATATAATAGTATCGGAATCGATTTGTTCTTCTTGGCAGGCTATCCGCATTTAGAAGAAGCTTATCGCTTGGGTGAACATGTTCTGCCACATTTTAAAACTCAGCGTCAGGCATTACAGCGTATTCCAGAACAGGCAAAATATCGTATTGCTTAATGTTTTGATTATATCAGGATAATTTATAATCAAATTGGGCAGTATTCACACCTTGATGAAATGTTTTAGAGGCATTTGAGGCAGCTTCAAAATGGGGCTGTCCAATGCGGTTGTATGTAGAAAAAGCCTAAACAAAATTAAAAATCACTATTTTAGCGTAGATGATTCATAAGAATAAAATTGAGAAAAAACCAAGTTGCTATTGGTGTAATATTTGGAATATGCGATATTTTGATAAAACTTTGACAGGGAAAAGGTGAGAGATGTTTACAGCGTCTTGTTTATGCGGCGGCATTCAATTAAAACTATTGGCTCCTTTAAATCCTATCAATGTGTGTCACTGTAAACAGTGCCAAAAAGCCCAAGGCAGTGCATTTGCTGCCATTACTCAGGTTGAAACCAAAGATCTGGAAATTGTGCAGGGGGAAGAACTTTTACAAGCTTATTTTGCAACACCAAATAAAAAGCGGGTATTTTGTAAACAATGTGGTTCACCAATTTATAGCGCACGTTTGGATAAACCTGAGGTCATTCGCTTACGTGCAGGATTGATCAACGAACCAGTCAATGTCAACGTAATTTCACATGCCTATGTCAACTCGAAAGCGACATGGGACGTCATTGGTGATCAGGCTCCGCAATATCCAGAAGCTTTGCCTGCTACATTAGTTAAATAAAGGTGTTTCTGGGTCAACAGCCTGTTTGTGATCCAGATCTAAACTTTCCAGAAGTGATTCGAGCAAATGATTATCGCGGTCGCTACGCCATGCCATGGCGGTAGTAATAAATTCTAGATGTTCTGCCAAAGGTAAAATGACGACATTGGGATATGAAAAGCGTGTAATAGAGTAGGGAACCAATGCAATGCCTTGTCCACATCCCACAAACGCAATTTGTGAGGCAACCGAGCGCACTTCATGAATGACTTTTGGGAAAAAGCCTTGTTTACGGCACATTCCTGTCAAAATATCATAAGATAAAGGGCTAATTTTGCGCGCAAACATAATAAATTGTTCTTGGCTCAACTGAGAAAGAGAGACTTCCTGATGTGCTGCCAAAGAATGCTTTTCGGGGAGCGCAACGGCAAGATGTTCACGAATCAGGGGACGAGATGCGATATGATTCCCCAAATCACCTTCCAGACGGGCGAATGCCAAATCAATATCGCCATTTTCCAGTGCGGGAATTGCTTCCACTGTGTCAATTTCTTTGACATGAATGGTCAGATTGGGAAAATGCAATTTGGCATGTTCAATAAATTTTGGTAAAACCTCAATAATCGAAGCACTAATTGCCCCAACAGTAATGGTTCCAATCTGACCTTGCGCCGCTTCTCGAACTGCAATTTCCAAATTTTCCAGCTGATCCGCCAGTTTTTTTACCGCAGGAAGAATGGCACGTCCAGCGGGTGTCAGTTTGGTGCCCCGTCGTGAACGTTCAAATAATTGTAAGTTTAAAGAATGCTCCAGAACCTTAATTTGCTCAGTCAAAGGAGGCTGTGACATTCCAAGTTTTTTTGCGGCTCGACCGAAATGTTGTTCTTCTGCAACAGTTAAAAATAACCATAAATGACGAATCAAACGAAAGTTGATCATAAATAGTAAAATAGTATGACAGTGATCTTAAAATTATATTTTACCTATCAGAGAAAGAACAGTACATTTATTATCAGCTTTAGGATGCCATTGATACACAACTGATCAAAGTCGGTTTTTTAACCCATCTTTTGTCAGAGATAAGCCAAGATTGAAAAGGGACTCAATACCATGATTTTAAATGCTGAATATCACACTTCACCGAACCCCGTGACTGAGATACCTGTTGTCGTGTTACACGGTTTATTTGGTAGCTTGTCAAATTTGGGGATGATTGCAAGAAAGCTCAATCAGAATCATCATGTGATTCAAATGGATTTGCGTAATCATGGTGGGTCGCCACATTCATCAGATATGAGTTATGAGTTGATGGCGCAGGATGTGGTCGAAACACTCGATCATTTACAGGTCAATCTTTTCTCTCTGGTTGGGCATTCTATGGGTGGAAAAACCTCGATGAAAATCGTCGGTTTATTTCCTGAACGCGTTGAGCAATTGGTCATTCTCGATGTCGCACCTGTGCCTTATGCAGGTGAGCGCCATGAAGGCATGTTTGCTGCGATTGATGCTGTGATTGAACAACACAATCCAAATTTAAGCCGTACTCAGGCGGCAGAAATCATGAGAAAGTATCTACCGCATGAGATGATTGTGCAGTTTTTACTTAAATCCTTTGTAAAAGGTCAATGGCTATATAATGTAGACGCATTTAAAGCCAATTATGGAAATCTTGTGGGATGGAATCCAATCCAGCCTTGGAATAAACCTTGTTTGTTTATCCGTGGTGGAAATTCGGAGTACATTTTGCCTCAATATCAAGCCGAAATAGAACAGCAATTTCCGCAAGCGCACATTGAAACTGTTGAAGGAACAGGGCATTGGTTGCATGCAGAAAAGCCAGATATCGTTTTAGGTTTTATTCAAAATTATTTGAATCATGAGGTTGAGGTAAATGTATAAGCTGCAATCGCGATTGTTAAGTTCAATCGCCGCAAAATCCTATGGATTAATACATGTTAGCACCCCGCTTGAAGGCTGTGTTCAAACTAGCTGATCAAGATAAACCTTCTTTTTTCTCAGTCCTCCTCATTGGAATCGCACAGATTATCGTATGGGGAGGATCTTTCTTTTTATTGGCAGTCATGGCGCGTCCAATTATGTCCGAAATGGGCTGGGGACGTGAACTGGTCTACGGTGCTTTATCTTTAAGTATTTTGGTTTCCGCATTTGCACTGCCTTATATTGGTCGCTTAATTGCCCGTCATGGTGGTAAGGAAATTCTGGCCATGAGCGGTATTATTACCGCTTTAGGGTTGTTCATTCTGGCCTTTAGTTATCATCTAGCCTTTTTCTTTTTGGCCTGGATTGTAATTGGGCTAGGGATGGCGATTGGCCTGTATGACACGTTATTTGCAGTCTTGGGCAATCTCTTTGGTTTAAATGCCAAAGTCGCGATAGTGAGCGTTACGCTCATTTCTGGCTTTTGTACAACCATTGTCTGGCCTGTTCAGGCTTATGCAGTCTCGTTATTTGGTTGGCGAGCGACTTGTGTATTTGGTGCATTCTTGATGATTATTGTGATCTGGCCGATTTATCACTATGCATTGCCTAAACCAAAAAAAATCGCTGAATCGTCTGCGCTACAGCAAAAAAATAAAACCAATTCGATGAGCTTGCCCAAATCAACCTATCACTTGATATCCATTATTTTTATGATTACTTCAATTATCATGACAGTGATGACAGTGCAATTGATTGATATTTTGCAAGAAAATGGTCTGGCTTTAGCCAGCGCCATTGCGATTAGTGCTTTGATTGGGCCAAGTCAGGTGGCATCACGGATGCTGGATTTGGTGATTAAGTTTGATCATCCGATTAAATCGCTTTTGGTATCGGTTGTTTTAGTGGTGGTCGGGATTATTTTGCTGTGCATCTCACCCAAATATGCTGCACTTGCAATGATCATCTATGGCGCAGGCAATGGCTTACGTTCTATCGTACGTGGCACTTTGCCGCTGACCTTGGTCAAAAAAGAGGAATATGCCTATCTCATGGGAAAATTGGCTCGTCCATCGCTCATTGCGCAAGCCATGACGCCGTTGATTGCTGGGTATATGATTGATGCGTTTGGTGCAAATACGGTACTTTATAGCATCGCGTTACTGGCGCTTTTAAATGTTATTTTCTCGATGATATTAATGAAAGAAATTCGACAAAGAAAAGTGATGACTCAAAGTTAAGGTTTCAAAGGAAAATTAAACGTAGAATAAAAAAATCCAACCCGACCCAGGGTTGGATTATAAAACTGGTGTCGTTTAAACCAGAGCTTTATATTAACCTTAATTATCTTGGATTTAAATTATTATTTATTAAAAAATGATCATATTATTTTATTGTTCTTATAAAAATAAATAATCGGATACATGTGGTATTATTTGTTAAAATATACTTGTGATTATAGCTGAGTTTTCAAAAATGGATTTGGAACAATTATCGATACATGATCATTTTTCTGGAAAAGATGTTTTACTTGCTGATGTCGTTCGGGCGCATGTCTATCAATTGCTCAAACATATGGAAATACAGGATACATCGATAGATAGTAAGCTATATCCTTATTTTTTAAAAGAAATGGAAAAAGGCGTATTCTCTGCTGTACTAATTAATACACGGGGTAATCAGGCACAGGCATGTCAGTTTTTGGGTATTAGTCGTTTGTGCTTATATAAGAAATTAAAGAAATATAAGCGTTTGAGCTAGATACTGTTAAACTAATAAAACGACTAAACATGATATTGGTGATAGATTATTTTTATATTTTATTTCTATTGCTGTTGTTTTTATTTTTTATTACTTTTGTTGATTATATAATATGAATTATTTTCCAAGATTATTTTTTAAATAAAAACCGAATAATTGAATTATCCGGTTTTTATTTTGAGGATATTAGTAGTAATAATAAATTACTTATAAGCCTAATGCCTGTTGCACTAACTCAGCTTGTTGTTTGGCATGTAAATAAGGTGAACCGCATGCAGGTGCAGCAGCAGTTTCTCTGCCTGCATATTGTACATCTACTATTTTCTCCATTTTTGCCATCAGTTTATACAGACGTAAGGCGATAAATAACCATGTACCCTGATTTTCTGGTTCTTCTTGTGCCCAGATCAATTGTTGCAGATTTGGATATTGGCGCAAGATTTCAGTCAAACATGCTTCAGGGTAAGGGTAGAGTTGTTCAATCCGTACAAGAGCGACATGCTCAAGCTGCTGCTCACGACGTTTTTCCAATAAATCGTAGTAGACTTTACCTGCACAGAGCACAACACGTGTCACTTGTTCGGCATTGATATCATCTATTTCATCAATCACCGTCTGGAATGTCCCAGTCGCTAATTCATCCAATGTAGATGTAGCAAGTTTATGCCGTAATAATGATTTTGGTGACATCACGATCATCGGCTTACGGATATTACGTAGTGCTTGACGGCGTAATGCATGGAAGATTTGTGCAGGTGTCGTCGGCGTGATCACTTGCATATTGTCTTCGCCACAAAGTTGTAAAAAGCGCTCTAGACGTGCTGAAGAATGCTCTGGACCTTGACCTTCAAATCCGTGTGGAAGTAATAGCGTGAGTCCGCAGTTACGTTCCCATTTGGTTTCACTCGATGCGATGAATTGATCGATCACTACCTGTGCACAGTTAGCAAAATCACCAAATTGCGCTTCCCAAACCACTAGACTTTTTGGCGTTGTGGTTGCATAACCAAATTCAAACGCCAAGACCGCTTCTTCGGTCAGTAATGAATCATACAGGGCAAAATTCGGTTGATTTGGTTTAATGTGACAATGTGGAATATAGGTACTGCCATCGACCTGATGATGCAGTTTGGCATGACGATGTGAGAATGTACCACGACCCACATCTTCGCCAGTAATACGGACCGGATAATCCTGATCAATCAGGGTTGCATAAGCCAGATTTTCAGCAGCGCCCCAGTTTAAGGCGAGTTCACCTGTCTGCATGGACAAACGATCATCGACGGCTTTTTGAACTTGACGTTGCAACACAAAACCTTCAGGTACTGTATTTAAAATCACGCCCAATTGTTTGAGTCGATTGAGATCAAATGTGCTATCACACTCATCGCTATAACTCAGACCAATGTACGGTGTCCAGTCGATGTACATACTTTGATCAGGATTCAGTACCAGATTTTCAGTGACATGTTGACCTGCATCCAGACGATCTCGATATTCGCGTAACATTTGATCCGCTTCGATTTGAGTCAGGATTTTTTCATTGATCAATTGGGTGAGGTACAGATTGCGCGTGGTTGGTAGTTGATTGACCACTTGATACATGAGCGGTTGAGTGCCTGATGGTTCATCAGCTTCATTATGACCACGACGACGGTAGCAAAAGAGATCGACCACGATATCTTTATGAAATTCTTGACGATAATCGTGCGCCAATTGAATCGCATAAATCGCAGCTTCTGGATCATCTGCATTGACATGTAAAATGGGTGCTTGAACCGTTTTGGCCACGTCGGTACAGTATTCAGTTGAACGCGTATCTAAAATATTGGATGTGGTAAATCCAACCTGATTATTGACAATCACATGCAATGTCCCACCAACATAATAGGCGCGAGTTTGTGACATCTGAAATGCTTCCATCACCACGCCTTGACCTGCAAAAGCAGCATCACCATGCACACTGACCGACAATACTTCATCGACATTTTGACGACGATCTTGACGGGCACGGGCAGACCCAACCGCAACAGGGGAGACAATTTCCAAGTGCGATGGATTGGGCTGAAGTGCCAAATGGACTTCACCTCCATCCGTCATGACATTAGATGAATAACCTTGATGGTATTTCACATCGCCTGAGCCTGAGTTCGTAAACAGCTTACCTTCAAATTCGGCAAACATTTCATTGGGATGCTTGCCAAAAATATTGACCAGTTGATTTAATCGACCGCGATGACACATGCCAAGCGCAATTTCTTTAGTGCCTGTTGCACCTGCGCGTTGAATAATTTCGTGCATCAAAGGGACTAAGGTTTCGGCACCTTCAGCACCGAAACGTTTAGCACCTACAAATTTGTTAGCCAGATATTTTTCCAGACCTTCAGCTTTATTGAGCAAATGAAAAATCTGTTTTTTCTTTTCAACACTAAAGTTAAAACGATTTTGAGCCTGCTCTAAGCGGCGTTGTAACCAGCGTTGTTCCTGAGTATTGATAAGATGAGTAAATTCAGCACCAATACTTTGGCAATAAGTATTTTCAAGGTGCTGAATGATCTCTTTTAAGCTTGCTTGTGGCTTGCCAATAGCCAGATCATCCGTAAAAAAAAAGGTAGCTAAGTCTGCTTGGGTTAAACCATGCGTGGCCAATTCTAGCTCAGCAACATGTTCACGTTTGGCCAAACCTAATGGGTCTAATTTGGCTTTTTGATGACCACGATGACGATAAGCTGCGATCAGTTTAATGACTGCAATTTGACGCAGTTGTTGTTCTGGGCCGACCTCAGTTTTTTCGATATTTTGAACACGATGTGCATTCCGTGCCAGATCCTTAAACTGTTGCTTGATCGGGCCGTGTGGTTGATCGTCCTGGGGAAATTGCCCGAAATAACGTTGTCAATCTTCACTTAGCGTTTCAGGTGCAAGCAGATATTGTTCATACAGCTCTTCAATGTAGCTGGCACTGTCGGCAGAAAGCGTCAAATCTGTACTGATTTTGCCGATCACCTCTTGCATCTGTGCTTTCATATCCTTTTGTATATACATAATCTGATGTCCTGCGATCAATAAAGATTATTGCTATCCATAATCTTTGCTTTTTAATACGATGTTGAAAGGACATTGACCATCTAATTGCTGATCATGCAAACCTGTGAAGCTCAAACATGCCATGCTAAAGAATGGGGCGAAATCATGGCAGGATCAGTTGAGGCAACACAAACAGGAGGCTGATCTAAATGATGATGTCCTTTCATCAAGGATTGGAATAAACATCGCACTTTGCTGCGCTGTTGTTTCTATTTTGATCATAAGAACAAAATGCTGATTTTTAAAATACTAAGATTTAATAGCTGTGATACGAAAAGCATATAAGCGAAAAACGTATATAAAAAAAGGATTGCATTAAAATATACAATCCATTTTTATTGATGAAAGTAGGATTTAAATCACATGCTGTTGTTTAAGCAGATCAATCTCGTGTTGTGAATAATGAAGCTCAGTTAAAATATCCGCACTGTTTTCACCGAGATCTGGCACTGCTTTAATTATAAAATCCTGATCATCAGTTAAACCGACGGGCTTGAGAGTTGGAACTTTACCAATCGGTGTTTCGACTTCTGTCCAGCGATGACGCGCTTGAAGTTGAGGGTGATGCCAGACATCCTGCATTTCGTTGACACTGGCATTGGCAATTTTGGCTTTTTCCAGACGCTCAATCACTTGATCACGAGTCAGTTGACCGAAACATTCAATAATAATCTGTTTGAGTGCTTCACGGTTTCTAACACGCAAGGTATTGTTGATAAATTCTGGCTGATTTGCCGTTTCTGGCTGTTCAAGTACAATCTGGCAAAAAGCCTGCCATTCACGTTCATTTTGAATACCCAGCATGACTTGACCATCTTCAGCAGGAAAAGGCCCATAAGGATAAATCGTGGCATGCGCCGAACCCGTACGAGGCGGAGGGGTATCGCCACGAAGCGTGTAATATAAAGGATAACCCATCCATTCTGTCATACTTTCGAGCATTGACACATCAATCCGTTTGCCTTTTCCTGTTTGGCTGCGTTCAAGCAAAGCCGCTAAAATGTTGCTATAGGCATACATACCCGCTGCAATATCGGCAATTGAACAGCCTGCTTTGACATAATCATTTGGCGTCCCGGTAATGGATAAAAAGCCAGATTCGCTTTGGATCAATAAATCATAGGCTTTTTTGTTACGATATGGGCCAGGATGCTCATGATCATCGCCATAGCCTGAGATATCACAGACGATGATTTTAGGATTAATCTGTGAAAGTTCTTCATAGGACAAGCCTAAACGCGCCGCAGCACCGGGTGCCAGATTTTGTACCAACACATCGGCTTGCATAATCAACTTATGCAAAATATCTTTGGCAGGATCAGCTTTGACATCCAGCGTCAAACTTTCTTTGGAACGATTGGTCCAGACAAAATGTGAAGACATTCCATCCACACGTTCATCGTATTTACGGGCAAAATCACCGACATTGGGACGTTCAACCTTGATTACCCGAGCACCTAAATCTGCCAACTGACGCGTACAAAAGGGCGCAGCAATGGCATGTTCAAGGGTAATGACCGTAATTCCTTCTAATGGTCGCATGAGATAACTCCCTTATTTAAAACTGACTTTTGCCTGCATGGCAGTTTGGCCATCGACATGTTCAATCCAGAGTTCGCCGTCTTGCTGTTGAATATCGCCACAGACATAAAACTCATTAAAATCAAAAACAGGTTTAACTGCACGGAATTCGAAACTCTTGACCTGTTTGTCTGGGTATTCCTGTGTCAGAAAATGTAACAGTAGAGTAGCGAGTAAAGGCCCATGTACCACCAGACCTGGATAACCTTCTATTTGGGTACAATAAGAACGATCGTAGTGAATCTTGTGACCGTTAAAGGTCAATGCTGAATAACGGAATAAAGTCGGGGTGGTCACGGGATAGCTTTTTTTATAGCTATAGTTTCTGGCAGGCAGCTCAGACTTTTCAGGCGCTTTTGGCTTTTCCGATGCTTGTGTAGAACTTTTGTTTTGCAGATTACTGGTTGCTTCACGGTAGACAATATCGTGTTCTTCCACAATTGCGAGTACATCATCGGCAAAAATTGAATGCTGCACAGTCACAAAATATAAATCACCACTACGACCTTGCTTAAATTCAACGTTTAAAATTTCAGATTCGCGACGCAGTTGTTGATTGACACGAATGGGTGAGTGAAATTTTAAACGACCACCTGCCCACATCCGTTTTGGAAAAGGAATTGGCGGTAAAAAACTGCCTTTGTGTGGATGTCCATCTTCGGCAAGTTCAGACTGGTTGACGACAGGCAAGAAATATAACCAATGAAATAAAAGCGGAAGCTCATCAATTGGTTGTCCATATTGATTGAGTAACGCTTGCATCATGCCTATCGGTTTATCATTACAAACATCATGATAGACTTCTTTTTTACCAATCCATGCTTCAAAATTATTCATTTTATTGATCCTGTAAAGTCCTTTACTCAACCGAAGCCTGTAACACCTGCTCGGCACGACGAATCACCGGCAAATCGATCATTTTGCCATCCAGACTAATGGCTTGACCTTGTGCTGCATTCACTGCATCAAGCACACGTTTGGCCCAGTCAACTTCGGTTGTACTTGGACGAAAAACTCGATTTACCATCTCAATTTGTAACGGATGGATACAGAGCTTAGCTGCAAAGCCTAAATTCTTGGCCTGCGTGGTTTCAAGTTTTAAGAGTTCATCATTTTTAATATCGACCGTCACACCATCAATCGGTGCTTCGATACTGGCTAGTTTGGATGCCAGCACAATTTCATTACGGAAATAGACCAG
>OGQD01000125.1_pt1 | contig 60818 bp, 53 predicted proteins | sample 1553091 | NCBI WGS metagenome assembly OGQD01 (sample SAMEA2580290, study PRJEB22360) | human gut metagenome | biome: human gut; feature: human-associated habitat; material: faeces | place: Denmark | collected 2008/2010
CAGAAGTACTGCCTCCGGCGGCGCCCCCAGCCGCGCGGCCCGCGCCGGCATCCTGTCGAAGTGCGACCTGGCCAGCGAGATGGTCGGCGAGTTCCCGGAAATGCAGGGCATCGCCGGCTACTACTACGCCAGGCACGATGGCGAAGCCGACGACGTGGCCCTGGCGCTGAACGAGCAGTACATGCCGCGCGGTGCCGGCGCCGAGCTGCCGGGCACCCTGACGGGCGCCGCCGTGGCGGTGGCCGACAAGCTGGACACCCTGGTCGGCATCTTCGGCATCGGCATGCTGCCGACCGGCTCCAAGGATCCCTATGCCCTGCGCCGCGCCGCCCTCGGCGTGCTGCGTATCCTCATCGAGAAGCAGCTGGACCTCGACCTGGTCGAGACCGTGACCTTCGCCATCGGCCTGTACGGCGACAAGGTCAAGGCCGACGGCCTGGCCACCCAGGTACTGGACTTCGTCTTCGACCGCCTGCGCGCCCGCTACGAGGACGAGGGCGTCGAGGTGACCGTGTACCAGGCCGTGCGCGCCCTCAAGCCGGCCTCGCCGCTGGACTTCGACCAGCGGGTGCAGGCCGTGCAGGCGTTCCGCCAGCTGCCGGAGGCCGGGGCCCTGGCCGCCGCCAACAAGCGCGTGTCCAACCTGCTCGGCAAGTACGAAGGCCAGGTCGCCGCCAGCGCCGAAGCCCACTACTTCGACAATCCGGCCGAGTTCAGCCTGTACTCAGCCATCCAGCAGGCCAGCCAGGCCGTGCAACCGCTGGCCGCCGAGCGTCGCTACCGGGTGGCGCTGGAGCGCCTGGCCGCTCTGCGCGAGCCGGTGGACGCCTTCTTCGAGGCCGTGCTGGTCAACGCCGAGGATGCCTCCGTGCGAGCCAACCGCTACGCGCTGCTGAACCAGCTGCGCGGCCTGTTCCTCGGCGTCGCCGACATCTCGGTGCTGGGCTGACGCCCGGCAGGCGAAGAGCCGTGGGCTTCACGCGCTGAAGCTCACGGCTCGAGGCCTAACAGCGATGAAGCTACTGATCCTCGACCGCGACGGCGTCATCAACGAAGACTCCGACGCCTACATCAAGTCCCTCGACGAGTGGATTCCGATCCCGGGCTCCATCGACGCCATCGCGCGCCTGAGCAAAGGCGGCTGGACCGTGGCCGTGGCCACCAACCAGTCCGGCCTGGCGCGCGGCTACTACGACGCGGCCACCCTGGACGCCATGCATGCGCGCCTGCGCCAGCTGGTGGCGGAGCAGGGCGGCGAGGTCGGCCTAATCGTGCATTGCCCGCACGGCCCGGACGACGGCTGCGACTGTCGCAAGCCCAAGCCCGGCATGCTGCGGCAGATCGCGGCACATTACGGCACGCAACTGGCGGGCGTCTGGTTCGTCGGAGACAGCGGCGGTGACCTCGAGGCCGCCCTGGCCGTCAATTGCCAACCCGTTCTCGTGAAAACCGGCAAGGGCGAGCGCACGCTGGCCAAGCCGTTGCCAGCGGGAACCCTGATATTCGATGATCTGGCGGCCATAGCCGACCAGCTTCTGCTCTAGGAGAGCCCGAGTCCCATGACGACAGTGCAGGCCATCAGAACCTTCTTCTTCTACCTGCTGCTGTCGTCCAGCTCCTTCTTCTGGTGCATCCTCTGCGTGTTCATCGCACCGCTGTTGCCGTTCCGTGCCCGCTACCGTTTCGTCATCCAGGCCTGGTGCCGCAGCGCCACCTGGTTGGCCAAGGTGGTGGTCGGCATCCGCTACGAAGTGCACGGCCTGGAAAACATCCCCGCGCAGCCCTGCGTGATTCTCGCCAAGCACCAGAGCACCTGGGAGACCTTCTTCCTGTCAGCCTTCTTCGAACCGCTGTCACAGGTGGTCAAGCGCGAACTGCTCTACGTGCCGTTCTTCGGCTGGGCCATGGCCATGCTGCGACCGATCGCCATCGACCGCAGCAACCCCAAGGCAGCGCTCAAGCAACTGGCCAAGCAGGGCGACGAGCGCATCCGGCAGGGCGCCTGGGTACTGGTGTTCCCCGAAGGCACGCGCATCCCGCCGGGGCAGATCGGCAAGTTCTCCCGTGGCGGCACCGCGCTGGCGGTGAACGCGGGCCTGCCGGTACTACCCATCGCACACAACGCCGGCGAGTTCTGGCCGAAACAGGGCTGGGCCAAGTACCCGGGCACTATCCAGGTGGTGATCGGCCCGGTGATGCACGCCGAGGGCACCGGCCCGCGCGCTATCGCTGAGCTCAACGAGCGCGCCTTCAAATGGGTGGCCCAGACCCAGGAGCAGATCAGCGGCGTGGCGCCGGTAGTCAGCACGGAAAGCGCCTCCAGCGTGGCCTGAGCCTGTGGATAAGCTGTGCAGGAAATACCATCAGTTTGCCATTAGGCATCTCAACTGGTTGATATTCCGGCTAATTCCTCTTCAGGCCGGTTGACGAGCATCGGGGTATAAGTATTTTCGCGTACCGCCGCACGTTCCACGCCGCATGTCCGCTGGGCAGAGCGGTTAAGCTAACCGTCCCACCTCGTCAAAGGCATTTCCGCGCATGCCCTCGATCTATCAGCTCAAGCCCCGCTTCCAGAACCTGCTGCGCCCCGGCGTCACGCGCCTGCACGCACGCGGGGTCACCGCCAACCAGGTGACGCTGACCGCCGCCGCCGTCTCGGTATTGCTGGGCGCGCTGCTGGCCTGGTTGCCCCAGCACACCTGGCTGTTCGCCCTGATCCCGTTGTGGATGCTGCTGCGCATGGCGCTGAACGCCGTGGACGGCATGCTGGCCCGGGAATTCGGCCAGCAGTCGAAGCTCGGGGCCTACCTCAACGAGCTGAGCGACGTGGTCGCGGACAGCGCCCTGTACCTGCCCTTCGCCCTGCTCGCTGGCGTCTCGCCGACACTGGTCATTCTGGTGGTGGTTCTGGCGCTGATCAGCGAATACGCCGGCGTGCTCGGCCCCATGGTCGGCGCCTCCCGCCGCTACGACGGCCCCATGGGCAAGAGTGATCGCGCCTTCTGTTTCGGCGTGCTCGGCGCCGGCGTCGCCACCGGGTGGCTGCCTTCGTCCTGGATCAACGGGCTGCTCGTGATCGTCCTGCTGTTGCTGGTGGCGACCCTGATCAACCGCGTGCGCCAGGGCCTGACCGAGGTCGGGACCGCCTAGTTCGCTGTACAACCGGGACGGCATGCCCAGCGGGCCGGCCATCCCGCCAAGCCATGCTGCGCATGGCCGGATAAAGGAGTCATCCATGCTCGCTTCCCTCACGTCCTTCGCGATCACCTCGGCGGCCCGGCTGCTGACCGGCGCCCGCGCGCTCTGGCTGGGCTGCACCGCACAGCCCACCCAGCGCCTCTACTACGCCAACCACAGCAGCCACGGCGACTTCGTGCTGCTCTGGGCCTCGCTGCCGCCGGAGCTGCGGCGGCGCACCCGTCCCGTGGCGGGTTCCGACTACTGGCTGAACGGCAATCTGCGCCGCTTCCTCATCCGCGATGTGTTCAACGCCGTGCTGGTCGACCGAGAGCAGCGCTCGCCCCAGGCCAATCCCCTGCAGGCGATGCTGGACGCGCTGGAACAGGGCGACTCGCTGATCATCTTCCCGGAGGGCACGCGCAACCTCACCGAAGAACAGCTGCTGCCCTTCAAAAGCGGCCTGTTCCGCCTCGCCCAGGCGATGCCCGAGGTGGAGGTGATACCCGTTTGGATCGCCAACCTCAACCGGGTAATGCCCAAGGGCAGGGCGCTTCCGCTGCCGCTGCTCTGCACCCTGAGCTTCGGCGCGCCGCTGGAACGCATCGCCGGGGAGGACAAGACGGCCTTCCTCGAACGCGCACGCAATGCCCTGCTGGCCCTGGCTCCGGAGGAGGTCTGAGATGGATCGCAATACAATCCTGCTGTTCGCCGGCATCGGCGCCGTACTCCTGCTGGCCACTCTCATCGCCCGGGTGCTGCGCCACCGGGCGGGCCAGACGCCCAACGCGGTGATCGAGAACCTCAACGCGCGGATCGACGCCTGGTGGGCCATGGTGCTGGTGATCGGCCTCGCCTTCCTGTTCGGCAACAACGGCGTGATCCTGCTGTTCTACTTCGTCTCCTTCTACGCCCTGCGCGAATTCCTTACCCTGACGCCGACCCGGCGCAGCGACTATCCGGCGCTGGCCGCGGCCTTCTATTTCGCGCTGCCGATGCAGTACCTGCTGATCGCCCTGGACTGGTACGGCCTGTTCGCCATCTTCATTCCCGTCTACCTGTTCCTGCTGCTGCCGATCCTGGCGTCGCTGGGCGGCGATACCACACGCTTCCTGGAGCGGGCCTCGAAGGTGCAGTGGGGGCTGATGATCGCGGTGTACTGCGTGTCTGCAGTACCGGCGCTGCTGACGCTGGACATTCCCGGCTACGAGGGACGCAACCTTCTGCTGATCGCCTGGCTGATCCTGGTGGTGCAGCTCTCCGACGTACTGCAGTACGTCTGCGGCAAGCTGGCCGGCAAGCACAAGATCGCGCCCAAACTGTCGCCCTCCAAGACCGTCGAGGGCTTCGTCGGAGGCGTGGCGCTGGCCAGCCTGGTGGGCGCCTCCCTGTTCTGGATCACCCCGTTCAGCTTCTGGCAGGCGGCGCTGATGGCCCTGGTGGTCAACCTGCTCGGCTTCGCCGGTGGCCTGGTGATGTCCGCGATCAAGCGCGACCGGGGCGTGAAGGACTGGGGCCACATGATCGAAGGCCACGGCGGCATGCTCGACCGCATGGACTCGGTCTGCTTCGCGGCGCCGATCTTCTTCCACTTCGTGCGCTACTGGTGGGCTTGAGGCCAAGTTGTAGGGTGCACCGCAAAGTTATATACGGTCCGGTGCGCACAGCCTGGGCGGCCCCGCGCGCCCTACAACTGCTCACATGGATGGCGGGCAACAAAAAACCCGCCGAAGCGGGTTTTTCGCGACCTTCCGACATCCTGTCGTTTGCCATCCTGGCGCGGTCTGTCTTCCTTGACCCGGGACATCCTTGTTCCCGGTAGGTGTGGCTAGGTTAGCCAAAGCCCGAGCGGGAGGGCAGAGTCCCTTTCCGCTTTCGCGTGTAAGCCTTTGGCTACTCCCCCTGCAATAAAAAACCCCGGCGCCAGGTCGGGGTTTTTCTTTTACAGCGAACCGATCAGAAGTCCAGGTTCGACACCGCCAGGGCATTGGACTCGATGAAGTCGCGGCGCGGCTCCACGGCATCGCCCATCAGGGTGTTGAAGATCTGGTCAGCGGCGATGGCGTCCTCGATGGTCACCTTGAGCATGCGGCGCACGGTCGGGTCCATGGTGGTTTCCCACAGCTGCTCCGGGTTCATCTCGCCGAGACCCTTGTAGCGCTGGATGCTGTGTCGCTTGGTGCTCTCGACCTTCAGCCACTCGAACGCTTCCTTGAAGGTCGAGACCGACTTCTTGCGCTCGCCACGCTGCACGTAGGCACCGTCTTCCAGCAGGCTGTTGAGCTGGTCGCCGAGGGCGGTGACCGACTTGTAGTCGTTGCTGGCGAAGAAGTCGCGATTGAAGGTGATGTAGCTGGACAGGCCGTGGGCCAGCACTTCGACTTCCGGCAGCCAGAGGTGACGCTCACGATCCTCGCGCAGGCTGGCGGAATAGGTCTGGCCGGACTTCTCGGCCCCCTTCAGACGGGCCTGGAAGGCCTGCAGCCAGCCTTGCATGGCGGCCTGGTCGGCCAGTTGCTCCACCGATACACGCGGCAGGTAGACCATGTGTTCGGTGATGTCCTGCGGATAGACGCGAGACAGGCGACCGAGGGTCTTGATCACCGCACGGTACTCGTTGACCAGCTGCTCCAGCGCCGCACCGAACAGGCCCGGGGCGTTCTCGTTGACGTGCAGGCTGGCATCCTCGAGGGCCGACTGGGTCATGTACTCGTCCATGGCCTCGTCATCCTTGATGTACTGCTCCTGCTTGCCTTTCTTCACCTTGTACAGCGGCGGCTGGGCGATGTAGATATAGCCGCGCTCGATCAGCTCCGGCAACTGGCGGAAGAAGAAGGTCAGCAGCAGGGTGCGGATGTGCGAACCGTCAACGTCGGCATCGGTCATGATGATGATGTTGTGGTAGCGCAGCTTGTCGATGTTGTACTCCTCGCGGCCGATGCCACAGCCCAGCGCGGTGATCAGGGTGCCCACCTCCTGGGAGGAAAGCATCTTGTCGAAGCGCGCCTTCTCGACGTTGAGGATCTTGCCCTTGAGCGGCAGGATCGCCTGGGTCCTGCGGTTGCGGCCCTGCTTGGCAGAGCCGCCCGCGGAGTCACCCTCCACGATGTAGAGTTCGGACAGCGCCGGGTCTTTTTCCTGGCAATCCGCGAGTTTGCCCGGCAGGCCGGCGATGTCCAGCGCACCCTTGCGGCGGGTCATCTCGCGAGCCTTGCGCGCGGCTTCGCGGGCGCGGGCGGCGTCGATCATCTTGCCGACCACGGCCTTGGCCTCGTTGGGATTCTCCAGCAGGAAGTCGGCGAAGTACTTGCCCATTTCCTGTTCCACCGCGGTCTTCACCTCGGAGGAGACCAGCTTGTCCTTGGTCTGCGAGCTGAACTTCGGGTCCGGCACCTTGACCGAGATGATCGCGGTCAGGCCTTCGCGGGCATCGTCGCCGGTGGTGGCGATCTTGAACTTCTTCGCCAGGCCTTCCTGCTCGATGTAGTTGTTCAGGTGACGGGTGAGGGCCGAGCGGAAACCGGCCAGGTGGGTACCGCCGTCACGCTGCGGGATGTTGTTGGTGAAGCAGAGGATGTTCTCGTTGAAGCTGTCGTTCCACTGCAGAGCCACTTCCACGCCGACGCCGTCTTCCTCGCGCTGGATGTTGAAGTGGAACACCTGGTTGACGATGGTCTTGTTGGTGTTCAGGTACTCGACGAAGGCCTTCAGGCCACCCTCGTACTTGAACAGCTCCTCCTTCCCGCTGCGCTCGTCCTTGAGCAGGATGCCGACGCCGGAGTTGAGGAAGGACAGCTCGCGCAGGCGCTTGGCCAGGATGTCCCAACTGAAGTGGATGTTCTTGAAGGTATCGTCGGACGGCTTGAAGTGAATCTGGGTACCGGTTCCTTCGCTGTCGCCAACCGGGGCCAGCGGGGCCTGGGGCACGCCGTGTACATAGGTCTGTTCCCAGATCTTGCCGCTACGGCGGATGGTCAGGATCAGCTCCTTGGACAGGGCGTTTACCACGGACACACCCACGCCGTGCAGGCCGCCGGAGACCTTGTAGCTGTTGTCGTCGAACTTACCGCCGGCGTGCAGCACGGTCATGATGACCTCTGCCGCGGACACGCCTTCTTCCTTGTGCATGTCCACCGGAATGCCGCGGCCGTTGTCGCGCACGGTGATGGATTCGTCGGGGTGGATGGTGATGCTGATCTCGGAGCAGTAGCCGGCCAGCGCTTCGTCGATGGAGTTGTCCACCACTTCGAACACCATGTGGTGAAGGCCGGTGCCGTCATCGGTGTCGCCGATGTACATGCCCGGGCGCTTGCGTACGGCATCCAGACCTTTGAGTACTTTGATACTCGAGGAGTCGTACGTGTTGATCTCGTCGCTCATGCGTTCACTCCGATGCGGTGATCACTCCATGTTCCACGTGGAACATGGCGACCGGCGTGTCCATGCGCCAGCCATCCTTTAAATAGTCTTGGTCGACACAGGTGATGAACACCTGGCACTGCAAATCGTCCAGCAGTCGGCACAAGGCCTGTCGGTGTCGCTCATCCAGCTCCGACGGCAGGTCGTCCACCAGATAGATGCATTGGCCATGCTTGGCCTGGTTCAGCAGATGGCCCTGGGCGATACGAAGCGCACAGACCACCAGCTTCTGTTGTCCGCGGGACAGAATCTCCGCGGCATTGTGAGCCCCCAACCGCAGGCGCAGGTCCGCACGTTGCGGGCCTGCCTGGGTATGACCGAGCTGCTGGTCGCGGGGCAGGGTAGAGGCCAGCACTTCGGCCAGCGGCTTGTCCTTGTCCCAACCACGGTAGTAACTGAGGGTCAGCCCCTCCAGCTCCACCAACTCGCTCAGCACCTGTTCGAACACCGGCTTGAGGGCCTGGATATAGGCCCGTCGATAGCCGTCCAGTTCGTCGCTGGCCAGGCACAGCTCACGGTCCCAGGCCGCTTGCGACGCGGCGTCCAGTGTACCATGCCGCAGCCACGAGTTTCTTTGCCGCAGGGCCTTCTGCAGCCGCTGCCAGGCTGGCAGGAAGCGATGTTCCACGTGGAACACGCCCCAATCGAGGAACTGCCGGCGAACCTTGGGCGCTCCTTCCAGCAGGCGAAAGCTATCCGGATTGATGACCTGGAGCGGCAATATCTCGGCAAGCTGGGAGGTGCTTCGGGCATTCTGTCCATCGATGCGAATCTGCAACTCGCCCTGGCGATCGCGGGAAATCCCCAGGTTGCTGTGCAAGCCATCTTCCCGTTGCACTTGCCCGAATACGGTACAGGCCGGCTGTTCGTACTGGATCATCGGCTGCAGCTTGTTGCTGCGGAAGGAGCGGGCGAGGCCGAGCAGATGGATGGCCTCCAGCACGCTGGTCTTGCCGCTGCCGTTTGAGCCGTGAAGGATGTTGATGCGAGGGGAGGGGGAGAGCGTCACCGGGTGCAGGTTTCGCACCGCGGTGACGGTGACGCGGGAGAGGGACATTCAGTGGCTGGTTACAGACGCATCGGCATGACGACGTAGGACGAATCGTCGTTGCCGGCTTCCTGCACCAGGGCACTGCTGTTGGCGTCGGAGAGGATCAGGCGCACCTGTTCGGTGGTCATCACGCCCAGTACGTCCAGCAGGTAGCTGACGTTGAAGCCGATCTCCAAGGAGCCGCCGTTGTAGTCGACCGCCACTTCTTCTTCGGCTTCTTCCTGCTCCGGGTTGTTGGCCTGGATCTTCAGCTGGCCGCTGGCGAGCTGCAGGCGGATGCCACGGTACTTCTCGTTGGACAGGATCGCGGTGCGGCTGAACGCTTCGCGCAGTGCCTGGCGATCACCGATCACCAGCTTGTCGCCGCCGCGCGGCAGCACGCGCTCGTAGTCCGGGAACTTGCCGTCGACCAGCTTGGAAGTGAAGGTGAACTCGCCGGTGGTAGCGCGGATGTGGTTCGCGCCCAGCACGATGGCCACTTCACCGTCCTGCTCGGTGAGCAGTCGGGCCAGTTCCAGAATACCCTTGCGCGGCACGATGACCTGGTGCCTTTCGGTGTTCTCGATGGCCGCTTCCATGGCACACATGGCCAGGCGGTGACCGTCGGTGGCAACAGCGCGCAACGCGCCGGTCTGTACTTCGATCAGCATGCCGTTGAGGTAGTAGCGCACGTCCTGCTGGGCCATGGCGAAGCTGGTGCGGTCGATCAGGCGACGCAGCTTGCTCTGCACCAGATTGAAGGTCAGCGAGCCCGGACCTTCTTCCACGGTGGGGAAATCGTTGGCCGGCAGGGTAGACAAGGTGAAGCGGCTACGACCGGCCTTGACCACCAGCTTCTGCTCATCGAGGCGGATGTCGATCATCACGTCGCTCGGCAGGCTCTTGCAGATGTCCATCAGCTTGCGCGCCGGAACGGTGATCTCGCCCGGCTCGGCACTGTCTTCCAGCGTCACGCGACCGACCAGCTCGACTTCCAGGTCGGTACCGGTCAGCGACAGTTGCTGGCCTTCGACCACCAGCAGCACATTCGACAGGACCGGCAGGGTCTGGCGGCGTTCGACGACGCCGGCGACCAGTTGCAGGGGTTTCAACAGGGCTTCGCGTTGAATGGTGAAATGCATGGTCTCGTCCCTTTGCCTCGTGGGCTGCGATTCAGGTGGTCAGGGTGCGCAGCAGATTCTTGTAGTCCTCGCGGATGTCCGCGTCGGCTTCGCGCAGTTCCGCAATCTTACGACAGGCGTGCAGTACTGTGGTGTGGTCTCTTCCGCCAAAAGCATCGCCGATTTCCGGCAGGCTGTGGTTGGTCAGTTCCTTGGAGAGAGCCATGGCCACCTGCCTTGGGCGCGCCACCGAACGGGAGCGACGCTTGGAGAGCAGATCGGCGATCTTGATCTTGTAGTACTCGGCCACGGTGCGCTGGATATTGTCCACGCTGACCAGTTTGTCCTGCAGGGCCAGCAGGTCCTTCAGCGACTCGCGGATCAGTTCGATGCTGATCGCCTGGTTGGTGAAGTGGGAGTGGGCGATCACCCGCTTCAATGCGCCTTCCAGCTCACGCACGTTGGAGCGGATGCGCTGGGCGATGAAGAAGGCGGCGTCGTGAGGCAGGTCGACCTTGGTCTGCTCGGCCTTCTTCATCAGGATGGCGACGCGGGTCTCCAGCTCCGGCGGCTCCACCGCCACCGTCAGGCCCCAGCCGAAGCGCGACTTCAGGCGCTCCTCCAGACCCTCGATCTCCTTCGGGTAACGGTCACTGGTGAGGATCACCTGCTGGCCGCCTTCGAGCAGCGCGTTGAAGGTGTGGAAGAACTCCTCCTGGGAGCGCTCCTTCTTCGCAAAGAACTGGATGTCATCGATCAGCAGCGCGTCCACCGAGCGGTAGAAGCGCTTGAACTCGTTGATCGCGTTGAGCTGCAGCGCCTTGACCATGTCAGCGACGAAGCGCTCGGAATGCAGGTACACCACCTTGGCGTTGGGATTCTTCTTCAGCAGGTGGTTGCCCACCGCGTGCATCAGGTGGGTCTTGCCCAGGCCCACGCCACCATAAAGGAAGAGCGGGTTGTAGCCGTGCTTGAGGTTGTCCGCCACCTGCCAGGCTGCCGCGCGGGCCAACTGGTTGGATTTACCCTCGACGAAGTTCTCGAAGGTGAAGGTGCGGTTGAGGTAGCTGGTGTGCTTGAGCGCACCTTCTACCTGCACGGTGCGTTCCGTCGGCCGGCTCGCAGCCGGAGCCGAAGAGGCCGGCGCGGCATTTGCCAGGGGATCGGCGGCGGGTGGCTCGTTCGCCATGCTCACCGGGGCGGCAGGACTGGCGGGAGAAGGCACCGGAGCGGCCATGCGCGGGGCGGTGCTGCGCTTGCTGCCGATCAGCAGCGACAACGCGGGCGCCAGACCGTTGGCCCGCTCCGCCAGCAGTTCGAGCAGGCGGACCATGTATTTCTCGTTCACCCAGTCGAGCACGAAGCGGTTGGGCGCATAGACACGCAACTCGTCTCCGGCCGACTCCACCTGAAGGGGGCGGATCCAAGTGTTGAATTGTTGCGCTGGCAACTCGTCGCGAAGCAGCTCGACACATTGCTGCCAAAGTTCTACGGACACTGAAATCCCCTGGGTCGCTACGGCTGGCGATCGCAAAAAACAGCCCGCATTGTAGCCCCGAGGGACCTAGTTATCCACACGAATTGGTGATTTCAAGCCAGTAAAATCAATGATTTATTTATGTCTACCACCCTCACGAAATGGAATGATGAAAACTGTGGATAAAGGTAACCGGAAGGGGGTGGAAAACCCTGTGCCAAACCGGGAGGAAAACCGCCTTGTGGGTAAATGTGCATTTCCTCCACAGGCGATGCACCCGAATCGAACATGACGCCCACCGCTTGCAGACAGTCTTATCCTTCCCCTTCAAGCCATGTGGGCCGGCTGCTGCAGGAAGTTTTCCACAGAGACTCCGTCCTCTAACATGAGTAATCACTTCAAGCTTTAAAGAATTTCTTTCCTTCTATCTATCCAGGCAATTCCCGGCTGGCTGGAAATTGACCTGGGCCGCCGGTTTCACTAGAATCGCCGGTCTCTTTAAACGGGGGCCATCTCGGCCCGTATGAACCACCCAGGTAGATCACCATGAAACGCACTTTCCAACCCAGCACTCTCAAGCGCGCCCGCACCCATGGTTTCCGCGCTCGCATGGCCACCAAGAACGGCCGTGCCGTCCTGTCGCGTCGTCGCGCCAAGGGCCGCAAGCGTCTGACCGTCTGATAACCGGAACGGGTGGTGAGTCGAGGCTTCGGCCGGGAAAAGCGCCTGCTGACACCCCGGCATTTCAAGGCAGTCTTCGACTCACCGAGCGGCAAGGCTCCTGGCAAGAACGTCCTGCTCCTCGCGCGCCTCAATGATCTCGAACATCCCCGCTTGGGGCTGGTGATCGGCAAGAAGAGCGTCAAGCTCTCCGTCGAGCGCAATCGGATCAAGCGCGTGATCAGAGACTCCTTCCGGCTCAACCAGGAGTTGCTGGCCGGTCTGGATATCGTCGTCGTGGCACGCAAGGGCCTTGGCGATCTGGAAAACCCGGAACTGCATCAGCAGTTCGGCAAGCTCTGGAAGCGCCTCGCCAGGCAACGCAACGAAGCCGCCCCTCCCGGGCTAAGCGACAGCGCTCATGCGTAAACTGGTCATTCTTCCGATCCAGTTCTACCGCTACGCCATCAGCCCCTTGATGGCCAATCACTGTCGCTTCCATCCCAGCTGTTCCTGCTATGCCCAGCAAGCCATCGAGACCCATGGCGTGCTGCGCGGTGGTTGGCTCGGCCTGCGCCGGCTGAGCCGCTGCCATCCCTGGAATCCCGGTGGTTACGACCCGGTTCCGCCTCTTTCTTCATCCCATTCGATGACCGAGTAAACCATGGATATCCAACGCTCGATCCTGCTCGTCGCCCTGGCCATCGTCGCTTACCTGATGGTGCTGCAGTGGAACGAGGACTACGGCCAGGCCGCGATCCCGGCTACCGCCAGCGCCACTCTCGGAGGCAATCCTTCCGCGAGCCTGCCGGACGTGCCCACCGCCAATACCGGTGCTGCGGACGACGTACCGACCGCCAATGGCGAGGCCAACCCGCAACTGGTCGCTCCGGCTGCCGCCAGCGACCAGCTGATCCGGGTGAAGACTGATGTCCTCGACCTGGCCATCGACCCGAAAGGCGGCGACATCGTCCAGCTGACCCTGCCGCTGTACCCGCGCCGCCAGGATCGCCCGGACGTGCCGTTCCAGCTGTTCGACAACGGCGGCGAGCGCACCTACCTGGCACAGAGCGGCCTGATCGGCAGCAACGCGCCGGACAAGTCCAGCGGCCGCGCCCTGTGGAGCAGCGAGAAGCGCAGTTACGAACTGTCCGAGGGCCAGGACCAGCTGGTGGTCGACCTCACCTACGCCGAAGACGGCGTCAACTACATCAAGCGCTTCACCTTCGAGCGCGGCCAGTACGACCTGGGCGTCACCTACAAGATCGACAACCAGAGTGGCCAGGCCTGGAGCGGCAACTTCTACGCCCAGCTCAAGCGCGACAACAGCGGCGACCCGTCCTCGACCACCGCCACCGGCACCGCGACCTACCTGGGCGCCGCCCTGTGGACCGCCGAAGAGCCCTACAAAAAGGTGAAGATGGGCGACATGGACGACAAGAGCCTGCGCGAGACCGTGCAGGGCGGCTGGGTCGCCTGGTTGCAGCACTACTTCGTCACCGCCTGGGTCGCCAACAAGGACGACAGCAACAGCGTCCAGACCCGCAAGGACAGCCAGGGCAACTACATCGTCGGCTTCACCGGCCCGCAACTGAGCGTCGCCGCCGGCGCCAGCGCTGAAACCGGTGCCGTCCTGTACGCCGGTCCGAAGATCCAGGAGCACCTGAAGCAGCTGTCGCCAGGCCTGGAACTGACCGTCGACTACGGCATCCTCTGGTTCATCGCCCAGCCGATCTTCTGGCTGCTGGAACACATCCACGACCTGCTCGGCAACTGGGGCTGGTCGATCATCGTCCTGACCATCATCATCAAGCTGGCCTTCTTCCCGCTCTCCGCCACCAGCTACAAGTCCATGGCCCGCATGCGCGCCGTGTCGCCCAAGCTGCAGGCGCTGAAGGAACAGCATGGCGACGATCGCCAGAAGATGTCCCAGGCGATGATGGAGCTGTACAAGAAGGAGAAGATCAACCCGCTCGGCGGCTGCCTGCCGATCCTGGTGCAGATGCCGGTGTTCCTGGCGCTCTACTGGGTGCTGCTGGAAAGTGTCGAGATGCGCCAGGCCCCGTGGCTGGGCTGGATCACCGACCTGTCGATCAAGGACCCGTTCTTCATCCTGCCGATCATCATGGGCGCCACCATGTTCATCCAGCAGCGTCTGAACCCGACCCCGCCGGACCCCATGCAGGCCAAGGTGATGAAGATGATGCCGATCATCTTCACCTTCTTCTTCCTCTGGTTCCCTGCCGGTCTGGTGCTGTACTGGGTGGTCAACAACGTCCTGTCCATCGCCCAGCAGTGGTACATTACCCGCAAGATCGAGGCCGCGACGGCGAAAGCCTGATTCCGCCGAAGCTGCACAAGACGCCCCCTCGTGGGGCGTTTTGCTATCCGTCACTTTTTACCGGGAAAACGCCATGCACGCCGTCCGCGAAACCATCGCCGCAGTCGCCACCGCCCAGGGCCGCGGAGGCGTCGGCATCGTGCGGGTCTCCGGGCCGAGTGCCCGCGCCATCGGCATCACCCTCGCCGGGCTGGAGCCCAAGCCACGCCACGCGCACTACGGTGCCTGGTGCGACGAGGACGGCGAGGTGATCGACCAGGGCCTGCTGCTGTTCTTCCCCGGGCCGAACTCCTTCACCGGCGAGGACGTACTGGAACTGCAGGGCCACGGCGGCCCGGTGGTGCTGGACATGCTGCTGCAGCGCTGCCTCCAGCTCGGCGCCCGCCAGGCACGCCCGGGCGAGTTCAGCGAGCGCGCCTTCCTCAACGACAAGCTCGACCTGGCCCAGGCCGAGGCCATCGCCGACCTGATCGAGGCCAGTTCGGCCCAGGCCGCGCGCAACGCCCTGCGTTCCCTGCAGGGTGAATTCTCGCGGCGAGTGCATGAACTGACCGAGCGACTGATCCAGCTACGCATCTACGTGGAGGCGGCCATCGACTTCCCCGAGGAAGAGATCGACTTCCTCGCCGATGGCCATGTGCTGAGCCAGGTGGATGGCGTGCGCGAGTACCTGTCCACGGTGCTGCGCGAAGCCGGACAGGGCGCACTGCTGCGCGACGGCATGACCGTGGTGATCGCCGGCCGGCCCAATGCCGGCAAGTCCAGCCTGCTCAACGCCCTGGCCGGGCGCGAGGCGGCCATCGTCACCGATATCGCCGGCACCACCCGCGACGTGCTGCGCGAACATATCCACATCGACGGCATGCCGCTGCACGTGGTCGACACTGCAGGCTTGCGGGATACGGACGATCAGGTCGAGCGCATCGGTGTGGAGCGCGCGCTCAAGGCCATCGGCGAGGCTGACCGGGTACTGCTGGTGATCGACTCCACCGCTCCGGAAGCGGCCGATCCGTTCGCCCTGTGGCCCGAATTCCTCGACGAGAAGCCCGATCCCGCACGAGTCACCCTGATCCGCAACAAATCCGATCTCTCTGGCGAACCGGTGCTGCTGGACACCAGCGACGACGGCCATGTGACCATCTCGCTTTCCGCCAGATCGGCTGAAGGCCTGGAACTGCTGCGCGAACACCTGAAGGCCTGCATGGGCTTCGAGCAGACGGCGGAGAGCGGCTTCAGCGCGCGCCGCCGCCATCTGGAGGCACTACGCCAGGCCCAGGCCAGCCTCGAACATGGCCGTAGCCAGCTGACCCTGATGGGCGCTGGCGAACTGCTGGCCGAGGACCTGCGTCAGGCCCAGCAGGCATTGGGCGAGATCACCGGCGCCTTCAGTTCGGATGATCTGCTGGGCCGTATCTTCTCCAGCTTCTGTATCGGCAAGTAGGCCCTGAGCCCTGTGGAAAACCCGGCCTGAGCCCAGTCGATAAGCCTGGTGACAAGTGGTTGGAAAATCCGCCTGTGCATAAGGTGAGTTTTAATCCACAGGAGTTGTGCAGCTTGCCCAGCGGATAGGGCCAGGAACGGCACAGCCTTATACATCGCCAGAGCCCTTTTCTGGTCTGGGCTGCAGCGATCTATCCACAGAAAAGCGCTTCACCATGAATAAACATAAAAACTAAGCTTTATAAAATTTCTCTCTTTTATTCTCTATTTTCTGAAAACGCTCCAGCTGGCTATTTTTTGTCCAGAAGGCTTCATTCAGACAGGCCAACTCCCTATACTTGCCACCCCTTTTTCCAATCCCCCTTCTCAACAGGCACGAGGTGCGTGGTGGACTTCCCTTCCCGTTTTGACGTGATCGTGATCGGCGGCGGCCATGCCGGTACCGAAGCCGCTCTGGCGGCCGCGCGCATGGGCGTGAAGACCCTGCTGCTGACCCACAACGTGGAAACCCTCGGCCAGATGAGCTGCAACCCGGCCATTGGCGGCATCGGCAAGAGCCACCTGGTGAAGGAAATCGATGCCCTGGGCGGCGCCATGGCCATCGCCACGGACAAGGGTGGCATCCAGTTCCGCGTGCTCAACAGCCGCAAGGGCCCGGCCGTGCGCGCTACCCGCGCCCAGGCCGACCGCGTGCTGTACAAGGCCGCCATCCGCGAAATCCTGGAGAACCAGCCGAACCTGTGGATATTCCAGCAGGCGGCGGACGACCTGATCGTCGAGCAGGATCAGGTCAAGGGCGTGGTCACCCAGATGGGCCTGCGTTTCCACGCGGACAACGTGGTGCTGACCACCGGCACCTTCCTCGGCGGACTTATCCACATCGGCCTGCAGAACTATTCCGGCGGCCGCGCTGGCGACCCACCCTCCATCGCCCTGGCCAAACGTCTGCGCGAGCTGCCGCTGCGTGTCGGCCGCCTGAAGACCGGCACCCCGCCGCGTATCGACGGCCGCTCGGTGGATTTCTCGGTGATGACCGAGCAGCCCGGCGATACGCCGATCCCGGTGATGTCCTTCCTCGGCAACAAGGGACAGCACCCGGCCCAGGTCAGCTGCTGGATCACCCATACCAATGCACGCACCCACGAGATCATCGCCAGCAACCTCGATCGCTCGCCGATGTATTCCGGGGTGATCGAGGGCATCGGCCCGCGCTACTGCCCGTCGATCGAGGACAAGATCCACCGCTTCGCCGACAAGGACAGCCATCAGGTCTTCCTCGAACCGGAAGGCCTGACCACCCACGAGCTGTATCCCAACGGGATTTCCACCTCGCTGCCGTTCGACGTGCAGCTGGACATCGTGCGTTCCATCCGCGGCATGGAGAACGCCCACATCGTGCGTCCCGGCTATGCCATCGAGTACGACTACTTCGATCCGCGCGACCTCAAGTACAGCCTGGAGACCAAGGTCATCGGCGGCCTGTTCTTCGCCGGCCAGATCAATGGCACCACCGGTTACGAAGAGGCCGGCGCCCAGGGCCTGCTGGCCGGCGCCAACGCCGCGCTGCGTGCCCAGGGCAAGGATGCCTGGTGCCCCCGTCGCGACGAGGCCTACATCGGCGTGCTGGTCGACGACCTGATCACCCTGGGTACCCAGGAGCCGTATCGCATGTTCACCTCGCGCGCCGAATACCGGCTGATCCTGCGCGAGGACAACGCCGACCTGCGCTTGACCGAGAAGGGCCGAGAGCTGGGTCTGGTCGATGACACCCGCTGGGCCGCGTTCGAGGCCAAGCGCGAGGGTATCGCCCAGGAGGAACAGCGCCTGAAGAGCACCTGGGTGCGCCCGGGCACGCCGCAGGGCGACGCCATCGCCACGCGCTTCGGTACGCCGCTGGCCCATGAGTACAACCTGCTCAACCTGCTGGCCCGTCCGGAAATCGACTATGCGGCCCTGGCCGAAGTGACCGAGGCGCCGCAGGTCGATGCCCAGGTCGCCGAGCAGGTGGAGATCAAGACCAAGTACGCCGGCTACATCGACCGTCAGCAGGACGAGATCGAACGCCTGCGCGCTAGCGAAGACACCCGCCTGCCGGAAGACCTGGACTACGCCACCATCTCCGGCCTGTCCAAGGAGATCCAGCACAAGCTCGGCAACGCCCGGCCGGAAACGCTCGGCCAGGCCGGTCGTATCCCGGGTGTGACCCCGGCGGCCATTTCCCTGCTGCTGATCCACCTGAAGAAGCGCGGCGCCGGCCGCCAGCTGGAGCAGAGCGCCTGATGTCCATGGTCACCGAACGCCATGCCGAGGAGCTCGCGCAGGGCGCGCAGGCACTTGGCGTCGAACTCTCTGCCGAGCAGCGGCAACGCCTGCTTGGCTACCTGGCCCTGCTGATCAAGTGGAACAAGGCCTACAACCTCACCGCCGTGCGCAACCCGGACGAGATGGTCTCGCGCCATCTGCTCGACAGCCTGTCCGTGGTGCCCTTCGTCGCCAAGCTCGGCGACAGCTGGCTGGATGTCGGCAGCGGCGGTGGCATGCCCGGCGTGCCGCTGGCCATCCTGTTTCCGGACAAGCGCTTCACCCTGCTCGATTCCAACGGCAAGAAGACCCGCTTCCTCACCCAGGTGAAGCTGGAACTCGGGTTGGCCAATCTGGAAGTTGTCCACAGCCGGGTCGAGGAATTCCAGCCGGAAACGCCTTTTGCCGGTATCTGCTCGCGGGCCTTCAGTTCGCTGGAAGACTTCAGCAACTGGACCCGGCACCTGGGGAATGGCGATACCCATTGGCTGGCCATGAAGGGCGTGCAGCCGGACGACGAGCTGCAGGCCCTGCCGGCGGACTTCCGTCTGCAAAGCTGCGATGTGCTCAAGGTTCCCGGTTGCCAAGGCCAGCGTCACCTGTTGATACTGCGTCGCTCGGTCTAGGGGGAAGCAAGATGGCCAAGGTATTCGCGATCGCCAATCAGAAAGGCGGGGTTGGCAAGACCACCACCTGCATCAACCTGGCCGCCTCGCTGGTCGCCACCAAGCGCCGCGTACTGCTGATCGACCTCGACCCGCAGGGCAACGCCACCATGGGCAGCGGTGTCGACAAGCAGACCCTGGAGCACTCCATTTACGACGTGCTGATCGGCGAGAGCACGGTCGGCGAGGCCATGCAGTTCTCCGAGCACGGCGGCTACCAGCTGCTGCCGGCCAACCGCGACCTGACCGCCGCCGAAGTCGCCCTGCTCGAAATGAAGATGAAGGAGAGCCGCCTGCGCTACTCCCTGGCGCCGATCCGCGAGAACTACGACTACATCCTCATCGACTGCCCGCCGGCGCTGTCCATGCTGACCATCAACGCCCTGGTCGCGGCCGATGGCGTGATCATTCCCATGCAGTGCGAGTACTACGCGCTGGAGGGGTTGACCGACCTGATGAACAGCATCCAGCGCATCGGCCAGCTGCTCAACCCTGACCTCAGGATCGAAGGCCTGCTGCGCACCATGTACGACCCGCGCATCAGCCTGACCAACGACGTTTCCGCCCAGCTCAAGGCGCACTTCGGCGACAAGCTCTACGACGTGGTCATTCCGCGCAACGTGCGCCTGGCCGAGGCACCCAGCTTCGGCATGCCGGCGCTGGCCTACGACAAGCAATCCCGCGGCGCCATCGCCTACCTGGCCCTGGCCGGCGAGCTGGTGCGCCGCCAGCGTGCCGCCGCGAAAACCGCAACCGCATAAAGGAATCCCATGGCTATCAAGAAGCGCGGGCTCGGCCGCGGACTGGACGCCCTGCTCAGCGGCAGCACCGCCGCCACCCTGGAAGAAGAAGCGGTCAAGGCCGATAGCCGTGAATTGCAGCATCTTCCCCTCGACCTGATCCAGCGTGGCAAGTACCAGCCGCGTCGCGACATGGACCCCGCCGCCCTCGAAGAACTGGCCAACTCGATCAAGGCCCAGGGCGTGATGCAGCCGATCGTCGTGCGCCCCATCGGCGGTGGCCGCTTCGAGTCCACCGCCGGCGAGCGCCGCTGGCGCGCCAGCCAGCAGGCCGGCCTGGACAAGATCCCGGCCATGGTCCGTGAGGTGCCGGACGAAGCCGCCATCGCCATGGCGCTGATCGAGAACATCCAGCGTGAGGACCTCAATCCGATCGAGGAAGCCGTGGCCCTGCAGCGCCTGCAGCAGGAATTCGAGCTGACCCAGCAGCAGGTCGCCGATGCGGTGGGCAAGTCGCGCGTCACCATCACCAACCTGCTGCGCCTGATCGCCCTGCCGGAAGAGATCAAGACCCTGCTCGCCCACGGCGACCTGGAGATGGGCCATGCCCGTGCCCTGCTCGGTCTGCCCCTGGAACAGCAGGTCGAAGCCGCGCGACATGTTGTCGCACGGGGCTTCACCGTACGCCAGACCGAGGCGCTGGTGCGCCAGTGGCTGAACAGCAAGGAAAAGCCTGTCGAGAAGGTCAAGGTCGACCCGGACATCAACCGCCTGGAACAGCGCCTGGCCGAGAAGCTAGGGGCTCCGGTGCAGATCAGGCACGGGCAGAAGGGCAAGGGGCAACTGGTCATCCGCTACAGCTCGCTGGATGAATTGCAGGGCGTTCTGGCCCACATCCGCTGACACAATTACTCATGTAGCGGGCGGTCGGAATTCACTACCGGCCAGTTGAACGGGGTGGGAACCACCCCTATACTCTGCGCGCATTTTGTCGGCACAAAGTATGCCAAGTTATTGATTTGATGTGCCGAGCCAGAGGAACAGCGAGATGGATGCCCGCACGCAGAAGCGCCTGCCCTTCCATCGCCTGCCGGTCTTTCCGGTGCTGTTCGCCCAACTGGTCGTGATTCTGCTGGCTGCCGCTACCCTGTATGGCTGGCGCGGCGCGGTGAGCGGCTACTCGGGACTCTGCGGGGGGCTTATTGCCTGGCTCCCCAACCTGTACTTCGCCCACAAGGCGTTCCGTTTCAGTGGAGCGCGGGCCGCCCAGAACATCGTCCGGTCCTTTTATGCCGGCGAGGCGGGCAAGCTGATTCTGACGGCGGTGCTCTTCGCGCTGACGTTCGTGGTGGTGAAACCACTGGAGGCGCCGGCCCTGTTCGGTGTCTTCCTGCTGGCGCTCAGCGTCGGATGGTTCGCACCGCTGCTGATGAGAACAAGACTTTCGAGACCTTAGAGCGTTTGAGGCAAACATGGCAGAACAAACCGCTTCGGGCTATATCCAGCACCACCTGCAGAACCTGACCTTCGGGCAACTGCCGAACGGTAGCTGGGGCTTCGCCCACACCGCGCAAGAAGCAAAGGAAATGGGCTTCTGGGCCTTCCACGTAGACACCCTGGGCTGGTCGGTAGTTCTCGGCCTGGTGTTCATCCTGCTGTTCCGCATGGCCGCCAAGCGCGCCACCAGCGGCCAACCGGGTGGCCTGCAAAACTTCGTCGAAGTGCTGATCGAGTTCGTCGACGGCAGCGTCAAGGACACCTTCCACGGCCGTAACGCCCTGATCGCTCCCCTGGCCCTGACCATCTTCGTCTGGATCTTCCTGATGAACCTGATGGACCTGGTGCCGGTGGACTTCCTGCCGGTCCTGGCCGCCAAGATCACCGGCAACGAGCACCTGTTCTTCCGCGTCGTGCCGACCACCGACCCGAACGCCACCCTGGGCATGGCCCTGTCGGTGTTCGCCCTGATCGTCTTCTACAGCATCAAGGTGAAAGGCATCGGCGGTTTCCTCGGCGAGCTGACCCTGCATCCGTTCGGCAGCAAGAACATCGTCGTGCAGATCCTGCTGATCCCGGTCAACTTCCTGCTCGAGTTCGTCACCCTGATCGCCAAGCCGATCTCTCTGGCCCTGCGTCTGTTCGGCAACATGTATGCCGGCGAGCTGATCTTCATCCTGATCGCCGTGATGTTCGGCAGCGGCCTGTTCCTGCTGAGCGCCCTGGGTGTTGCGCTGAACTGGGCGTGGGCGGTGTTCCACATCCTGATCATCACCCTGCAGGCCTTCATCTTCATGATGCTGACCATCGTCTACCTGTCGATGGCGCACGAAGACAACCACTAAGAGGCGCCTTGCGCGTCTCTGGTAGCTGAAAACCGCTTTACCGCTTCACTTAAACCCCTAAACCAATACGACATAAAAAGTCGGGAGGAAAAATGGAAACTGTAGTTGGTCTCACCGCGATTGCCGTTGCTCTGCTGATCGGTCTGGGCGCTCTGGGTACTGCCATCGGCTTCGGCCTGCTGGGCGGCAAATTCCTGGAAGGCGCTGCTCGCCAGCCGGAAATGGTTCCGATGCTGCAGGTGAAAATGTTCATCGTCGCCGGTCTGCTGGACGCCGTGACCATGATCGGTGTTGGTATCGCTCTGTTCTTCACCTTCGCTAACCCGTTCATCGGTCAAATCCCGGCCTAATCAACTCTTCGAGTTGATTAGCTGGATAGACAACGAACGAGCGAGGTGTTGGCGTGAACATTAATGCAACCCTGATTGGCCAGGCCGTTGCGTTCTTCATTTTCGTGCTGTTCTGCATGAAGTTCGTATGGCCTCCGGTCATCACGGCTCTGCGCGAACGCCAGAAGAAGATCGCTGATGGTCTGGACGCCGCCAACCGTGCGGCTCGCGATCTGGAACTGGCCCACGAGAAAGTGGCCCAGCAACTGCGCGAAGCCAAAACCCAGGCTGCTGAAATCATCGAGCAAGCCAAGAAGCGCGGCACTCAGATCGTCGACGAAGCCCGTGATCAGGCTCGTGTCGAGGCTGACCGCGTGAAGGCCCAGGCTCAGGCCGAGATCGAACAGGAACTGAACAGCGTCAAAGACGCCCTGCGTGCCCAAGTGGGTGCCCTGGCCGTCGGCGGTGCCGAGAAGATCCTGGGTGCGTCCATCGATCAAAACGCGCATGCGGAGCTGGTTAACAAACTGGCCGCCGAAATCTAAGCGAGGGCGATCATGGCAGAACTGACCACGCTGGCCCGACCTTACGCTAAGGCAGCTTTCGAGCACGCTCAGGCCCACCAGCAACTGGCCTCCTGGTCAGCCATGCTCGGCTTGGCTGCAGCGGTGTCGCAGGACGACACCATGCAGCGCGTGCTCAAGGCCCCGCGTCTGACGAGCGCAGAGAAGGCCACCACTTTCAACGAAGTGTGTGGTGACAAGTTCGACGCCCAGGCACGCAACTTCATTTCCATCGTCTCCGAAAACGGTCGTCTCGACCTGTTGCCGGAAATCGCCGCCCAGTTCGAGCTGTACAAGGCCGAACAGGAGAAGTCGGTGGACGTGGAAGTGACCAGTGCCTTCGCATTGAGCACAGAACAGCAAGACAAACTCGCCAAGGTTCTCAACGCACGGCTCAGCCGAGAAGTGCGTCTGCACGTGACGGAAGACCCCGCCCTCATCGGTGGTGTGGTCATCCGCGCGGGCGACCTGGTTATCGATGGCTCGGTTCGCGGCAAGATCGCGAAACTGGCCGAAGCGTTGAAATCTTGAGTTTGAAGGGGCAGCAGAGCAATGCAGCAACTCAATCCTTCCGAAATTAGTGAAATCATCAAGGGGCGTATCGAGAAACTCGACGTCTCTTCCCAAGCCCGCAACGAAGGTACCGTGGTATCCGTTTCCGACGGTATCGTGCGTATCTACGGTCTGGCCGACGTCATGTACGGCGAAATGATCGAGTTCCCGGGCGGCGTCTACGGTATGGCGCTGAACCTGGAGCAAGACTCCGTCGGCGCCGTAGTGCTGGGTGCATACACCAGCCTCGCCGAAGGCATGAGCGCCAAGTGCACCGGCCGCATCCTGGAAGTCCCGGTCGGTCCGGAACTGCTGGGCCGCGTGGTCGATGCCCTGGGCAACCCGATCGATGGCAAAGGCCCGATCAATGCTCAAGCCACCGACGCCGTCGAGAAAGTCGCTCCGGGCGTGATCTGGCGTAAGTCGGTCGACCAGCCGGTACAGACCGGCTACAAGTCGGTCGATGCCATGATCCCGGTAGGCCGTGGCCAGCGCGAGCTGATCATCGGTGACCGTCAGATTGGTAAGACCGCCCTGGCCGTCGACGCCATCATCAACCAGAAGAACAGCGGCATCCGCTGCGTCTACGTAGCCATCGGTCAGAAGCAATCGACCATCGCCAACGTGGTGCGCAAGCTGGAAGAAGCCGGTGCCCTGGCCAACACCATCGTTGTCGCCGCGTCCGCGTCCGAGTCGGCTGCCCTGCAGTTCCTCGCGCCGTACGCCGGTTGCACCATGGGCGAGTACTTCCGCGACCGCGGTGAAGACGCCCTGATCGTGTACGACGACCTGTCCAAGCAGGCCGTTGCCTACCGCCAGATCTCCCTGCTGCTGCGCCGTCCGCCGGGCCGCGAAGCCTACCCGGGCGACGTGTTCTATCTCCACAGCCGTCTGCTGGAGCGCGCTTCCCGCGTTTCCGAAGAGTACGTCGAGAAGTTCACCAATGGCGCCGTGACTGGCAAGACCGGTTCCCTGACCGCTCTGCCGATCATCGAAACCCAGGCTGGCGACGTTTCCGCGTTCGTTCCGACCAACGTGATCTCGATCACCGACGGTCAGATCTTCCTGGAATCGGCCATGTTCAACTCGGGCATCCGTCCGGCCGTCAACGCCGGTATCTCGGTATCCCGCGTGGGTGGTGCCGCTCAGACCAAGATCATCAAGAAGCTCTCCGGTGGCATCCGTACCGCTCTGGCTCAGTACCGTGAACTGGCGGCCTTCGCCCAGTTCGCTTCCGACCTGGACGAAGCTACCCGCAAGCAGCTGGATCACGGTCAACGCGTTACCGAGCTGATGAAGCAGAAGCAGTACGCGCCGATGTCCATCGCCGACATGTCGGTGAGCCTGTATGCCGCCGAGCGTGGTTTCCTGGCCGACGTCGAAGTCGCCAAGATCATCAGCTTCGAGCAGGCCCTGATCGCCTACTTCAACCGTGAGAACGCCGCTCTGATGGCGAAGATCAACGAGAAGGGCGACTTCAATGACGACATCGATGGCCAGCTGAAAGCCGGTATCGAGAAGTTCAAGGCCACCCAAACCTGGTAAGCCGCAGTGGGGGCCGCGAGGTCCCCGCTTGCTAACCTGATAGGTGTTACATGGCAGGCGCAAAAGAGATTCGCAGCAAGATTGCGAGCATCAAAAGCACGCAGAAGATCACCAGCGCCATGGAAAAGGTGGCGACCAGCAAGATGCGCAGGGCTCAACAGCGCATGGCTGCCAGTCGTCCCTACGCGGAGCGTATCCGCCAGGTGATTGGTCATCTGGCCAACGCCAACCCGGAATATCGTCACCCGTTCATGATCGAGCGTGAGGTCAAGCGCGTCGGTTACGTGGTGGTGAGTTCGGACCGTGGTCTGTGCGGTGGTCTGAATACCAACCTGTTCAAGGCTCTGGTCAAGGACATGGCGAGCAATCGCGAGCAAGGCGTAGAGGTCGATCTCTGCGTGATTGGTACCAAGGGTGCGGCGTTCTTCCGCAGCTTCGGTGGCAATGTCGTTGCTGCGATCAGCCACCTGGGCGAAGAACCCTCGATCAACGATCTGATCGGTTCCGTCAAGGTGATGCTCGATGCCTACCTCGAAGGTCGCATCGATCGTCTGTCCGTGGTCTCGAACAAGTTCGTCAATACCATGACGCAAAAGCCGACAGTGGAGCAGCTCGTTCCCCTGGTGGCGACTCCGGATGCCGAACTCAAGCACCACTGGGACTACCTGTACGAACCCGACGCCAAACAGCTGCTCGACGGCCTGATGGTGCGTTACGTGGAGTCGCAGGTGTACCAGGCGGTGGTCGAGAACGCTGCTGCCGAACAGGCGGCGCGGATGATCGCGATGAAGAACGCCACCGATAACGCTGGTGATCTGATCAAGGACCTGCAGCTGATCTACAACAAGGCTCGTCAGGCAGCGATCACCCAGGAAATTTCGGAAATCGTCGGCGGCGCTGCCGCGGTTTAAGAACGGTTCAACTGTTTAGAACGGTTGAAAAAAGTCAGAGGAACCAAAGATGAGTAGCGGACGTATCGTTCAAATCATCGGCGCCGTTATCGACGTGGAATTCCCGCGTGATCAAGTGCCGAGTGTTTATGAAGCGCTGAAAGTAGTCGGCGCCGAAACCACCCTGGAAGTCCAGCAGCAGCTGGGCGACGGCGTGGTTCGTTCCATCGCCATGGGTTCGACCGAAGGCCTCAAGCGTGGCCTGGACGTTTCCCGTACCAACAAGGCCATCTCCGTACCGGTCGGTAAAGCGACCCTGGGCCGGATCATGGATGTGCTGGGCAATCCGATCGACGAAGCCGGCCCGATCGGCGAAGAAGAGCAGTGGGAAATCCACCGCGCTGCGCCGTCGTACGCCGAGCAAGCCGGTGGCAACGAGCTGCTGGAAACCGGCATCAAGGTAATCGACCTGGTCTGCCCGTTCGCCAAGGGCGGCAAGGTCGGTCTGTTCGGTGGCGCCGGTGTCGGCAAGACCGTGAACATGATGGAACTGATCCGTAACATCGCCATGGAACACAGCGGTTATTCCGTGTTCGCTGGTGTGGGTGAGCGTACTCGTGAGGGTAACGACTTCTACCACGAGATGAAGGACTCCAACGTTCTCGACAAAGTGGCCCTGGTCTATGGCCAGATGAACGAGCCGCCAGGCAACCGTCTGCGCGTGGCACTGACCGGCCTGACCATGGCCGAGAAGTTCCGTGACGAAGGCCGTGACGTTCTGCTGTTCGTCGACAACATCTACCGCTACACCCTGGCCGGTACCGAAGTATCCGCGCTGCTGGGTCGTATGCCTTCCGCAGTGGGTTACCAGCCGACCCTGGCCGAGGAAATGGGCGTTCTGCAAGAGCGCATCACCTCCACCAAGAACGGCTCGATCACCTCGGTACAGGCCGTATACGTACCCGCGGACGACCTGACCGACCCGAGCCCGGCGACTACCTTCGCCCACTTGGACGCCACCGTCGTACTGTCGCGTGACATCGCCTCCCTGGGTATCTACCCGGCCGTGGACCCGCTGGACTCCACCTCCCGTCAGCTCGATCCGCTGGTGGTTGGTCAGGAGCACTACGAGACCGCCCGTGGCGTGCAGTACGTACTGCAGCGCTACAAGGAGCTGAAGGACATCATCGCGATCCTCGGCATGGACGAACTGTCGGAAGCCGATAAGCAGCTGGTATCCCGTGCTCGTAAGATCCAGCGCTTCCTGTCCCAGCCGTTCTTCGTGGCCGAAGTCTTCACCGGTTCGCCAGGCAAGTACGTTTCCCTGAAGGACACCATCGCCGGTTTCAGCGGCATTCTGAAAGGTGATTACGATCACCTGCCGGAGCAGGCGTTCTACATGGTTGGCAGCATCGACGAAGCCATCGAGAAAGCCAAGAAACTGTAATCCCCCTGTGCGCCCGGCAACGGGCGCTCGTGAGGCAAGCGTATGGCCATAACAGTCCATTGCGATATCGTCAGCGCCGAGGCGGAGATTTTCTCCGGTCTGGTCGAGATGGTGATCGCGCACGGCAACCTGGGTGATCTCGGTATCGCTCCGGGCCATGCCCCGCTGATCACCGACCTGAAGCCGGGCCCGATCCGCCTGGTCAAGCAGGGTGGCGAGCATGAGGTGTTCTACATCTCTGGTGGCTTCCTCGAAGTGCAGCCGAACATGGTGAAGGTCCTGGCCGACACCGTGACCCGTGCTGGCGACATCGACGAAGCGGCTGCTCAGGAGGCCCTCAAGGCCGCCGAGAAGGCGCTCAACGAGAAAGGCTCGGAATTCGACTACGGTTCCGCCGCCGCTCACCTGGCCGAAGTGGCAGCCCAGCTGCGCACCGTCCAGCAGCTGCGCAAGAAGTTCGGCGGTTGATCCGACGGCTTCAGCGCGAGCAGGTAAAAGGGTAGCCTTGGCTACCCTTTTTCTTTTCTGCCGTTTTATCCACAGGTGGTGTTCGCCTGTGCCCGTTCAGGATTCCGCCATGTCCCTCGATATCGTCATCCTCGCCGCCGGCCAGGGCACCCGCATGCGCTCGGCCCTGCCCAAGGTCCTGCATCCGGTCGCCGGCAAGCCTATGCTCGGCCACGTCATCGACACCGCCCGCCAGCTCTCGCCGCGCAAGATCCACGTGGTGATCGGCCACGGCGCCGAGCTGGTCCGCGAACGCCTGGCGGCCGACGATATCCACTTCGTGCTGCAGAGCGAGCAGCTCGGCACCGGCCATGCCGTGGCCCAGGCACTGCCGGCGCTGGATGCGGACAAGGTGCTGATCCTCTACGGCGACGTGCCGCTGACCCGGGTCGAAACCCTCACCCGCCTGCTGGAGCAGGCCAACGACTCCCAGTTGGGCCTGCTGACGGTCAACCTGGCCGACCCCACCGGCTACGGCCGTATCGTCCGCGACGCCGCCGGCGTGGTGCAGGCGATCATCGAGCACAAGGATGCCAGCGACGCGCAGCGCGCCATCCGCGAGGGCAACACCGGCATTCTCGCCGTGCCGGGCAGGCGCCTTGGCGACTGGCTGGGCCGGCTGTCCAACAGCAACGCCCAGGGCGAGTACTACCTGACCGACGTGATCGCCATGGCCGTGGACGACGGCCTGGTAGTCGCCACCGAGACTGCCCAGGACGAGATGGAAGTGCTCGGCGCCAACGACCGTATCCAGTTGTCGCAGCTCGAATGCCATTACCAGCAGCGCATGGCCCGCCAACTGATGGCCCAGGGCGTGACCCTGCTTGACCCGCATCGTTTCGATGTGCGAGGCGAGGTCACCGTGGGGCGTGACATCACCATCGACATCAACGTGATTCTCGAAGGCAAGGTGGTCATCGAGGACTTTGTTTCGATCGGCCCGAACTGCGTGATCAAGGACTCGGTCCTGCGTCGCGGCGCTATCGTCAAAGCCAACAGCCATCTCGAAGGCGCCGAGTTGGGTGAGGGTGCCGACTGCGGCCCGTTCGCCCGCCTGCGTCCTGGTGCCAAACTGGGCGCCAAGGCCCATGTCGGCAACTTCGTTGAACTGAAGAACGCCGTACTGGGCGAGGGCGCCAAGGCCGGCCACCTGAGCTACCTGGGTGACGCCGAGATCGGCGCGCGGACCAACATCGGCGCCGGCACCATCACCTGCAACTACGACGGCGCCAACAAGCACCGTACCGTGTTGGGCGAGGATGTGTTCATCGGCTCCAACAGCGCCCTGGTCGCGCCGCTCAGCCTCGGTGATGGCGCCACCACCGGCGCCGGGTCCACCGTGACCCAGGATGTACCGGCCAAGGCCCTGGCCGTGGGGCGTGCCAAGCAACTCAACATCGAAGGCTGGAAGCGCCCGCAGAAGACGCCAAAGTAGTCGGATGCGAGCAAGCAAAAGGCGGCCCTGGCTGCCTTTTGTGCATTCTGAGCTTGACCGAAGGCTTTCATTAGGTTTTGATTCGCGCACTTATCTTTCGAATCGAAACTTAATGTCCAAGCGCAATACGCCAAAACGCCGTCACGCCATTCTGGCCTTGCTCAACGAGCGGGGCGAAGTAGTGGTGGACGCACTGGCACAGCATTTCTCCACTTCGGAAGTTACGATTCGAAAGGATCTGGCCGAACTGGAGAAGAATGGCCTGTTGCTGCGTCGCTACGGTGGTGCCGTGTCGATGCCGCAGGAGCTGATCGGCGAACCGGCGCAGCCGGTGTCGCGGCACAAGCAGGCCATCGCCCGCACGGCGGTGGGGCTGATCCGCGAGCACGCCCGGATCATCATCGACAGCGGCAGCACCACGGCGGCGATGATCCCGCAGCTCGGCCACAAGCCCGGCCTGGTGGTGATGACCAACTCGCTGAACGTGGCCAACGCCCTGCGCGACATCGAGCACGAGCCGATGCTGCTGATGACGGGCGGGACCTGGGACCCGCACTCGGAATCCTTCCAGGGCCAGGTGGCCGAGCAGGTGCTGCGTTCCTACGACTTCGACCAGCTGTTCATCGGCGCGGACGGGATCGACCTGGAACGCGGTACCACCACCTTCAACGAGCTGCTGGGCCTGTCCCGGGTCATGGCCGAGATGGCCCGCGAGGTCATCGTCATGGTCGAGAGCGACAAGATCGGCCGGCGCATCCCCAACCTGGAACTGCCCTGGAGCAGCGTCCATACCCTGATCACCGACGACCGCCTGGACCTCCGGGTGGCCGAACAGATACGCGCGCGTGGGGTCCAGTTGACCCTCGCCGCCGCTTCCTGAGGAGAAACGCTATGTGTGGCATCGTTGGCGCCGTCGCCGAACGCAACATCACCCCGATCCTGGTGGAAGGCCTCAAGCGCCTGGAATACCGCGGCTATGACAGTGCCGGCGTGGCGGTCTTCACCCAGGCCGGCGAACTGCAGCGTAGCCGCCGGGTCGGCAAGGTCGCCGAGCTGGAGCAGGCCCTGGCCGGCGAGCCGCTGACCGGCCACCTGGGCATCGCCCACACCCGCTGGGCGACCCACGGTGCGCCGAGCGAACGCAATGCCCACCCGCATTTCTCCGCCGGCGAGCTGGCGGTGGTACACAACGGCATCATCGAGAACCACGAGGAGCTGCGCGAGCGCCTCAAGGGCCTCGGCTACGTCTTCGCCTCGGACACCGACACCGAGACCATCGTCCACCTGCTGCACCACAAGCTGCAGCAGGGCGGCGACCTCACCGTCGCGCTCAAGGCCGCCATTCCCGAGCTGCACGGCGCCTACGGCCTGGCGGTGATCAGCGCCAGGCAGCCGGACCGCATCCTCGCCGCGCGCAGTGGCAGCCCGCTGGTGATCGGCCTGGGCCTGGGTGAGAACTTCCTCGCTTCCGACCAGCTGGCCCTGCGCCAGGTGACCGACCGCTTCATGTACCTGGAGGAGGGAGATATCGCCGAGATTCGCCGCGACAGCGTGCAGATCTGGGATGTCGACGGCCATTCCGTGCAACGTGAATCGGTGCAGTACCACGAGGGTGCCGAAGCCGCCGACAAGGGCGAGTATCGCCACTTCATGCTCAAGGAGATCCACGAGCAGCCCAAGGTCGTGCAGCGCACTCTTGAGGGCCGCCTGGGTGGCGACCACGTCCTGGTCCAGGCCTTCGGCCCGCAGGCCGCGGAACTGTTCGCCAAGGTGCGCAACGTGCAGATCGTCGCCTGCGGTACCAGTTACCATGCCGGCATGGTCGCCCGTTACTGGCTGGAGGCGCTGACCGGCATTCCCTGCCAGATCGAAGTGGCCAGCGAATTCCGCTACCGCCAGGTGGCGGTACAGCCGGACAGCCTGTTCGTCACCATTTCCCAGTCCGGCGAGACCGCCGACACCCTGGCCGCCCTGCGCAACGCCAAGCGGTCCGGCTACCTGGCCAGCCTGACCATCTGCAACGTCGGCACCAGCTCCCTGGTCCGTGAATCCGACCTGACCCTGCTGACCCAGGCCGGTCCGGAAATCGGCGTGGCCTCGACCAAGGCCTTCACCACCCAGCTGGTCTCGCTGTTGCTGCTGACCCTGGCCCTCGGCCAGGTGCGTGGCACCCTGCAGGCCGGCGTGGCCGCCGAACTGGTGGAGGAACTGCGCCGCCTGCCGACCCGCCTGGGCGAGGCGCTGGCCATGGACAAGACGGTGGAGAAGGTCGCCGAGCTGTTCGCCGAGAAGCACCATACCCTGTTCCTCGGTCGAGGCGCCCAGTACCCGGTGGCGATGGAAGGTGCGCTCAAGCTCAAGGAAATCTCCTACATCCATGCCGAGGCCTATCCGGCCGGCGAACTCAAGCATGGCCCGCTGGCCCTGGTGGACGGCGACATGCCGGTGGTCACCGTGGCGCCGAACAACGAGCTGCTGGAGAAGCTCAAGTCCAACCTGCAGGAAGTGCGCGCCCGTGGCGGCCAACTGATCGTCTTCGCCGACGAGGCCGCCGGCCTGGGCAACGGCGAGGGCACCCAGGTGATCAACATGCCGCACATCCACGATGTGCTGGCGCCGATCCTCTACACCGTGCCGTTGCAGCTGCTGTCCTACTACGTGGCCGTGCTCAAGGGCACCGACGTGGACCAGCCGCGCAACCTGGCCAAATCCGTGACGGTGGAGTGATTCGCCCGGATGGAATCCGGGGAAGTAGTTTTAGAAAATAAAAACTGTCGCTGAAAAATAAAAACTGTCGCATCTAGAGCAGGGGCCCTGGCTAAGATGCGACAGATGGCTGTCGCTGCAGCCGTCCCTTTAGACCTGACATCCTAAAATGTTGTGAATTATGTTATTGCGAATTCAACGTGAAGAGTCGCTACGGTCATTTATTGCGCGAAATATTTATGCAAACAGTTTAAGTCCAGCCACAAAAGAGCTTAAACGTATATCGAAGAACTCAATCGTGAGTAGCGAAGTTCTAAAAATTGGTAAGGCAATGGGATGGCTAGGTTGTTATGGCATGAATCGGCTACTCCATAATCACACTTTCTACCCTAGATTTGCATTTCTTCATGAAAATGAAGATATATCTTATTCTGAGAGTGAGTATGTTTATTGGAGCCATCGTTTCGAATTAGCTAAAGCGCCATCGCGATTTTGCCCTGAGTGTGTGAGAGATGATATTGCATATTTAGGGTTTTCTTACTGGCGAAGAGTGCACCATCCAGATATCAATGTATGTGCCAAGCATAACGTGTATCTTGAGGCTCAGTGTCCATTTTGTTCAGAGCCTTTTTCTTATGAAAAAAATGGATTAGACGTAATGTGGAAGGGGTGCAAAGGTTTACATTTAAGTGGAGCCCCCTCTAGGAAAAACCTTGAAGTTTCGGAGCTTAAGAAGGCAGAATTTTTTAGAGATGTTTTTAATTATGAGTCAGTAATATCTGTTGATGCTGTGCGTTTGGCATTGACGCAAAGAGCTGTTTTGAAAAAGCCGCATATACAAAAAGAGCTATTATCCGCTAAATATATGCATGAATGTATTGAGATACTAAAGGTTGAATTCAAGGAAGACTGGATAATCAAAAATAGTCCTATATCATCCTTAAGCGCTGATAATGTATGGGCCGCGACAGTAGCTCTTTATGAAGGATTCGATGACTTTATAAATCATGTTAAATGCTATGATTATAGACCTAGGAAAGTAGAGTCACTTTGGTCTACATATGAACATGGAACCTATAAGTTCGCCCAGTATATCCAAGAAGATTATGTATATGGGGTAGGGCACTGGTCTAGCACTCTTTCGTCAAAAGAGTTGATCGAATATCGCGGTGAGCCATTCGGACGGCCAAGACTATATCCCTGTTGTAATGACGTCCCGCCGTTCTATCAGACTGGACGTCTCCAGCCGACTCCAGTTGGGTGGCCACCTCCAAGTGTTCCTATACTGGCAAAGCATCCGTCAGAGTATTGAAGTAAAGGCTTTAATTAATTAGAGGAGCAGATGAAAAAATGGTCAGTCATGGGGGGAGAGGAGTCCATATCTGGCCGCCACTAGCCCCACAAGCTCTACTTGAGCAGGGACGAACGCTCTAGGTAGTGCGATCTAGCTCCGCTATTCGGCTCGATCAGCTTCGAGTCTGCAGGCGGTCGGCCTGCTGCCGCTCTCGGACCTCTGCCTGCTGTGCAATCATAGTCTGGATCTGGGTGTAAAGCTGGGCGTCCTCGTTGTCCCGGTCCGCGACGGTCACTACAAGCGCGTATGGCTCCTCATCCAGCACGTCGGGATGATTCCACTCGCGGTCCTGCCTGATCACTACCACGAACCATTTGTCATTGGGGTTGCGCCGCCTGAATGTCCAGCGCGAAGACTGAACCGTGCCGCGGCTTCTCTGCTGAGCCGAAATGTCGCGGTTAGGTACCGCATCATCATTCCGAGCCTCAGCATCGGCCTTGTTGGCCTTGTTGGCCTGGTTGAAGTGTTTTTGAACCTCATCCAGAGAGGCACCTTTAACCAGGCGGAAGCTGATCTTGGTGGCCAGATACTCGATCCTGGTCGTACGAACTGCCGGCGAGTAACCATATTCAGCAACAGCTGCATGCCGACCAACTAGCGCCTGTCCTAGTTTATGCCCAAGGGTTTGGCTGCAACCAGGAAATGTGGACGCACCTAACCCCAGAACCTAGCGCGGTTTTCTCTCCTGCCCCTCACCTCTCGCACAGTCAGACGCCCGGCTCTTTGCTTCAACCCACGACCCCGTACAATGCCGCCCTCATTTTCCCCCGCGTGTGGCTGATCCATGCCTAAAGAGATTGCAGCGCTGCCAAGCTCATTACCGGCTGGCACCGTCTTTCTTATCGACGACGACGACTTCATCCTGCAGGTACAAGCCGAATTGCTGCGCTCGGTTGGGCTGGAGGTTCGCTGCTTTACCTCTTCAGCCGACTTTCTACGCGCCTACGTCAGCACCCCCCGCGAATGCATCCTTTCTGACTTGCGCATGCCCGAAATCAGTGGATTGCAGTTGCAAGCGCGCCTGATTGAGCGCGGCCTGGATACGCCGATTATTTTTATCACCGGGCATGCCGATGTCGCCACCGCCGTCGAAGCCATGCGCCGCGGCGCTTTCGACTACGTGGAAAAACCGGTGCATGGCCAACACCTGCTGGACCGTGTCTATGCGGCCCTGAAACTCAGCAGCGAGCGTTACCACGAGCGCCAGGCGCGCATCACCCGTGAAGCCCGCTTAGCCCTACTGACCCCACAGGAAAGTAAGATTGCCGGCTGGGTTGTTGCAGGTAAATCCAGCAGAGAAATCGCCGAACTGGGCAACATCAGCGTGCGCACGGTGGAAAACCACCGGGCCCGCATCATGGATAAACTGCATGTCACCTCCGTGGTCGAGATGGTCCGCCTGCTGTTCTGAATGCGCATGCAGGGCGCTTCGCACCCCAAGTAAGACCAGGTGCCAAACCACATTGGGTAATTCCCGCCCCTTCTACTGAGTAGTTCTACTCACGCGCTCGTGCCACCAACTGCCCACACTTAGCCGCTTTGCAGTTAAGTGATACGGGGACGCTAGGCATGGGTAATCCAAAGGTGCTGGCAGGCTTGGGCCTGACCAACCTGCTGCTGTGCACGCTGCTGGCTGAATGGTGGTGGCAGGGCGCAGCCTGGGGGCTGGCCGTTTTTGCGCTCAGCGGTTGGAGCCTGGCGCGCACTGCGGGCGCGGCTGAACAGAGCAGTGAACTCAGTGATGAGCCAAACATCAACGCCGCTCAGACCCAACGCCTCAGCGACCTGCAAGCCCTGCTGCGCGGTGTTATCCCCACGTGGACGCAGCATCTAAACTTGGCGCGCAGCCAGGTCGGCGAGGCCATTATCGGGCTGTCCAGCGGCTTTGCCGGGGTCAGCCAACGGCTATTCACCGGCGCCCAGCAAAGCAGCAGCCTGCAAGGCGGCCGGGCGATCGAAACCATCCAGCAGGCCGAACAGGGGCTGCATCAGATCATCGATGCCCTGCACCAAACCCAGGCCTACCGCGCCACTCTGGTCAGCGAGATCAGCAGCATCGCCAGCCACACCCATGACCTCAGCCGCATGGCCGAGCAGGTCGGCAAAATCGCCGACCAGACCAACCTGCTGGCGTTGAATGCGGCCATTGAAGCCGCCCGGGCTGGCGAGAGTGGCCGCGGTTTCTCCGTGGTGGCTGACGAAGTGCGCAAGCTCTCGCGCCAGTCCGGCGAAACCGGCAAACACATTCGGGCAACCGTCAGCACGGTGACCGAGGCCATCGATAAAGCCCAGCAAATCTCGGCGCAATTTGCCGAGCGCGAGCGCAGCCTGGTTCAGCTGTCACAGAGCCTGGCCGAACGCATCGTCGGCGACTTCAACACCACCGCGCAAGAACTGCAGTACTCGCTGGATGAGCTGCACCAAGAACGCAGCCTGCTGGAAAGCGACGTCAATCAACTGGTCATGCACCTGCAGTTTCAGGACCGCGTCGATCAGATCGTCAGCCATATCGTCGATGACATGCAGCGCCTGGAGCAGGCCGGCGGCCAACTGCTCGATCACGACGCCTGCTTACCGCCCGTACAGAGCTGGCTCAGCCGCCTTTCCGCCACCTACACCACCCTTGAGCAGCAGGCGTTGCACGAGGGTCAGCACGCCGCCGGTCCAGCGAATAACGCCTCGTCTGTCACCTTCTTCTAAATGCGTTGAGGAACCCCATGAGCAAGACAATTTTAGTCATCGACGATTCAGCCAGCATGCGTCAGATGATCAGCATGACACTGCGCGGCGCAGGCTACAGCGTGGTCGAGGCCCAGGACGGCAAGGACGCGCTGAGCAAGCTCGACGGCAGCAAATACAACCTCATCGTCTCGGATGTAAACATGCCGAACATGGATGGCCTGAGCTTCGTCAAAGCGGCCAAGCAGTTGCCCGCCTACAAGTTCACCCCAGTGATCATGCTCACCACCGAAGCCGGCGAAGCGAAAAAAGCCGAAGGCAAGGCCGCAGGCGTCAGGGCCTGGATCGTTAAGCCCTTTCAGCCGCCCATGCTGCTCGACGCCGTTTCCAAGCTGGTGATGTGACGACCATGAGCAATCTGCCTGACGCACCCATCAGCCCCTTGATTTTGGGCGGTGCTTTCACCATCGAGCGCGCTGTTGCGCTGCAGCAACTGCTGCTCCAGCAGCTGCAACAGATTGGCCTGCAGGAGGTTTGCCTCAGTGGCATCAGTGAAATCGACTGTGCCGGCCTGCAACTGCTGCTGGCGCTAAAACACAGCAACCCGCACCTGCGCTTGAGCGCACCCAGCCCAGCCGTCGAGCAACTGCTGACGCGACTGCAGCTGACGGCGCTATTAAGTGATTGAGGAAGGCTTCATGGATATGCAAGCGGTACGCAACGTACTGATCGAAGAAGCCCGCGAGTTGCTGGCAGCGATGGAACAAGCCCTGCTTGAGGTCGAGACGCACGGCGCCGATAGCGAGCGGATCAATGCCATTTTTCGGGCGGCCCACACCCTTAAAGGCTCCTCAGGCATGTTCAACCTGCAGCTGGTGGTGGGCTTTACCCACCTGATGGAAAACCTGCTGGTGCGCGTACGTACCGGCGAACAGGCCATCGACGCACAGCTGATCAGCCTGTTGCTGGGCTGTGGCGACTACCTGAGCCGGCTGTTTGACAACGTGGCCGACGGTTTGGATGAACAAGACCCCGACCCGCAAACCCGCGCCCTGCTTAGCGCCGAGCTGCAACAGTACCTGACAATCGTCGCCCCCCTCAGTGCGACCGAGCCATTGCCGGGCGCAGCGCTAAACACGCACGTGCAGCATTGGCGGATCGAGTTGCGCCCCGAGCCACAGGTATTTCTCCACGGCCTGGATCCCATTGCGTTCGTCAACTACTTGGCCGGGTTAGGCGAAGTCCTGTGCCTTGAAGTGCTGCAAGACACGCTGCCGACCCTCGCCACCCTGGAAGCCGAGTCCTGCTACCTGGGCTTCGTGCTGGAGATCCTCAGTAGCGCGACACAGGCAAACATCGAGCAGGCGCTGGAGTTTATCGCCCAGGATTGTGCCATCCACATCAGCCAGCAGCCGCCTACCGAGCTGACTGCCGCCCCGACATGGACCCCGGAGCTGACAGCGGAGAGCGTTCAGGCGCTGGTGGAGCCGGGCGACAGCCTGCGCGCGCGCAGCCAGGAACAAGTGTTTATCAAGGTCGATGCTCGCAAGCTGGATCAGTTGATTGACTCGGTGGGCGAGCTGGTTACCCGCTCGGCCCGCAGCCGCACATTGGCGGAAGATGCCCCGCGCGAGGCGGTGAAAACCTTTATGGAAGAGGTCGACAGCTTCGTCGAACAGATTCGCGACCGCGCCCTGAGCCTGCGCATGGCGCCAGTCAACGAAGTGTTTCAACGCTTCCCGCGCGTAGTCCGCGATGTTGCGCGTGACCTCGGCAAACAGGTCGACCTTAACATTCGTGGGGCCGACACCGAGCTCGACAAGTCGCTACTCGACAAACTCAACGACCCGCTGCTGCACATCGTGCGCAACGCCCTGGACCACGGCCTGGAGCCGGCCGACGTACGCCAGGCCATGGGCAAACCGGCCCTTGGCACGCTGAGCCTCAACGCCTATCACGATTCCGGCTGCGTGGTACTGGAGATCAGTGACGATGGCCGTGGCCTGGACGCACAGAAGATCCGTGGCAAAGCCATCGAGCGCGGCCTGATCAATGTCGACAGCGACCTCGACGAACAGGCGATCTATCACCTGATCTTCGAAGCCGGCTTCTCCACCGCCGAACAGGTTACTGACCTGTCTGGGCGCGGTGTCGGCATGGACGTGGTGCGGCGCAGCATCGAAGCGCTGCGCGGCACCATCGAGATCAACTCACACCTGGGCAGCGGCACCACCTTCCGCATTCGCCTGCCCCTGACGCTGTCGATCATCGATGGTTTTCAGGTGGTGGTCGGCGAGGCGCACTTCGTAATCCCGCTGGAGCAAGTGGTGGAGTGCCTGGAACTCGGCGAGCGCTCTGGCAGCAACCAGATCGTCAGCCTGCGCGACTCGCCCCTGGCATTCGTGCGCCTGGCCGAGCTGTTCAACATCCCGGCGCAAGCCGGTGCCCGCGAATGCCTGGTGGTGGTGCAACACGGTACACAGCGTACCGGCATCGTCGTCGACCGTTTCGCTGGCGAACTGCAAGCGGTGATCAAACCCCTCAACCCGCTGCTGCGCAGCATCCGTGGCCTGGGTGGTTCAACCATCCTCGGCGACGGCAGCGTGGCCATGATCCTCGACATCAACGCCTTGCTCGACGCCGACCGGCGTGGCGAGGCGCTACAGCGACAGGCGTGAATGCCTGCTTACCCTTTAACAATTCGGCTTCATCCCATCAGAGACTTTTATGAACTGGTACCTCACGCTCAAACTGAAAAACAAACTGCTGGTGGCCTTTATCACCGGTGCAGCGCTGACCCTGATCGTTGGCGTGCTGGCCATCACCCGCCTGCAGCAGCTGGATGCCATCACCACCGACATGTACGACAACAGTATGGTCTCGGTGCTCGGTCTGGATAAAGCCATTACCGCGCAGCTGACCCACAGCCGGGCATCCCTGCTGCTGGCCCTGCTCGAGCCCCATGAGCGTGACGAGCAAATGGCGGTCAATGAACGCATTATGGCCACACTGGAAGAAGGCCTGAAGACCTATGAAACCGCTAAAAGCAGTGACCAAGAAAAGATCCTTTATGAGGAGTTCAAGGCCCGCTACGCCACCTACCGCCAGGCTTATCAGCAACTGCAGCAAGCCGTGCGCAACGGTGATGAGCTGCGCATCAAGGAATTGGCCGTGGGCGATATCCGCAGCAGTAGTTTCGCCCTAGGCGAAAAAACGGATGAACTGATGCAGTTCAATGCGCAGATTTCCAGCGATGCCAACGACAACGCCACGCTCGTTGCAAAGAACGCCTTAAACCTGATGATCGTGGTACTGATCATTGCGGTGATTCTGGCCATCAGCATGGGCCTGCTGCTGGCGCGCCACGTTACCCGGCAGATCGGTGGTGAACCGGAGTACGCCATGGAAACCGTACGCAAAGTGGCTAATGGCGACCTCAGCGTCGAGGTCAAGGCGGAGGTCGAGAACAGCTTGCTGTCGGCCATGCGCGACATGGTGAACCGCCTGACCCAGGTCATCAGTGAAGTGCGCTCCTCTGCCGACGCCCTGGCCTCGGCCTCCGAGGAAGTTTCAGCGGCCTCTGGCACCCTCAGCCAGAACTCCACCGAACAAGCGGCCAGTGTTGAAGAAACCAGCGCCTCGATTGAGCAGATCACCGCCACTGTGGCGCAAAACGCCGAGAATGCTCAGGTCACCGACAACATGGCGACCAAGTCTGCCAGTGAGGCCCGCGAAGGCGGCCGCACGGTGAAGGAAACCGCCAGCGCGATGAAGCACATCGCCGACAAGGTCAAAATCATCGATGCCATCGCCTACCAGACCAACCTGCTAGCGCTCAATGCCGCCATTGAGGCGGCGCGAGCCGGTGACCATGGCAAAGGCTTCGCCGTCGTCGCTGCCGAAGTGCGCAAGCTGGCGGAGCGCAGCCAAGTGGCGGCGCAGGAAATTGGTGAACTGGCTGCCTCCAGCGTGCAGCTGGCTGGCAACGCCGGCACGGTGCTGGATCAAATGGTTCCGGCCATCAGCCAAACCGCCGATCTGGTCAAGGAAATTACCGCCGCCTCGAAAGAGCAGCGCGTCGGCCTGGACCAAATCAACGCCGCCATCGGCCAATTGTCGCAAACCACCCAGGCCAATGCGGCGGCCTCCGAGGAACTGTCGGCCACCTCAGAAGAAATGAGCGCGCAAGCCACTCAGCTGCAACAAATGATGACCTTCTTCCGCCTGAGCAGCAGTGAAGCGGCACAGCCGCAAGGCTCATACAGCCGTGCACCGCTCAAGCGAAGCTTCGCGGCACCGGCGGGCAACATCAACGAAGCAGCCTTCACCGACTTCTAAGGAACCCGCACATGGCCATCAACGCAACGCCGGGCTTAACCCCGGCGTCCGCGCCTGCTGAGCAGGCCGGGCAATACCTGATGTTTACCCTGGGCAGCGAAACCTTCGCCTGCCCGATCCACAGCATCCGCGAAATCATCGAATGCCCTGCGATGACCGCAATACCCTTGAGCCCAGCCTTTCTGCGCGGGGTGATCAACTTACGCGGCGCCGTGGTGCCGGTGATTGATCTGTCGGTGCGCTTCGAGCGTGGGCTGACCACGCTGGGCGAACGCACCTGCATTGTTATCGTCGAAATTGAATCGGGCGATGTCACCCAGTTGCTGGGCGTCATCGTCGATGGCGTGACCGCCGTGTTGGAGGTCGAGCGCCATGACATCGAATCCAAACCGAGCCTGGGCAGTGGTATTCGCGCCGAATTCGTGGCGGGCATGATCCGTCGCGACGACCTCTTCGTGCTGATGCTGGACATGGCCCGCGTGCTGTCCAACGACGAGCTGGAGGGGCTGGTGGCCCTTGAGCAGCAGTCCTACACGGAGGGCACCGCCCAGTCGTAATGACGGGCGGCTCAGCATGAACCCTCAACTCGTCCTCAGTGACCAAGCCTTCCGCCAGATCCGTGCGTTTTTCCACCGCGAAAGCGGGATCGACCTGCCGGAGAACAAGCGCCACTTGGTCGCCGGACGCCTGCGCAGCCGGGTGGCGACACTCAAGCTCGACAGCTACGACGCCTACTTCGAGCTGATCGGTCAACCCGATCAGGCCAAAGAGCGCCAATGCCTGATCGACCGCCTCACCACCAACGAGACGTTTTTTTTCCGCGAGCCAAAGCACTTTGAGCTGCTTGCGCAGAGCATCTTGCCGAGCCTAACCCAACGCCCGCTGCGGCTGTGGTGCGCCGCGGCCTCGACCGGCGAAGAACCCTACAGCCTGGCGATGCTGCTCAGCGACCAACTCGGCCCGAAGGGCTGGGAACTGGTCGCCAGCGACCTCTCGACCCAGGCTCTGGCCGCCGCCGCGCAGGGTTTATACCCAATGCAGCGCATCGAACTGCTGCCCGCCGACTACCTCAAGCGCTTTTGCCAGCGCGGTACTGGGGAGTATCAGGGGCAATTGCTGATCCGCCGCGAGCTGCGGGAAAAAGTCCAACTGCTGCAACACAACCTGATGGACAGTGCTGCAGCGCTGGGCATGTTCGACGTGATCTTCCTGCGCAACGTGCTGATTTACTTCAACCCCAAGAGCAAGCAACAGGCGATTGATCGCCTGGTTAGCCAGCTGCGCCCAGGCGGCTGGTTAATCGTCAGCCACTCCGAGTCACTTTATGGCACCCGCAGTGATCTGCAGATGATCACGCCCTCGGTCTACCGCCGGCCCGCCGTGCAGAACAGGATTTGCGCATGATCAAGGTAATGATTGTCGACGACTCGGCCGTGGTGCGCTCCATGCTTAACGAAATGCTCTCCGGGCAACCGGACATCGCCGTCATCGCCACCGCGCCCGACCCCCTATTCGCCCAGCAGAAGATGCGCGGCGAGCGGCCCGATGTACTGATTCTGGACATTGAGATGCCACGCATGGACGGCCTGACGTTCCTGCGCCAAGTGATGCGCGAAGAACCGATCGCAACCATTGTCTTCTCCTCACTCGCCGAACAAGGCTCGGCAACGGCTCTAGAAGCGCTGGATGCCGGCGCAGTGGCAATTATGACCAAGCCCGGTGCAGGCGTGGGCGACTACCTGCAACGCCAGCAGCAGGAATTCATCCACACCGTTCGCCAAGCAGCGGCCGCCAGGCCACGGCAGGTAAAAGCGCTGGGCAACGCCAACACCAGCCGGCCCGCCAGCAGCGCCGCGGCGCTGCGCAGCAACCCGAGCAATGCAACTGCCAAGGCACTCAGCAAAACCACCGACGCGATCATCGCCATCGGCACCTCCACGGGTGGCACCCAGGCGCTGGAACACGTTCTGACCCGCTTGCCGCTGGACTGTATCGGTCTGGTGATTGTTCAGCACATGCCTGCCAACTTCACCCGCCTCTTCGCCCAGCGCCTGAACAACGCCTGCGCCATTGAAGTCCGCGAAGCGCAGGACGGTGACCGAGTGTTGCCTGGGCTTGCCCTGATCGCCCCTGGCGGCATGCACCTGAGCGTGCAGCGCAGTGGCGCGCAATACCGCGTTCAGGTGCAAGACGGTCCCACCGTGTCGCGGCATAAGCCATCTGTGGACGTGTTGTTCCGCTCGGTGGCGCGCGCAGCGGGGGCGAATGCCGTGGGCGTGATCATGACCGGGATGGGCGACGATGGCGCGCGCGGCCTGAAAAGCATGCATGAAGCCGGCGCAACCACCCTGGCCCAGGATGAACACAGCTGTGTGGTGTTTGGCATGCCCAAAGAGGCCATTCGCCTCGGCGGCGTGAGCCATGTCTGCAGCCTGGATGAGATTCCTGGACAAATCGGCCGGCTATCGCGCCGCACCTGATGCTATTTCCTGATGAGTACACACATGCTGTCCCTACTGCCTGAGCTGCCCAAACATATTCGTGAGCAATCTGTACTGCTGGTAGATGACAGCCTGTTTCAGCGCGAGCTTATCAGCGCCTTGCTGCAGGCCATTGGCATCCACGATATCTGGCATGCCCAGGATGGTCGCGAAGCCCTGACACGGCTGCAGCAGCACCAAGGGCCCTTACCGTTATTGGTGGTCGACCTGGAGATGCCAGGGATGGACGGGATCGAGCTATTGCAGTGCCTGGCAGAAGAGAAGATTCACCCCAACGTGATCATTGCCAGTGGCCGCGAGCAGGCGCTGATCAGCACGGTTGAGGGGATGCTCCAGGCCTTAGGACTGCCATTACTGGGCAGTTTGGCCAAACCCGTCAGCGCTCAGCAGTTGCATGCGTTGCTCGCCTTCCAACACCCGCCGAAGCGCTCTGCCAGCTGGCTGGCCAACACCAGCGATACCCCGACCGTGGAGGCGCTCGCCCTGGCCATCCGTGACCGGCGTATCGTGCCCTACTACCAGCCCAAGGTGGCCCTGAAGAGCGGGCGCCTGATTGGCTACGAAGTGTTGGCCCGCTGGCAGCATGAAGACAACCGGCTGATTTCGCCGGCGGACTTTATTCCCCTGGCGAGCAGCAACGGGCTATTACGCGAATTGACCTTTAGCCTGTTGGAGCTAGCCTTGCGCGATACAGGCGAATTAACTCGCGCGGAGGCGCCCTTGCACATGGCGCTCAATCTCGACATCAGCCTACTAGCCGACCGCAGTTTTGCCGAACTGTTGATCCAATGCGTGCAGCGGGCCGGAGGGCGGCCTGAACAATGGATTCTGGAGGTCACAGAAAGCTCACTGATGCATGACCCCGGGGTGACATTAGGGTCGGTGGGGCGTCTACGCCTGGCCGGTTTCGGCTTGTCGATTGATGATTACGGCACGGGGTTCTCGACCCTGCAACAGCTGACACGTCTACCGTTTACCGAGCTGAAAATAGACCGCACATTCGTGACCGAGGCCCAGCAGAATCTGCGCGCTGAAGGCGTGCTGCGGGCCGCCATAGAAACGGGCCGCACGCTCAATCTGCCCTGCATCGCAGAAGGCATTGAGAGCCAGGCCGAAGCGCAATTGCTCGAGCGCCTCGGCTGTTTTGCCGGCCAGGGTTATTTATTCGCCCGCCCTATGGCGGCGGACTGCCTACCTGACTGGCACCGGACTTATTCGACTTATTCGTCTCTGGCGCAATGGTTTGACGCCTGAGCTCATGCGGGACAGACATGTGCCTCGACGACTGAAATACCTGGTCGCACCGCTAGTGGCAATTGCCGTATTGCTGGCGTCGGCCCTGCTCATTCTGCAAACCAACCACGCCTCAGTCATGGCCCACAACCTCAGCCAGCTGCAAGCCCGGCTGGCGATTGTGGAGCGCATGATCCAACGATGGCAGCGCAACCAGCTGCATAACGCCGAGCGGCTGGCGGCATTGCCACCCGTTCGCGCCTGGGCCGCGCGCCAGCTGCAACTTGGGCCTCAACAGGCGGAGCGCAGCGCTGACTTCCAACTCCTGCAGCAGCTCTACAGCGACCTTGGCTATAAGGGCCATGTGCTGTTCAACGAGCACCTGCAGGTGGTCAACGACAATTACCCGGTGCCGCATAAGCACCCGTATCAGGCCGCGGCCGTTCGGCAAACGCTGCTCACCGCACAGCGTGAAGGCGCAGCCGTTTCGCAAGCCTTTACCGCGCCACAAGCCCTGCTACACGGCTATTCGACGCCGGACTCGACCATACAAATAGTCTGTGCCCAACTCAGTGCAGACCCCAGCACAGGCACGCTCTGCTTGCATGCCGAACTGCGTAACGGCTTGCCGGAACTGCTTAACAGCCTAAGCAGCCCACGCAACAGCGAGATATTCGTCGTCGAACGTAGTGGCCAACAACTGGGCACCTCCTCCCTGTGGCCGAACCCCATTACGCTCAAGACCGGTGACAGCAGCCAATACTTGGAAGGTTATTTGAATGCCCATGGTGAACACGTAGCCGGGCTGCTGAAATGGTCTAACGAACTGCAGCTTGGCCTGGTTCTGGAGCAACCCATAGACAAGCTGTACGAGGCTAATGCGCACTCGCGCAATCTAGTGATTGGCCTGACGGCGTTTGCCATCCTGCTGATTGCCTGGCTCAGCCTGCTGGCCCAACGGCACCGCAAGCGTTTAGCCCAGAGAGAGGCGTTCTATCGCCAGGTTCTGGATCATCTGCCGCTGCTGGTACGGGTACGTAATCCAGACGGTAAGTGCCTGCTGGAAAACCAACTGGCACGCGACAGTCATTTACTCACGCATCAGGATCTATCGCTCCAGCAGGATCAAGCAGACACCCACCTGCCCCCCTTCAGCCGCGAAGTCTGGCTCACCCTACGTGCCACGCTACTGGAAGGGCGTGTGTGCGAGCGCCGCCTGACACAAGGGGACTTTCGCAGCCCCGACTTCGAGGCGAAACGGCTGATCGGCTTCCCGATCTGGGACACCCGAGGCGAACTAGTGGCACTCGGCAGCATCGCCCTGTATGAATCCGAGCAAGTGCGCAGTCGCCTGGCTCTACAAGCCCTGACTGACAGCCTGGAACAGCAAGTGCAACAACGCACCACCGAGCTAGCGCAGGCCAAAGAAGTCGCCGAAGCTGCCACCCAGGCCAAAGCCAATTTCCTCGCCAACATGAGCCACGAAATACGTTCACCGCTGAATGCAGTGATTGGCTTAGCCTACCTCGCCGAGCGCTGCAACCAGGACCCGCGAGTCGCGGTTTACCAACAGCGCATCCTCAAGTCCGCGCAGCACCTGCAGGAAGTGGTTAACGGCATTCTCGATTTCAGCAAACTGGACGCCGGCAAATTACAGCTTGAGCAGGTGATGTTCAGCCCCGAACGGCTGATGGAAAACGTGGCCGACATCCTCTGGGAAAAAGCCCAGAGCAAGCAGCTGGAGATGGTGTGCGATCTCGACCCGCGGCTCCCCGACGTGCTGTATGGCGACTCATTACGCATCGCACAAATGCTGATCAACCTGGCTGAAAACGCCATCAAGTTTACCGCCCAAGGCATGGTTGCTGTCCGCATCCGCCTAGAAGAGCAGCGTGGTGAGTACTGGCAGCTGTGTTTCGAAGTGCAAGACAGCGGCAGCGGTATACCTGCCGAACGCTTGCTGGAGATTTTCCAACCATTTGAACAGCTTGATAACAGCACATCACGGCACTTTGGCGGCACCGGTTTGGGCCTGGCCATCTGTGCGCAACTGGCCGAGTTGATGGGGACACGCATCGAGGCCAGGAGTGAACTCGGCGTGGGCAGCCTGTTCAGCTTTTCGCTTAGCCTCAAAGGCGGTGCCTCGCATCAAGCGCCACTGCCGGGCGCTCGCAGCGCACGACGGGTTCTATTGGTCGACAGTAACGCTCACAGCCGTAGCAACCTGAGCGAAATGCTCGCCGCACTCGGCCTGCAGGCCGATATGGCAAGCAGTGGCCAGCTCGCCTGCACTCTGCTCAGCCAGGCCCAGGTGCGCGACCAGCCCTATGCGTTAGTGCTCGTGGACTGGAATCTGCCAGACTTACCACCCAGCGAACTGCTGGCGTGGGCTAAGCCGCGCCAGTTGCTCAACCACAGCCGGGTGATTCTGCTCAGCGCCCACGGCAGCGAGCAGCCCCTGGCCGACCTGCCGCTGGAAGAATATGACGCCGTTCTAGACAAGCCCGTCTCACCACAACGCCTGCGGGAAACAGTCTTACGCCTCGAGCGCAGTGAAGCCCACCCCGCGCTGGAAGGCCGACACGTGCTGCTGGTGGAAAACGAAACGATCAACCAAGACGTCGCCCGTGAGCTACTAGAATCGCTGGGCGTGCGTGTCAGCCTCACCAACAACGGCCTCGCCGCGCTCGCCTGCCTGGCGCGCGATGCCAGCATTGAACTGGTGCTGATGGACATTCAAATGCCCTTGATGGATGGCCTCGAAGCGACGCGCCACATACGTCCGCTGTACCCGGCGTTGCCGGTCATTGCGATGACCGCCAGCAACCTCGCGGGTGACCGTGAGCGCTGCCTGGCGGCGGGCATGAATGACTACCTGGCAAAACCCATCGACCCTCAACGCCTAGCGGATAAACTACGCCGCTGGCTGTGTGTGCAAGCGCCTGTAACGGCTGCCCTGCTTGAGCAGAACGAAGCGCTACCGCAGAAGACCAAGGATAGGATCAATCGCCAGGCGGCTCTAGAGCGACTACTAGGCAATGAGCGCCTGTATCACAGCTTATTGCAGCGTTTTGTCAGCGAGTATGGGCAGACGGCTGAGCAGCTTGAGCAGGCGCTGGCGGCCGGCGAGCACAACAGGGCGATGGAGATCGCTCATCGCTTCAAATCAGTGGCAGCCACTATTGGCGCTGAACACCTCTGCGAACTCACGCAGCACTTCGAAGAGCAACTGCGCGAGCAACGCCCATACGCCACCTGCCTGACCAGCCTGACGCTCGAGCTGAACGCACTGTTGTTGCAGCTTGACGATGAGTCCGCGGGGGAGTCCTAAGCCGACATGTAGATGCTGACCGAGGGCACCGGCGCCGTGGCTGCTGGCGCCAGCACGGCGCGATGGAGGGTGTTAGATATTGCTGTTTTCCAGCAGGCTGTTGAGGCCTTCAATTTCCGCCAGCGCCAGCGCCAGCGCCTGCTCATCCAACTTGTTGCGCGCCGCTTCCGGCAGGTCGGTGTACTGATTATCCGTAATGCCCACAAAGGGCTGATATTCGACTCGGAGCAGACGGCCATGATCATCGCGCGGTACATACACCATAGAGTTTCCCCCTTACCGCCGCAGTGAACAGCGGCCAGCATCACTCCGCGATACCCAAATAAGAGGCTAACGGATTGCCTTGGTTCACCTACCTCGCGCGCCAGCAGTGAGGGTGTGCAGAATTATGTGTAACCGGGTTTTGGGTTACTGCTGTGGCAACCTGCCTTCGTAGCTGATCGTAAATCGGGTCAGCGCCGCCTTACAGCCACGGATCGGCATCGTCCATTTCTTGCTGATGTTACGTAGCGCCAAGTAGAAGAGTTTCAGCAGGGCTTTATCACTGGGAAACGAGCCTCGGTTCTTGGTGATTTTGCGTAGACTCATGTTCACCGACTCGATGGTGTTAGTGGTGTAGAACACCTTGCGAATGTCTGGCTGGAAGTCGATTCCTCCGGTATTCGTTACCAAAATGGAGACGACCTTAGTGGTTGTGACACCGTCCACCTGGACTTTGACGGAACAGTCCACTGTTGCTTTCAGCCGGTTCGTGTCTGCGGACAAGTAAAGCGCGACGCCTGATGCGAGCACCGATCCAACTGCCAATGCCCAGTCAGCGACGGAGCCCCAGTTCACGTTTGGAATATCCATTTCTGCGCTCCAATGCTTGCTCTGCTTCGACGTGGAAACCTCAGGCTAACGCCAGGCCTCTAGCCGATATTCGAGGGCTGTAAAAACTGCTTTTGGCTGACTCCGACCCTTCACCAACGGCTGCAAAGGGGCGAATTCGGCAGTTACTACAGGCCGCTTTTGGCCGATTTCTGCCCTTCATGACCGGCAGCTGTCGGCCAGCCGGGTGCGCTCTAAAGCGTCCAGGGAATTGGGGGCTTTCAGTACGGGAGCAGGTATTTACCCTGCGAGATCGACTGAAGGTGATTCATATAGCTGTTGAGTCCTTCGAGGACCTCTCCGATTTTGTTTGGGTTAGCTCTACCAAAAATTACGCTGAGGGCCACGTTCACGTCGGGTCTCGCCCGAATCCTTTGCGAAACCAGGTCGAAACCCGAACGCTGCACAATCAAATAAATTGCTTCCTCAAGGGTAATGATCTTTTCCCAGAGGCTATCTACGATGGGTACTTCTGATATCTCAGAGAGGGCGATAAGGGCTCGTTTATCGCCGGTGATGAGGGCGTCGTCTTCGTCTTGGCTTACGGCCGCAAACAAGATCGCTTCTCCGCTGTCGATATCCGGCCGATTTAGCTCGAGGATCGTATTAGCCGAGTCGGTGACTACTTGGACCTCTGTCGCAGCCTCGACGAGCCGCTGAGCCGTCACAACAGCGTCTTGTGATCCCAATTTCTTTAGGGCGGCGTCGGGTTTGTTAAGCCTGAGCTGAAAACGAAGCTGTGGAAGTATCGCGAAGTCGCTGAGCGGGCACTCAAGAGCGAGCGCAAGCTCGTCTAGAAGCAAGTACTGACAAAGGGACTTGGCTGCGTCGCTATCAAGTAGGTACACGTGTGACTGACCCGAAGCCTTGGATAGCTAGCACGTGCTCCCGATTCTCGTCGCTAAGAGCTCCGAGATCGGTACTTTGCATGAACCACTGATTAAGCACCTCGATCGCCCCTCTGGGGTCTGCGATATAACCCAAGGCCTGATTTGCTCGGGCCCAATCGTCATTCTCTCTGGCGTAGGAAAGAATTAGGTGGCCGGGGTCGACTCCAAGTTGTTCTCCAGCTATGACAGCATTCGAGGCTAGTACTGCTGCGGAGTCTGGTCGTCCGATAGCTTTAAGCACGTTTGTATGCCCGTTCCTCAAAAGTGCGAGAGCGAAAGAGTCAGCCTCTTTCTCCTCCGCATCCTTCCTGGTGGCGTCACTCCCGGCCAAGGCATCGGTGACTTCGGCAATGTCCTCGTCTATGAGAACACCATTTTCACCGACGTGGCCGCATACGATATGAGCGAGTTCATGTGCTAGGACGAACAACTGTCGAGCGTGCTGGGGGCTATTAAATCCTAAAACAATTGCGGGTCTGCCTTGAACGCTAACGGCCATACCTGTCATCCGCTTCGACGTTTTGGGCAAATCCTTGAGAAACAACACAGGAATGCCCTGAGCCCAGCAAAGCGCCAGAAGCCCTTCAAAACCTACGCTATTCGTACCCGAGATCTGGCGAACTAGGTGCCCGATATAATTCGGGTCAGGGGGTAAGGGGCTGTATGGGGCTCCGGCACTGAAAATTGAAAGTCGAGCCAACGCCATGCCAAGGCTGGCCGCTATGTTTAGCGCCCCTTCCTCTGTACCTCTTCTTCGCTTGAATCGAGCGTTGGGCGTAGCCGCGTCGATTGCAAGACTGCCGTCTTGGGCAAAATTTACAACCAAGCCCAAGCGTTGCTTAAGCAACAGTGCAAATTGGAAGGCTCCAGCGCTGGTCTTGAAGAGGCTGTGATCCCACCAATCGGGCAATAGTCTCTCAACATAAGGGCGCGGATATCCTGCAGCCTTAAGACTTTCGAAGGCGGACTTCACTGTTATTGGAGTCGTTGCGTCATGCATAGCACCCTCCCATAACATTAGATTCCAGCATCATTTTCACATGCAGGCCCTTCGGTGGGCAAAGAGCAGTTCAGCAAGGCGACGAGCGTGCTCCTCACTGCCATCCCACACGTTTGCCAAACTATCCATCAAGACATCTGAAGTCCGAGGGTCAGGCAATTCCAGCTCTAGCGAGATTTTTGCATAAATGCATAATTCCCGGTGAGTCTTTGTAACCCGCTTCGGCTTGCCAAAAAGGTTGCGGTGAATCTGTGGCTGGCCTAATCCAGAGGCATTCGCTATTGAGGTGCTCGTCCTTTGTCCGTGGGACGCAAAGAAAGCGAGGAGCTCTGCGACGATTTTGGTTTTGCTTTTCATGCATTTCATAAAGTATAAAATAGCATAAATGCATGGTTTTGGTGGTCGGTGGCATTACCCAAGCCACCCATCGCCGTATGAGATAAACTGACTAGCTGTCCGGCAGGACGCCGGCGGCCATCGAGAATTGGATAATGCGCGAAGCGGAGATCAAACGAGCACTCACTCACTACTTGGATACCTCGTTGGGTATCCACCCTGGCTTGTTCCTGGAGGAGCTACAGCTTAGTGGCGGTGAGGTTCGTGCAGACCTTGTCCACATCTACGATATGCATTGCTATGAGATTAAGAGTGAGGCCGACTCCTTGAAGCGCCTTATCGGTCAAGGATCCCGTTACGCTCGAGTTTTTGATCGCATCACGTTAGTGACTGCGGAATGCCATCTGAAAAACGCGCTTCCCTTGTTGCCGCCGTGGTGGGGGATCATCCTTGTCCCTGAGGTGCCTGAGGCGGGGTTTAAGCATGTTCGGGCCGCAAGACCTAATAAGCGCCACGAACCTGAGGTGCTTGCCTCCCTACTCAAGCGAGACGAGGCGCTTCACCTCTTGACCGAAATGGGTAAGGTTCGAGGCTGGAAGAGCAAGAGCCTATATCTCATTCAGGCATATATCGCAGAGCTGCTCACACTTCCCGAGCTCAAGAACAATGTTCGGGACTACCTCCTCAAACGGGTCGAGGAAGCTACACCTCAATTTTCAGCCTGCCCGGCCTAGTACTGTTCCTTAATCACCGTCGCAAGGTGATGACACCAACCTTCAGTGAAGTGGAAGAGGCCTGCATTCTTCTTTTTGATTGCCGGATTCGCTCGATCTGCAATTAATTCGTCCCCATAGGAATACTCTCGGCCTTTGAAGGAGGCTGCATGCACGGTCACCATCAAAGTCGAGATAGCAACTGAATGCTCTGACTTGCTTCCGTCAGCTCGCAACACCAACCAGTCAAGGTTCCTTGCATAGCGAATGGCAACACGGCCGCCGCGGCGAGTTAGTGTCTCCTCAGTCCAGCGCGGAGATATCGTCCCATAGTCTGAATATCCGAGAAGCAGTCCGGGAGCGTTGGTATTCAGCGCGGCCCATAGAGACCAGTCTCGGCGTGGCAAGTTAGCTACCGTTTTTACGGCCGCAAGACTCTCGGGGAACGCACCTGATGCCACATGAATTTGGGAAAACCCTGCGTTCTTGAACGCCGCCATCATGCCTGTAAAGGCGGGTACCTCTGCGGCTTCCCAAGCGGGAGTAACACCTAGATCGACCATAAGATGAATACGGTTGCCAGGCCTTGATAGTACCTGTGCGGCCATCATCGTCTGGGTGTAGTGCTCAGCATTAACTGTTAATCCACTGATACGTAAGCGTAGGAAAATCTCAGGGAAGGATTGCACTAGACCAAGTAGCGCAGGGCGTAGCAGAGGGGCATCTAACGGATTGATAACTGGAAGAGTTGGAAAGCCGTTAGCTTTTGCGATCTGAAGGAACGCCTCAAATTCTAAAGGACGAATGCCAACGAGCCGCCCTTCGGGATTCGCATAATCTACCAATGCAGGGGCTCCCCAAGCTGTTTGGAAATTCCCTACCAGGCTGCTGTGTTGATTCGAGTGACGGACCTCGATGCAGGGGCGAACGTAGGGCTTAACGTCTCCCCGAGTCTGAAGCAGAGCTCTCTGCTCCCAGGACTGCCACTTAATGATCGGAATGTAGTAAGGGTGGTTGGGGAATCTAAGTGCCATATGCCTTCCTTGGGATCGCGTAGTGGTCCAATCGCTTTTATCACGAAGGGTGGCACTTTGAAATCACCGCAGATAGGTTGAGATCCAATTGCTATTCCGGCTCTAGCATTTGACTTAGCGTCGGGATCTTGCTGGCGCTGCTTAGCGTTCATCATTGATGGCGTCTGGTCAATTTGACGTAGTTAAGGCGCTTTCAGCAAGTTCCGCTTCTGGCCGCTCTCTGCCGGCCGTGACAGGAAGATGCGGGAAAAAAGCAGACATTATGCTTTTCATAGAGCATCTTCAGGCATCTGATAGGATCAACCAAATACCTACAATAATACTGGTCGTTTAACTTCATGAACGCGATGCACAGTTCTGACAATGTCACTTTTTCGGCACCTCCTATCAGCGTGGCAATTGCCGACGATAGCTACCTTATTCGCGAGGGCTTGTCGCAGATTCTTGCCCAGTCTCCAAGAGTTCGTGTAGTCGGGCTTTATGCTGACCCAACCGCGCTGCTTGCAGCGGTAGAAGCAAATCCACCACAGGTTGTCATGACAGACATCCGCATGCCGCCTACGCAAACGGATGAGGGCATGCGAGTAGCAGAACATCTGCGCCAGAGCCATCCGGATATAGGCGTAATCGTGCTGAGCCAACATGGCAGCTCACAGTATGCAACCGAGCTACTGGAGAAAGGGGCATCTGGGCGTGGATACCTGTTAAAGGATCGTATTCACGACCTCGATCATCTGGTGTCTACCATTCATGCGGTTGCAACTGGTGAGTGTCGAATTGATACGCAACTAATTGAATCCCTGCTGTCGCGCAAGCACCAGCGCTCCCCCTTAGAAGAGCTAACACCACGCCAGCGGGAAATCATGGCCGACCTTGCGACAGGTAAGAGCAACCTTGCCATTGCGCGCGACAGGGGAGTAACCCAGCGGGCGGTGGAAAAACATATAAGCGAGATTTTCGGCCGCCTTGGCTTGGCCAACGACGAAAGCATCAGCCGCCGGGTACAAGCGACGCTGCTTTATTTATCACGTAACGGCCAATGAAAAGCCTAAAACCCTGGCTCGCTATCCTCGGTGGAGGCACGGTAACCATAGTTGCCGGGATCATGGCGACAGGCGCGGGCTCGACACGAATAATCGACGCCTTGATGGCCGGCGTTGGCGTGATGTTGGTTTCCGGCGTGGCGATGACCGTGCGCGCCCGCTACCCACAACGCCCGCTCTGGATATTGCTCGGAATGCTCGCTGTAGCTTACGCGCTTCATCCCCTAATTTATTCGACCAATGATCTGCTCTATACGATTGGCAGAACCGTTCGCCCCTGTGCTGAAGCGCTGCTGGTGTGGGTGGTGCTGACCTTCCCGACTGGGCGCATCACCGACCGACGTGAGGGTATGCTGATTGGCGCAGCTATCGCTGCTATTGCCTTGCTATGGCTACCCAGCGTGATGCTGACTCCGCACGTGCCGCGCTTCGGCCCACTGCCCTCCTGCACTGACGTGTGCCAGGACAATTTACTGTTTATTGCCGACCACCCTACCTGGTCCAACCTCCTGCTGAATGCCTTTCGCATCGTCAACACAGGCATCCTGATCGCGACCAGCCTGTACTTGCTACAGCGACTGCGACAGGCCTCCACACTGATGCGTCGCTCGCTCGCCCCCGTACTACTCGCCTCTGTCGCCCGCACGCTATGCATGGCGTTTTTCCTGACAACCGGGACTGGCTTGTTGTTGCTTACCTTTACCTTCTGGGCCGTTCCGTTAGCTATTGCCTTGGGCTTGCTGCGCAGCCGGCTCTACACCGCCCAAGCGCTACATCGGTTAGTGACCGGATTAAGGCGCCGGCCGAACCTGCAAGGCCTGAAAACCATGATGGCGAATGCTCTGGATGACCCATCACTGGAGCTAGGTATTTGGGAGCCAAACACTGGGCGCTGGATTAACTCATCCCAACAAGTCGTGCCGTTACCCGAACCAAGTGCCAAGGAGCAAGCCGTACGCGTACTGCATGACCTCAATGACCAACCTAGCGCAATCCTGATTCATAACCGCGCCTTGTTGGAAGAGCCGATGTTGCTGGAGGCAGTTGTTAGCTCGATCCATAACGCCATCGTCAATTGGCAATTCGAATCTGCCTTGGCCGGTGCCCATGCCCATTCTGAAACTGTCGCGGAAGAGGAGCGCCGCCGGCTTGAACAAGACCTACACGATGGTGCACAGCAACGCTTACTCGCGCTGCGTATGAAGATCAGCGTGACCAGACGCCTGGTCGATAGCGATCCGAGCCGAGCGGATGCACTGCTAGTGGAAATGGCAACGGACATTGATGCCGCCATCACCGAACTGCGTACGCTGGCACATGGCCTTACTCCGCCACTACTGGCTGAGCGAGGACTGGCAGCAGCCTTGGGAGAGGCCGCCAATAATGCGGGCTTGCCAGTAGTCACGGACTTTCAAGCACCGAGACGCGAAAGCCCGCTCGCCGAACGAGCAATTTACTTCTGCTGTGTCGAAGCCCTACAGAACGCAGCTAAACATGCAGGAGCAGGGGCAACGGCGAAAGTTACATTGCGCCAAGAACGGGATGGGATTTCGTTCGCTGTGGTGGACAGCGGCTGCAGCAACAGGCACCCGCTGAATCTCAATGAAGGCCAAGGGATCGCCAGCATGCGCTCGCGCATGCTGGCGATAGGAGGAGAGCTCGAAATCAGCATCTCCTCAACAGGTGGTTTGAGCGTCGTCGGGCGAATCCCCTGCGCGAAGGACAATGTCCAGGGGATGGCGAAAAATAGCGCGCTACAGCTGCTTCCGAAGCACCATAAGCGAGCCTCTAACATGTCCTAAAGCTAGAGGCTTTCAGTTTCAGCGAGTTTCTTTATTGCACATCAGCATCGAGGCGATGGCCGGCAACAAAACCAGTGCACCTACCATGTTCCAGATGAAGAGCAACACCAGCAGCAGGCCCATGTCGGCCTGGAACTTCAGTGCCGAGAACGACCAGGTGGCTACACCCATGGCCAGAGTGATGCCAGTGAAGGCCACCGAGGTGCCGGTAGTTTTCAACGCTTCAAAGAACGCCGCACGGAATTTCAGGCCCTGGTGCAGAAAGCCTTCCATGCGACTGTACAGGTAGATGCCATAGTCGACACCGATGCCGACGCCGAGGGCAATCACCGGTAGCGTGGCGATCTTCACTCCCAGGCCCATCTGCGCCATCACCGCTTCGCACAGCACGGTTGACAGGTACAGCGGCGCCATCAAGGCGATGGTCACTTTGATCGAATTAAACTCCCACCAGACCACTAGCGAGATGATCACAAACACCAGGAGCAGCATCAGCTTCTCGGACTGCTCGATGACGATGTTAGTCGCCGCCTCAATGCCGGCATTACCTGCCGCCTGGAGGATCTCGAAGTCTCCTGTGTCGTACTGCTTGCTGAAGGCCTCGACCGCGCTGACCACCCGGGTCAGCGTCTCGGCCTTGTGGTCACTCAGATACAGGCTGATTGGCGCCACGCTGCAGTTGGGGTCGACGAACTCGGCAGCGACACCTGAGCGGGCATTGTTCATCACGAACTGATCGCGCGACAGTTCGGCCCACTTCGGGTTGCCCTCATTGCGCGCAAGGATGTTGAAGCGCATGGTGCGATAGAGCGACTGCACCGATTCCACACCTTTGACTTCACGCATGCTCTGTTCGAACTGGTTGGCCAGGTCGGCAGCGGCGAAGCGTGCGCACTGTTCAGCCGGTGTCTTGAACATCACTACATAAACATCAGTGCTGGTGCTGTAGTGCTTGAGCAAGTAAGCGTTGTCCTGGTTGTAGCGCGCTTCCGGACGGAACTCCGGTGCGCCCTTGTCCAGGTCTCCAATTTTCAGATCTTGACGGGCGTAGTAGCCGACGCCGAGCAGCATCACGCTGAGGGCGATCAGCGGCAGCGCCACGCGCGGTTCGACCACGGCCGACAGGCGGCGGAAGATAGGCCAGGACGAATTGGCTCGCTTTTCCTGCTCACGCAAGCCGCGCGGACTGATGCCGGCGTAGGACATCAGCACCGGCAGCAGGAACATCTTGGTAAAAATGGCGACGAACACGCCAATGCTGGCGGTGATTGCCAGCTGCTGGATCACACCAATGTCGATCACCAACAAGGTGATAAACCCCACCGCATCGGCCAGCAGCGCCGTGGTGCCAGGAATGAATAGGGCGCGGAAGGTGTGTTGCGCGGCAACCAGCGGCGTGGCGCCATGCCCCATCGCGCTCATCATCAGGTTAATGTTCTGCACCGCGTGGCTGATGCCTATGGCGAAGATCAGGAACGGCACCAAGATCGAGTATGGGTCCAGACCGAAACCGAAAAGGTGCAACAGGCCAAGCTGACAAGCCACGGTGAGCAGGCAAGTCACCACGGTTACTGCGGTACTGCGCCAGCAGCGGCAATAGAGATAGAGCATCAGGCTAATCAGGCCGACTGTGATAGCGAAGAACAGCGCGATGTCGGTGGCAGCGGCCAGCAGATCACCGATGATCTGGGCGAAGCCGATCACGCGGATATTCACGCCCTGTACACCGAAATGCTCGCGCACCTGCTTTTCCAGCGCTTGGGTAAAGGCACCGTAGTCCAGCGGCTCGCCGGTCTCTGGGTTCATCTCCAGCAGTGGCACCCGGATCACCGCCGACTTGAAGTCGTTGGCGACGAAGCTGCCGAGCATGTTGGCGCGCTGGATGTTCTGCCGCACCTGTGCCAACGCCTCTGGGCTCCCGTCGTAGGTGTCGGGAATCACCCGGCCGGCGCGCAAGCCTTCGGTGGTGACTTCAGCCCAGAGCGCGTTAGGGGTCCACAGCGATTTCAAATTGCCGCGATCGACGCCAGGGATGTAGAAAATCCTATCGTTGACCTCGCGCAGAGTCTCAAGGAACTCCTTGCTGACAATGTCGCCCTTGGGGTTTTCCACCACCACGCGCAGCACGTTACTCTGCGGCCGGAGCACGCTCTCAAACTGCAGGTAGTTCTGGATAAACGGGTGGCCGGTCGGGATCATCCGGCTGAAGCTGGCGTCTGGGCGCAAGCCCAGGGCCTGGTAGCCGAGCAACAGCGAAAGGACCAAGAAGAACAGAAGCACCACCACGCGATTGCGAAACAGTGCACGTTCGGTGAAACCAACCAGCCGCTGCAAAGCGCTGGTCTCAAGTTGCGGGCTAGACCCGTCGTTCAGTTTGGCATTCATTGCAGCTGCTCCTTGAGCTCTGCCAAGGGCATGGTGATGAGGCCGGCGCTACCAATCAGCGCCAGTTGCTCGGCAGACACTTGCGCCACGCCGAGCCAAGGCGCCTTAGCGGCCGCCTGCCAAACTTTGAACTGCTGGCCATCGGTGCTGTACAGCACCACGCCACCTTGCCCGGTCAGCAGCAAGCTGCCGTCCGCCAGTTGTGCGGCGCCGTACAGACCCGCGCGCACCGGCAGCGGGATGACCTGCCAGCTCAGGCCCTGATCCTGGCTGGCCAGCAAGGTACCGCCGAAGCCCAAGGCCAGTAGGCGGCCATCGCTCAGCTGCTGCAGTTTGTACAGCGAGGCCGGGCTCATTGGCGTGATCACTGTCCAGTGCTGGCCGTCATCACTAGAGCGGTACAGACGCCCGCCTTCGCCGGCGACCACTAGACTGCCGTCGCGCAGACCGAGGACCGCATTGAAGTGCAAACGCTCGGGGTTTTCCAGGGTCGAGACAAATTCCCAGCTTTTCCCGCCATCGCGGGTATGCACAAGGATCCCATAGGCACCAACCGCCCAGCCTTGCTGCGCATCGCGGAACCACACATCCAGCAGCGGGCGTGCCGGGCCTGACTCGATACCGGCTTTAGCATCATCGAAGGCGAAGATGACATTCTCCAACTCGGTATGCAGCGCCTCGTCGTCTGGCGCCGCCGCACTGGCTAATTCCAAACGCGCCATCTCGGCCTCGGCCCACTTCAACATCAAAGCGCTTATGGCACTGCCGTCGAGTTGCTTGCTCCAGGTCTTGCCGCCATCGGTGCTATGCAGGACCACACCGTCATGGCCGACGGCCCAGCCGTTGTTGGCATCGGGGAAATGCACCGAGGTCAGCAGAACATCGACCGGCACTTGTGCCTGCTGGATCTCGCCGGAGGGCGAGCGCAACAGCACGTGGCCGCTGCCCCCCACCGTCACCAGATAATCGCCGACCAACTGCCCATCGGTGAGGGGCGACTCGCTGGCTAAGGGGGAAATTCGGGCGGCGCGCTCAAGGCGATCGACCAGTGGCGCGGCGCTGAGCGGCAAGGCCGCCAGGCCGACAGACAACAGGCAGAGCAACCTCAGCGCTGGTTGGTTGTATTTTTTCATGGCCAGCGTCTCAGAAAGTAAAAAAGGGGGAAAGCGCTAACCGCTTTCCACCCAAAGACCACGGAGTAAACAGTTAATCAGCGGCCGCTGCGACGCAGAGCCGAGGGACTAAAATCTTTCAAGTTCGCCGGAACGTTGAACTTGATTGGGATCTCCTGGTTCTGCAGGTTAACCACTAGGTAACGGCGTGCCTGCAGGTCGTAGGAAACCTCACTTATATGAAAACTGGACAAAATGTCGTAGCGCTGCAACGCGTGGGCCTCATGAAAGCGCCAAAGTTCGCCACGACTGTCATAAATGTCCGAGGCCAGGATGCTCCAGCTGTCCTCGTCGAGATAGAAGACCCGCTTGGCGTAGATATGCCGCTCACCCGGCTTCAGCGTGGCCTCGACCACCCAGACGCGATGTGGCTCGTAGCGCAGTAGGTCCTGGTTGAAGTGGTTGGGCTGAATGATCTGCTCGTACTTCAGCGAAGTATCGGCCAGCTTGTAAGTGTTGTAAGGCACAAGCATTTCTTTTTTGCCTACCAGCTTCCAGTCGTACTTGTCGGGCGCGCCGTTGTACATGTCAGCTGAGTCGTTGGTACGCAAGCCATCGGAGGCACCTGGCGGCGTGTCATAAGAGAACTCGGGCGCGCGCAGCACGCGCCGCTGCCCTGGGTTGTACTGCCAGGCCAGCCGGGACTCCTTGGTTTGGTCGAGTGGCTCATGCACCAGAGTCTGGCTGCCGGCGATACTTTCTGGGGAGGTAACGCTATTCCAGAAATAGTACAGCCGGTTCGGCTCCGGGTTGGTCATGCTTGAGGCCATGGCAAATTTTCGCATTCGGCGCACCGGAGTAAATGAGCCGTTGGCCTGCACCACCATTTCAGTCGGGTAATCGAGAAAGCCACCGGTACGATAGCGCGTCAGGTGGTTCCACATGGCCTCCAGACCCGACTTGGGAATAGGAAAAGGCACCGAGGTTTTCTGATAGTTGACCATGCTATCGCCGTTAAGCTCGAGCTTAGCGGCCTCTTCGCGGATCAGCTCGTACTCGTGCTGGGGCAGCGCAGCAGTGCGATGACTCGGATAGACGTTCAGCTTGTAGCTGGGAAACTTCGCCAGCAGCGCCTTGTACCCTGGCATCAACCGGTCGGCATATTGCGCCATGTTGGCCGCTGTAACGGTGTACAACGGTTGTTCATTCGCGAAGGGATCGATATAACCCTTGGCCGCACTGTAACCGGCCGGCGGCTGGGTAAGGCCACCGCTCCAGGCAGGAATGCTGCCGTCGGCATTGCCCGCTTGCTCGGCGCCGGTGGGCGTCAGGTCTTGGCCCAAGCGGGCAATTTCACTGGCATCCAGCTTGGCCAGGGCCGTTGCACTGGTTAGGCTGAGAAGGGTGCCGAGAATGGCAGCGGAGAGAAGATTCTTGTTCATTGGATTACCTCGAGATCAGAAGCCCATGCGCAGGTTGAACGCGACGAAATCACGGTCGGTCACTACGAGCGGCGTATTACCGGTACCAGACCAGGACAGTTCGGCCGAATAGTTTTGCTTGTAGCTAGCCCTTACCCCCAGCGAACCCAGCAGTCGGTCTTCGACGAAGTTACCGTCGTGGGACCAGCCCTTTACGTCCTGACCGAAGGTCATAAATGGCGATACGTTGACCCCGGCCAGCAAACCCGAATAATTCAACTGGGCACGCAGGCGATAGCCCCAGGAAAGGTCCGTGACAAAGCCGTCACGGCTACAACCGATTTTTTTGTAACTTTGCTCTGGCACCCCAGCGTTGCAGCCTGGCGAACCAATCCCCTGGCCATCAGCCATGTTGCTGCCGTATGCCTCGGTTTTCCCGTAACGACGCTCACTCAGCGCCGGCAAGTCATGCATGTACTTCATCGCGACCTCACCGGTTACATCAAGACCATCCGCGCCCAACACTCGGGGGAAGCTCTTAATAAACCCAAGTGACAGCTGCGACACCTCCAGGCGGTCATAACCATTGATCAGCGAGCCGGGGGCGGCAGCCTTCATCTCCCCTGCCAGCGGTGCACCGGGAATGAGTAGATTGGGATTGCCGAAGGTGCTCGGGATGGTGTCGCCGAGGGAAAGCCCCACGGGCTGATTCGGACGGTAGCTGTACTCGCCGAACACTGAGGCACCCAGGAGGCTGGTGGAAAAACTAAGACCGAAGATGCGGACGTCCTCGGGGAAGGCCATGAAATACTTGGCGTTGGTGGCCTCCTGACCTGCGATCCAGCCCGCTCCAACCGCAGGGCGCAAGTCGGTGCGCGCGCGGTTCTGCGGGGTGCGCGAATGGATATTCATGGCATAGGCGCCGAACTCGGTGCTTATGCTGTCGGCGAAATAGCGCATGGCCATACCAAACTGACCGCTGTCAGATGGCTCGTCGTCCTCCAGCCGATGCACATAGAGGCCCTTGGCATAACCCAATGTCATCAACTTAAGGAATTTTTCCTATAAATATCATATAATTAGCGCTAA